>Ga0307471_100000474_pt1 | contig 20553 bp, 18 predicted proteins | sample atmos_gasesAM3C__2_FD_204566 | JGI IMG/M metagenome (GOLD analysis project Ga0307471, IMG submission 204566) | Hardwood forest soil microbial communities from Morgan-Monroe State Forest, Indiana, United States - atmos_gasesAM3C_515 | ecosystem: Environmental > Terrestrial > Soil > Temperate...
AGTTGGGATGTCGCAGCATCCCCACGCTGTCACGCGGAAGAAACGACCTTCCACATCTCCCTCGTTGCCGGTTTCATGGAATGTCCACCTTAGCTCACGCTCACCATCGCGCTTGACCGTCCAAGCCTTGACCGTGGCATTTCCTTGCACCCCTTCTATGAAGTCAGTGCGTTCATTTCGATAGGCTTCTTCCAAAAGCAATACCGCTTCGTAATTCCCCGTCTCGCCCAGTACTTCCGCGAAGCGAAACGAGCGATTCTCAGTGACATAGGTCCATGCGTCTTTGCCCCGCACTACGTATGCCGACGACTCCGCTCGATACGGTGGCACAGCCTTCTTTTCCGTGCGAAGGTGAGTATTCTGCAGGCCGAAGAGAACTGCGACCAAAACGATGGCAACCATCTTCACGAGGGGGTCCTCCCGCAGTATCCATTTCCAACGCAGACGAAAATGCGTGGGAAGAGAAATCATACCCTCTCCGCGCGCTTCTGCGCGCTACTCCCCTCTCCGCCTCGTCGGAAAACAAATTCTCTCTTGCAGCCTCATCAACGACAGTTTTCACAACACCGTTTCACCGTAGCCATTTTCTGGGTCCGCGGTGTGACAGGTCATGCTCCGCAGCGCAGCCGTGGCACAGCTCCAAACCGTCCCTTCCCACAATTGAATTTGCATAAGGCCCGCGTCCGCCGCAACCGCGGGCGGCCACCTCCAAACGGCTTTACCGAACGCGCAAGGAGCTCCTCGCCCCCGTTCACTCCTCGGCGAGAAACGCGCATCCGGTAAAGTACTAGCGTTAATCTGCATGGGCGAAAGGAGAATTCGCCAGGGACAGGTAGATTTGGAAGCAGCTTGGCCTAGTGCGGGAAGACCGTCTCCAGACTATCGCGCGGTCTACTCGACGGCGATCTTGGTGCCGCGTTGGCCGTTGTTGGACAGGTGCTCGATGCGGCTGTCGATGACCGCGCGAATCCCCTTGAGGAACTCGATCCGGGAATTGGTGAAGTGTTCCCGCACCTTGGGAGACACACCGAAGGCTTCCCGGAACTGATCTACAATTTCGCGGCACAGGCAGCGCTCTTGCATAAGAGGCTGGGTCGCATTCTGCTGAGTTGCTTCTTGTTCGCTCATTGTGCCTCCTTCATTTCGACCGTGAGAATCCGATTTTCGAGCCGCGCTCGAGCCGGTACCAGCGTAGCCATCGAGCGGGGCAAGCCGATATGGCGGCGCAGCGTGCCAACCTCAACGATCAGTTCATCGCCCTTCTTGAACAGCCCGATATCGCCCTTGGTCGCGAACGGTAAACGGAGCCGCACCTCGTACATGCCGTCCCGTTTCCCGAACACGTAGGGTTTCTCCGTCTGCGTCACGGCGGACGGGTCTTCCCCCTCAGCATACAGCACTTTGGCGAGATCCTGCAGCCGCTGTTTGCCTAACACCTCGTGAGCGAACAGGGGCACACGCCTCACCGGCACGGGCGCAAAATACTCCTCAAGCTCCCGCGATACATTGTTCTGGGAGGTGTGCCACTCGTTGAACCATGCATCCTGGATCTCCGGCGGCAGGACGCGGTTGACGATGACCGTGTCCACGGTCAATCCATGCAGCGAAAAATACACAAACGCACGCTGCGTCTCGCGAAGGACCATCTTCTCGGGATTGGTGACCAGGCGTACGGAGGTGGTGTGCGGATCCTCCATGATTTCATCAACGCCTTCTAGTCTCTCGAACAGATCACGGATATTCGCAAAATAACTGTCGGTGGGCAGTTCAAACGGAGCGACACGATTGGCAATCGGACGCACGGCTTTAAGTAAATTACGCTGCAACGGAAAGATATGCTTCATATACCACTCGAGCGTGGTGGGCATGCTAATAAAACGCATGGATTCAGCAGTGGGCGCTGCATCGAGTACGATGACGTCGTAGCGGTTCTCGCGGCGATATTGGTTGATGTACATCATGGCGCTGAGCTCTTCCATGCCCGGTAGAATGGCCAATTCTTCCGCTTCGACGTCGCTGATTCCTGTCGTACGCAATACCGAAATGACATAGGAGGAGATCTGCTGCCAGTGGCGCTTGACCTCTTTCTGAATGTTCAGTTCGAAAATGGACAGGCCATCCTGAATTGGGAACGGATCCGAGGTCTGGACCTGAAATAGGTCGACATCAAGATCGAACGAATCTGCCAAGCTGTGAGCGGCATCAATGCTCATAACCAGGGTGCGGTAGCCCAGCTCGGCGAGTCTCATGCCGGTTGCCGCCGCGAGGCTCGTTTTGCCTACGCCGCCTTTGCCGCTGAACAACAAGATTCTCATACACTTATTGTACGCAAAAGACATGCCCAGGGTTACGTAGTTGAGAGCTTCAGAGAAAACGCGATTGGGTGTTCGACACAACCGGGGCAACGGCACTCTCTGTGTCTCGGAAGGCAGTTCTCGGTACCACTGGGCGCAGACCCGCTGTTCCTAGACCCACAAGTAGGTTCAAGCTAGGTTCAATTAGAAGCTCGAAGAAAATAGGTTTTGGTCCCTATGCGACACCACCGAAACAACTTAGGGTTTTTGAAACTACGGTTCGGGACCAGGAGGTCGGTGGTTCAATCCACTCGCCCCGACCATTTCAACAGAAAAAGAACTTACAGCGAACGAGGGAGCCGAAGAGCGCCTGGCACCGCACCAACAGGTCGATAGTTCAAGTCCACTCGTTCCGACGATTATTTCCCTCTCAATTCATATCGTTACGCCGCGTTTTGTTGAGGAGAACCGCCTGTCCATTTCATGGGCGACATACTTAAGCATGACTTCCCGAATGGACGGGCAAGGCACAGTAGCCACCCTGCGTAAAGCCCTCCGATTCCACGCCAAGGGCATGGTCAAACCGTGCTCGGTAGTTCTCCCAGGCAAGGGTTGCCGTCAGCTCCACTAACTGTACATCACTGAACTTCTCGCGCAGTCTCGCAAACAAAGAGTCTACAACCTCGACGGGAGTTTGCGTCATGGCATCGGCGTATTCCAGAACCACTTTTTCTGTTTCTGAGAACAGCAAAGAGGTTCGGAAGCTGGGTAAGGCTTCGATCTTCTCTGGGGACACGCCACTCTTTCTGCTGACCGCAGAACCAATGTCAATTCAAAAAGGGCACCCGACAAGCGTGGCGACGCGCAGCTGCGCGAGGTCTTTGAGGCCAGCACCCACTGAGTGGCTGGAGGCAAAAGACTGTTCCATCTGACCGTAACCCCAAAGGAGCTTGGGGTGATGAGCGACGAGTTGCACGGGCTTGACGACTCGGCCGACCTTTCGTCTCGTCATTACATAGACGATTCGCGTAAATAGCCCGCTCAGAAGCCCCTGATTACTTGGGTCCGCCCCACGGATACGTGCCATTGCGTTCACCTCCTGGAGTATACGGTTAAGAGTGTACGCCGAATCCAGACGGCGAGAATTCCACTACCGCAGACATGGGCTAGGTGCACGCCAAGGGAAGTCGGCATTGAGAGTGAAGGGTTAAGTCGAAATGGAAGGCCCGTGGGGACTCGAACCCCAGACTTCGTATCAACACGTTTCCCAGAACGTTACTGGTTAGTTTCCAAAGTCCGGGAGCAGATCGGTTCGGTCAACACAAGCGCGTTCTATAAAGGGTGAGTCAAGGGAAAAAGTTCCCCGGCGACTGGAAGGAGCGGAAATTTTCGCGGTGCTTTCCAGCCCCTCTCATGTTGAGAGGCTCTGGGGATTGTCGTTGTTCGTAGATCCATTCTGTTTTCGTGACGGCGCTTTCGGATTCTGAAGCAAGACAAGCCGCGAGGTTGAACGTTGTCAACCATAGTTCTATCTTGACGGGCTAGGGCATTACCCACGATTCAACAGAAACTGGGCGAGTGGTCAGCGCAAAGACGCCATTTTTGCCCACAATTTTCGCATGCTTCTGAGAAGTCACGGCGTCGTTGGTCTTTGTTTTCGTCGCGCCTGGTGGAGGCGGCAGAGGAAGAAATGGTGGCACGGAAACGAATTCCGTGAGGAGGCATCCCCCGGGAGCGTCCGAGGCGGGGTGGGGAGAATCCGCTGCCCAATCAATAAAGAAGGGGAGATTGCCATGACGGTCGTCGGCAAGCACCAGGGTCTGCCAGCGATACGTTTGCCCATCGGGGCGGGTGCGCGAGCCGGGAGTCGGCCCCGTACACTCCACACCGTGCTCGCGCAGCAATTGGGCGAACTTGTCGAGATCTTTCTGGCGAAGCGCAAAGCCGATCAGTTCCGGCTCCGTCAACAAAAGAATTTCCTTGTGCCAGGCGAGTTGCGGTTGTGCTGGATCCGGCGCGAGGATTTCGAGGTAGCACTGATGCCCGAGATTAAGAAGGGCGTTGCGTGTTCCGCGGCCGGGGTGGGAGCCGCCCAGTTCCGCGCGATAGCCGGAGAATTTTTCGATGTACGCGATACCTTGGTCCAGATCGCGGCAGCCCACAATGAGGTGATCGAGGTTTAGGGGATAGGGCACGGGTTTAAGATCGACGCGCGCGAGCAAAGAAGACATGAACATTCCGGAAGAAGCAGCCAGGAACGATCGCCGCGAAAGCATGTCAGCCTCCTGAGATAATCGACGTGTTGCGAAACTTCATGCTCCAAAAGGTGCTGATCACACGTAGGCTCATCTCATCGAGGGACTGGTTCTTGGCCAACCTCGCAGGCGTCCAGGAGATGTCGCGTCTCCACCCCCACTTAACGAGAAAACCTTCTTCTTCATGGATCGTGAGATCCGCGGTCCCGGAGTAGGAGTCGATGTGAAACTTATGAACACTCGGGTCCATCATGATCGTCTCGGAAACCACATTAGACGAAGTGCCTGGAGCTTCTCGTACTGAGATTTGATTGCGGGACATTCCGCTCCTATAAGCCTCCAATCCTTAGAGATCACTCACCATGGCCGAAACACCCCTGCTTCCTTGATTCCGATGCATGGTCATCAATTGGCCGCCCAGAGGCACCGCGTCAGGCATACGAACATGCGCAGTGAGTCCCTTCTTAGTCTGGGAACTCTTCCAACTGATAAGCAATGAATACTCAAGCTCGCCGACCAGTTTCATACGAACGGTAAGCGATACAACTATGGCAATCCCTTTCAAGTGGCCGCGTAGTGTCCAAGACGCTGTGAAAATTCTCGTTCAACCAGTCCCGATCATCATCACTTTGCGCTCTGATCAAAATGGAACAGAGGAAACAAACAAGGAACAAAGTGAACAGCCAATTGAAATGCAAGCGCATGAACAGGAACCCATTTCTCAGTGACGACTAATCTTACTGAATCGTGCGGGCAGAGATTTCCTTTTGGATGTCCGCCACGAGATCGGCGAGTGGGCGCGGACCGAGGTCGCCCTTGCTGCGATGGCGGACGCTGACCGTGCCGGCCTCCGCTTCCTTCGGTCCCAAGACGAGCATGTAGGGAATTTTTTGCAACTGTGCGTCGCGGATTTTGGCGGGCAACTTCTCATTGCGGTCGTCAAGATGCACGCGAATGCCGTGGTTCTTCAGTGTTTCGAGAATATGCTTGGCGTAATCCTGCACCTTTTCGCTGACCGGGCAGATTTCCACCTGGACAGGGGCGAGCCACAGCGGGAACGCCCCGGCATAGTGTTCGATGAGGATGCCGAAGAAGCGCTCCACGGAACCGAGCAATGCGCGATGCACCATTAAAGGTTGATGCCGCGCGCCGTCTTCGCCAACGAATTCCAGTTCGAAGCGCGCCGGCAAATTGAAATCGAACTGCACGGTAGTGAGCTGCCAGGGGCGTCCAATCGCGTCAATCAGCTTGACGTCAATCTTCGGTCCGTAGAATGCCGCTTCGCCTCCCATGCGTTTGAAAGGAATCTTCATGCGCGTCAGGGTATTGGCCAGAGCGGCGGTCGAGCGGTGCCAATCTTCCGGTTTGCCCGCGTAATTTTCCGGATGTTTTTCGTCCCAATCGGAAAGCTCGACCTCGAAGTGTTCGAAGCCGAAGTTCTTCATCACCGCAAAGGCGAAATCCACGCAGGCTTCCACTTCCGCTTCGATCTGGCCCGGAGTGCAGAAAATGTGGGCATCGTCCTGTGTAAAGCCTCGCACTCGCAGCAGACCGTGAAGCACCCCGCTACGCTCGTAGCGATACACGGTTCCAAGTTCCGCGAGCCGCACTGGCAGATCGCGGTAGCTCCGCAGTTTTGATTTGTAAATCAAGATGTGGCCGGGGCAATTCATGGGCTTCAGCTGGTAGTCCGCTTTTTCGACTTCCACCGCGCCGAACATATTTTCCTTATAAAAATTGGCATGTCCGGAAGTCTTCCAGAGATCAAAGCGCATGATGTGCGGCGTAAACACCAGATCGTAGCCGCGCTTGAGCAACTCCTCGCGAAGCCAGTTCTCGATCAGCGTGCGGATCAGGCCGCCCTTGGGATGCCAGAAAATCAGACCCGGCCCCGCTTCTTCCTGAATGCTGAAGAGATCAAGTTCGGTGCCGAGCTTGCGGTGATCGCGGCGCTTGGCTTCTTCCAGCCGGTGGAGGTACGCGTCAAGCTCTTTTTGCGTATAAAAGGCCGCCGCATAGATCCGCTGCAGCTGCGGGTTGCCTTCCTGGCCCTTCCAATACGCGCCCGCGACGTTCATCAATTTGAAAGCTTGAATGCGCTTCGTCGAAGGAATGTGCGGTCCGCGGCAAAAGTCGATGAATTTCCCCGTCGTGTAGAACGACACCATGGGCTCATCAGCCTTCTCTTCAATGAGCTCGCACTTGAACACCTGGTTCGAGTCCTGATACAACTTCAGCGCTTCCCGCTTGGGCAACAGCTTGCGTTCGTTTTGCAGATCCTGCGCCGCCAATTCGTGCATTTTCTTTTCAATTTTCGCGAGGTCATCCGGCGTAAACGGCTGTTCCCGCAAAAATTCGTAAAAGAAACCGTTTTCGATCGGGGGTCCGATGCCCAATTTCACATTCGGGTAGAGTTCCATGACCGCGGCAGCAAGAAGATGCGCCGCCGAATGACGGAACACATAAAGCGCATCGGGATCTCTTTCCGTCAGAATTTGCAGCTTCACGTTCTGCTCCAGAGGCCGCCGCAGATCGAACAGCAGGCTGCCGTCTTCAGCGGGCTCCACGGAATTGGAAAAGATGCCGGTCTTTTCCCGCGCACCGTTCCCGTCCGTGGCAGAGACTTTGGCTACCAGTGCGGCGTCCGCCAGGCGGGGAGAAATGGACTTGGCGATTTCGATGGGGGTAGTCCCCTTCGGGACTTCCTTAACACTGCCATCCGGAAGAGTGACTTGAATCGATTCCATGAGACATCGTCCTAACCTGCAGAAAATCTGCCATGTATTTATCTTGCTAGAGTATCGGCGGGTGAGACATGGGTCAAGCTGCCGCGCGTATGACCTGAGCTTGGACCAGGGTCACTCCAGGCAAATTCGCGAAATGTCAAAAATAGTATGGATACCTACAGCGTCATACGAGAGCATTGGATACCTTGTTGTACCCTTGCAGTGAGTGCGCCGCAAACAGGTTAAACTGCAAGGCTCGCCATCTTTGTATCGAGGAGATCAGAAATGAATTCAGTGCTTTTACGCGTATGCGTGGTGCTGATGCTCCTGGCGGCACGGCAAGCGGGTGCGCAAGAAGCGAAGCCCATCCGTGGAGCGGACGAGCGTTTTAAGACGGACATTCTCGTTGTCGTGGCGCATCCGGATGATGAAGCGGGCTTTACACCTTATCTGGCTCGAGCGATTTTCGACCAGCATAAGCGCGCCGCGGTAGTTTACGGTACACAGGGAGGAAGCGGCGGTAATAATGTCGGGCGCGAACACGGCCAAGCGCTGACCGAGATTCGGGAGATCGAGGCACGCGAGGCCTGCGCAAGATTGGGAATCACAAAAGTGTGGTTCCTGGATGGAAAGGATACGGCTTCACAGAATGTCCTGAACTCGCTGGCGAATTGGGGACACGGCACAAATCTCGAGAAACTCGTCGGCTTGATCCGGCTGACTCGCCCGGAAGTCATCCTGACAACTTTTCCCGGCGTGTTTTTTGGAGAAAACCACGGCGATCATCAGGCATCAGGAGTCCTGACGACGGAGGCGTTTGATCTTGCCGCTGATCCGGCGGTTTTCCCTGCACAAGTTGCCGGAGACATGAGGAGAAATGAACCCTGGCTCGAGAACCTGCTGCCGTGGCAGGCCAAGAAACTGTTCTATTCGGATGACATTGATGAATATAAGGAAGCCGCGGCATTTGGTCCTTCGTATTCCGTGAAAGAAGTTTCCCCTTCCCAGGAGAAACCCTACTGGCGTCTCGCTCTGGACTCGTTCAGCCCCCATTTGACGCAATACCCGGAAGACATTCAAAGGTTTTCCAAAATGAGTGACGCGGAATTGGCCAAGATCATGAATGATCCGAATACGGCCTGGTGGAACGAGCCTTTCACCATGATTCTTGCGAAATCCCTTGTGGGAGGAAAGAAGACGGACGATGTATTCGCACACATCGAGGAGCCGGTGAAGGCCGTATCGGACGCAAAGCGGGAGAAATGCGGGAGTTCCTCGAAGGAAAAGGAACAAGCGACAAACCTTCCCCGTTTGATTTTGGGAGGGCCGTGGAAGTTTTACGGCGAGTTTTATCCGGCTCACGGCTTGTGCGATCTTCCAATTGCCAAGTCGCCGGAAATTGGGATCAAGGCCGGAACAAGCGTGATAGTGCCAATTGTGGTACTGCACGACCCTGCGAAGCCGTTGGACGTAACGGTCTCGGTCAAGGCGCCAGTAGGTTGGTATGTAAAGAGCGGGAGTGGCAAATTTGCTCTGCCCGCCGAGCCGTCCACATTTCTCCGCATCGAGATAGAGACGCCAAGCCTTTCCGGAGCAGAGTTGAAAAAAGCCACGGCACAGGACGTAATCGTTCTGGTCGACACGGCGGGACAATCGATAGGGGAGGTGAATCTCCGGGTGCGCTTATCTGCCGGGGGATTGCCGGAATAGACGAAACAAGCCTATTTTTTCGGACGGGCTGATTCTAACTGTTCCCATACCTCATCGGGAAGCATCGCGAGATCATTGAATTCACCTGCGCCCCGCAACCACTGCCCACCATCAATCACCACGCATTCCCCGTTGATGTACTCGGCCATATCGCTAATCAGGAAGGCCGCGAGGTTGGTCAATTCTTCATGTCTTCCAAAGCGTTTCATGGGGTGTTTATTGATGGCATGCTCTTCAAACTGCTTTGAAGGAATCAACCGTGTCCATGCGCCTTCGGTCGGGAAGGGCCCCGGAGCGATGGCGTTCACGCGGATGTGGTATTTCGCCCACTCGACGGCCAGGGAGGTCGTCATGGCCAGCACCCCAGCCTTTGCACAAGCCGAGGGAACCACGTAACCCGATCCGCAATTTGCCGCCGCGTAGGTTGTGCTGATATTCAGAATGTTTCCACCCATCTTTTTTGCGATCCGACGTTTCGCGAACGCCAGCGTGCAGTGAAATGTTCCATTCAGCACGATGCCCACCACGGCATTAAACGCATTTGCCGAAAGTTTCTCCGTGCGCGCCATGAAATTGCCCGCGGCATTGTTTACCAGCGTGTCGATTTCTCCCCATTGTGTTTCCGCGTTCGCCAGAACTGCTTCGACCGCGGCGTAATCACGCACATCGCATAGGCCGTAAGCTGCCGCGCCCCCTTCGCGATGAATTTCCGCGCAGGTATTTTTCAGCGGCTCCTCGCGGCGCCCCACGAGATACACGCGCGCGCCCAGCTTTGCGAACTGCAGCGCCATGGACCGGCCCAGACCCGTGCCTCCGCCCGTGAGAAAAATGGCGCGACCCTGGAGCAGATCTGGCTGGAACATGGAGCACCGCCCTTCGTGAGGGAAATTGTAGCAGGCGCGTAACGATGCTGCGCCTTCATCCGCATACTCTCGAATTTTCAGGATGCAGGCGGCTTGCGGGCAGTCGGCTGTTGCGAAAAATAAAAAGGGCGGGATGGGGACGTGGTCCCAACCCGCCTTCACGAGCGGTAGCGGTCAATCGCTAGCCGCAAGGACGCCGTGGACACATCTCTTTTTTGCCTGCTTTCCCTTTTAGGGCCAGGACTGCGCGGTCTGCGGCCATCTGCCTGCTCGTCTTTTCCAGCTTTGTGTGATGGCCCAATCCGGCCTTACCCGTCTTTTTCATGACGCCCTCCTCGGGATCATGCCTGCGGGCCGGATGATTACCCGCGCCTCAGTGCAGCGCATCCAGGAGCGTGTCTACGGCGTGCATCAAATCTTTCCAGGCGACCTCGACGGATTCCTGGAACTTCGCGAGCTGCAGGTCATCGGCTTCTTCCAGTTCCACAACCCGCCGCTTGAACTCCGCAAAGCGCGTCCGGACATATTCCAGTTCCTAGTAGTGCTCGAGCTTCACGCTGACCTTCTGCTTTGCGAATCGCCCTTTTAGCCGAGCAACCCGGGAAGCCAGATCCTCAACTTCCCCCACGACTCGGTCCAAGTACGCTTCCTTCAGCTGCATGACCTACTCACTCTCTGCCACCCCCGCATTTGGCGTGGGAGATAGAATTCCCCCGCTACGGGGAAATGCAAGTGATTTTCCAAATCAGTAGTTCTGCAACGGCTTGAAAACAGGTCAGATATTCATTGTGAGAGCCAGGGAGGGGAAAGCATGCGTGGGAAAGCGCAGGAATCTAGGGAGTAAGGCCCAAAATCACCCACAATCTGGCAACTCAAAATTCCGCGGGAGAGGTGTCGGACAAGAACCGATGCAAAATGCAGCTTTACCGTAATGTTTTGGAGCAGGGATTCTATTGTGGATGGCTGCTACCCCGCGACTGAGGGCGACGCAAGTTTCTGAGAACCGGGCCTCCCACATTTCAGAGCCTGCGAGGCTAGTTGTTAGCGGGGCCGATCGCGGCGGGAATGGGCCGCCCCAGGGCTTTCTCATATTCGGCCATGTACACGGGGTTCCCCGGGAATTCTTCGTTGAGATCCTTAAGTGTTTTTTGTGCCAGCGCATTCTGTTTTTCGCGCCGCGCCGAGAGTGCCAGCAGAATCTGTGCAAACGGCTTGAGGTAGCGCCCGCCTTCAACGGTTTTTTCGACCTGTTTCATGCCGAGCTGCTTATCGCCGTGGATACCGCCAAACCACAGAACAAAACGCGCGGAGGTGGGAAGAGAGCCGATAATGTAGTTTGCGCTGCCCAGAGCGACGTAGGCATCATAGGCGTCCGGTTTCTGCGCAAGCAGCAACTCTGCATTCACGTTGGCTTCCTTCAGGTGCTTCAGAGCATCGTAATGCTTCTTCAAGAGCATGCTGTTTGCGTTGGATTCCATTCCCGCGGCCATGGTCAGGACATACAGACTCTCCGGATCCCGCGAGTTCTTCTTCAACCGCAGGGAGGCCAGCCCCCGAGCCTTTTTCACGGCCGTCTCAAAACCCTGGATGCGCCCGGGATCCGGCGTGCCCTGGATGCCTCCGAGGAATCGCTTGTCATCCAGAAAATAATCGCTGGTCAAGACGTGCTGTACGTCAAACTCTTCGAAAAGATAGCTGGCGGCAAGAGCAATCTGCCCGAACGATTCGTCAGGATTCTCGGCGGCCCACTTTTGAAAGATTTCGCGGGCTTCAGGAAATCTCTGCTCGTAAAGCAGGTGAAATCCCTGCTCGAGTTCAGGAACGGAGGTGAATGCGGGTGAACTGGCCTGCGCAGGCAAAGGGGGAACAAAGAAAACCACGGAAGCCAGAGTTACCAGCAGAATCGCGATGCGGGAACGCATATTCAAAAGTCCTCAAAAGAGCCCTGGGACGAAGCGAGGTTTGCCGGACATCGCAGCGCGATACTGGGCGTCAGAGAAAAGCACGCGCTCTTCGGTGACGAGGCGCTGTGAAAGCACCACGATATGAGCGAGCGAGCCGGCCAGTGCGGTGATCCAGGCGGTATGAATCAGCGGCAGGGCCAGCATTTCCACAAACACCGCCGCGTAGTTCGGGTGACGCACATAGCGAAACGGACCGGAGGTCACGACGCCCAGACCCGTGGAATTCACTACCTGCACATTCCAATGCTCCCCAAGCGTCCGGATGACCCACCAGCGCACCAGATTTGTTGCCAGAAAGATGACAAAGCAGACAGTGGCCAGCACGGGATAAAACGGCCGATGGAGAAACACCACCTCAGTCGCCGCTCCGACGAGTACGCCCGTGTGCAGCGCCACCATCCAACGGAACCGCGGCTCCACGACTTTGGAAGCGCCGCGCGCCTCCATTTGCCGCTGATGGCGCTTCGAGATGCGCAGTTCCACCAAGCGCAGCAACGCCACCAGGCCGAGCAGAGAAAGATAAGCGATGACGTTCAGTTCCATTGCAGAAGCAAGAACTCAGCACTGAAGCCCGGCCCGAAAGCCGCGGCCATGGCGTGCTCACCGGTTTTCAGCGGGCGCTTCTCCAACCACTCCTGAAGAATGAAGAGGATGGTAGCGCTGGAAAGGTTGCCAACATTCTCAAGAATATCCCACGAAGGCTGCGTATCGCATTTGCACAGGCCCAATTCCTGCTCCATGTTCCCCAGCAGGCGCGCGCCCCCGGGGTGGAGAATCCAGCCTTTAATGTCGGCACGGGTTTTGCCGTGGCGAGCCAGAAATTCGTGGATCAGCCCGTGAATCTTTCCACCGATCATCTCCGGTACATCTTTCGAGAGGAGAATGTGGAATCCGGAATCGCGCAGGTCAAAGCCCATGGCATTGAGAGAATCGGGAAAGGTATAGGTTTCCGTGACCAGGACGCGCGGGCCCGGCTTGTGCTCCCCCGTCACGATTGCGGCCGCGGCGCCATCTCCAAACAGGATGGAGGAAATCAGGTTGGCTTGCGAAATGTCTTTGCGCTGAAACGTCAGCGAAGGCAGCTCCACGGAGATAATCAACACATTGCCGCCGGGATTCGCGCGCAGATAGTCGGAGGCCCGGGAGATGGCCATGGCCCCGGCGGCGCAGCCTAGTTCGGTGAAGGGCATGCGTCTGACATTCGAGCGGAAGCCCATGAGGTTGATGAGATGGGCGTCGAGCGAGGGAATCATGAAGCCCGTGCAGGAAACGGTGATGATCAAATCAATTTGATCGGGGCGAAGCCCGGCGCGCTCAAGGCACTTTTCCGCAGCTTCACGGCCCAACTTAATGGCATGATCAATGTATTCGTTGTTTGTCTGCGAGAGCGGCCGTGGTTCGATTGTGTAATCGAGTGGAAAGATGGAGCGGCGTTGGTGCACATGGGCGTTGTCCACGATGGTCATCATGGCTTCGAGGCGCCGCTCGGGTATTTCAAAAACCCGGCCCATGTAGACCTTTACGTCCTCGCGGGTGATGGTGTAAGGAGGGAGAGCGGTGGCTGTGGCGGCGATGGTTGCGTGCGCAGTGTTGCCGTTCGACGATCCAAGACTCAATTCACTCACAAGCACCATCCTCGGTCGAATAGGAATCTAACCACCAAACTCACACCCAAAATGGCAATGAGGGCACATGTTCCGGGCGGATTAGTCGAGTAACTTAACTCTACATCAAAATTGCCTAGAGAGGAAATGACCACCAGGGGGATCCGCCTACATTTGAGGTTTAGTCCAAGGGTCGGAGAAACTATGAAAATAAGGAAGAAAGCAAGCCTGCGCCCCATCTTACTTCTCGTTCTCACACTGATTGTGGCGGTAAGCGTCCTTCCGGCGCAGCAAAAATCGCCTGCCCTCCTGGTGATGATCTCCTTGGACGGCTTGCGACCGGATTACGTGACCGCGGCGGATGCCCACGGTACCCGCGTGCCAAACCTGCGAAGATTGATGAAGGATGGTACGTATGCCGAAGGGGTCACGGGAGTCGTTCCAACGGTGACTTACCCGAGCCATACCACTCTGGTGACCGGCGTCTGGCCGGCCACTCACGGTATTTTGGCCAACGAAACATTTGATCCTCTCCAGAAGAATTATCAGGGTTGGTATTGGTATGCGGAGGACATTCGCGTGGCCACTCTGTGGGATGCCGCGGCGCAGGCAGGGCGCGCAACGGCGAGCATCCAGTGGCCGGTCACTGTGGGCGCCAAGATTACTTGGAATATTCCTGAATTCTGGCGTGCCGGGACACCGGATGACGCGAAGTTGATTCGCGCGGTCTCGACGCACGGATTGCTGGAAGAAGCCGCCACCGAAATTGGCGAGTATCGCGGCGGGTTAGACGCTTCCGCAGATGGCGATGAAGTCCGCGGGAAATATGCCGTGTGGATATTGGAGAAGAAGAAGCCCGCGCTCCTGACGCTGCACCTCATAGCGCTCGATCACACGGAACACCAGACGGGTGTATTCAGCCCGGAGTCCATCGCCGTTCTAGAGCGGCTGGACGCGGTGGTTGGGCAGGTCTGGGAAGCCGCCGAGCGCGTTTCCTCGGGACACGCTATTTTCGCGGTCGTTTCGGACCACGGTTTTGCGAATTGCGATCAGCAGTTGAATCTGCTCTCCGCCTTTCGCGAAGCCAAGCTCTTTACTCTAGACGAAAAAGGCAAAATTGCGGCTTGGCGCGCCATGCCCTGGGACACGGGGGGCTCCGCCGCGATCGTTTTGAAAGATCCGAAGGATACGGTCACCCTCGGCGAAGTGCGCGAGCTATTGGCCAAACTTGCGGCCGACCCCGCCAAAGGCATTGATCGAGTTCTGGATGCCGAAGAGTTGCACAAACGCGGCGGCTTTCCCGACGCTTCGTTTCTGGTGAGCATGAAGCCGGGCTGGCGGACCGGCTCCTCCTTAACCGGGCCTGTGCTCGGCAAGGTCAATCCGGGAGCCACCCATGGCCAGTTGCCCGATGTTCCGGAGCTGCGAGCGGCGTTTTTCGTGGTGGGCCCGGGAATTCCCACGGGGGAAAATCTGGGGGTAATTGATATGCGAAATATTGCGCCTACGCTGGCCAGGCAAGCGGGCCTCTCGTTGCCAAGTGCCGAAGGGAAGCCTTTGCTACCTTAGCATCAAGATAATCGCATGGGGAAACTGAATCCAACGCCGAGTTGTCTACGGAATTGGCTGCCAGTTCTTTCCACCATTCGCGGTAGAGAATTTCTTGCCGTCCGCCGAGGTTACTGTGGTGCTCGAAGCGTCCTTCGCGGTCACAGCCGCGAAGTCCACTTTTGCCGGCGCGTGAATCTTTTTCCAGGACGTGGCGCCATCCGTGGTGAGGTAGATCGTGCCGTGATTTCCCACGACCCAGCAAACTTTCGCGGAGGGCGCACTTCCGGCCGTGAGCTTCACGTTCGCGCTGACGAGTTGACCGTTCCACGTTGCGCCTCCGTCCGTCGTGCGCGACACAAACCCTCCGCTCACCAGGCGATAGCGCACGGCTGGGTCGGGCGTCGCCACTGCTATGTCCAAGGAGCGCTCCTCGAAAAGCACGCCCCCTTGCGACGGCGATGGATTGGATTGCGGACTCTGCGGAGCCGCCGCAGAAGACGAAGCGATGCAAAGCCAGAGTCTCAGCATCAACGCAATGGAAATAATGCTTTTCGGTGAGATGCCCATCCCAGACTCCCTCCCTTACTTTGTCTCTTATCCGCTCCACCCGCGCGACTAGCCACGCAAACGCTCAGGGCAGAGACTTGTGGCGCGCCGCTCTCAGGACCGAGTGAAACTGAACGAACACGTGATCGTCATCGGCGTGCTTGTCATGGCACTCGAAGCACATCGGGGCGGGCAGCGCTTTTGCCGATTCCACCAGGTTGCCGCCTTCACCAAAATCAAAATACGCCCAGCCTTCCTTGAACCGCGACGCATCCTTGACGGACACGGCAAGGCCCGTGAATTGCCCCTCAAAGTAGCCTGCCTCATTGATGGAAGCTCTCTGCGCGGGTTCGTACACGACGAGAAGGAACATTGTTTTCTCTGGGAACTTTCCAGTGGACTTGTAGGTGTCAAAGGCCTCGGGCTGCGTGTAGATGTTGTGGAATTCGCCGGGCCCTTTGTGCTCGCTCTCGGAATAGCTCATGCCGATATTCGAGCCGACAAATGTCCAGTGCTCAAAACTCTTCGGGCGTTGCAGCGCCCCGGAAGCGTCAAATTGGGGCAGAGACATCGCGGAGGACTCGTGCGTGCCGGGTGCTTGAGAACCGGTAAACGGAAGAGTGGCCAGTAGCGCGGCGATAGCCAAGAGCAGGAAGGCACGCATGGGTGACCTCGTGATGCGGCGATTGTGCGCCGAAAGCCTGCGAGTTAGCAAGTTGCAGCCGGCCAGCAATATTTCACTGCACAGAAGCTGTGATCCCGCAACTTCCCTACGGATGATTGACTTGGGTCGTCCCCTGTAAATCCGTCATTCAGAACGGAGTCTGCGGAGTGAGGAATCTCTCTTCGGTCTCGGCCACAAGGAGCAGAGAGATTCCTCCTCGCTCCGCTCCTCGGAATGACCGGCGCATAAGTTTTTCAGCAACCTGCAGCATGATTCCGCTGCATTAGGAGATTAGCCGGCGGCTTCCTGGCTGGCGCGAATTTCCTGCCAGCGGCGTGGCCGCTTGTTCGCTTGCAATACTTTCTTGCGCAGGCGGATAGATTTCGGCGTGATTTCCACGAACTCATCGTCAGCGATGAATTCGATGGCCTGTTCCAAGCTGAGGACGCGGTGCGGAATCAGGCGTATGGCTTCGTCGGCGGAAGAAGAACGCATGTTCGTGAGCTTCTTTTCCTTGGTGACATTTACTTCCATGTCCTGCTCTCGCGAATTCTCGCCCACGATCATGCCTTCGTATACTTCGATGGTCGGGCCAATGAACAGTTCGCCGCGCTCCTGAAGGCCCCAGAGCGCGTAAGCCGTGGATACGCCGGGACGGTCCGCGACGAGCGCCCCGGTGGGACGCAGCGCCATGTCTCCGCCATATTCCATCCAGCCCTCGAAGATCGAGTGAATCAGAGCGGTGCCGCGCGTGTCGGTCAGAAGCTGACTGCGCAGGCCGATCAACCCGCGCGAAGGGATTTTGAAATCCAGGCGCACACGCCCGGAGCCGTGATTGCTCATCTTCAGCATTTCGCCGCGGCGGCTGCCGATCGTTTCCATGATGATGCCAATGAAATGTTCCGGAATATCGATGACCAGGCGCTCGAGCGGTTCAAGCTTCTTGCCATTTTCTGTGCGCACGACGATTTCCGGCTTGCCCACCATCAATTCAAAGCCCTCACGGCGCATCGTTTCGATCAGAATCGCAAGCTGCAATTCGCCGCGTCCCAGCACACGGAAAGATTCGGGCGTATCGGTGTCTTCCACGCGAATCGAAACGTTGGTGAGCAGTTCTTTCGCCAGGCGATCGCGCAAATCGCGTGAGGTGAGGTAGCTGCCCTCGCGGCCGGAGAGCGGGCTGGAGTTCACGCTGAAAATCATGGCCAGTGTGGGCTCGTCAATCGTGAGCGGCTCGAGCGGCTCGGGATTCTCTAGGCTGGTAATGCTCTCGCCGATCTGGATGCCCTCGACGCCGGCAATCGCGACAATATCGCCCGCGGTCACGGAGTCCGCTTCATCGCGTTCGAGCCCGCGAAACGTGAAGAGTTTGGTGATCTTGGTGGGTTGCAGTTTTCCGTCCAACTTGCTGATGCCCACTTCGTCGCCGCGGTTCAAGGTGCCATTGAAGACGCGGGCGATGGCGATGCGCCCCAGAAATTCGCTGTAATCCAGATTCGTCACTTGCAGTTGAAGCACGCCCTCGGGATCCCCCGATGGCCGCGGAATTTTGCCGACAATGGTTTCAAACAGCGGCAACAGGTCCTTGGAATCGTCGCCCGGCTTGCGATGCGCGACGCCTTCGCGGGCGTTCGTGTAAACGATGGGAAAATCGAGCTGGTCTTCCGTGGCGTCGAGATCGATGAACAGATCGTAAATCTCGTTCAGCACTTCCTCGGGGCGCGCGTCGGGCCGGTCGATTTTATTGAGCACAACCACGGGGGGAAGCTTGGCGGCAAGCGCCTTCTGAAGCACGTAGCGGGTCTGCGGCAAAGGGCCTTCGCTGGCGTCCACGAGGAGCACAACGCCGTCCACCATGCGCAGGGCGCGTTCGACTTCGCCTCCAAAATCGCTGTGGCCCGGGGTATCCACGATGTTGATCTTGGTATCGTGGAAAAACAGCGCGGTATTCTTGGCAAGAATGGTGATGCCGCGCTCGCGCTCGAGGTCGTTCGAGTCCATGACGCGCTCGACGACTTCCTGATTGGCGCGAAAGATGCCCGACTGCTTGAGCATGGTGTCGACCAGCGTGGTCTTGCCGTGGTCCACGTGGGCAATAATGGCGATGTTGCGAATATCCTTAGTCATTTTCGTTAATGCGTCTGGAGACAAAAATAGCTGCTGAGACAACCAGCAGCCCGGACGAACCCTTTCTTCATCGGTTACAGGTGCGGTCTTTAAACCCTTATTTTACCAGAGAAATGCACAATCCGGCCACCGCAGCATCTGCCCGGGTCTGGCCGGGCGGATCAGGTGAGTTTCCGCTTACCGGCACTGAAGAAGTGTCAAGCCTACGTCATAGCCATGGCCTGTGATATAAACTCAAATTCGTGCGTTGCCGCAAGCTTGCACCCGTCAGACCTCGGTCTAAAATCCTCCTTGGAAAGTGAACTCCTGACGTCTTTTGCTGCAAAGTGCTTCATCCCCCTAGCTCTTCAATACAATTTCAGACTCTCGAAGCTGCCCTCGCTCTCCAAAGCAAGGATATAGCGCCGCCGGCGCAAAGCAAAGGTTCCACTCCGAAGGTCCAGCAGGTTCAGGCTGGAATCTTCGTACTTACGGATGCAGAAGGTGCGGATTTTAATTCGTATCTTCTCTTCATGCGCTGTACCTTGCGGTCAGGGACATGGCATGCAGGCATGCCGCCATCCGTCGAGTTAGGGCAGCAAGAAAAAACGTAGTTCAATTCCGCGCCCTGAAGGACGGAACAGTCCCTGAAGATTTTTGGAAACTAGCCATTTAGCCATCTACCCGACAAATATTCTCGGTCGTTCATCGAGCTGCGCATCACGTTCTATTACAACAGCGTGCCTCAAAAGCAGTGGTGAATAACTCGGTTGCCGGGTACAGGACACTCAATGTCTGGTCAGTCGACGGGGTGTGCTATGCTCACGGCGAATTTTTGTATGCGTCTGAAACTACAAGGACCACTGCGAGGAGTGACGATTCGAATGGCGAGAATGCGGAAACAGATGTGTGTATTGGCGGCGATGCTTTTGCTCGCGTTGGTGGCAGGAGCGCAAGAACAGAAACCCCCGAAGCCGGACCTGCCAAAACTTTTTGATAAGGAAGAAGCCATGATCCCCATGCGGGACGGCGTGAAACTGTACACCGAAATCTACACACCGAAGGATGCCAAGAACGCGTTGCCAATGGTGATGACGCGCACGCCGTACGGAATTTCCGCGCCCGAAAAAGGCTACAGTCACATGCTGTACGGAGACGCGGACCTCTTCGCCGATGGCTACATCTTCGTCCTCCAGGACATTCGCGGCCGCTACGGTTCCGGCGGGGATTTCGTGATGAACCGCCCGCTGCATGATCCGAAAGATCCAAAGGGAGTGGATGAAAGCACGGACACGTACGACACCATCGATTGGCTGGTGAAAAACGTCGCCCACAACAATGGCCGCGTCGGCATGTGGGGCATTTCCTATGACGGATTCCTGACGGCGATGGCCATGGTGAATCCTCATCCGGCGCTGAAAGGGGTTTCCGAACAGGCGTGCATGGGTGATGCCTGGATGGGGGACGACTTCTTCCACAACGGCGCGTTTCGCTTGAGCTACGGCTTCGAATACGCGGCGCTCATGGAAACGAGCAACGAAAACTACAGTTTCAAGTTCGACCAGTTCGACCTCTTCACCTGGTATTTGCGCCTCGGGCCGCTCTCGAACGCGAACGAGGACTATTTCCACGGAAAGATTCTCACCTGGAACGATTTCGTGGCTCATCCCACCTACGACGACTTCTGGAAGATCCATGCGCTGGAATCCGCCTTGAAGCAAGCAACAGTGCCGAACCTCAATGTAGCGGGCTGGTGGGATCAGGAGGACTTTTACGGCCCGATGCGCCTGTACGCTAACCTGGAAAAATCTGACGACAAGCACCTGAACTATCTGATTGTCGGACCGTGGAATCACGGGGGCTGGGCCAGCAATACCGGAAGTTCGCTGGGGGACATTCCCTTTGGCTCGGATACCGGCGTGTATTTCCGGCAAAAAGTGGAAGCACCCTGGTTCGCTTATTGGCTGCACGACAAGGGCACTCTGCCCCTGAAAGAAGCCCTGCTCTTCCAAACCGGAAGTGATGCGTGGACGAGTTTTGATGCCTGGCCGCCGCGGGAATCCCAGAAGAAGAACCTCTATTTTGACGCTAGCGGGCGACTCACTTTCGAAGCGCCAAAGACGGATTCGCGCGACGCCTTTGACACGTATGAAAGCGATCCTGCGCACCCCGTGCCCTACCGCCACCGGCCCGTGGATATGACTTACCCCGAAGATCATCCCGGAAGTTGGTTCACCTGGCTGGTGCAAGACCAGCGCTTCGTGAACGAC
>Ga0307471_100000475_pt1 | contig 20545 bp, 19 predicted proteins | sample atmos_gasesAM3C__2_FD_204566 | JGI IMG/M metagenome (GOLD analysis project Ga0307471, IMG submission 204566) | Hardwood forest soil microbial communities from Morgan-Monroe State Forest, Indiana, United States - atmos_gasesAM3C_515 | ecosystem: Environmental > Terrestrial > Soil > Temperate...
TACGTACCGCGAAGTTACAATCGATTGCCCAGTGGATTGCCCGCATCTGATTGCTGCGCATCGCTACGAAGATGAGCATCAGCGCCAGATTCCCGCGGATACGCCGCTGCTCGATGTAAGAGTTCCGTCCGACCTGGTTCGCACGCATCAGCAGTTGATGGGCACACTGGCATTCACGATCGTCAAATTCTGCACGTCGCACCCGGAGGCGACCGATCCCGAAGTCCTCGCGGCGCTCCAGGCGCTCGCCGAAACGCATAAAACACTTACCCGGGGTATTTACTACGAAACGCAGCCGACGGGTCTGGTTGCTCGCGAACTCTATGTCGCGGTCAATGCGTTCCTGGCCGAGCTAAAGCAGCAAATCCAGCAAGCTGGACGCTCCGGCCCGAAAGACGCCGAGATCTTCCACCTATTGATATTTCTCTATCGGATGGGTCTGCTGCGTACCAACGGCCGCCCACGCTCGCGCCGCTACGTGGAATTTCTCCACGCCCAATTCCCGCAATCTCAAGTTGCGAAGCGCGAAGAATCTCGCATCATTGTTCCTTAGGCATCGCAGCCCAGCGCAGATTTCGCTTATGCCGCTGAATTCCATGCCAACGTCAACTGCGGATGCCGCACCTTACGCGTCAACTCCTGAAACGGTCGCGGCAGGAATCCGTATTGCGCCTTGATCCGCGCCACGCGTTCCGACATCTTCTTGCGATATTCCTCTGGCGCGTATCCGTTGTTCGAGTACCACTGTTCATACTGTTTCGCCAGCCGTGGAAATTTCTCGCGAACGAACGGAAGGAACTGCTTCGCGGAAGCCGGCATCAGGAATAAAACACCGGAAAAGAACCACTCCGCTCCCGCCTCTTTCGTTGCCACCGCAATCCCCTCCAAATCTCCGTCGCGATCGGTGATTCCAGGAATCAGCGGCGAAGCCGACACCCCCACTCGCAGACCTGCCTCATGCAATTGACGAACCGCCGCGAGTCGCAAATCCGGACGCGGCGCCCGCGGCTCCAGCAATCGCGCCAAGCGCGTCCGCAACGTCGTGATGGTGATGTTCAGCGAAAGTTCCGACCGCTCTGCGATCCTCTTCAATACATCGATATCGCGCACAATGTGGTTCGACTTCGTGACCACCGAGACGCTCAGCCCCTCGCGTTTGGCCAATTCTTCCAGGCATGCGCGGGTCACTCCGTATTCGCGTTCCGCGGGCTGATATGGATCGGTGGCCGTTCCGATGGCGATGTGTTCCGGCTCTTCTGTTTCGCTACCGGCCTTCTGATACGAATATTTTCTCGAGACGTCCTGGGCCAGCAGCACCGCGGCATTCTGCTTCACATAAATCTTCTTCTCGAACTCGCCGCCATCCAACTCCATGTATTCATGCGTGTATCGCGCGTAACAGTATTTGCACCCAAACTCGCATCCGCGGTACGGATTGATCGTCCACTCAAACGGCACACGATTCGAGTTGCACCGGTTCAGGATCGACTTCACCGGCATCAGAAAATATTCCGGCCGCTCCTCCGATTTCCGCACGGTATCCGCCGCGGGAGAGCACGCTGCGAGGCGAGCAATGCCGACCAGCGTCGCGTCAGCGTCCCGGGCACGGCCATCCGCAAAGAGCGGTTCGCCGCCGCTGGCCGCGACGGGCGGGGGGCATTCCGCCGCACGGCTACCTGGGTTGCTGCCGCCGGGACCAGCTTCGACCGATCTCGGTGCGCCACCGCGGCGCTTCCGTGAATCATCGTCACCAGACCATGGCTGTTGTGGCTTTGGGCCTTGCGCATCAGGGTTATGGGGGAAGAGAGCAGGTTGTACAGCGGGGCGGCGTCGAACATCCATAACCGGCGCCGTAGTGGAAAGAACTGGGGACATGGCCCACCTCACAGTGCCGGTGCAGTATTTCGCTTTTTATTCGCCATGTCAACAACTATTTTCGCCTTTTCTTTGCCTCCGGGTATCCTCCGCTAACCCTTATCGCCGCGATTGCTTCCCCTCCGCAGCCGCGTACCTTTTCTCCAGTGTCGAATCTAACTTCGCAATCGAGGTCAACCAACACATGAAAACTCTGACGGGGATCTGTAGTCTCGCCATTCTTGCTGCTCTGCTGTTTCTAGGTGCGAGCCACAGCGGTTCTTCCACCGCTTCGGCTGCTCCTGCGCCGCCTCATCCACAAGGAGGTCTCGTCACCTGCTCTTCCGACGACGGCCGCCGCAATTTTTGCTCCGCCGACGTTAGCGGCGGCGTTCAGTTGATTCGCCAGCGCAGCGGCTCGCCCTGCGTGTTCAATCGTACCTGGGGCTTCATCATGGACCGCGGCATTTGGGTTGATCGCGGCTGCCGCGCGGACTTCCAGGTCGCCAGCGCCGGAGGTGCCGGATTCAACGGCTGGGACAATGGCTACAACGTTTACTGCGCCTCCGATGATGGACAACGCAACCTCTGCCCGATTGATACGCGTGGCGGAGTGCAACTGATACGCAAGCGCAGCGACTCTTCCTGCGACTACGGCCGCGACTGGGCGTACAACAACCGCGGCATCTGGGTCGATCATGGCTGCCGCGCGGACTTCCAGATCGGGGGTGGTGGCGGCAGCAGCGCCTACGGTGGTGACAACTCCTCGAACGGCACATACTGGCAGCCCGCTACGAACGACGTCGAAGTCGTCTCCTGCTCCTCGGACGACATGCATCGACGCCAGTGCGACGCGCGAATTCGCGGCAACAACGTGCGCTTACTTCGCCAACGCAGCGACGCCGATTGCATCTATGGCCGCACCTGGGGATACGGCAAGAAGCACATCTGGGTGGATCGCGGTTGCCGAGCCGATTTCGCCATTAGCCGGGGCGGCGGATATTGATCTAGCTTGATTCGCTGAGGGCTGAGGAGGACGCGGCGTTCGCGCGCTGTCCCAGTGAATCTGCAAACCGCTCCCACTTCTGATCTTTCCCCGATTGTCTCCGCTCGACGCAACGCGGTATCCTCTTGGCGCTTCAAGCGATGTGTCCGCAGGAGACAACCAGCCTTGCCCAGATTCCGGCGATTTGCGCTAACGCTCCCGATCATCGTGGCGCTATTCGCGGTGCCGCATTCGCCGTTGGCGGCACCGGCGCCTGCTGCAACAACGCAATCTCAAACGAATAAGCCAGGGACCACTGCTCAGGTCGGCCCACCCGCGCCGCAATCGACGCACTTCCCGATCTTGCTCCTGGCGTTCGGGCCGAATCCTGCGCAGCCGCTCTCTGGAACCACAACCGCCACCGCCGAACCCGGCTGGAGTATCCGCATCGGCCAAAAAGGTCCCGAGCGCTTCGACCGCCCCAACTATCCACCGGTCATGCTCGAGCCCGTCGAAGTCGCCCGTGAAGGCACCGCCGATAGCTGGACCTATCGCGCCAAAGATTCCGCAACCGCCGCCGAAGTCACTGTTCGCCTCACGCGAGAATCCTGTACCGCCGACTCCACCGGCACGAAGTACCCCTTTAGAGCCGAAGCTCAGCACGCGCAACTCGGCAGTTTTTCGGGCTGCGCCAAAATTGCCGCCGAGCTGTTTCCGAAATTGGGAACCCACCTCGAAGATGACACCGACGACGAAAAAAAACCTCCACAACCTCTTCCCGCCGATGTCATCAAGTTCAAGGCTCCGATTTCCTGTGCATACCTGAACACCACCGGCAAGATCGTCTTTAAGCGTGGTGCGCAAACCAAGGTCGCAGCGCCCGCCGGCGCGCAACTCGACATCTCCAGCGATGCCCAGCGCCTGCTCTATGCACGCGAGGAAATTGACGGCGACCACACGATCGTTCTCTATGACTTCGCAACCGGAAGATCCACGGAGCTCCTGCGCGGGAACGTGCAGTCGCCTTATTTCTCGCCCGACGGCACGCGCTTTGCATTCCTCAAGTTGATCGATTCCCACTGGAACCTCTTTATCGCACCGATCAACGCGCCAGACTCCGCCACTGCGATCTACAATGGCGATCTCTTCGCTCTTCACGACTGGTCCGATGGACACACCGTTCTTGCTGGCAACCAAGCCGGCCTCTATTGGATCGGCGACGACGGACGCGTTCAGCAGACCGTAACGAGCGACGACCTCTTCGGCGTCGGCCAGTTTGTCGTCTCGGGAGCGACCAGGATTCGCATCAACCCGATCAATCCTGACCTCCTCGCCGTTTCAGCCGAATTGCTCAAGCCCCCACCGGGAACTCCCACCGACCCAAAGGCCGGTACCGGCGCAGGTATCTTTCTTTTCGAGGTCCGTTCTAAGCGGCGCTCGCCCCTGAGCCCTGCGAATACGTTCGCCACCCAACCCGAATGGTCGCGCGACGGCGTCCAAATCTTCTTCACAAATCGAGGTCCCGGTCCGGCCCTGAACATTTGGCGCATCCTTTGGGACGCCTCCCAGCCCAAGCGATACCTTCCCGGCTCTGAATTCACGGTAGGTCAGTGATCTCCGGAAGGCTGCGTCCCTGTAGTGCCACCCGTTCTGAGGGCCTCGCCAATTGCCCCGCGTAAGACCCATCCCACGGCCAGGTACCCAATTCGCGGCTAGTACTAGTATTTACTCCATCCGGTACCGCGCATCGCTCTATACTTCGGTAATGAGCACCACTGCCGCCCCAGTCCAGCACGCTCGCGAGGTTCGCATCCTTGTCCTGGATGACGACATCCAGAGCCAGGGTGCCCTTCGCCAGATTCTGGATTCCGAAGGCTGGCGTGTCCGCATCGTTCCCGACACCAAGCTTCTGCTCACCGAATTGAAGTCCGGTGAATGGTCCCTGGTAATCGCCAACGTCGCCACCATCGGTCTTGACAGCCCGATCTTTGCGACGCTTCGCGAATTAAGCGGCGTCGCTGTCGCTGAAGGGGCCCGTCTTCGCATCCTTTACCTCGTTCCTGAATCCGGCAGCAGCCAATTCGTCCGCGCCCTGGAATTTGCTCGCCTCCCCTACGTAGTCCGGCCGTTCCACCTCCACGACTTTCTCGAAAAAGTCAGTGACTTGCTGGTTGAGATCAAGGCCATCGAAGCGCCGCTTCGCCAGGTTCGCCATGAGTTTGGCGAAATCCGCAAAAAGAAAAAGCAAACTGGTCGCTCTAACTCGATGTTTGCCGCCCGCGATTCCTACTCCTATACCGAAGAAGAAATCGCTGAATACGAGCGCGCTGAAGGAGAAGCCGCCAAAGCCCGCCGCAACCGGCCCCGCACCAATCTGGGCGACCCCGGTACCCGCTAACTGTAACGATTGTAGTCGCACTACCAACCGCTAGAATCTTCGAGCCAACCGAGGCACGTGCTTGCCTCCCACCTTCGCTGGAAGCGTGTGTCTAGCGAGATTTTTGTTTTGCGGTTCGATCGCCGGCCGATTACCTTATTCGTCCGTGGTTAGCCCCTGATGGAAAAACACGTGAATCTCAAAAATCGATATGTGACCTGGCGTAGGTTCCTCGTCCTTCAGGGTCTGGGGCTTTCGATAGCGGCCTGTCTTGTGCTCGCTCAGGTCCGATCGCAACAACCATTGTCTACCCACTCGGAATTTCACTCTGTCCCCGGTCGGGTCATCGATGTCGACGGCACCGCATATCCGCTGACCTCGGCGGGAATCAATCGAGCCTTGCAGGATGCTTGCGGAGCGGGCGCCGGAGGAGCCGTCTCTCTGCCAGCAGCTGTCGTTAGCGGGCTGGACGCCACGATCTCGGTTCCTTCGAACTGTACCCTCCGCGGCCGGGATGCCCATGATTCGATATTGCAAGCTAAACGCGGCCTCGGGTCCCCACTGATTCTGGTCGACCGGCAGACAAACGTTGTGTTGCGTGGTTTCGCTGCGGATGCGAATCGCAACAACATCGACGCGATTCGGATCTCCAATTCGAGTTCTGTTCAAGTCAGTGGTGTAAGGGGGACGAACGCTGTTCTCGGTTGTGGCCTGACGATCCTTTACGCGAGCAACGACATTTCCGTGGAGGACTCCGAGTTTGACCGTTCCGGGGTAAGCCTGCCGGCCGCCGACGGCGGAGGCATTGGCGTATCACCCGGAGCGCTCACGATGAAACGTATTCGGATTTCTCGCAACCGCGTGCACGACAATAACCAGGGTATATCCATCTTCAATAGCTCGGATGCCACCAAGGATATGGCGGACGTCGACGTCCTTCAGAATACTGTTTACAACAACGCGAATGATGGAATTCAAGCGTTATCGCAGGGGAGTCCGGACGGCGGAGTTCTCACGGTTCGCATCATCGAAAACGAGTCGTACTGCAATGGCTGGCCTGAAAACGGAGTGTCGTTCAGTCCGAATTGTCAAGTGGCATTCAGCTTGCAATCTGGCCCGGTGACTTCCTATACCGGTGTTGGCATCAACGTTTCGGGTCCTCTGACAAAGCACTGTCTGGTCGCGAAGAACAAAACTCACGACAACGTCTACGATGGAATTCTCAACGACGCACGCTTCACCACTGAGGCGTCCCAGACGGTGGTAGAAACCAAGGGTAGCACCGTTTCTGCCTTGTCGGGCCGTGCGTTTGATATGAGATGGAAGGCCCGCCAGCCCGTGCTCATTAACAGAGTGGCATTCCTGATTGCCTCGGTCGATGATCCGAAATCGCTGACACTTACTGCTTCTGCCGGCAGCCAGACTAACGCAGTGTTCTGGGGCCCGCTACTCGCTCAAAACCGATTCGTCGCCAATGAGACCTATAATAACGGTGTAACCACACCCAAGGATGGCGCCCTGGGAGCAGGGATCTACAGCCAAAGCGGTGACGGCGACATTTTCGTCGACAACGTAGCCATGCGAAACAACGTCGGTGGCCTCGTCTGCAATGCTTGCAGTTTTAACTCCTACAATGGGGACCGTGCATTTGACAACTATCGTGATTCGGCGGAAGGAAATGCCGGTTTCGTTTCACAAGCCAGCCTGGGCAACTCCTACGTGGATGTCCGCGCCGACGATCCCTCCGATGCTCCTGCAACAAGCCAAACCGTCGGAGTATTCCTCGACCAAAATACTTCCGGATCCGTCATACTTAGCCCCTTATTGTTCACTAGTCCCTCGGTCGAAGGCGTCGTAGACAATGGGACAAACAACACTATCCTGAATCTGGCGCGACGTAATTTTGCGCCTCGTCGGCCTCGATGATCTGGTGGCCTGCCCACCAATCCATCCTGGAGTTCGTTCCTTCCCGGCTTCTTACCCATTTCTCTTCTGCAAGAATCCGCGACCACATCGTTCCAACTCCGAGTAAGTCCCTCGTTCACCCAGGAGGCGAACCATGGAACGTTCCTTCTTTACCCCCATCGCGGCAGCTTTCGTCGGTCTGGCCGCAACTCTCGGTAGCTTGGCTTTTGTCTGGCCCGCCCCAGACCCTTCACACAAGACTTCTCCCCCGGCCGACGCCGATTGGCGCCTGCTCGACCCGGTCATCTACGAAAACATCGAGATCTTCCCGGTTGTAAGCGGGGCCGGGCAGGACACCAGCGGTTTCCTCACGCTCGACGAAGGTCTATCCCGCGGCGAAGTCGTGGTCACGGAGCAGGGCGCCGCTGGAATGGTGCGCAATCGCGATGGTCGCACCGACGCTTGGCCGCGTACCTCAAGCGCCTCGGTGAACCAGCTCGTCCTGGTCAACCGCAGCAAGCGGCCTCTGATCCTCCTGGCAGGCGAACTTGTCTCCGGCGGCAAACAGGACCGTATTATCGGCAAAGACCGTGTCGTCCCCGTCGGCGCCGAGCCGCTTCCGCTTGACGTGTTCTGCGTCGAACACGGCCGCTGGTCGAACGGATCACAATTCGTGCAATCGAAGACCATCGTTCATCCCAGTGTCCGCGAGCAAGCCGCCATCAAGCAGGACCAGAACGAAGTGTGGTCGGCCGTGACTCGAGGCTCCATGGCTCCGCCCGCTGCCGCGGCGCCTCGTGCCGTCCTTTCGACTGCCGACCTCTCCGCGACAGTCAGTACCGAAGCGCCCACGCAGTCCTACGACAAAATCTACAAATCGCGCCGCTTCGGCGGGTCCATCGACAGCTTCGTCGAATCCATTCAGCACCGCTTCGCCAAAGCCACTTCCAATTTGAAAGCAGAGCGCGTCGTCGGCGTGGTTGTCGCCTATGGCGGCGAGGTCGCCTGGAGCGATATCTTCGCCTCGAACGATCTCTTCGAGGCTTACTGGGACAAGCTCCTCCGCAGCTATGCCGTTGAAGCTCTCGCGCGCCCCACGCTCCGCGAAGCGGCTTCTCGCGACGAAGCGCATGAGTTCCTGCGGCAAATTAGCGGTCGCGAAACACAGGAGAGCGAACCTCACGTTTACCGCCTCCGGGAGGTCACGGCGGGCAAACTGTCGTTGATCGAACTCGACACGCTGCAGCCCAAGCTGATGACGCTGCATCGGCTGCTTCTCCACCGGACCGGTTGACGTCACGGTTGGCTGGTTTTTCGCGAGCAGGAGGTCGCCTGGCTGGGCCCTGATGAGCTGGTTCATTGGATCGATACACGGATAATCCGATTGACCCGGCCTTGGATCTTTTCTACATTGGCCTTGCGACGCTCCTGTCGAGATAGGAGGTGATCCAGTGAGGTATTCTCAACCTTGAGTTGGAAGGGCGCCCAAAACACCGGGCGCCCTTTTTTCTGCCATCCGATCCGGTCCCGTCCACTGCGGCTACACCTTCCGCCGGACTATTCGAAAATCCTGACTTCGCTCTGATCGAGAGTCGCCGCCAGCATTTGCACCACGTTGCCGCCCCAGGCGGGATGGTGCAGCTGCGGAGCGATTTCGCTTAGCGGAGCCAGCACAAAACGCCGCTGCGCCATGCGCGGATGCGGCACTTGCAAATCCGGCGTGTCGAGCGTTTCGTTGCCATACAACAAAATATCGAGATCAATCAGCCGCGGGCCTTTCGGGAATTCCTTCTTGCTGCCCATGCGGGATTCGATTCCGCGAAGCGCACCGAGCAACTCCAATGGTTGGAGCTCTGTTTCGCCCTGCACGACGCAATTCAGGAACCACGCCTGCTCAAGAAAATCGACCGGCTGGGTTTCGTAAATAGAGGAGACGCGCGTGACGCGCAATTCGGCAGCGGAAAGCGCTGCGATAGCAGAACGCAAATTGGCTTCGCGATCGCCGATGTTCGACCCCAGCGACAAATAGACTTTTTCAGCCGACATGTCACACCGATTGTGGCACAGCGATTCGGAGTTCGCCCCACGCGAACGATTTCGGAGAGACCGAGACATCAGGCCAAGAACGAGCGGCGACAAAATACGGCGCCGCTCCGTCTTGTGCGTTTGCGAGTGGATAGAAGCTCAGTCGCCGGAAACTTGCGTGTCCTGGTGAGCCAGGGCGAGTTCCTTTTCCACTGAGCGTGGATACATGAACTCGTGTCCGGTCGTGTGCCCCGGATAGAACCATGCGAGGACGGCAGGGGGCTCCATTGCGCCGCGCTCCGCGATCGTAAACGCGACACCGCCGGTAGCCTCGGGTCGTTCGCGATTCATCGTCTCCAGCAGAGCAATGGACTTCGACCGATCCCCATTGAAAATTTGCACCGTCTGACGGTCTCCGGTGTCCGCGAGTACGAACCAATACGTCCCTGCCGGCAAAACCCGGCCCGGGATCTGGACAGCCTGGCTGAAGTTGACCCTAACGGTCTGATTGGTTTCATCTGCGCGCGCCTTCCCCGCGACCATCGCAGACATAGCAACGAACAATGCGGTCATCACAAGCATTCGGACTCTCACGACTTCCTCCTCGACTTTTCATTGCGGCACTTGTTCCTCTTGTTCCGCTCATGTCGTGTGATGCGGGAAGTTGCTGTGCGGTAACTTTATCGATAGCAGTTGACATATTGTTTACTCTGAGTGCCGTAAAAGAGGCCAGGTGCCGAAGAAACGTCAGCCTGTCCAAATATTGGCGCTTGTTGCAGCGGGGACCTGATTGAGCGGGAACTCTTGCGGCGAGAGAAAGGAAAACAAACAGGTGGTCGACCGGTGTGCGCGAACCAGGCGCTGCAAGATTGCTCGGTGCGGTGCGAACTAGAACAGGCGAGGCTGGCGGCGCGGTTGTTCGCGGTTGAAATATTCGTAAGCGCGCTGCGTCGCGACGCGGCCCCGAGGCGTGCGGTCAATCATTCCGATTTGCATGAGATACGGCTCGTAGATTTCTTCGATCGCATCTTCTTCTTCGCTTAGCGCAGCGGCGAGCGTGCCGACGCCCACGGGCCCGCCGCCATACTTGTCCAGCAGCGCGATCATCAGATTGCGATCGACCTCGTCGAGTCCGTTTTCGTCGACACCTAGCATCGACAACGATTCTTGCGCCACCGCACGCGTGATGCGGCCTGCTGCTCGAACTTCGGCGAAGTCGCGGGCGCGGCGTAGCAGGCGATTCGCAACGCGTGGCGTCCCGCGGCACCGGCGTGCGATTTCTTCCGCGCCACCTTCATCCATCTCGATGTTCAGAATTCTCGCTGAGCGATTGAGGATGACGAGCAAGTCTTCCGGTTCGTAAAAATCGAGACGATGGACGATTCCAAACCGCGACCGCAGCGGCGCGGTGATCAGTCCAGCGCGAGTAGTCGCCCCAATCAGTGTGAAATGTCCCAGCGGGAACGGATGAATGCGCGCGCCCGGTCCCTGGCCGATGATCAGGTCCACCCGAAAATCTTCCATCGCCGGGTATAAAACCTCTTCGACGGCCGGTTGGAGGCGATGGATTTCATCGAGGAAGAGTACCTCCTTCGCTTCAAGCGACGTGAGAATTGCCGTCAGGTCGCCTTTCCGCTCCAGCAGCGGTCCAGCGCTGGTCTTAATCGGCACATTCAGCTCGTTAGCGATAATCTGCGCCAACGTCGTCTTGCCGAGCCCTGGCGGGCCGTAGAGCAGCACATGATCGAGCGCTTCGCCGCGACTGCGCGCAGCTTGCACTGCGATCTGAATGTTCTCTTTCACGCGCTTCTGGCCGATGTACTCGTCAAGGCGCTTGGGGCGGACGCTGGCTTCGATACGCGCGTCTTCATCGTAGGCAGCACCGGATACGATCCGCTCGGGTTGCCGAGGAGCCATCATGCGTTTTGTCGAGGCTTCAGGCATTTTCGCTTCGCAGAGGAAACCTTAACACAGAGGACCCGGAGAGAGAGCGGAGAAGAAAATCGCTGTGGATCACGCTTGACTCAGGGACGAGCGGCGCGACCTTTGGGCGCGCTCAGGATTTGAAGCGAAGTACGGAGTAGCTGCTCGAAGTTCTTGCAGCCGGCCTCCCGCTTTGCTTCCGAGACTGCGCTCTCGGCAGTACGCGCATCGTAGCCGAGATTGACCAGTGCCGAGACTACGTCTGCCTCGATCCCGGCGGGAGAACTAGCGGCAGGCCGTTCGGCTGCTTCTACCGTGACCGCGTCGAGTTTGTCCTTGAGTTCCACGACTATGCGCTCGGCAGTTTTGCGCCCGACGCCGGGGATCTTGGTCAGGCGAACGAGATCGCCGTTGCGAATCGCCGGAATCAATTCTTCCACGCTCATGCCGGAAAGAATCTTCAGGGCAAGCGAAGGACCGACACCCGAGGCGGAAAGCAGCATCTCGAAGAAATGCTTTTCGCGGGAAGAGAGGAACCCGTATAACGCCAGCTGATCCTCGCGGACGTGAGTGTGAATCAGCAGCGTGACTTCGGCGTGGAGATCACCAAGCGCGGCGTAGGTAGAGAGCGGAACCTGAACGATGTACCCGACACCGCCGACGTCCACGAGCACCTGGTTTGGTCGTTTGTCGGTTAGACGCCCGCGAAGCTGCCCAATCATCGTGGCTCAGTATTGCCGCCCCCCGTCCACAGTGTCAAACGAAGCTGGTTTCTACACCGGCTATCGTGAGCTCGCCACTCTAAGCGGGTGCTCCTTTGCCCCGGAGAAGTTCCGCTATCTCCGCGTGTTTTCGTTCTTCCGCAATGTTGACCGCCGATTTTCCGTCGTTCGTCTTGGCGTAAATGTCCGCACCATGAAGCAGCAGCATCTCCACGATCTCCATGTGGCCGTTCGCGGCAGCCGTCAGCAGCGGAGTAAAGCCCCCACCGTAGCGATAGTTCGGATCAGCGGCATTTTGCAAGAGCCAATCGGCAATTTCGGCGCGGCCTCCGGCGACTGCGCCGGTTAGCGCGTTGTAGCCCGTGCCGTTCGACGCCGCGGCGTTAACCTGCGCGCCCACCTCGAACAGGTACATCGCCACAGGAAGATGGCCGAAAGCGCAGGCTAGCGCGAAGATTGGGAATCCGTCAGGTGAGTAACTTCGCGACAGCTCGGGACTCGCGTCCACCAAATGTTTCACGCGGTCGAGCTGTCCGGCAGCCACCGCCTCGTGAAGTTCCATCGAGACGCCGCGCGCGAGCAAAAGATCGCGGATTTCGGACCTGCCGCTGTAAACGGCCATCAGAATCGCGGATTGACCGTGCTCATTCTTTGCGTTGATCAGCGCTGGTTCCGCGTCGAGCATTGTGCGCACCACAGCGGTATTGCCGGCGCCAATCGCTGCGAAGAACTCCTTCATCTGCGCCATGAACGGCCCCCGTTCTCGAAGAAAAACACGATTGTACCCCGGGTCGGAGGGATCGTCCTGTTCACCCTGCATCTTGTTGACGCTAAGGTCGGTAGCCGTTTGCCGGCGCCCACATCGTTACGAAGCGGTAGCCGCCGCCGGAACGTGTTTGGTCTGGTACGAGCCCGGCACCGATCGCAGCGGGATAGCAATCCGGTTCCAGAGATTGATCATCGCCGCCACCAGAGTAAGGTCGACGATTTCCTTTTCGTTGAACTGCTTCTTGACCTGCTCGAAGGCCTCATCCGGCACGTGCGTCTCGGACACCCGTGTGATGGATTCGATCCATTCCAGGGCCGCGCGTTCACGGTCAGTGTAGAACGGAGTCTCGCGCCAGGCGTCGAGTCCATAAAGGCGCTGCTCGGTCTCGCCCAGCGCGCGGGCGTCTTTGGAATGCATGTCGATGCAGAACGCACAGCCGTTGACTTGCGACGCGCGCATCTTAAGTAACAGAATCAAGTGGTGATCGAGTCCGCAGGTGAGAATGTATTTCTCCAGCGCGTATAAGGACTTCTGCGCGTCCTGCGCGTACTTCGCGTATTCGATTCGGGGTTGCATTTTCTGCTCCTTAAGTGAAACGACGGGCGCCGTGGCTGGAGGTGAGCGTCCCGTTGCGAGGTGTAAGAATTGGCCGCGTCTGATGCCACACCCCGCAATCAAGAAAGATGAAGCGAACCGGGGCGCAGTTGCGTTCTTTGCGAGGATTTCGAAAAAATGCGGGACCCAACACGCCAACGTGGCTTATCGCCGCGAGCGGTCCTTGCGGACGGCTTCGTCAATCAGCGCATCCAGCTCGCCTCGCGTCAACCGCACGTGATCGGTAGCAGCGGTCTCTCCAGAGTCGCAGGTTACGGGGAGCTCGGCCCCGCCCCCCGGAGGCGGAACCACCGAGTAGCGGGAACGCGCGGCCATAAGCTTAGCGACTTCTCGGCTCGACAGCAGGCGCGGATTGCCGGCTTTCTCGGCGGCGAGAGTGATCTTGGCGAAATGCTCGATCGTCTCCATGCGGAAGAATGCGGTCAGTAGATCGGGGCCGCAAGTGACCGCGCCATGATTTGCCAGCAGCAGCGCATCGTAGTGCATCACATAAGGCTCGATCGCAGCACTCAGTTCGGGTGTCCCTGGAGTGCCGTACTTTACGAGCGGAATCTGGCCTAGGCCGACGATGACTTCCGGAAGAAGCGCTTGATCCAACGCGCGTCCGGCCACGGCAAACCCGGTCGCCGTCGGCGGGTGCGCATGGCAAATCGCCATCACGTCAGGCCGCATTTTGTAAAACAGCAGGTGCATTGCCAGTTCGGACGACGCACGGCGCTCGCCGGAAAGCTGGCGCCCTTCGAGATCCATGACGACAAGATCGGACGGGGCCAGCATGCCCTTGTTCATGCACGTGGGAGTAGTGAGGATGCGCTGCGTATCCAGCCGCACGGAAAGATTGCCGTCGGATGCAACGATGTAGGCCCGCTCATACATCCAGCGCCCCGCGACGCAGATGTCCAAGCGATGCTGCTTTTCGTTCTTCGCAGAACCCGGGAGAAGGGCGTCTGTGGGCACAACAAGCTCCTTACTGGCGCCGAATTATCTTCGGAACCAGGCGGGGACACAAGTGATTTTGAAACTCGCGCGGCGGGCACGCGAGGTCTTGCCAAGCCTTGGAATCAGGCGTAAATTCCGCGCAATTTCAACGCGCTCGCAACCCGGTCGATGGCCAGCATGTAGGCCGCGATGCGGTTGTTGACCTTGTGCAATTCCGCATAGCGCACTACTTGATCGAAGGCATTTTCCATTACATCCAGTAGGCGTTCGTTCACTTCGCTTTCGCGCCAGAAAAAGCCTTGGCGATCCTGTACCCACTCGAAGTAGCTGACGGTCACGCCGCCGGCGTTGCCCAAAATGTCGGGCACGGTGAAAATTCCTTTCCTGTCGATGATGGCGTCCGCTTGCCAGGTCGTGGGCCCGTTCGCGCCTTCGCACAGAATCCGAGCTTGCACCTGGTTGGCGTTTTTCTCGGTGATCTGATTTTCGATCGCAGCCGGAATCACAACGTCGCAAGGCTGGAATAGAACATCGCGCGCGGTCATCTTCGTGCCGCCGCCGGGAAAATCCTGCAGCGGCTTTTTCTGGGTGTGGACCCAGTCGATCGCCTTCGGCGCGTCGATGCCCTTCTCGTTGTAAAGTCCTCCACCGATGTCAGCAAGGCCGACGATCTTGTAACCGACATTTTGCATCAGCATCGCGGCCATGGAACCGACATTGCCAAATCCCTGAATCACGACGCGGCAACCTTCGCGCTTGATACCTAGTTTCGCGAGCGCCTTGTCGCAGCAGATCATCACGCCACGGCCGGTGGCTTCACGCCGACCGGCAGAGCCGCCGAGTTCGATCGGCTTGCCGGTAACCACCGCGGTGGTCGCCTGGCCGGAATGCATCGCGAACGTGTCCATTACCCACGCCATGGTCTGTTCGTTCGTGCCGACGTCGGGCGCGGGAACGTCGCGCTCCGGGCCGAGCCAGCTCGCCAATTCCGCCGTATATCGCCGCGTCAGGCGTTCCAGCTCCCCGCGCGACATTTTTCGTGGATCGCAGATGATTCCGCCCTTCGCGCCGCCGAACGGAATATTGACGACCGCGCACTTCCACGTCATCCAAGTCGCCAGCGCCCGCACTTCGTCCAGGCTGACATCGGGCGCGAAACGAATTCCGCCTTTGCCCGGGCCGCGCACCGTGGAATGCAACACGCGATAACCCGTGAAAACCTCGAGGGTGCCGTTGTCCATTCCGACCGGAATGTACATGGTGATCTCTTTGTCGGGATATTTCAGATAACGATAGACGCCCTGCTCTAGTCCCAATTTCTGCGCCGCCACCTCAAAACGCGCTTCGGCGTTCTGGTAGACATTCATCTCTTCCGGTGTGGGTGCTAGCGACGACATGCGGAGGTCTCCTGTGGCGGAATGGCCGCAGCAGAGCCATACCGCTTTTTCGCACTACGGCCTGCAGACGATGAGCAGGCGGGATTTACAGGCCAAACGAGGCGAGTTTTGCGGGCTACCCACCCGCAAGACCATCCACATGGCCGGGTCGCCAGTATACGAACCTGCTAAACGTGTCGCAAGCCGCGCGCTTGCGAATTTCCCCATCTCGCAACGCCCAGTTGCCGCGATGCGACGCCTACTTCTGGTTGGGCAGGTTCGGTGCGGCCCGCTGATCGCTGGAATCTTGATCAGAGCCAACGGAATTTTGCGTTTGTCGCTATCCGGCAACCAATGCGAAACTCCGACACGCTCTCGATCCGGTGGGTTGCGGCCCTCCGCCCGTTTACCGCGTCTTTCCAGGTCGAAATGAACGCCGGCGTTCGAAGTTTGACCGGGTGCGACGACAAGTCGCGTCGCCACCGGTTGGCAGTTATCGCTCCAAGACGAGCCTGAATCCCAGTGCGCTGATTTCGCAAGCGCGGAAACCGATCCGGCAACGGTCGTTTCCCTTGCGGCGTCACCAGGAGGTCGTCTTGCAGCTGATCCCGCCCAGTGATTCAGGCGCTCTCGAATCCGCACAACTCCCTCAAGAAATTCGTCCCGCTTCTGCCGCCAACGCGATCGAGGGTTACAAAGCGTCGATGGACGGCAACGGGCTTCGCATCCGCGAGTCCCTTCCCGAAATTATTGAGCGCGGCGCCGCTGCCCTCACGCCCGCCGAAAAAGAGTTGCTGAAGTGGGTCGGCGTGTTTTTCCGGAGGCCGACGCCCGGCAAGTTCATGATGCGCGTGCGCATGCCGAATGGCTTTGTGTCCAGCCGGCAATTGCGCGCGGTGGCGGATTTGTCTCGGCGGCTGGGCAACAATGTGCTGGACATCACCACGCGCCAGCAGATCGAATTGCGCGGATTCACGCTGGGCAGCGTGCCGGAAATCTGGGAACGCCTGGGCGGCGTGGATCTTTGCTCGCTGCAGACCGGCATCGACAACATTCGCAACATTAATGGCTGCGCGTTGGCGGGCCTGACGCCGCATGAATTGATCGACGCCTCGCCCGTCGTGCAGGAACTGGACCGCCTTTTCGTCGGCAGTGACGGCAATCCGGAGTTCGCCAATCTCCCGCGCAAATTGAATATCACCGTTACCGGCTGCCTGGACAATTGCACCCACAACGAGTCACAGGACATCGCCTTGGTACCGGCAAAGAAGGGCGGGCGTGTCGGATTCAACGTATTGGTCGGCGGAAAAATGGGATCCGGCGGTTTTACCATCGCTTCGTCGCTGAACGTTTTCGTGGAAATTTTTCAGGGCGCGACGGTCGTGGCGGAACTTGTAAAGATCTACCGTGACCACGGCCCGCGTGAAGCGCGCTCCAAATGCCGCTTCGCCTTCCTGATCGAGCAATGGGGCCTGACGCGCTTGCGTTCCGAGCTGGTAGCGCGGCTCGGGCACGAACTGGAATTTCGCGGCAAAGACATGCGCGGCGCCACTCATGCCGATCACCTCGGCGTGAGTTCGCAAAAGCAGAAAGAGCGCGTGGCGGTGGGAATTTGCATTCCAACCGGCAGAGTCAATCCCGCACAGGTCGAGGACTTGGCGCGGCTGGCGGAAGAATATGGAAATGGCGAGATTCGCCTGACGATCGGGCAAAACGCCATCATCCCGAGCGTTCCAACGCATCGGGTCGATGATCTGCTTGCGGAGCCACTACTCAAAGAGCTCTCGCCGCGGCCATCCCCTTTCTTGCGCGGGCTGGTAGCGTGTGTCGGCACCGACTACTGCAATCTGGCGCTGATCGAAACCAAGAGCCGTGCGGTCGCTTTGTCGCAAGCACTGAAGGAAAAGTTGGGCAGCCACGTTAACCCGCTCACAATTCATTGGTCGGGATGTCCGGCGGGCTGCGGAAATCATCAAGCGGCGGATGTGGGGCTACGCGGGTTCAAGACCAAGATTGAGGGCCAGATTGTCGACGCCGTGGCGATTTACGCCGGCGGGCGGACCGGACCAAACGCCCTTGCGGGCCGCGAAATCCTGGAGACCGTGGCTTGCGACGATAAGTTGCCCGAGGTCGTTGCCGAAATCATCCAGTCGCAGCGCTATCAACGCGAAACCGGCGCCGATTGGGCGCCGAGCAACGCGCTGCCCGCCGTCGCCACGTGGATTCCGCGCGAAACGGCTTCGACCGAAGCGCCTTTCGCCGGAGCGGATTGAATTTTTTGTCCGGGGAACATTGAGGCCACCATTTTTCCGAAGGAGCTTGACGCATGAGCGACTACGTAATCCCCAAAGAGCTGGTGCAAGAGGCAATACAACTCGCCAAGAAAAAATCCGAGCTACCGGTCCGCGACATGCTCATTCGAGGGATTCTGGCAGGCGCGTTCCTCGGATACGCGACAGCGCTGGTGTTCATGGTGTCGTCGCAAGGGCTTCCGCCGATTGTCGGCGCGATCGTTTTTCCCGTCGGTTTTGTGATTCTGGTGCTTCTTGGGCTCGAACTGGTCACCGGAAACTTCGCTCTGTTGCCCGCAGGCATGATGGCGGGAACGGTGAGCTTCTCAAGGCTCCTACGTAACCTCGGCTGGGTTTATTTCGGAAACCTGCTCGGCAGCCTGCTTTTCGCAGGGCTGTTTTTCCTTGCAATCACGAACTTGCGCACCGGCAATGGCGGCCCGATCGCCGAATTGATCAAGCAAGCCGCGATCAAGAAGACGACCGGCTACGCGGCACTGGGCTTGAGCGGCTGGGGAACGGCGTTCGTCAAAGCGATCTTGTGCAACTGGATGGTGACCATCGGCGCGATGCTGGCGCTGACCTCGCGGTCAACGCTGGGAAAAATCACGGCGATGTGGCTGCCGATCATGACGTTCTTCGCCCTTGGGTTCGAGCACTCGGTTGTCAACATGTTCCTGATTCCGTCCGGCATGATTCTCGGCGCGCCGATTTCGATGGGCCAATTCCTGCTCTGGAATCTGCTGCCAGTAACGCTCGGCAATCTTTTCGCCGGCGCATTCCTCACCGGAATGGCGCTTTACGCCACGTATCCGTCGGCCTCCACAAACGCGACGAAACCCGCACCGATGACCGGCGCTGCTCACACTGAACCGCAAGAAGCATTCGCAGCACCCTCTGCAAGCCTCAATCCGACGTGAAATTGCGGCGCGGACCGCACACATCACCGTAACTCGATCGGATCGGTGGGCTCTTTCACGCTTAGGGTCTCAGCTTAAATCCCAAAAACATGTGATGATAGCGGCGATGGGAACTCCAACGGCATCGACAAGCTTCGCCGGACTGCGTGTGCTTTCGCTGGAGAGCCGCCGCGCCACGGAAATGGCCAAACTGATCGCCACGTTTGGTGGGAACGCCATGGTGGCGCCGTCGATGCGTGAAGTTCCACTGGAATCCAACACCGAAGCGCAGGCGTTCACACGCGAATTGCTTGGCGGCAACTTTGATCTTTTGATTTTACTCACCGGTGTCGGCACCCGAGCGTTGACGCGCGTCGCCGAAACCGTTTGCTCGCGCGAGGAATTCGTTGCCGCGCTGCGGCTCTTGCCGGTTGTCGCCCGCGGGCCAAAGCCCCTCGCAGCGCTGAAGGAGATGGACGTACCTGCGGCGCTGGCGGTTCCTGAGCCAAATACGTGGCGCGAACTGCTCGCGGCACTCGATGGAAAAGCCAACACCTTGCCCGTAAGAGGCAAGCGCGTCGCGGTGCAGGAATATGGGGCGTCGAATCCTGAATTGCTCGCTGGCCTAGTGGAGCGGGGCGCGCAGATCACCCGTGTTCCCGTTTACCAGTGGGCTCTGCCCGAAGACACAAGTGCGCTGCGCAAGGCCGTGCAAGCGGTCGCGGAAGGCTCCGTGGACGTAGCGTTGTTCACGACTTCGGTCCAGGTGCTTCACCTGTTCAAGATCGCGCAGGAGATGCAGCTCGAAGAGAAAGTGCGCGACGCATTTAGCAGGATTCTGGTTGGCTCGATCGGGCCGGTCACATCGGAAGCGTTACGCGAACACAACCTACGCGCCGACTTCGAACCTAGTCATCCAAAAATGGGCTTCCTGGTGAATGAACTGGCGCAGCGCAGTGCGGATCTATTGCAAAGAAAACGAGCCACCTAGATGGGTCAGCGTGTTGCGTCCAATGCGGAAATCGCCGCACGGCTTTGGCTTGAATGCAGCGCGCGATGAATTCGCGCGTAGGAAAACCAGGCCAGCACGAGCAGTGCCCCCACGATCATCCCGGCAAGCAGCAACGTGGCAATCCGCAGCCCGATCGATAGCGAGTGTGGGACCAGCGAAACCCCGGACTTCATCTGTTGCAACTCAATCGCAACCTGCGGCGGTGCAGCGGCCGGCCTCGGCGGCACCGGCAGTGGCGCTTCACAACAATCGACCTTTATCAGAAAACAGTAGCCCTTTCGCGGAATTGTCTCGATGTAAGTAGGACTCTCCGGAGTATCTCCCAGCGCCTGCCGCAGCTTGTTCATCGAGGTGTTGACGTTGGCGTCGAAATTAACTTGCGGGTTTTCCGGCCACAAGTGGCGCCGCACTTCTTCGCGTGTGACCACATCCCCGGCGCGATTCAGCAGAATCAATAGTGTCTGATAGACCTTGCCTTGCAGTCGCACCCGTTCGCCGTTTTTCCACAGCTCTTCGCGCTGCAAGTCCAGCTGGAATTCTCCGAACCGCAGATAACGCGTCGGAAACACCAGACTGACCGGAGTGCTTTCCGCCACTTCCACCTGCGGTTCTGGCCTTGCTACACCCTCGTCTGAAGTCATAAACAAACATCCCCAGGGACAAGCTACGGCTGCCGCGTCTGTGCCGGCTATCGATGTTGGCCAATTCAAAAGGGCAAGGGAACAACCAATTTGGGACGTCTATTTCCTGCCCGAAACAAACACAGTTCCTTCCAGCCTAGCGGCGCCGGCCTGCGGTCCATGTCAAATTTTTGTCTTATTAGTAAAACTTATACTAAGCGGCACAGTCGCGC
>Ga0307471_100000476_pt1 | contig 20538 bp, 20 predicted proteins | sample atmos_gasesAM3C__2_FD_204566 | JGI IMG/M metagenome (GOLD analysis project Ga0307471, IMG submission 204566) | Hardwood forest soil microbial communities from Morgan-Monroe State Forest, Indiana, United States - atmos_gasesAM3C_515 | ecosystem: Environmental > Terrestrial > Soil > Temperate...
GCTTTTTGCCGAATCCCCATTTTGTGCAGAAATTGCGGCGCTACACCGGCAAAGATTCGAATGTGCGGCGGTACATCGAGTCGTTTCCGCAGACGGGCGAATTTCTGCGGCGTATGCAGAGCCTGTTGACCTACCTGATCCCCCACTACATTGAAGAAGGAAAGAGCTACTTGACCATTGCCTTTGGGTGCACCGGAGGAAAGCATCGATCCGTGATGATGGCGGAATGGATGAAGAAAGCATTGGAGAAACGTGGGTTCGCCACCCGCGTGGTTCATCGCGATATTGAGAAATAGTTTGCCGGCTTGAGAATTCCAACCTCAACAAGACCATCTGGAGGTATCTTCGACAGGAAAGCGATATAGTTCGTAAAGGCGATGCTGCATCAGCCGCCTAACCCGGAGAGATTTGACTTGCAGGTCGCTATTGCGTTCATAACGGTTAACTACAACACGCTGGAGTTCGTAAGCCGGTTGAACGGCTTCTTCAACAGCCTGGCTGTGCCCTTTACGTTTTCCTTCACCGTGGTGGACAACGGCTCCCAAGACGGTTCCCAGGAATACCTGCGATCTCATCCGGGAATTCACTATCTGCAAATCGGCGAGAATCTTGGTTACGGACGTGCCATTAACCGCGGTGTGGCTGCGACAGCCAGCAAATACGTCTGCGTGACGAATACGGATGTGATTCTCAACCGGGAGGCCTTGATTACCCTTTGGCGTTTTTTGGAAGAACGACCCGATGCGGGAGTGTGCGCGCCTCGCATCACTTATGAGGATGGGCGTGACCAGGGAATGGTATTTCATCTTTCTCTTGCTTCCCATTATTCCCACTGGTTTGCCAAGACACAGGCTAGATACACCAAGCTGAAAATAGCGAGAGCAACAGTGCCGCTAAAGGTGGATGGCGTAGCGGGCGCGTTTTTCCTGATACGCCGATCCGTCATACCGCTTCCGACGTTGTTTGATGAGGATTTTTTCTTTTATCTTGAAGATACGGCGCTTGCCCACACGTTAAAAAATCGCGGCATACTGTGTTTCATCATTCCCGGCGCAAGCATTATCCACATCGGTGGCAAGTCAAGCTCAGCAGATTCGGTACCATTCCTTTACAGCAGCAAATATCTTTACCTGAAAAAATTCTACGGCCCAATTCACGCGAAGGCCGTCTATTTCCTGGACCGCATGCGCATACTCCGAAAATTGTTATTCTATTCGCTGCTGTCGCCGGTTACCGCTTCTGAGCGAATCAAGTCCAAGCAACGCCACTACAAAGTCGCATGGGATACGGCCAGTTTCAGGTAGAGCGGGCACAAAGCCGCCGAGAGCGAGCACATCTATTGCCGCTAGTTGTCCTATCAAATCTCCTTGCCGAAGCCGCCACTCCTGCAGGCGGCGCCTCAAAGAAGCCCCCAAAAACTTGACACAGCGCGCTGCAGCCGAATAGCGTACCAAGTAGAAGTTTCGGTAGGCTTCTGGGGAGCAGCGGAGTGGGTTCGTTTTTGTCGCCACAATTGAAGAGGCTTTTGAGCTACGTCAGGCCGTACAGGGTGTCCATGAGCCTGGGCGTAGGGCTGCTCCTCGTTGTGGGGCTGGCTGAGGCTATCATCGGGCTGATGATCAAGCCGATTATCGATCGAGTGCTGAATCCCGCGGCTCCGGATTCCAACGTCCTGTTGTTTACTGTTCCTGGTGGCGGCCCCGCAATCTACTTGAACCATTTTTTTCCCCGCAGTATCCACAACGTTTGGGCGGTTGTTTCGCTCTCGCTCCTGGTAGTTTTTTTTGTAAAATCCGCGGCCGAATTCGGGGGCGGCACAATTATTCAATTCGTGGGGCATCGCGCCCTCATGGATTTGCGCAACGCCGTTTATGGAAAAATCATTCGCCAGCCGATAGGTTTCTTCCAGACTCAGCCTACTGGTCGAGTGATGTCGGCCGTGATCAATGACGTGGAACGGGCGCGGCCGGCTCTCTCGGAGTATTTGGCAGACGTGTTTCGGCAGTCTTTCTCGTTCGTCGCCTTTCTCAGCGTGCTCTTCTTCATTGATTGGAAAATGACCTTGGGCTGCGGAATTTTCCTGCCACTCGTAGTCTGGCCTGTAGGCAAGTTGGGCCGGCGTATCCGGCATTCCGTAGAGAGCGGCCAGAACAAACTGGGAGAATTGAACCAGATTCTGCAGGAAACAGTCAGCGGCAATCGAATTGTGAAGGCGTTTGGCATGGAGGGCTTCGAAATCAAGAAGTTCCAGAATGCCGCGCGACGCCTGCTCCGCGAGACCATGCGCTGGGTGCGCGCCCAGGTGGTGACCTCACCACTGATGGACTTGCTCTTGCCTGTGGTCATCGCCCTGCTCTTGCTTCATGCACGTGACAAGATTCGCCTCCAGCAAATGACCGTGGGATTATTTTTCAGCTTTGTTTATTGCTTGTTTAAGTCCTACGAGCCCATCAAGCGCATGGGCGCGGTCTACCAGCAATTTCAACAGGCGCAGGGTGCTTCGGCCCATGTCTTCGCCTATCTGGATTTGAAGCAGGAGGAGCAGGATGCCCCTGGTGCGGTCGCATTGCCGCCGTTCTCGCGCGAAATCGAATTTCAGAAGGTGGGCTTCTCCTACGATGCTGCACGCGTATTGCGCGATATCAGTTTTCAGGCCCGCAACGGCGAAGTGATTGCCATTGTCGGCTCGAGCGGCGCCGGGAAAACCACGCTCGTGAACCTCCTCCCACGCTTTTATGAGGCTAGTTCCGGAGCCATTCTCGTCGATGGGCGGAACATTCGGGAGGTGACGATACGCTCCTTGCGCGAGCAAATCGCCATGGTTACCCAGGAAAACATCCTTTTTCACGACACGGTCCTGAACAATATTTGCTATGGCATGAGCGGAGTCGCCAAGGAGCGCGTGATTCAGGCGGCACAAGCAGCGCTGGCGCACGATTTCATCCTGGAACTGCCGCAAGGGTACAACACACTGATTGGGGAACGCGGCACGCGGCTGAGCGGTGGACAGCGCCAACGCATCGCCATTGCGCGCGCTCTTTTGAAAGATTCACCCATCCTGATTCTGGACGAGGCGACTTCCGAGCTGGACTCTGAATCCGAGCTGTACGTGCAGAAAGCGCTGAGCAATCTGATGACCGGAAGAACGACGTTTGTCATCGCGCACCGCTTGGGAACCATCCGCAAAGCCGATAAGATTCTTGTGCTCGAGGACGGGCAAATCCGCGAGAGCGGTTCGCATGCGGAATTGCTGGCGCTGGGCGGGAGCTACGCCCGGCTCTACGATCTGCAGTTCGCAGATGATGAAATGCTGGCACCGGCGGATGTGCAAAATGGCCGGGCCAGGAGCAGCGGAAACAAATCATGAGCACCAAGACCAGCGCTGGAGGGCCCACGGCCGCGGCAAGCAAGCCGGAATGCCGGTCCATGACGGGTTATGCGATGGTGCGGGGAGAAGAAGGAGGCTGGTCCATCCGCATCAGCGTGAAGAGCGTGAATCATCGTTTCCTTGACGTAAAGCTGCGCATGCCGGATTCTCTCGAGCCGTACGAGTTGCGGCTGCGTCAGGCCGTGCGCGATCGGATTCACCGCGGCCACGTGGATATTCACATCAGTGTGGAGCCGGGGGAAGCGGCGCCGGTGCATGTCAATCGCGAACTGCTGCAGTCGTACTTGAAGGCTGCCGACGAATTGAGGCAACAGACAGGCGCCAAAGCAGAATTGGATCTGGTCTCGCTGTTGCGGCTGCCGGGAGTGGTCGGCGGACTCGCGCCCGCTTTACCGGACTCTGATGAAGAGCAGGAGAGCTTCGGAAAGACGCTCGAAACTTATCTGCGCGACGCGCTTGCGAAAATGGATGAAATGCGCCGGGTCGAGGGGCAGCATCTGATGGAAGAGCTACGCGCGCGCGTTGGCCGCATAGAAGCGCAAGCGGAACGAGTTCGGGGACTGGTGGAAACGCTGCGGCCGGCATTTGCAAGGCGGCTGGACACGCGTTTGAAGGAGTTACTGGGCGGCGCGGGATTGGACCCGGCGCGGTTGGCGCAGGAGGCAGCGCTGCTCGCGGAGCGCAGCGACATCAGTGAAGAATTGGACCGCCTGCGCAGCCATTTGCAGCAATTTACGAAATTGTTGGATGGCGCCGGCGAGCTCGGCAAGAAACTCGATTTTCTGCTCCAGGAAATGCATCGCGAAGCGAACACCTTGCTGTCGAAGACTCCGGGGGTGGAGAGCGAGGCGCTGGCCATTACCGGAATCGCCTTAGAGATCAAAGCTGATATTGAGAAACTGCGCGAACAGGTTCAGAACATCGAATGAGCGAGGCAACCACGGTTTCACCACTGGTGCTGATTGTTTCCGGGCCGTCGGGCTCGGGAAAATCCACGCTGGTACAGAGGATTTTGGAGTTGCCGGGAACGATGCCCTCGGTATCGTGTACTACCCGGCCGAGGCGGGCGACCGAGGCCAGTGGAAAATGCTATGATTTTGTAACCGAGGCGGTATTCGAAGCCATGGTGACCCGGGGTGAATTTCTGGAATATGCCCGTGTCTTCGGCAAGCATTCCTACGGCACGCCGAAAAAATGGCTGGAAGAATCCCGCAAGCGGGGCCTCGATCTTGTGCTCGAGATTGATGTACAAGGCGCGGCACAGGTGAAGGAAAAGTTGCCAGAATCCGTGGCAATTTTTATACTTCCTCCCTCGCGCCAGGAGCTGGAAAAACGCTTGCGCGGCCGCGGCCAGGATTCCGATGAGGAAATCGCGCGGCGGCTGGCAAAGGCGCGGGATGAAATTGCCGCGAGCGAGAAGTTGTACGAATTTTGTGTAGTGAACGACGATGTGGAACGTGCTGGACGCGAAGCCCAGGCGATTGTGGTAGCGCTTCGCTGCTCGAGTGCGCGCCGCCGCGATCGCGTAAATCAAGTCCTGGCATCATTTGGAGGGTAAGACACTCATGACCGTGCAAACCAAAGCCCCCGAGAGCCAGTTTGCCTATGTCGTGCTGGCAGCTCGACGGGCCCGGCAGATCATGGCCGGAGCACCCCCGCTGGTGGAAAATCTTCGCACGCTCAAAGCCACGCGGATCGCCTGCGAAGAAGTCGACCATGGCTTGATCGAATACGACTTCACGGAGCCTGGCGCCGAAGAGGAAAAGGACAGCGGCAAGCGTCGCAAGTAGGACGCCCGCGAGGTTCCCATGCGCATCACCCTTGGGGTCACCGGAGGAGTCGCGGCCTACAAGTCCGCGGAACTCGTCCGCCGGCTGCAACAGGAAGGCCATAGCGTCCAAGTGGTGATGACGCGCGCGGCCCGCGAATTCATCACGCCCCTCACTTTTGCGGCCCTGAGCGGCCAGCAAGTCATCACCGATCTTTTTGCGGGATCGGCAAGCAAGGAAGCAAATCTCGAATCCGCCATCGAGCATATTGCCGTTGCCCAGCGCACCGACCTTCTTCTTGTAGCTCCCGCAACAGCCGACACTCTTGCCAAATTCGCACGCGGTATCGCCGATGATTTTCTTTCCACATTACATCTCGCGTCGACGGCCCCGGTTATCATGGCGCCGGCAATGAACGTCAATATGTGGCAGCACGCGGCGACCCAGGAGAACCTGGCCATTCTGCGGGCGCGCGGCATTCGCATTGTCGAACCGAACGAAGGCTATTTGGCCTGTGGAATGACCGGGCCGGGCCGCTTGGCGAACCTCGAGGAAATTCTTAAAGCCGTGCAGGAAGTCGCCCAGAGTGGTCGCGACCTTGCGGGAGAGACGCTGATAATCACGGCGGGGCCGACTTGTGAGGACATCGATCCGGTGAGGTTCCTCACCAATCGCTCTTCCGGAAAAATGGGCTATGCGATTGCCGAAGCCGCGGCCCAGCGCGGCGCAAAAGTCGTACTGATCAGCGGACCGACGGCCCTCGCCGCGCCGGATAATGTCGAACGACTGGCCGTGCGCACGGCAGAGGAAATGCTCCAGGCAGTAGAGAAAGCGTTCCCGGCGAGCAGCATTGGGATGTTTACTGCGGCCGTCGCCGATTACCGGGTTGCCGAGCCTTCCGCTTCCAAGATCAAGCGCGGCAAGGAATCCCTGACGATTCACCTTCAACCGAATCCCGACATCCTCGCGACCGTCGCGCAGCATAAGGGCGAACGGCTGATAGTCGGATTTGCCGCGGAGACGGACCACGTGGCCGAAAACGCACGTAAGAAACTTGCCCAGAAAAATGCGGACCTGATCGTCGCCAATGACGTAAAAGAAGAAGGCGCCGGTTTCGACAGTGACACCAACATCGTCACCTTGTTTTCGCGCGATGGCCGTGATTTGCCGCTCCCGCGAATGAGCAAGGCCGAGGTGGCGGAGCGCATCCTGGATGAAGTGCTGCGGCTTCGTGGCGTTTTGCGCAGCAAGCCCGCAACTCACCGGGCAGGCGACTGACGCATCATGGCCGATCGTTTTCCCGAATCCCTGCAGCAGAAGATCGCGGAACGTCTTCGTTATTACGAAGATCTCGGCATTGGCCTCTTCTACCGCGACCGCATAACAATGCCGGACTTGCGTTCGATTTCTGCCCTTGTTCCATCCCAGGCAGACCCTATTCCCACTCCTCAGGAGATTTCCTTGCCCAAGCTCAAGCCCGACTCGTCCAAGCTCTCTCCGTTACCGTTAGCGCCGCGCTTAGCGCCATTGGCTCCGCCCCCAGGGCCGTCCCTGTTCGAGTCGATTGAAAAGGTGCAGGACGATACGCTACTGAAAATTCGGGAAGGTCTCGGCGATTGCACGCGCTGCAAACTGCACAAAGGCCGCAACAAGATCGTGTTTGGTGACGGCAACCACAAAGCGCAACTCGTGTTTGTGGGAGAGGGTCCCGGCGCGGATGAAGACATGCAAGGGCTGCCGTTCGTTGGGCGCGCCGGCAAACTGCTGACGCAAATGATCGAGGCCATGGGGCTGCAACGCAAAGACGTCTACATTTGCAACGTGGTGAAGTGCCGCCCGCCAGAAAACCGCGCGCCCGAGCCGGATGAGGTGGCCACCTGTTCGCCCTTTCTCCTCCGGCAGATTGACGTGATCCGCCCGAAAGTAATTGTTTGCCTTGGCGCCGTCGCGGCGAAGACCCTGCTCGAAACCACGCGGGGCATTTCCCAATTTCGCGGGCAATGGCTTGATTGGCGCGGCCACAAACTCATGGCCACCTACCATCCAGCTTATCTTTTGCGGAATCCAAACGCCAAAGGCGAAGTTTGGAAAGATCTCCAGAAAGTCATGGCCGAACTCGGCTTGCAGCCTCCAAAAAAATCGAAATCTTCTTGATTCCTCATGGGTATCATCCTTGGACTTTTAACCGCGCTCAGCTGGGGAAGCGCCGATTTATTCGCGCGGTTCGCGACACGCAAAATCGGCACATTCCGCACCATGCTGTATATGCAATTGATGGGCTTCTGCCTGCTGACCCTGGCCATGCCTTGGCTTGGTGGGTGGGGCCATCTCGCGGACGGCTCCGGCTGGCGCCCCTGGGCGTGGGGCATGCTCGCGGGAGTGCTGAACACTTCGTCAACGCTGGCACTGTACCGGTCGTTTGAAATCGGCAAGATGTCCATCGTCGCGCCGGTTTCCGCCAGCTACCCAGTCCTTACCCTGGTGCTTTCTCTTTCCACCGGGGAACGCCTGACGCTCGCGAGACTGCTCGGCATCGCTTTGACTATTGCGGGAGTCGTCTTGGTTGCCGGTGGAGAGAAAATGCCCGAGGATGCCAATCCCATCGACGAAGCCACACAGCCGGGCAAAAAACATCTAGGCGTGGGTTGGGCGCTATTTTCCGCAGGTGCATTTGGGGTGATGTTCTGGATCCTAGGAATCCGCGTGGTGCCGCTTCTTGGTGGTGTGCCGTCGGTGTGGATCATCCGCATGACCAGTTTTTCGCTGACCGCTCTTGTGATTCTCGTTGCACGTAAGTCTTTGGCGCCACCGGCTGGTCGAGACGTGCCGTGGATTCTGGGCATCGGCCTCCTTGATACGAGCGCGTACGTCCTGAACAATTTGGGCATGCAGCTTGAGCAGGTGTCGGTGGTCAGCGTGCTTGCTTCGCTCTACGGGGCCGTAACAGTTGCGCTTGCGGCCGTGCTCCTGCGTGAACCGGTGTCGCGCCTGCAATGGCTGGGCATCGTCTCGATTTTTGTGGGCATTGTTTTGATCAGCCGGTAATTTGCAGTTTGCTCGGCAGAACTCGTGCCGCTTTTTTATTCCACTCTGCGTCTACTGCTACACTACACCCGGCATGTCTGAATCGTATTGCAACGTCGCTCTTCCGGTGCCGCTGCGCACCGTGTTTACCTACGCTGTCCCGGAACCCTTGCGAGGGCAAGTGCAGCCGGGTTCACGTGTGCTCGTGCCATTTCGCAAGAAGGCGCTGGTCGGCGTGGTGGTGGATTTAACGGATACGCCGCCCGAAGGAACAAAAATTCGGGAAATCGGCAAGCTCCTTGACCTTGTGCCTGCCCTTCCGCCGAAATTGCTGGAGCTCGGCCAATGGATCGCTGGCTACTATCTCGCCCCTGTAGGTGAAGTGTTTCGCGCAATGCTACCGCCAGTCACGGAATTCACCACGCGCCGCGAGATCGTTCTGACCGAAGCAGGCAGCGCGTTCGCCGCACAATTCCAGCAGGGCAAGACCCGGACACACCTCGCGAACGCCGAAATCGATTTCCTAAGAAAACTGCTTCAGAAGAAAGGAACGCTCTCGCTTACAGCCGGTGCCAAGCTTGGGATTGCACCTGACGGCATCCAGCGGCTGCAGCGCCGCGGCTATCTTGAAATGCGCGAAATGCTGGAAGGCCGGAAGCGCAAAACGCACCATGTCGTGGCCTGGAGGGGAGACGAAGCCGTCGCCACGCGACTGGGCGAAAAAGAAGAGCGCATTCGCGCGCTTCTCCAAGCTGAACGCGGTCCGTTGCCGTTACCGCAGCTCATGAAACTCGCGCAAGTGTCACGGGCCATCATCGAACGCCTCCTGCGCGAAGGCTTGCTCGAGAGCTGGGAGGAGCCAGTCGATCCTGCCGAAGATCCATTCGATATTGGCTACGATCCACCTGCTCATGCTTTGAACGAGGCACAGGAGCGCGCATTCAGCGCCATTCGCACGCGTCTTGAGCTGGGAGAATTTGGCGTGCAGTTGCTTCACGGCGTGACCGGCAGCGGCAAGACGGAAGTCTATTTGCGCAGCGTGCAGGACACTTTAGCTCGCGGCAAGACGGCTATCGTGCTGGTGCCGGAAATTGCCTTGACGCTCTGGATCGGTCGGCAGTGCCGCGCATGGTTTGGAGCGAATTTTGAAGGTGTAGCCGTCTTGCATTCGGCGTTGCGTGATGTCGAGCGCGCGCGGGAATGGTGGCGCGTGCGCAATGCACAAGCTCGCGTGGTGGTCGGCACGCGCTCTGCCGTGTTCGCGCCACTCGAAAACCTCGGTCTGATCATCGTGGATGAAGAGCAGGAGAACAGTTACAAGCAGGAGGAGACGCCACGGTATCACGGCCGCGACGTCGCCATCGTTCGCGCCAAATCGGAAAATGCCGTCGCGCTCCTCGGTTCCGCTACTCCTTCGCTGGAAACCTATCACCATGCCGTCAACGGTAAATACGAACTCTTGACCATGGCGGAGCGCGTCGAAAACCGGTCTCTAGCCGCGGTGGAGATCCTGGACCTGCGCCAGGAATTTCAGCAAACCCAGCAGGCCAGTCCGATCTCCCGAACGCTTCACGATGGCATAGCGGAATGTCTCTCCTTTAACACGCAAGCCTTGGTCTTGATCAACCGCCGCGGCTACTCCTGGTCGGTGCTGTGCCGGAGTTGCGGCGCTTCCGTCCAGTGCGTCAATTGCAGCATCTCGATGACTTACCACAAAAGCCGCAACCGGCTGGAATGCCACTACTGTGGTTCGAATCAGCCGGTGCCGAAAACCTGCCCGAAGTGCGATTCGAAATTCGTATATTTTTTCGGGGAAGGATCCGAGCATCTCGAAGAACGCCTGCGCAAGGAATTTCCCGAGGCGCGAATTGCGCGACTCGACCGCGACACCGCACGCACAAAACAGCAGTATCAGAAAACTCTCGGCGCTTTTGCGAGTGGCGCGCTCGACGTGCTCGTGGGCACACAAATGCTCGCCAAAGGCCACGACTTTCAGCGCGTCACGCTCGTCGGAGTCATTTCCGCCGATTCTTCTCTCAGCCTTCCCGACTTTCGCGCCGCCGAGCGAACTTTTCAATTGCTGACGCAAGTTGCCGGCCGCGCCGGCCGTGGCGATTTGCCCGGCCGCGTCCTGATTCAAACCTACTATCCGGAGCACTATGCAATTCAGGATGCTGTGCGGCAGGACTACGTTTCGTTTTTCGAGCGGGAATTGCATTACCGGCGAATGATGGCCTACCCGCCGTTTACTTCGCTTGCCAACGTCATCGTCCGCGACACGAAGCTTGAGAACGCGATTCGCTGGTCGCGGCGCCTGTCCGAGTATTTTTCACCTCACGATGGAAAGGGCGCGCGAATTCTGGGACCGGCTTCCGCGCCGTTGGCTCGCCTGAAAAAAGAGCATCGCTTCCAATTTCTTCTGAAGTCGCCCAAACGCTCCTTGCTAACCAGGTTGCTTGCGGGGGCCATGACTTTTTGTGATGCAAATGAAATTCCGCAGACGGCCGTCTTTATGGATATGGACCCGCTCAGCTTGCTTTGATTCCGTTCACGGTTGACGAGGCTGCTGCCGGCTCCAGAAAAAATATCCCGGCAAGCCTAGCAGCAGGAGAACGCTGGCGGCCAGCAGATAGGTGAACGCATGAGGATCTTTTACGGCGGAGTAGAGGGCGTTCCCGACCAGAAACGTCGCCGCCATAACAAAGAGAAGAGGCGTCACGGGATAACCCGGGACGCGATAAGGCAATTCTTTCCCCATGCTTGCCCTGCGGATCGGGAAAATGCTGGCAGCGCCGAGCCCATAGAAGATCCACCCAATGAATATGGCGCTGTTGGCAAGCTTGGCGAATCCACCCACGGAGGCTAGCACGCAGGACCACACTCCCAGAACCACGACAGCAGTGGCGGGAGTGCCGAATCGCGGGTGCACCTCGGCCAACTTTTTGAAGAAGAGATTATCGTTGGCCATGGCGAAAAAAACTCGCGGGGCCGTAAGGATCACACTGTTCGTAGAGCTGAAAGTAGAAATCAAGATGGTTGCGGCAACGACCTTTCCCGCCCACTTGCCAAGCAGGGCGGTTGCGGCCGTGGCCGCAATGGTGTCGGTTGCCGCCGCGCCCCGAGGGCCGAGTGCGACAAGGTAAGCAACCACTGCGAATACGTACAGCCCCGCCAGTGCCACCGAACCTATGAAAAACGCCCGGGGGAAGCTTTTTTGTGGATTGATTACTTCGCCGGCGCTGTAGGTGCCGAACTGCCAGCCCTCATAGGCCCACAGTACGGTAATCATGGCCAAGCCAATGGCCGAGAGCCGCGCGCTCCGGGGCAGAGAAGTGCCCATCGCGGCAGGAATTTCCGCCGCGTGAGTTCCTCGCAAAATTCCGAGGACCAGGAGCACCGAACCCAATACGACGATGATGCCGACCTTGATAATCGTCGTCACATTTTGCAGGTCCGAACTCCGGCGCGTGCCCCAGACGTTGACCGCGGTCACGACCGCTATCATCAGGACGACTACGACTGACGCTTCAGCCGAAGTGAGCGGAATAATCTCGCGAAGATATTCCGTGAAGGCGTGGGCCAGTGCCGCAATCGTGGCGCTGGCAATGATCAGGAGGAGACCCCAGCCGTAGAGAAACGCCGCCAGCCGCCCGAACCCATCCCGAATGTAACAATACAGCCCGCCGGCTTCGGGATTCGCGGCCGCGAGCTCCGCATAGGTCAGCGCACCGAGGAGTGACAACACACCGCCCATCACCCAGACGAGCATGGAATATCCGGCTGAGCCGCCTAGTTGCCGCAGGATCAAGCCAGGTGTGAGGAAAATTCCGGAACCAATGACTGAGCCGATGAACAGGAACAGCAAATCGCGTTCGCGCAGGCTACGGGAAAGTCTGTTTGTGGGTTGATCAGCCATTCCCGCCCTTTGTGCGTTGACTTACTTGAGTGGATCCGCCATGAAACAGAGAAGAAAGACCCCCAGCGCTACAACGGCAAGAAATCGGCGGTTCGCGTCGAGTGGCGTGGGGTCGTAGATTGGGGACGCGCGGAAAAAGCGAAGGGTAATCAGAATCGCCGCCCAAATCAGCCAGCCATTCCAGCGAAAACACCCAAGCAAAAAGAGAACAAAAGGCAGGACGAGCGACATCCATCGATGCGCCCACGGACTCACCGAGCGAACGATGTGCCCGCCGTCGAGTTGGCCCACGGGCAAAAGATTCAGGGCTGTGGCAAACAATCCCACCCAAGCAGCGCGGCCCACCGGATGAAGCAACAGATCTGAGGCATTGGCGTTCGGCAAAAGTACCGCGGTCATCAATTTCAGGATCGGGGGCACGCCGAAAATTACGTCGGCATTTCCGTCGCTGGCCAGTGCGGGAACTACCCGCGCATGCAACAAGCCGTAAGCCAGCGCGGGCAGCGCCACCACGAAGCCCGCCAGCGGTCCGGAGGCGCCGACATCAAAAAGCGCGCGCGCCGACCGGATCGGCGAGCGGATCAGGATGAACGCCCCAAATGTGCCGATCAGCGTGGGCGCGGGAATGAAAAACGGGTAGCTCGTGTGAATGTAGTGATGGCGGCAGGCAAAAAAATGTCCAAGCTCGTGCGCCAGCAGAATCATTAGCAAGGTGATTGCAAACGGCAGACCCGCGAGAAGGCTGGCGGGATGGCGATAGAGCAGTGGAAAGGTTTGCAGCAGCGCGTCGAAGGACGCCGCCTGATTGTGCGCGTAGGCTCCCGCGAAGTGGGTACCGGCGAGAAGGGAGGTAATCAGCGTGAGAAGGAATAAGACAGCCGCCAACACCAGTGAGCGAGTCGCAGGGCGTAGTTGTGTGGCCGTGTAAGGGGTCCCGCCGGCCGTCCAATGGCCCCAGATGGGTGCCTCGAGGAAACCGCGAGCGCGCTGTTCTGTTTCTGGCGTGCTCACAAATCTTTAGTTCGTCCCGCCTGCCGCCGTGCCTTCGAGGCCCTGCAGTTCCTTTCCGGGCTTGAAGCGCACCGCTTTGCCCGGAGGAATGCTGACTTCTTCGCCGGTTCGCGGGTTGCGTCCAATGCCGGTCTTGCGCGGCTTCACGCTGAAGACCCCGAACTTGCGAAGTTCAATGCGTTGACCGCGGCCCAAAGCGGCCTTGAGCGAGTCGAAGACGGTCTCGACAGCTTGTTCCGCTCGGGTGCGGCTGATGTTGGTTCTTGCTACGACCGCATTAACAATATCCAGCTTGATCACACCGTCCTCCGGCAATCCGTGGCCTGATGCTATGGGCTGCGGCCCAGGTTGTCAAGACGTGCGGGGTCGTCTAGACTCTTACTTTTTGAGTCTACAGCATTTTCTCGTCTGTCAGAGGAGGATTGGATGTCCGTTAAGCCAGATCATTGGATTCGCCGAATGGCCCTGGAGCACAAGATGATCGAGCCGTTTACCGACCGGCAAGTCCGGGAGGGCGTCATCAGCTACGGCGTGTCTTCCTATGGCTACGACATCCGGGTGGCCGACGAATTTCGCATATTCACCAACGTGAACTCGACGATCGTCGATCCCAAGCATTTTGATGCGCGGTCGCTAGTGGATTACAAAGGCGATGTCTGCCTGATCCCGCCGAATTCTTTCGCGCTGGCGCGTTCCATCGAGTATTTCCGCATTCCCCGCAACGTACTGACCATTTGCCTGGGCAAGTCCACTTACGCGCGCTGCGGGATCATCGTCAACGTCACACCTTTCGAGCCCGAGTGGGAAGGCTTCGTGACTTTGGAAATCAGCAATACCACGCCGCTTCCGGCGAAAATCTATGCGAACGAGGGTCTCTGCCAGGTGCTTTTCTTCGAGAGCGACGAGGATTGTGAAGTCAGCTACAAGGACAAGAAAGGGAAGTACCAGGCGCAAGCCGGCATTGTCCTGCCCCGCCTGTAATAAAGCTCTGTTCTAGAAGTGTTTTTCAAGGAAGCCACTCCGCCGCGGGTTTCGGCGACCCTTTTTCTTGATGTCCTCGAATGACACCGTGGATTAGCGAAACAGCTTTGATGCAATTTCCGCGACGTGCTTTCCCTGGTAGCGCGCAATCTTCAATTCATTCTCGCTCGGGTGCCGCGAACCATCTGGTCCTGCCAGGGTCGTTGCGCCGTAAGGTGTGCCTCCCGAGATATCCCCCATGTGCACCAATCCCGATTCACTGTAAGGCACTCCCACGATCACCATGCCGTGGTGAAGCAGCGTCGTGTGGAAACTCGTGATCGTGGTTTCCTGCCCGCCGTGCTGCGTCCCCGTTGAGGCGAATACGCTCCCGACTTTCCCGATCAACACCCCTTTCATCCACAGCCCGCCGGTCTGATCCAGGAAATTTCTCATTTGCGCGGCCATATTCCCGAAGCGCGTCGGTGTTCCAAAAATGATGGCGTGCGTATCACCAAGCTGATCCACGGTTGCGACAGACACTTTGGCGAAGGCCGCCTGCGCGGCCTTCGCACCATACTTTTCCAGGACATCGTCGGGCATAAGTTCAGGAACCCGGTACAGGGAAACCTCGGCACCGGCCACTTGTTTCGCGCCTTCCACGATCGCTTCGGCCATGCGAAACACGTGGCCGTACATGCTGTAGAAAATAACCTGAACCTTGATACCCATAGCGCGCTCCTTATCTGAGAGTCTTGAGAGTTTCTGGCCCTTCGTTCGCCGCGGTCGTTTGGGCCGCCCCTGCCAGGCTCTGCAGCGGGTAGCCTCGCTCCTTCCACGCGTCCAGCCCGCCTTGCAGCGGCCGGATGCGCTTGATTCCTCTCCTGCGCAGCAGAAGCGCCACACGGGCGCTTGTAGCCTCGTTTGGTCAAGTACAGTACAGAATGACTTCACCGTGCCCGGACAATGCCGAGCTCATATTTTCCAACTCTTTCGAATCCAGGTGCCTGGCGCCAGGAATCGTCTCGGGCTCGGCCTCGAAATCCAGGGAATGACGCAAGTCCACAATGGTCAGTTCTTCTCCTGCGTCCAGTTTCTGCTTCAATTCATCCACACTGATTCGCGATATCCGCAAATCGCGCAGAAATTTCTGCCTGGCCACAAACTTGTAGAAAATATAGCCCGCTAGAAGACCCATCACTAGCCGCAATAACGACCCGCCCAGGGAGGCCGCCCATTGCGCGATGTGTTCAATTTCCCCGCTGAACAGATACCCTGCTCCGAGATAGCTTCCCGCCCAGAGCAGCACACCCAGCCCGTCGAACAGCAGAAATTTTCCCAGCCGCATACGAAAAATTCCTGCAAGTGGCGTCGCGACCGAACCCAGCCCAGGAAGGAATTTCGCGAAAACCAGCGACCGCGCGCCCTGTCTCTCGAACATTCCCTCGGTGCGGCGCACGCACGAATCCGGCTCCAATGAAATTTTGCATAGCCACTGCAGGATTCTGAGGCCTTTACGCCGACCGAGCTCGTACCAGATGGTGTCCGCCGCCAAAGACGCACACATGCAGAGCACCAGCGACTCCGCCAGATTCATCCGGCCCATCCCGGCGAGCGCGCCCGAGGCGAGCAGCAACGGCACCGACGGCACCGGCAGACCAGCCTGCTCGACGAACACCCAGACCATCAGGACGAGGTAGCCGTGTCGCAGGACAAATTCCAATATTTCGTGCATCGTTGCCACACTTCTTTCGAATTCTTACTTCTTTGCGAACGGGGTGGCTTGCCCCCAGCGTTCGCTCATCACAAATTGGTTCAAGGGCTTTCGCACTCGAGCAGAAGTTTCTCGTTCCCGCAATTGGTCAGGCAGAGTGGCAGGATCGCCCGGATAGCCGATGGCGAACGCAGCGATGGGCATCCACCCGCTGGGAATGCCGAACACTTCGATGGCTTTCTCGGGATCGAACCCCGCCATTTGATGCACTAACAAGCCGCGCGACGTCGCTTCTACCGTCAGATACGCCATCGCTGCTCCTGTGTCGTAAAACGCGTTGCGGTTCGGCTTGCCAGTACGCGCAAAGGCCAGTTCCGAAACGGCAATGCCCAGAACCGGCGCCTGCTTGGCCCACGCCTGATTGAATTCCACCAGCGTGCTCAAAATTTTCGCGTAACTCTCGTCGCCCTTCGTCTCCACGAGAAATGCCCACGGCTGCTCATTGTTGCTTGAGGGTGACCAGCGCGCCGCCTCAAACAAACTTTTGAGAGCCTCCGCGGATAGCGGCTTCTCAGAAAATGCACGGGGGCTCCACCGATCGCGGATTATGTCGTGAACGGGATGATCGGTTGGGGCTGGCTTTTGCATGGATTGTCTCCTCGGCATCCGGGCTACGAGAATTGATGCGGGCGGTTTTCAAGCCGCCCGCGGATGAATCACCTGGCTGTGAAATACCAGGCCCTCACTTCCCTGCGGGCGGAATCACGGCTTCGAGATCGATCGTGATGGCAACCTCGTCGCCGACCACCACCCCTCCCGAGTCCAGTGACTTGTTCCAAGCTACGCCGAAATCCTGACGGTTGACCTTGGTTGATGCCGAAGCCCCAGTGCGCTGCAAGCCCCACGGGTCCTTGATGGCTGGCTTCGGGCTCGATACCTCGAGCACTGCCTGCTTTGTGACACCGCGGATCGTCAGGTCGCCGGTAACTCTCAGTTTGCCGGGACCGGCCTGCTCGACCTTGGTGGACTTGAAGGTGATCGTGGGATATTTGGCCACATCAAAGAAATCAGGGCTTTTCAAGTGCTTGTCGCGGTCCGGCTCGCGAGTATCCACGGTCGTGGCATCGATAGTCGCCTCCACGGTGGACTTGGTAATGTCCTGGTCGTCAATCACAATCGTGCCGGTCACTCCATGAAATTCGCCGCGTACCGTCGAAATCATCAGATGTGTCACGGCAAACTCCGCCGACGAATGCCTCGGATCGATCTGAAATGTCGTTGTTGCCGCGGAAGCGGGCAACGCCAGTCCCGCCGCCAGACCTGCCGTTAAAGCCACTCGAGAAAAATTCACCCTCATTGTCTCTGTTCTCCTTTTCCCTTTACTCCCGAAAATGTTCTTTGGATGCTACAAACCGCTAGGCGGGCGCACGTTTTTCCAATTCTTCCAACAATTTCCCCAGTGCCTTCAGCCGCGTGCCGCTCATATGCCGGAACTGGTGCTTGTGCAACTCGCGCACAGGCTGGTCCAGCTTTTGCAGCAGGGCCAAACCCTCCTCGGTGACACGCGTCTTCACCACGCGCCGGTCTTCCTTCTGCCGGTGCCGGGTGATCAATTTGCGGTTTTCCATGCGGTCGAGCAGCCGCGTCATATCCGGGTCGCGCGAGATCATTCGTTCGCTGATGCCGCGGCACAGCAGGCCTTCAGGCTCCGCACCGCGCAGGATGCGCAGCACGTTGTACTGAGCCATGGTCAGCCCGGCGGATTTGATCAATTGCTCGGCTTCTTGCGAGAGGGAATCGGCCGCCTTGAGGAGCGCCACAAAAATGTGGCTTTCCAGATGACGGGCGGGCTTGCTACGCGAATTCATGGCCTGAATATAGTCGTTATAACGACTAATGTCAAGACATAAATCTTCGTCTTTTCCGCTCTTGGCCTTCGTTCAGCTGTTTCGCTAGGGCTTGCTCACCGGCCGCAAATCCACTTCGCTGATGAAACTCTGCGGCCCTTGCGCGGCCACCATACCCACGGCGTGCGCCACGTCGTCCGCGGTCAAAACTTTCTTCGGATCCTTCAGCCCCCGCCCGCCAAACTCCGTCGCGACGCTGCCCGGGCAGATCGCGCTCACGCGGATGCCGTAGCCTCGCAAATCCTCGGCCATGCAGCCCGTCAACCCCAGTAAGCCCCATTTCGAAGCGCAGTAGACCCCGCCACCCGCGAAGGTGTTCTTACCGGCCAGCGAGCAGATGTTGATGATATCTCCCCGGCGGCGCTCGATCATTGCCGGCACTACCGCCTTCGATACCAGAAAGACGCTTTTCAGATTTGTGTCCAGCACGAGGTCCCATTTCTCTTCGCTGAGTTCGTGAGCTGCGCCGAATCCGCCGATGCCCGCGTTATTCACCAGCAGGGTAATCGGCCCCAGAGACTTTTCCGTGCCTGTCACCAGCGCCGCAACCTCCGGTGCTTTCGCTACGTCCGCGCGCTGCGCGTGTACGCTTACTCCCAGTTGCCTCAACTCCTCCGCGGCCCGCGCGAGCGCTTCCTCATCCCGGCCGCAGAGGCTCACGCGTGCTCCCATCATTGCCAGCCGGCGCGCGATGGCTTTACCAATGCCCCGGCTGCTTCCCGTCACCAGTGCGACCGCGCCAGTCAGTGGTTTCTCCGTCGACTTTTCTATATTTGCTTTGCTTATTCTGCTCATTGGTTTTCTTCCTCGCCGAAGCCACGCTTTTTGTGCGAAACTCATCTTACTCCCAAGGATGCCGCGCGACCTTGGTCAATGCGGTGGTGCCCGGGTTTCTCCTTTCGGACCGCCATGGCCTTGATAGTCCCCTGTATGCGGGGCTTCTTCCTGTATCGGCTTGCGGTTCGGCGGCAGGTGCACCTATAATCGGACGTTTTCCGAATGAGCTTTGTTTTTCACAGGGATGGACAGGGTTTTCCGGCCAGCGCCTCTCTTGGCTGCCCGGTTGCGCAATCTTACTTTAGCCGTAGGGACGAGGAGAAAAGGGAATGAACGCAACACCTAGGATGGCAAGCCTTGCATTGTTTGCGGCGCTAGGCTTGATTGGTTTGAACGCTGCACCCTTGGCGGCCCAGGACGCCGGTGCAGGCGGCAGCCAGCAGAAGTACACGATGCCCGAATACAACGCCTGGCAGGCTGCCTCCGCTGAGAAAAACCCCGCCGCACAGCTTAAACTGCTTGACGATTTCGTCGCGAAGTATCCCAACTCGGCGCTGTTGAACTACATTTACCCTCTCTACTTTCAGAACTATGCAGTCCAGAAGAATTATCCAAAGGTTATCGAGAATGCGAACAAGCAACTCGCCCTGGGCTCCAAGCTGACTCCGACAGAGCGCTACCAGGCATACTCCGCCATCGCCTTTGCTTTCAATAATACGCCGAACCCGGATGTGGCCACGGCGAAGGCCGCTTATCAGGCCGCGCTGGAAGGCGCGAAATCCGTTGACTCCCTCCCGAAACCCGAGGGATACGACGACGCGAAGTTCAGTGAAGAAAAGAAGAAAACAGTTTTGGGTTTTAATGCCACGGCAGCGAGTGCCGCCATGGCCGCCAAGGATTACCCCGCAGCCGTGGAGGCGTACAAGACGATTCTTGCGACCAGCCCGGACGATTTCGTTGCGAATTACTACCTTGGCCGAGCTTATTCTTCCCTCACTCCGCCGCAAACGCTCGATGCCCTGTGGCATTACGCACGTGCGGCCACCTCCAAAAATGCCAACGAGAAGCAGTCCAAGCAGGTCAAAGATTATCTTCGCAGCAACGCTATCCCCAAATATCAAGGCGGTACGGTTTGCGATTCGCTTACTGACGCAGAATTGAACGAACTGCTGCAACTGGCTTCCACGTCCGCCGATCGCCCGGCCAGCTATAAGCTTTACAGTGCTGCGGACCTCGATGCTGCGCGCAAAGATATGAACATCGCTTCCGTCGTCGCTGACCTGAAAGCCGGCGGCGACAAGGCCAAGCTCACATGGACCGCCGCTTGCGGCCTCGAGTTTCCCGACACGCCAGGGAAAGTCATCGAAGTCGTTCCGGGTCCCGACACCATTGGATTAAAACTCGCCTTCTACACGAGCGAAGCTGAATTCAACGCCGCCACGACCCCGAATATGGACGTGAAGATAAAGACGGCTGATCAGCCCGAGGCCGCGAAGCTTCAAAAAGACGATTCAATCCGTTTTACCGGTACGCTTGAGAGCTACGAACCGGATCCGGCTTTCATGTTGCATTTCGACAAAGCGAAGGTAAACGAGGAAGATCTCCCGAAAGACAAGGGCGCCAAGAAGCCTGCGGCCAAAAAACCCACCCCCAAGAAGCCATAACGCCATTCACTCTTGTGAAAGCCGAAGGCCCCGATTCTTTCCTGGGGGGCCTCTTTCTTTCCGTTCCGTCTTTTGCGCGGACCTCGCTCGGCCTTGCCCTGTTTGGTTAGCGAGATCTGCCGCGGCGGTGGTCCAGCTTATACTCCGCGATCTTCCGGCTGAGTGTGTTGCGGTGAATCCCCAGTAACTCCGCGGCGCGCGACTGATTCCCATTGGTTCGTTCCAGGACGCGCTTGATAAATCGCTTCTCAAATTCCCCCACGGCTTCATCAAATAGAATGCCACGCTCCACCATCTGAACCACAAGCCCTTCCAGTTGATCTCTCACGTGCGCACACCCCGCTTCTCCGAATTTTCTCTTGCTGGACCGGCTGGCTAGTCCAATTCGCGTCCTACCAGGATCTTGTA
>Ga0307471_100000477_pt1 | contig 20535 bp, 20 predicted proteins | sample atmos_gasesAM3C__2_FD_204566 | JGI IMG/M metagenome (GOLD analysis project Ga0307471, IMG submission 204566) | Hardwood forest soil microbial communities from Morgan-Monroe State Forest, Indiana, United States - atmos_gasesAM3C_515 | ecosystem: Environmental > Terrestrial > Soil > Temperate...
CAGGGAGCGCAAACCGCGGCTGCCTCCGCATCTCGAGCATCCGCGCCGGCAAGCACATCTTTGGAAGGGACCACGCCTCTGTCGGTCCCCGCAAAGTCCGAGAAGTAGTTCACCCCTCGTCCGCGGCGCCGCGCTAGAATCCGTCCGTGAAGCCGCCCTCGGCAAAGCACCCTCGCAAAAGCCGCACACTGAAAAAGGTTGCGTTGGCGCGCGCGTTGTCGAAGCTGGGCTATTGTTCGCGTTCGCAAGCCGCGGAACTGATCCGCGCCGGGCGCGTGAAATTGAACGGGGTGGTGCGGCGCGATCAGGAAACGCCCACACATCCCAAAGATCGCATTGAAGTCGACGGTGCCCCCCTTGCCGCCAGCGCAAAAATCTATCTTCTCCTCAATAAACCGCGTGGCGCGGTGACGACAGCTTCGGACGAAAAAGGCCGCGAAACGGTTTATGCCTATCTGCCGAAGAATCTCCCCTGGATTGCGCCGGTAGGACGGCTCGACAGAGCCAGCGAAGGGTTGCTGTTGCTTACCAATGACTCCGGGTGGGCGGCGCGCATTGCCGCGCCGGAGACGCACCTTGACAAAACATATCACGTGCAGATCGGCACGATCGCTGACGAAATCTTGCTCGACGCTCTGCGCCATGGCATTCGCACGATCGACGGCGATTTTCTTCGCGTGAAACAAGCAAAGGTCCTGCGCCAGGGCGAGCGCAATTCCTGGCTCGAAATTGTGCTCGACGAAGGAAAGAATCGCCACATTCGCCGCATGCTGGAGCAGTTGAACATTGAAGTGTTGCGACTGGTGCGCGTGGCGATCGGGCCGCTGGCGCTCGGCGATCTGCAAAATGGCGCGACACGCGCGCTGACAACCGAAGAGAAACAGGCGCTCGATCGCACCATGCACTGACCAAAGCAACTGCCAGGTTCGATGGACTGCTCCGATTTCCTTCTATACCTTGCCTCGCATGGCGTCTCCCAGGCCATCCTCACCTTGCGACCCGTCTCCGGGAACGGTCGTGGAGATCCAGCGAGACCCCGACGTCCTCAGGTTTACGCTGGATAACCCAGGCCACGAAAATGCAGTTACTGGGGCGATGTTTGACGCGATGCTCGCGGAGTTGCGCTCCGAGGCCGTGCGTCCGCTTGCGCGAGTCCTGCGCCTGATGGGCTGCTTTCCGTGCAAATTATCGTTGTGGCGTTGTTTGGCGTGAAACCCAAGAAACACCGGCTGGAAGAACTGGACTCAGAATCGCCCCTCTCGCCCCTGCCCTCGCAGGTCTGAGCTTCAATCGATTTAGTCATGCGAACCTGAGGGCATTCGCACTAGAATGGGCGCTTCTTGCCAGGAGGGTTTATGAAACGAATTGGCGTGACCGCTTTCCTTCTTCTGCTCGGAACCACTCCGGCCCGCGGCCAGTCGAAGCTTTCCGTGAAATGGGAAGAGCTCACCGCCGGAGACTTTCGCGCGGCGATTCAGCAAGCGAAAGGAACGTGCCTGCTCCCGTTCGGCATTTTGGAGAAGCATGGACCGCATCTTCCGCTGGGAACCGATCTCCTCAACGTTCGCTTTGCGGCGTTGCATGCCGCCGAGCAGGAATTCGCCGTCGTTTTTCCAGAATATTATTTCGGACAGATTTTTGAAGCGAAGCACCAGCCCGGTACGGTGGCCTACAGTATGGAGCTCCAGCTGAAACTGTTGCAGGAAACCAGCGACGAGATGGCGCGCAACGGCTGCAAGAAAGTCGTCATCGTGAACGGCCACGGCGGAAACGAACACCTGCTTCCCTTCTTCGCGCAGGCACAGATGGCCAGCCCCAAGGACTACGTAGTGTACGTGCTTGACGGCGAACGCAACCGCCCCGGCGGGCCGGCAAAGAAGTCCACCGGGGTCGATTACCACGCCGGCGAAAACGAAACCTCCAACACGCTCTACACACATCCGGAACTGACGCATATCGACCGGGCCGGGCGCGAATCAGGCGCGGATCAAAAACGCCAGAATCTGCCGGACTTCCTTTACACGGGCATCTGGTGGTATGCGCGCTTCCCCAACCACTATTCAGGCGACGGCTCGGTGGCCGCGAAAGAGTTGGGCGAGTGGAACGTCGAGGGCTGGATTTCCACGATTGTCGAAGCCATCCGCGCGGTCAAAGCCGATGACGCGAGCCTCAAAATCCAGAATGAGTTTTACGAAAAGAGCAAGCACCCTCTCGACACGCCGCAATAACGGCGTGACAACAAAAACTCTTTCCGGCAAGGAGGAGCGACGAATCGCCCATCCTTATGCTACCTCCTAGGTGAGAAATACTTCCGGAATGAAAAGAAAGGTTGCGGGTTGCGGGCGAAGGACAAGATGACGGATAGGATCACCCGGCGCGACGCTTTGAAATTGGGCACGAGCGCGGCAGTTTCAGCCACGGTCTCTCCGCTGATTCGGTCGATCACCGATCACGTGAGCAGCGTGAACCGCGCTTCTTTGACGCTGCCAGATTCGGAGTCAACAGTCATGCCTCCCACCACGGAAGACGAAATCTGTTTCATGCGGGCCAGAGACCTGGCCGGGACGATCCGTGACAAAAAGATTTCTGCGCGCGAAGTGATGCAAGCGCATCTGAAACAAATCGCGCGCGTCAATCCGAAGGTCAACGCGATGGTCACGCTGGTTCCGGAACAACAGCTGATGGCGCAGGCGCTGGCCGCGGACGAAGCCATCGCCAAAGGACATTTGCTCGGGCCGCTGCACGGGCTTCCGGTTGGCGTGAAGGATTTGCATCTCACCAAGGGTATTCGAACGACACACGGGTCGCCGCTTCACGCCAATGACATTCCCGATGCCGATTGCCTGGTCGTTGAGCGCGAGAAAAACGCGGGCGCCATCGTCATCGGCAAAACGAACGTGCCGGAGTGGGGCCTGGGCTCGCAGACGTTCAATCCCGTTTTTGGGCCGACGCTAAATCCGTACGATTTGAGCAAAACTTGCGGCGGAAGCACGGGCGGAGGCGCGGTGGCACTGGCATGTGGAATGGTTCCACTCGCCGACGGCAGTGACATGGGCGGCTCGCTGCGCAATCCACCGAATTTTTGCAACGTGGTTGGGATTCGCCCCTCGCCCGGGCGTGTACCGAATCCTCCGACGACGCTCGGGTGGTTCACGTTGAGCGTGGATGGGCCGGTGGCGCGCAACGTCGCGGATTGCGCATTCTTCATGAGCGTCCTGGCGGGATTCGATCGCCGCTCGCCCATTTCCATTGACGAGAGCGGTAGCCAGTTCGCCAATCCGCTTGGGCGCGATTTCCATGGCGTTCGCGTTGCGATGTTCAAAGACTTGGGGCTTCCCTGGGAGCCGCCGGTGCGCGACGCGGTCAAAGCGCAACGCAAGGTTCTCGAGTCGTTGGGCTGCATCGTCGAAGAGGCCGAGCCGGATTTCACAGACGCCAACGAGTCTTTTCTGCTGTGGCGCCACTGGTCGATGGAACTTTCCTTTGGCGATATTCTTGAAGCGAACGCCGATAAATTGAACCAGTACGTTCACTGGCACGTGCACGAGGGCCGCAAGCTCACCGGGCCGCAACTCGCGCGCATGGAAGCGAAACGCACGGAGTTGTATCAGCGCACGCGCCAGTTCATGGAGAAGTACGAGTTTTTCGTACTGCCGGTAAACCAGGTTTTGCCGTTTGATGTGAAGACGCATTACCCCACAGAAATTGGCGGTGTGAAGATGGAAACCTACATGGCCTGGATGAAATCCGCATACTACATTTCGGCGGTTGGCAATCCGGCAATGAGCGTTCCCTGCGCGTTTTCCGAGAGCGGGCTCCCCATCGGCATGCAAATCGTGGGACGCCACCATGACGATTGGGGCGTTTTGCAACTGGGGCACGCCTTTGAGCAAGCCACAGGTATTGGCAAGCGCCGCCCGCCCATCTTGTAGCGGGTTCACACGCCGCCAAGTTCCTTTGCCGTCGAGATGGGCGGCTACCTTTGGCCGGGAACCATCATCGAATGCGCCAGACCGTATCGAGTCGGTGGTTTGCGGTTGGTAATGAGCGACTCCCGGTTTTGTCCCGGCCGCGATTTCACAAACCGCGAAGCCCTTTAGGTTTGGCAGTGCTTCTTTAAAAACCGGAACACATCGGCGGCCCAGACCGAGCTTCCGAAATAGCCAAAGGTGTGGCCATCTTCCGCCGAATTACCAAAGGGAGGATAAATCTTGAGCTCGAATTCCCTGCCAGCGTCCCTCATGGCGGCCGAAAGAACGCGGCTCGGGGAAAGGTCGTAATCATTCTCGGCCTGAAAGAAAAAAATTGGCGCGCGGGAATTTCGAACACTGCGCATCATCAACGATTGTAGTAGGGGTGCTCGCGCCCAGCTCTGAGCACCACCGGCAGAATCGATCGCCGCACAATAGGAAGCATGCTCTGCACCTAACACAGCCTCGATGCCGCCGAAAGAATTTCCTGCCACAGCGATCCGATCCGCCTCGACGAACTTCTGTGTTCTCAGCCATGTTAACGCGGCGAGTTGGTCGTTTAGGTGGTCCGTCTCGAGCAAGCGGACCATCTTTGCGGATCCGCTGGCGAGACCTCCGGTTTTAGTCGCAGCGGCGATCTCATCGCCAATGTACTTGCCTACCGAAGCACTTAGACCTTGGCCTCTTCTGTACGGTCCGAAGAACACCCAGCCGTTCATCGCAAAGACCGGCCCCAGCGCATCGAAGCCTTCTTTGCTGAGCATGCCGGGAGCGCTCCCATGGTTGTAAACAACTCCCGGGAACGGCCCGGCTCCATCGGGTCTGTACAACACGCCGTGAAGTGTAAGTTCCCCGCTTGGAAACGTGACCACCTCACCCTCGGATGAGGGAGACGGCCACGGTAGCACCAAGGAGAACAGAAGGAAAAAAAAAGGTAATACCGCGCTTTTCCGAATCGAAGACTCCATTTCTCTTTTCCGCATGAGCGACCAGCTATGCAAAACGAGATTAACTCGCGCCAGCGCGAGCGGCACCGCTCCCGCGAAATCAAATGGACTGACTCGGGGGCAGTGAATCGTCGTCAGCTCCGTATAATAGCAGCACGGGAGGACCATCGCGCCGGAGCCGGTCGTGGGCCCTATTATAAGAGAGTTCGAACAGCTCAGCGATCCAGTACTCGAGGATTATTGGAGGAACGCTCTTGATGAGCAAGCGTGTGCTCCCTGCCACCCGCGGATGTCGCATTCGCGGGCTCCGGCTCTATCGGAATGACCATCACACGCGAAGGGCATGACGACCTTCCCTGAGTCCCGCCGCCACTGCTCAAAAAGGACACGATTTTCGGCAAGACTCGGCACCTTCGGCCGACAGAGGTCCATGCTCAAACGATATCGTTCTTCTCCGGGTCCCATTGAACCGTGCGACCCTGGCGCAGCGAGGCAATGGCCATTTGGCAAGCTATGGCCGAGTTGTAGCCCAATTCGAAAGGACAATTGGGCTCTTTGCGGTTTCGCACGCAATCAAAGAAATTATTCATGTGCGCCGCGGTGTCGTCGTCATCACTGCCGACAATATCCGGTTCGCCGCCAACCGGCGCCGGAGTTCCAGCTTTCAGTGCAGCGTGGGCCTGCGGTTGGAATGTCACCTTGTCCACAACGCGAACCACCGTCCCCTTGTTTCCGAGCGCAAAATCGTATCCGTCCTCACCAAAGTAATTGTTGCCAAACGACGAGTTCCAAGTGAACAAGAGATTTTCCGGCTGGTCCATGGAGACGTCCATAGTGTCCGGAACTTCCATGCCGGGGGAAAGATAGTTATAGCCGGCCATCGTGACGCGGCGCGGTATTTTGAGGCCGAGCGATTTGTACCAAAACGCCACTTGGTGCACCATGTTCTCGAAGACGTTTCCACCCGAATAATCCCAGAAGAATCGCCAATTGATAAAACGTTGCGGATCAAATTCATGGGGCCGAGCTTCACCTTCGAACTCCTTCCAAGCTACATGATCGAGATTGCAGTCGGGGGGAATTGACCTCTTCCATCCTCCGTAAGGTCTGTTCCGATAATGGTGAGTATGAATTGCTGTGATGGTTCCCATGCTATCTGGCGCAGTGAGTTCACGCGCACGCGCGAAGGTCTTCCCGCTCACGGATTGCACACCCACCTGTACCACGCGGTTCGAACCTTCCACGGCGCGGCGCATGCGTCGCGCGTGGTCAGGATTAAGAGCCATGGTTTTTTCCTGGTAGACATCCTTGCCTGCTTGGATGGCGGGAACGAAATTGAGAGCGTGTTGGTGTTGGGGAGTGGCAATTAGTACGGCGTCAATGGATTTGTCGTCGAGCAACCGGCGAAAATCGGTAAATGTCTGGATCGTGGGAGCAAGTTGTTTGGCTTCCTCCAGGCGACGAGTGTAAACGTCGGCAACCGCGATGGCCTGGCTATTGGGCGCACGGAGCGCGTGCTTGAAAATGTCCAGTCCGCGCCCGCCGGCGCCGATCAGCCCGAACCGGACGCGGTCATTAGCGCCGAGGATACTCGCCGGCGGAAAAACCGACGAACCTGCGAGCGCGGCCGCACCTCCGCTAACCTGATGAATAAACCTTCTGCGATTGAGCATGATTGCAACTCCTTTGGTTAAACTGAAGAATACTTGCGACAAAGCGTTTTGATTTTCTCGACGAGTTTGGGGACTCCGGTCAAGGGATCCTCTTCACCTTCATATTCCGCGGACATAAATCCCTTATAGTTCGCGCGGGCGAAAAGCGACCACACGCGGTCGAGATCGACAGCTTGCCCATTTTCGAACACGTCTCGGATGTGGGAGTGGGTCGCGTAAGGGAGGGTGGCTTCGATTTGCGCGTAAGCGTCAGCCTGAGGGGTAGCAATGAAGTTTGTAACGTCCAGATTGATCCCAAAATAGGGTGAATCAAGGCGGTGAACAAGCTCGATGCACACATCCGCATTCTGGGTGATACCTTCGTGATTTTCAACGCCGAGAGTAATTCCTTTTTTCCCCGCGTACTCGCAAGCCGCTTTGAGCGTCTCAACGGTCCAACGAATACCCTGTTGCACGGTCGCCCCGGGAGGACACTTGCCCGCGAAGACGCGCAGATGCGGTGCTCCCAGAGACTCGGTGACATCAATCCATTTCTTGATCTCCTCCAAAACCTCTGCGCGCCTGACCGCATCCGCTTGCACGGTGCTGGCTCCTGTGGCTGCACCGGAGAAACATACACCATTCTTGTAAGCTAGGTATCGCAAGGAAGCCAAATAGGCTGGTGCCGTCGACTTGAACCAGTAAGCCGTCATGTCCACGGCATCAATCCCGAGCTCGACGGCCTTTCCGATGACGTCTTCCATGCTCATCTTGCCGGCTTTCAAAGGTGTGCTGTAAGAGTAGGCGCAGCAACCCGTAAGGAGCCGCGGCTTTGCTTCAATCCCGGGTTCCCTGCTTGGCATGGATTTCCACGCACGAGCTGTGCGGGCAAGTTCCGTGCCCATGATGACCGCCGGTCCGGCGGTTCTCAAAAATTCTCTGCGATGCGTTCTCCTTGGTATAGACACGTTAGCTCCTTCTGCAATATTCGGGGAGCGCTCCCCGCCTTACATCCAAAGGGGCTTTGCCCTTACCTTGTGGCGGGTCTCCCGTCCAGGCTTTCGAAGGCTCCGTGCCTTTGCGGAGCGCCAAGTGGTCGGTTACCGCAAAACAGTGGCCCGTTCCGCAAAGCGCCCTCGTGCGCAAACGGGAATATTGGCTGCACCGACTTGCTTATCATCTCGCAAACACCCTTAATCGCCTCGCGCGGCACATGACACTTTACTCCCGTTGAACTCCACTCTAGCATTTTGGGCGATGCCTTCAAAAGATTGCGCACGCACGCGCGCGTGACACACTGCGATTCCCGGCTCGAAAAAAAGATTCGCTTCGACCCAATCTGATATGTTCGAGTTGCTTTATTTTCGGCGACGCACAGGCTACGAGTGGGGAGCCCCGCCGCGCGTCCCACGTCCAATGTGCTGCTTCGCGGGCTCGCATGCAATTTTGTTGCGTGTGCTAGCCGCACTGATGGCCTCGTCCAGTGTGTCGGAGGGCGGTAAGCTTGGAACTGGGATCTCTGGCAGGTCAAGTTCCTCTACCTGAAAGCGCACGATTTCTCGAGTCGGAACATCTACATAGTCATTGGAAGTCCCGGTCAGATAGAGCCGAGTAACGGTGTTTCTTGCCTCGCGACGCTCATAACGGATGGCAAAGCCATTTCGAAGGATTGCGAGTTCCCCAGGGTATGCCGAGATACAAGGAAGAAGAAGGACGACTGCGGCGATACCCAGCTTGTAGGAGAGTCTCATAAATGAAAGACGAGCGGTCTCTGTCCCGTGCAGCTGCTGGAGTCAGAAGTCTCTAGGTTCCGCCGAGTCGCACAAGTTGTCCTTGCCGAGCCACAAATAGGCCTGTCGTTTGGATGCGTCAAGCACCGAGAGATCCGGAACCGGCCAGGCTCCGCAACTAACTTATTGAATCCACTGCCCTTGCGTTCCCGACTGGGGGCCCAATTGGATAGGATGGAAATTGCTCTGTAGGGCAAGTGCTTCCATCCAGTACTACGATAGGGTTCCCTATCCCACCCCATAGCAGACTGTTTGTTTGATGATTTCCTGCAAGACATCGTGCTCTGGCTTTCCCATCAGGAATGCTATGGCGAGTCATTCCAGCTTTATCTGTCGCTGTCGCTAATCTTGCGCCGGCTCACCCCGTTCGTTGAACCTCACGTGGGGCCCTGCTCTCAGGTCATCGATCAGTGTCGGCCCTTGAAAACCCGCGTCGAGCAAGCCACCCTCTTTCGACCGGACAAAGCTGCTGACTTAAGACCAACCAGATGGCGCGTTTTGCAAGCAGATTGGCGTGTCCGGCTAGTGCGTTCCTGTGCCGGGGACATCTAAAGTTGTGAACGACAAGGAGGTTCAGGAAATGAACGAAGCGACGCAAAAGGTCGTGCTCCAGGAAGGGAGTCAGTCCGAAGAGAAACGAGCCTATGTCGCGAGAGCGTTTGCGGCGGGCAGCCCGACATCGGGCCTAGCGGCGGCCACGATCCGGCGCCGCGAGCCGGGCCCGGACGATGTACAAATTGGAATTCTCTATTGCGGCGTGTGCCACTCAGACTTACATCAAGTGCGCAACGAGTGGAGCAGTTTCATGCCGACCGTCTACCCCTGCGTCCCTGGACACGAGATCGTCGGCCGCGTGACCAAGGTCGGCTCCGCAGTCTCGAAGTTCAAGCTTGGCGATATCGCGGCGGTCGGCTGCATGGTCGACTCAGACCGTGTTTGCCCCGAGTGCCAGGCTGGGCTCGAACAGTTCTGCGCGAACATGACGCTCACCTACAACTCTCCCGACAAGCATTTGGGAGGCGTCACCTATGGCGGCTACTCGGACAGCATCGTCGTGGACCAGAAGTTTGTCCTGCGCGTTCCCTCAAATCTGAAGCTGGCCGGAGCCGCTCCTTTGCTTTGCGCCGGCATCACGACGTACTCGCCCATGCAGCACTGGGGCGTCACCAAAGGCAAGAAAGTCGGCATCGCCGGTCTCGGCGGACTAGGCCACATGGGCGTGAAGTTTGCGCATGCGCTCGGCGCGCACGTTGTGGTCTTCTCGACTTCGCCCGATAAGAAAGAGGACGCACTGCGGCTGGGAGCAAACGAGGTCGTTATTTCGCGGAATGCGGACGAGATGCAAAAGCATGCTGGCAGCTTCGACTTCATTCTGGACACTGTCTCCGCGAATCACGACATAAATGCTTACCTCAATTTGCTGCGCCGCGACGGCAACATCACGCTCGTCGGCGCGCCGGAAAAGCCACTCGCGGTGTCCGCGTTCGGCCTAATCATGGGCCGCCGCAGCCTTTCCGGCTCGCCCATTGGCGGCATCGTCGAAACTCAGGAGATGCTCGACTTCTGCGGGCAGCACAACATCACTGCTGAGGTTGAGGTCATACCGATCCAGAAAATCAACGAAGCCTACGATAGGCTGGTCAAGTCGGATGTGAAGTATCGCTTCTCTATCGACATGGCTTCACTGAAATGAACATCAAGGGAATCGAAGGAGAAACAAATGCAGAAGCGCAAACTGGGAAAAAGCAATTTGGAAGTCTCGGCCATCGGCCTCGGCTGCATGGGAATGAGCTTTTCCTACGGCCCGCCCAAAGACAAGCAGGAAATGATCTCGCTGATCCGCACGGCCGTCGAACGCGGCGTCACGTTCTTCGACACGGCCGAGGTCTATGGTCCGTACACAAACGAAGAGCTTGTAGGCGAAGCCCTTGCTCCGTTTAGGAGCCAAGTGGTGATCGCCACGAAGTTCGGATGGAAAATCGATCCCAAGGCGGAGAGAGGTTTGGCTGGGCTGGACAGCCGGCCAGAGCACATCAGGGAGGTAGCCGAAGCCTCGCTCAAGCGGCTCAAGACCGATGTCATCGACCTGTTCTATCAACACCGCGTTGACCCCAACGTCCCCATCGAAGATGTAGCGAGAGCGGTGAAGGATTTGATCCGGGAAGGCAAGGTGAAGCATTTCGGCCTTTCTGAAGCCGGCCCAAAGACGATTCGTCGCGCCCACGCAATCCAGCCAGTCACCGCTCTCCAGAGCGAATACTCGTTGTGGTATCGCAACCCAGAGAAAGAAGTGTTGCCGACACTCGAGGAACTTGGGATCGGCTTTGTTCCTTACAGCCCGCTGGGCAAGGGCTTCCTCACAGGAAAAATCAACGAAAACACCACGTTCGACCGTTCCGATTTCCGCAATCAACTCCCGCGGTTCACGCCGGAGGCTCGCAGGGCGAACCAGGCATTGGTGGACCTGCTTGGCGTGATCGCAAGACGGAAAAACGCGACGCCCGCTCAGATCGCGCTCACTTGGCTCCTTGCGCAGAAGCCGTGGATCGTTCCAATTCCAGGCACCACGAAGCTGACGCGGTTGGAAGAGAACATCGGAGCAGCGGCAATCGAACTAACGCCGGACGATCTCCGGCACATCGAGAATGCCGCCTCACAGATTACGGTCCAAGGAGCTCGGTATCCCGAACACATCGAGCAGATGAGCGGTCGGTGAGTTATGCTCTGAGGCGAGCCATGACGAACCGGTTCCGAGTTTCGAGTACGCTCCCGCGAAAGCTAGAAGAATTGGACCTCTCGCCTGAGGCAGTGCTGCGGCAAGCTGGTCTGCCAATGGCGTTGTTCAACCAGGAGAAAATCCTGGTGAGCACCGAGCAGTTCTTCGCGCTTTACCGAGGAATTGCGGACGCGAGCCACGATCCCGCCGTTGGCCTGAAGCTGGGGACCGAGGATCGCGTCGAGCGTTACGACCCGATTAAGATCGCCGCGCTTTCCGCCCGGTCGTTTCGGGATGCGGTCGAGCGACTGGCGCGTTACAAACAACTGACCTGTCCCGAGGAAATCCGTCTAGTCGAACGGGGAAACGAATGCGCGGTCCAGTTCGTCTGGCTTCTCGCGCACGAGAAGGAGCCTCCGTTGCTGGTGGATACTTGTTTCGCATGGATTGTCAGCATCGGATGCCGAGGCACGGGGCGACCCCTGAACCCCAAGCGCGTGGAGTTTGAACGGACCTCGGCGCACCGAGAAATGTATGAGGCGCATTTCCGCAGCGCCGTGAAGTTCAAGGCCAGGCAGAATGCGTTGGTATTCAGCAAAGCGGATATGGACCTGCCCTTTGTCACCTACAACGCTGAGTTGCTCGCGATTGTGGCACCGCCGCTTGAGGCGGAACTGGCGCAGCAGCTTGCGCAGAAAACGTTCAGCGAACAAGCAAAAGCCATTCTGAAACGTCTACTCGCAGGCCGGCGGCCAGGGATACAGGACCTTGCAAGAGAGCTGCATCTGAGCACTCGGACGTTGCAGCGACGGCTCTCAGAGCAGGGCATTACCTTTCAGCGTTTGCTGGAAGATGCGCGTCGTGAGCTGGCGCGCCACTACCTGCTGCATTTATCTGTGGAGCTGAGTGAAACGGCATACCTCTTAGGCTACGAAGATGCCAATTCCTTCTTCCGAGCTTTCCACCACTGGGAGGGCACTTCGCCTCGACAATGGCGAGCGCTCCAAAAGGACTCACAGCCGACAACACAAGCGCAAGCCGGCGCGGCGTGAGAACTACAAGCAAGCGCATCGAAACCGCCGAACTAGCTGTCCCTGCCTGACCGACGCCGGTGCGCGGCGGCGCAAAAAGCCAGCCGGGCTCGGCGTGCTGGCGCTGCACTCTGGCTGGCAGGTCGCCTACTGTTACCGCAAACCGTTGGAGCAGCCTTTCAGCCAGCGCCGCACCTCGGTGTCGAGCGAGAGCCAGTACAGAATGCGTTCCTCTATCGTGCTCGACTGCAGGGCATTGCCATGACGGCTTCCAACGGGGGTAGGTCAGCTACCCCCCAAGAGCTACCCACGAGCGTGGGCGGTAAACGGAATAGCCAAGGGAGCTGGGTGGCGACGCACTCTGGCCGTGAATCTCGGCGAGGATTCACCGCCTCTCCTTCTCGCTGCGGCGACGGTAACCACCTGCGTTCGCAGCCAGGGTTTCCGCGGCCGAAGTTTCTGCCTCCGCTGGCTTTGACGGCTACGCTGCCATGACTGCTCGCAGCGGCTACCAGCCGCCCCGCGGCGTATCCGTGCTCGTTCGTTGTACGACATGGCCTAAGGCCAGTGCTGAACGTATAATTTCGCTGCAATGGCCGGAGAACCCAGCACCCATGTCCAGCAGTCACTGAAGGACACGATGGCATTCCGAAACGACTGGCGCGCCTACCAGTCCCGACTGCCGGAGCACCTCAACCGCTACCTCGATAACAACCGGCTCCACTTGGTCGCCGCACCTGGATCCGGGGGAACCAGAGGAGCCTCCAACCGATTCTGACGAACACGGCGTTTCCAAGAACCATTTCGAGATGCACGTCAACGGCGAAGATGGCAATCACATTTCCCAAGGACACCTGCCCATCCCCGGATTTCTAGCCGAGGCAAATTTCAAAACACTGGTCCTTGATGAAGCGCACCATCTTCGGACCGAGTGGTGGAAGACTCCCACATCCCTTGCCGAGCAACTGCAAAAGCCGACGATAGTCGCCCTGACCGCCACTCCTCCGTACGACGTTTCGCCCTTCGAATGGCAGCGCTACGACGAACTCTGCGGTCCTGTGGACGCCGAGGTTTCCGTGCCCGAACTGGTGCAGAAGGGCGATCTCTGCCCGCATCAGGATTATGTGTACTTCAGCGGGCCGACCACCAACGAACAAAAAGTTATCTCGGATTTTCGGGCTGCGGTGGATGTGAGTTTGTTGCACGGCTCAAGGCGAACGTAGCGTTCAAAGATGCGATCTTGTCGCATCCGTGGATTTCTGCGCCCGAGCAACACACGGAAGACATCTTGGATGACCGGAATACCTGTCCAGCATGGTCTTGTAGTTGCACGCCGTAGGGCAGGAAATTCCGCCTGCCGTCATGCACATCCTCGGTTTGTCTCACAAGCGGATTCCTGAACTGAATCTCGAATGGCTGGAAATATTGCTGTCGAATTGCCTTTACCTGGACGCCCAGAATTTCATGGAAAGCGATGCGATCCTCAAGGCCATTCGGCACGAGTTGCTGAATATTGGTGCTGTAGAACGGCGGAAGGTGAAGCTTCGAAACCCATCAGACCACCTGAAGCTCCTGACAACTTCTGTCACCAAGCTGAAATCTATCGAAGAGATCGTGAAGCTCGAAGCGGGCGCGCTGGGCGAAGATCTTCGCTGCGTAGTTTTGACAGATTTCATCCGAGAGGCTGAATTGCCAAGATCGGCGGACGAAGTTCCGGTCTTCGAGGACATCGGCATTGGTCCAGTGTTCGAGTCCCTGCGCGCCGCCTCCGTGCCGGGCATTCGCCTGGGTGTCTTAAGTGGGTCACTCGTCATCGTGCCGAGCAGCACGGAGTCGATGATTAGGCAAGCTGCGTCGGCGTTAGGAATCGATCAGCAGGACTTGTCCATCTCGCCGCTGGCTCACGATGCCGCGTTCTCGACTGTCGAAATACGCGGCGAATACTACCGGGGTTCGGTTTGCTTGATCACGTCCGTCTTCGAGCAGGGCGGCATTACGGTGCTGATCGGGACGAAGTCCCTGCTGGGAGAGGGCTGGGATGCGCTGTGCATCAACACGCTCGTGCTCGCCAGCTTCGCTGGCTCGTTCGTGCTGTCGAACCAAATGCGCGGACGAGCGATCCGTGTGGATTCGGCGCAATCGCAGAAGACTGCAAACATTTGGCACTTGGTTTGCGGTGGTGCATGAACCGCTCCGGGACATCGCAGGCGATTGCCCAATCTTGACTCACGTCTACTACCATTGTGTCCGTCATTTTTCTTCGTGCGTCTGTAAGAACGTCGGTCCAGGAACGGCAGAATCGACACGGCGGTGGCGACAATCTTCTTTGAAAAATCGCTGGGCGGGATGTCGAGAACCGGGGGCGGGCTCCGACCTACCTATGAAAGCGCAACTGCTAAGTTCTGACTGCCAAGTACCAGCAGCCAAGGAGGTCGGCCATGTCGAAAGCCTACAAAATCTCTCGCCGCCGTTTGCTCGCGTCCTGGCTTTCCACGGCGACATTGGCAGCTTGGCCCAGTCGTTTCGTAGCCGGCGCTAAGATTCAGAAAATCCAAGGAGATGAAATGGCAGCCTTGACGCCGTACCTTTTATTCGATGGCCATTGCCGTCAGGCAATGGAGTTTTACAAGTCCTGCTTCGGGGGAGAGTTGACGGTCACGAAAGTGAAGGATTCTCCGGTGAAGGATCGGATGCCAACAGTCCAGCACGAAAAAGTCATCAATGCGCGACTCAGAAGCGGCAATGTGGAGATTTCGGCATCAGACTGGCTACGACCCGAGCAAACTCCAATTCGAGGCAACACGGTTTGTCTCTTCCTGAGCGGAGGAACATTGCGAGAGTTGAAAGCGCTGTTCGAGAAACTTTCGGACGGAGCAGAATTAACCGATCCACTGAAAGAGCAGTTTTTTGGGACTTACGGCGCACTCAACGACAAGTTTGGCGTTCGTTGGATGTTTCAGACTGACAAGAAGGATTAACAGAACGGCAAGGCAGTAACGAAACAGCATAGGAGCAAAAGACATGAAATACATTTTGCTGATGACCGGGAAGAAAGTAGGGGTTGAAAGCTATCTTGCATGGTCCCAAAAGGACAGAAATGCGCACATGGCAGTCCTGCGGCGCATCGCTAAGGAGTTGACCGCATCAGGAGAGTTTGTCGCCACCCAGGGATTGGCTGGGCCGCAGGAAGCCAAAGTGGTGCTCGGCGAGAAGGGCGGCATGCCGGTTACGGACGGAGTCTTCCCGGAGTCGAAGGAGTTTCTCCTGGGCTACTGGATCGTCGACGTCGCGACTCCAGAGCGGGCTTGCGCTATAGCGGGGCGAATTTCAGCAGCGCCGGGACCCGGTGGAATGCCGACGAACGTGCCGATCGAAGTGCGTGGGTTCGCGAGTTATCCAGAGCCAGAGTCTTAGTCGAGCGATGGGGGACTCCAGATGCGCCCGTCGTAGCTGAATGCGAAGCCGGAAATGGAATGAGAGGAGAAAAAAGGATATGAGATTTATTCTGATGATGACGGGCACGAGGGCAAATTGGGATGAATACGCGAAGTGGTCGAAGGAAGACCTGGAGCGGAACGTCGCTTTCATGCGCGCGTTCGGCAAGGAACTCAAGGACTCGGGAGTGTTTGTCGCGACCGAGGGCTTGGGGTGGCCGGGCGAGGCCAAGATGGTGCGCGCGGGGAAGAACGGGGAGGCGATTACGGACGGTGTGTTCCCGGAATCGAAGGAATTTCTGGCAGGGTATTGGATCATCGATGTGGAGAGCCCGGAGCAAGCCTACAAAATTGCGGCGCGGGCTTCGGCGGCGCCGGGACCAGAAGGCAAGCCGAGAGGCATACCTATCGAGGTACGGCAAGTTCTAAGCGGTCACGCCGATTTAGGGCTGTGAAATTTCAAAGGTGCTGAGTGGAACGATGGCCGATCGATTAGACCCTCCCATCGAGCAATTGCTGCGAGAAATGGCGCCGCAGGCGCTCAGCCCGGTGGTGCGAAGATTTCGTGATTTTGCAGCGGCAGAGGACGCTTTGCAGGAGGCGTTAATCGCGGCGACCGAGCAATGGCCTCGTGACGGTGTGCCTGCCAATCCGCGCGGCTGGCTGATTCAGGTTGCGTCGCGCCGGATGACGGACCACATTCGAAGCGAGGTCGCACGCCGGCGCCGCGAGCAGGTGGCCGCGGAGGAAGCGGAACGACTGGCGCTGCAAGTCGAGGGAGCGGCGGAGACCGTCGATGATGACACGCTGGAGCTGCTGTTCATGTGCTGCCACCCTGCTCTCACTCCGGCTTCCGCGATTGCGCTGACGCTCCGGGCGGTGGGCGGGTTAACGACAGCGGAAATCGCAAACGCGTTTCTGGTGCCTGAGGCCACCATGGCACAGCGCATCAGCCGCGCCAAGCAAGGCATCAAGGAGTCCGGGATTCCCTTCCAATTGCCGACTGCCGAAGATCGCGCGCAACGCTTGCGAGCTGTGCTGCACGTGCTCTACCTAATCTTCAATGAAGGGTACGCGAGCAGCGCCGGACCGCAGTTGCGGCGAGCAGATCTGTCGGATGAGGCCATCCGTTTGATGCGGATTGTGTACGATCGGCAACCGGATAACACGGAGGTTGCAGGACTGCTCGCGCTGATGCTGTTGACCGATGCGCGACGTGCAGCGCGAACAGGGCCCAACGAGGAGCTGGTCCCCCTCGCGCAGCAAAACAGGGCGCTGTGGGACCGGCAACAGATCGCGGAGGGGATCGCGCTGCTGTCGGCTGCGCTGCCGAAGGGCGCGGTTGGCCCGTACCAATTGCAGGCAGCCATCGCGGCAGTGCACGACGAGGCGGCGCGCACCGAGGACACCGACTGGCCGCAGATACTGGCGCTCTACGAACTTCTGAAGCACATGTCCGATAATCCAATGATCGTGCTAAACCACGCGGTCGCCGCCGCCATGGTGCACGGACCAAGAAAAGGACTGGAACTGCTCAACGCACTCGACTCTGATCCGCGGCTCGCGGAGCGCCACCGTCTTGAGGCCGTGCGTGCTCATCTGCTGGAAATGGCCGGCGAGCACGAGGCTGCTATCACGAACTACCGGAATGCCGCCAGCCGCGCAACCAGCCTGCCTGAGCGGAACTACCTGATGATGCAGGCGGCACGACTGAGCGATCTCCGACGCGCCGATCAATGAGTCCTTTAAGGTGTAAATAAGTAAAAGCGCTCTGTGTTTTTTCGCGCACCTTGCATCACGGTTTGTGGCCGTATTCGGCGGGCCAGCGTGACGACCTCCATTCCGGAATTTCGGCAGCGGTGGTAATCCGCTGATCGGGACCTACAAACTAGCGACTCCGTTCGAAGCCGGGTCATATCACACCCGTCTCTGCTACGGACTGGCGTCAAGGGAAGAGATCGCTGTGAAAACCGACCAGTCGCACTGATTAAGCCCGCGCGTCTGTGCGGCGATGCATTTGTCCTTGACCAGGCTGCCACATGGCAGCAGAAGTCTTACTTCGGCAGCTGCGTCGAGAATCAGCCGGATGTCTTTCAACCCGGCATCTAGCGTAAAGCCCGCACGATCGAAATCAGAGCTGCGAATCCGATCCAGATATTCCGGGCGTCCCAGCACGTGAGCCGCTACATACTCGCTGCCGTGAGATGAATGCAATTCAGTTAGCCGAGTGCTGAGATTTGGCGAAGTGGTGGTTGTGCCGGCGTGAACCGCACCAGGGCGCATACCAGACAGGACGCCGTCCGGGCCGTTGACGCCGTCGAGCACAGAAGCATCATCCATCAATGAGGTGACGACTACATCCGCCGCGTGAGCTGCCTCTCTTAGCGTCCGCGCCAACGCTGCGCCGGAAGTGATGAGTGGCTCCGCCTTTTCCTGGGTGCGGTTGTAGACGATCAACCTGAAACCGGCACGTTGGACATTGTGCGCAATTCCAGCCCCCATGCGCCCAAGTCCGATGCACGCGACGGAAATGCTTGTCTCAGCCATAAGTTTTTGTCGAGCTCCTATTCGTTCGACTGACGGACCTCGACCATGGGGCTCTCAAAAAGCCGTGAGCGAACTGAAATCGCGATCAACTTGATCCTGTCAAATTCCGCTTATTTGTTGGCAGCATAGATCTCTTCCCCTTCGGCATCCTGATCTGCCTTTCGCAAATCGCACTCCGCATCGCTCAATTGCCTGTTGCTTGGTTTCCGATGATCGCTCGGCATCCTCACCGCGTACGGTTTACTAACCATATGCTCAGGTTTTTGCCTGCGCGAGGAATAGGGGTTTCACCTCAATTGTCGGCGCATGGATGAATCTGCTACGGTGGCACCCGGTTTGGGTTCGACCTCGGGGACAACCGGTCCCTGCGCTGCGGCATCCTAACGCAACGTAAGACAAACCTGTCCTCGGCAACCCAGGACGTCGAAGGCTTCATTATCTTCTTTCAAAAGACCGGGCAGGTTTCTTGGATTCGAAGTGTATGTTCGGCCTGCAATCACTTGGTGCGCTTGCACTTGGCACCGTGTTTCTCTGTTGCTCCGGGGCCATTTATCCTCTGTGCGCACAAACTGCCGGCAGACCCGATCAGGAGAGCGACACCCTCCGCGGCACGGTCGTGAACAGTCTGACCCATGAACCCATAGGTCGTGCGCTGGTCTACTCTCCGGATAATCGCTACGCCGCCATGACGGACGGTCAAGGCCGTTTTGAATTCAAATTCGCAAGGGCGGAACGCGAACCGAATGCAGGGTTTGCGGCCACATCAAACGTTGGGCCCTCGCCATCCTATCCGCGCCAATATGGCGCGACAAATCGTCCTTCCATGTTGATGGCACGAAAGACGGGCTTTTTACCGGATCATGACGGACAGCAGACATTCCCGTTAAGCGAAACTCAGCAGGAGCTAACGATCCCCCTCGCGCCCGAAGCTCTAATCATTGGGCACATTCTTCTGCCAGAGTCCGACGGCTCTAACAGAATCCAGGTGGAACTGTTTCGACGCCAGGTGCGGGAAGGCCGGGAGCACTGGGATTCTGTAGGAACGGTGATGTCAAAATCAGACGGAGAGTACCGGTATGCTGAACTTTCAGCAGGGTCTTACAAACTTGTGACCCACGAACTACTTGACCGCGATCCGTTGGCCTTTAACCCTCGTGGGCAGTTATTTGGGTACCCACCGGTGTACTACCCTGTGGCAACCGACTTCACCACAGCCTCGGTCATTCAGCTATCAGCGGGGAGCACTACCGAGGCAGATGTTTCGCCTGCACGGCGAGAGTACTACGCGGTAAAAGTGCCCGTCGGAGGCGCACCACTTGGCCTCCCGATCGGTATTCAGGTGTGGCTACAAGGGCACGAAGGCCCCGGATACTCTCTTGGATACAACGCCGAGGAGCAGTTGATCCAGGGGTTGCTACCAGATGGAACGTATGTCGTCCGGGCAACAGCCGATGGTTCCAATGCGATGACCGGAATGTCGACTCTCACGGTCAAAGGTGCCGCTGCGGAGGGGCCGGCGCTGATGATGTTGCCCAACAGTTCCATCGTCGTTAGCGTTCGAGAGGAATTTCAACACCGAGAAACCGCGACTCAGGGGCCTATGGTCGTTGACAGTATTCGCAATGCCTCTGGAAACGGGAGGCGGCCAGGCTATCTGCAAGTGTCGTTGCTACCGATCGAGGAGTTCGGCTTCGCGCCCGGCGCTTCTTTGCGCCCGCCCAGGGGCCCGGACGACGATTCGCCGCTCATGATCGAAAATGTGCAACCTGGCCGCTACCGGGTGCTGGTGAACACGGCAATCGGATTTGCTTCATCGGTCACTTCCAACGGTACCGATCTCGAGCACCAGCCTTTGGTGGTAGCCCTGGGTGGCGCGACTCCGCCGATTGAGATCACCGTGCGAGACGACGGCGCGGAGGTCGAAGGCGCAATTGTAGGTGCGTCAACCAGGGACGCAGCTGGAGCTGGATTCCGATCACAGGGTCAATCCCCAGGCAACGTTTATTTCTGTCCTACGACCGGTAGCAGTGGCCAGTTCCGCATGGCTTGGGTTTCCCCCGATGGGAAATTTCAACTGCAGCAGCTCCCACCGGGCGTTTACCGGGTGCTGGCATTCGATCGCCAACAGCCCGACTTGGAGTACGCGAGCGAGGAAGCCCTGAGCAAATATGAGGCCAAGGCACAGGTCATTCGGGTGGTCGCGGGACAGAAGGAGCACTTGCAACTGCCGCTGATTACCCAAGGCGAGTGAGCATGTTCGGCCTTTTACGAGCGATTCGATTGCGACCCCTCGCGCTGGTGCTTCTCCTGCCGTCCTGCTGCGCTACTCTCGGCGCACAGAACGCCGAGCAAAGCAACTCTCATGATACAAAGTTTAAAATCGCGGGCACGATCGTAAACGCACTCAACGGGGCGCCGATCGGGAAAGCCCGCGTTTCGATCTTCGA
>Ga0307471_100000478_pt1 | contig 20526 bp, 17 predicted proteins | sample atmos_gasesAM3C__2_FD_204566 | JGI IMG/M metagenome (GOLD analysis project Ga0307471, IMG submission 204566) | Hardwood forest soil microbial communities from Morgan-Monroe State Forest, Indiana, United States - atmos_gasesAM3C_515 | ecosystem: Environmental > Terrestrial > Soil > Temperate...
GTGCATCAGTTCGTTCGTGTAGAGTTGTATCTCTCCATACCCACGTTGTCTTGCCTCAGCTTCCGCGAATGCAATAAGACCGCGACCAAATCCCAGGCCCTGCTTCTCCGGCAAAACGGCAACGTTGTCGAGGAGCAAGTAGTCAGGCTTAGCCACAAGCACTACGATGCCAACGATTTCTTCATCCAGCACTGATACCCAAACGTTGCCCAAAGCAACCTGCCATCCATAATCGTCGCTCATCGGTCCCGGAACCGTGCCGATTCGCGGGATATATTGCTTATACGCGGCGGCTACAACCCTCTCGATTCCGGGTAAATCTCTTTGTGATGCTCGACGTATCACGGGTGTCACTCAAATAAAGAAATCGCAGGCACATGCCTTCGCTATAGGTGACAGGCATAACGCTCTGGCTTTGCTATGGCTTGGCAATCGGAGGGACTGCCACAAGCCCGTCGAACGCAGCGCAAACACGCAGCCTTCTTGTTGACTAAACGTACGCAGCTAAACATTTGATTCTGAGCGCCTACCCGTCAAGGCAGATACCAATTCCTTTACGAACGTGTTCACCGTCAGCCCGTCGGGTTCGCTATGTTCGGGATTCAGTTCCGTAATGGTCAGGGCGCTCACGCGAGCATCTTCGAAAAGCACACCCAGAGCGCGCAAAGCGGTTTCTTGCAGAAGGCCAATGTTGCGTCCTGTGTTCTCCGAAAGTGGAGCATCGGTAAAGTCGATCACGTCCACATCGAAATGCAGGAGAATCTGGTCACAACGCTGCGCCATCACCCGCAGTGCCTGAGCCGCGGTCAGTTCAGGTTTTGCAGCCACCTCCTCCAGAGAAATGGTCGCGAGCGAATAGCGCTTCAACGCTTCCACCTCCCATGGTGTTGCCTGATCGCTGCGATGCGCAAAAATGAGGACCTGCTCCGGCTGCACGAGGGGGTACCGAGGTCCTATGTGGCTGAGTTCGGCGACCACACCGGGAGCACCCAGCATGTGTGCTACGCCCATCCAATCCAGTGCTCCTGGAGGTGGACCGTCCGGAATATTCATATCGGCATGCATATCGAAGTAGATGAGGCCGACTCTATCATGATTGCGACAATGGCCCGAGACCGTACCTAACTCGACCGTGCAGTCCCCACCTAATACGATTACGCGTCTGCCGGCGGCCCGAATCTCGCACACCCGCTCGGCCACTGCCTTAGCTGTTTCGAGAACATGCACGACATTCTGAGCGCGAGGGTTCGTTCGATCGGGTCGCCAACGCCAACCCGGGACATCTCCATAGTCGCGAACATCCGCTCCCGCACCTGATAACAGGTCGACGAATCCCGCTTGTCTCATGGCGAAAGGAGCTTTCTCTTGCCCTGCCGCAAATGCACCCGCGCTCGTCGGAGCCCCCACTATGCCTATTGTGTGTACCATTTGTTCAGATTCCTCGTTTAATGTTGGCTTGTGCCGACGACTAGAAGGTAATGTGCCAGCTGCGTTATACTCATTACAGTATTATTATGCATTTCTGCGTGTAATGAGTCAATAAGACGTTGGTCGTTACAATGATATCGACACAACAGGAATTTCTTGCTGACGGATTTGGCCAACAGTTTCCTTGGGTGGATCTCGCCAATAGCGAACAGTGGGATGGTTTTGGGAGGCTCACGGATCACCTCTCCAATCCCCAGTGGCTAGCTTTATTTTTGCGTCATTGGGACATTCGTCCTCGAAGCACGCGTGCGTTATCGGCAAAGGGTATAGCTCAACTGCGCTCCCTTCTTCGCTCGATTGCGGAGAAACTGGCGGCAGGGAGGAACCTTGATAGTCGAGATCTGGACGCCATAAACAGTGCTCTGGACGTGCCGGTGCGTCAGGAGATCGAGCGCAGTGGTGGTCACCTGCACAAGCGATTGGTGCCTCTCAGGAGCGATTGGCCGTGGGTGCGCGCACAAATTGCAGCATCGTTGGCCGACATGTTGGCTGGGCACCGCCACGACCGCCTTAAAACCTGTGCGAACCCGGGGTGCCGATGGGTGTTTTACGATTTAACCAAAGGGAATACTCGCCGCTGGTGCGATGATCGACGCTGCGGTAATCGCGATCGAGTACGTCGTGCAAGGGCAGCCGTGAGGCATCAGCCAAAGGCGTGAAATAGTGCGCGGGCAGCAGCCCCGCCACTTGGCAACCGGCTTGACGTGTCTTAACGGCAGCCCCATGAGCGGCAACGTAATATCTGTGTCTGGACCAGCTGTAATCGGCACGCCACCGAACGGCGAGCAACTAACTGAGACAATTCAATTTCAGTCCGATCACGGCCTTTTCACAGCGAGAACGCGATGAGACACGTTTTGGTCACTGGAGCGACCGGTACACGCACTATGACGCTGTGGACGAATTTGGAGGGGTCGCATCAGGAAAAATCGGAGGGCGGATAGACTCAAAGGCGGGAAATGCGAGTTGTTCCCGGTTCGACTCGAGCGCTTCACACAGCAACAAGTAGCGGGAGGAGTAGTCGGTAACCGTCAGCGGATAACAATACCGTCGATCGCTAAGTTGAAACTCGCCTTTGTAATCGGTGCACCAGAGATCGTTGGGATGCAGGCCAGCGGACAAGGGCGTCCCTTCGGCTCGATTGCGGCGCCGCCCCATCGGCTTAACCAGGCCATGGCGATCCAGTACGGCGTGAATGGTAGAAGCAGCGGGAGTCTTGATGGCATGCGGCAGCAACCGCATGAGATGCTCTCGGATCTTGCGTGCGCCCCAGTGAGGTTTCTCCCGCTTGGCCCTCACGATAGCCGCCTCCAGCTGCGCGGGTAACTGATTGGCGTAGCGGAAGGGCCGGCGGGTTCGATCACTTAATCCTTCCAGCTCGTACCGCTCCAAGATCTTGTAGCCCGTCTTGCGCGAGATAACCGAACTCCCGGCACAGCGAAGCCATCGTCTCCCCGTCCTGGAGCCGGATCACAAACCGCATTCTTTCGTCCATCACGGAACTCTCCTTCCATGGCATCCTCCTCTCCGTCCCCTTCGGGCCGAAAAGTGTAACCCATGTCTCCGGAACGTTCTGTTACCCATGTCTCGGAACGGACACAATTTGTCCCTCGTCAAAATGCTGTCCGGCTTGAATGCGTTTGGAATCAGCAACATTCACGGGGGAGAGTTTAAGGTCCGTTCGTTGTGGGAAAGCAATGCAACAATGTTACGTCTCGCTAGAATCGACGCAAAGAGTTTTTGCGCACCACAGGCCATCGACACGGCAACGATACCTCGCCTCAGGATGCGGTATCCGGATTGGGCAGCATGAAATCTCGCACCAGGGCGTTGAGGTCTCCGCAGGCGGCGATAAATTGCCGGAGGGTACGGCGAGTCGCGCCGAAGGTGTCGAAGTCCTCCACCGCGATGCCGTTTTCGCTAGAAGCTTTGCGAAAGTCGAGAAATTTTCGGGAAAGTTCCTTTTCGATTTCCGGGGTGACAGGGTCATCGATGCGGCTGCGCACTTCGACGTCGCTCGCGTTGAAACGGAGTTGCCAGGCATATGGCGGCGAGATGACGACGTCGCCACCGATGAACTCGCTCCAATGCATGTGATTGCGGAAGGCCGCCGAGAGCAGCCGAATCCTGTATCCGCGCTGACGAAACAGGCGGTAGGTCTTCTTAAATACTGCCACGCCGGCCCATTCGAGGTAACCAGGGTCGATGGTGATCGCTTCTTTTTCGGCGACAACTTTCAGCCAGTCATCGAGCCGCCCCACCATGATGGTGCAAACCGGCCCCATGGAGGAGATCTCTTTGCCCTCGCGCTCGCGACGCTGCAGTCCGCGCTCGACAGCCTCGGCCACGGCCACACACTGCGGAAGCGTGAAGCATACGGTGGCGTTGATGCTGATTCCGTCGTAGGTGGCTTGCTCGATGGCGGGAATACCGGCGTGCGTCACTGGAATCTTGACGATCATGTTCGGCGCAAGGCGGCTGAATTCTCCGGCCTGGCGAACGATGGCTTCGGTATTGCGGTAAAGGCGGGGATCGGTTTGGATGGATAGGCGCCCATTTCGTCCGCCCTCGCGGTCGAAGACCGGTTTCAACAGAGCCGCGCCGTTAATGGAAATCTCGCGGACCAGTTGCCATGTGATCTCGTCTTCGGTCGCGGTGGGCAGTTCCTGGATCAGGGCACGAATGCGCTCTTTCCATGCGGGCAACTCTTTTTTCAGGACGCCGTGCACGATTACTGGATTGCAGGTGGCACCTACCGCGCCGTGCTCAATGGAGTACGTGAGTTCCTGGAGCGAGGCAGAATCGTTCCACAGACTGGTTGGCGTGGTCTGAGTCATCTGGTGGAGCGGGCTTTTATACGAGAGGTGAACACTTGCCTGGCTCATGAGGTCGGCCCTTTCATGGTTGCAGGACGGCCGCTTGCAATTGCTGCGGGCTGCAAGGGCGGGATTCCAGATGAGAGGTTTCGGCGGCGGCTGCGATTTCGAGCGCGCGCAAGCCATCCTCTCCCGTCACTTGGGGAGCGCGGTCTTCCGCAATGGTTTTAACGAAGTCGCGCACTTCCGCGAGATAGGCATCGGTGAAGCGCGTGAGGAAGTGATCGGCCAGCGGGCGCGTGCCGCCGTTCGCTGTCAGGAACACGGCGGGAGTTTGCGCAATCGCGCCGATAAGAATGGTGCCCTTGGAACCTACGATTTCCGTGCGCACATCGTATCCGTAGATGGCCTGGACGTAGGACTCGACATTTCCTATGGCGCCTCGCCCATATTTGAGATTCACGACGCTGGCCACGACATCGCCGTACTTGGCGATTTCGGGACGAATCGCGACTGTGGTGTAGGCGTGGACCTCGACGACTTCGTCGCGCACCAGCCAGCGGGCCAGGTCGAAGTCGTGAATGGTGTTGTTGTAGAAAACCATTCCATTCACGTTGGATTGATAAGCGGCGAGTGGCGGAACATCTTTGTCGCGGCCGATAGATTTGAATATGACCGGATCGCCGATCTCGCCGGCTTCCACGCGCTTCATCGCCGCGGCATAGGCGGGATCGTAACGGCGCATAAAGCCGATCTGGAGACGCACGCCATGGTCGTTGACTGCCTTGAGAGCAGCCTGGGCGTCGGCGAGGGTCGTGGCCAACGGCTTCTCGCACAAAATGTCCTTGCCCGCAGAGGCGGCGATGCGAATCGCCTGCGCATGAAATTTGTCGGGAGTGGCGACCAGGACGCAATCGACGTCTTTGTGTGCGAGCATGGCTTCGAGGCTGCCAAAGGAATGCTCGATCTCGAGCTCAGTTGCAACCTGCTGCGCGCGTCCGGCGGCAACATCGGCGACGGCAACCAGCCGCGCGCCAGGGACGAGGTGGCGAACATTCTCCGCGTGACGCTTGCCCATTTCGCCGACGCCCAAAACCCCAATGCCCAACCTGGCCATATTTTCTGACCTCGCCTTAGCGCTTTGACGCGTGCGCTGGAGGAGTACATGCAAAATCGGTTGCTCGCGGCGCCCTTCTTTTGCCGCGAATTGTATCAGTAAACCAGTCCAGCGAAGCGTGTTGCACACCGAAAATACGCGACTCTTGCGCGACTATGCAAGCGTGTTTACGGGTTATGTGGACTCTGTTAACCCGGGAGCCCTGATCTCCGGAAAAGTCTTGACATTCGGTGCAAGGCTGCACTATAAAGCGCAGCTTATATAACCGCTTAGATTCCAGTTGGGCACGGTGCTTTAGAAGGCGAGCAGAGGCCAGCGGGAGCCGGTCAAAGTTCCCACTACAGGAGGGGGTATGCAACTGGCGAGTGTTATTCGCGATGGCGCAGATATCAGCAACCGCAGCGGCGTTTTCGGCAGACCAGAGCAACAAAGAACCGTGGGTGCGCGCTGGTTGGTGCGGAAGGTGCGTGTGTACTTTATCGGCGCAACTCTGCTTCTTTTAGGAGCAGTTTGCTTTGCGGGGGTCAGCGCGAGTATCTCCGGGACCGTGCACGATCCGAGCGCAGCAACGGTTGCGGGCGCCACCGTGACGGCGACCAACACTGACACCGGCATTTCTCAAACGCAAAAGACAAATTCTGCCGGCTTCTATTCGTTCCAGACGCTTCCTTTGGGGCATTACGACGTGAGCGTGCAGCAAGCTGGGTTCAGGACGTTCCGCAAAACCGGCATCGTGCTGGCCGTGAACGACGCCATCGTTGTGGATGCGAGTCTTCAGGTGGGTGAGGTGAAGGAGGCGATCGAGGTTCAGAGCGAAAGCCTCCGGGTGGAGACGGTCAGCTCGCAGATGGGCGAAGTAATCGAACGCAAGCAGATCACGGACGTGCCCCTGGTTTCGCGCAGCTATACCGACTTGTTGGCACTGCAGCCGGGCGTCGCCCCGTCTCCGTCTGGTTTGACCGGGGCTTACGCGGGCTCGTTTATTTCGGCTGGATTTGCCGTGCCCCTCGTGTCTGGTGACTTGGCTTCCGGAGGGATTTCTGTCAATGGAATGCGCGAATCTGCCAATGCTTTCATCTTGAATGGCATTCTCGTGCAGGAAGTCGGCTACTCGGGCGCGGGAGCAATTCCAAACCTGGATTCGCTTGAGGAATTTCGTATTCTCACCAATAACACCGACGCAGAGTACGGGAATTACGCCGGCGCCCAGATCAATGTCGTCACGAAGTCCGGAACCAACCAGCTTCATGGAAACATATTCGAATTCCTGCGCAACACCAGTTTTGACGCGAAGAACTACTTCGATGTAAATGGCCGCGGTGCTTATCACCAGAACCAGTTCGGCGGAACCCTGGGCGGCCCGATTGTGAAGGAAAAGATCTTCTTCTTTGCTGACTACCAGGGCAATCGCAGACTGCAGGCAGTACCACAAACTATATCGGGAGCGCCCAGCGCCGCGACTCTGGGAGGCAATTTTAACGCCATTGGGTCATCGATTACCGCTTCGGTCAATGGTGACGCATGGGCCACGCAGCTGACCCAGCAACTCGGACAGACAGTCACCAACGGCGAGCCCTATTTCTTCCCGACCTGCACAAGTGCGTCGCAGTGTGTCTTTCCTAACGGGCAACTGGATCCGTCTCACTTCAATGCCATCTCCGCAAAGCTCCTGCCCCTCATCTTGCCGGCAAACGGCAGCATCGACCCTGCTACGGGCACCGGCACGTTCTCAACCAGCAGCCAGGAAATCAATCTGAAGGACAACAAGTTCAGTGGTCGCATCGATGGCAACTCGAGATTCGGCATGCTGAGCGCCTACTATTACTTCGACCGTTATGACCGGCACGATCCCTACTGGCCGGGTAATGCTCCCGTTTATCCCGGATTTGCCATTGATGGCAAAGGCCAAACCCACAACATTAATCTGGGCATGACCAAAACGCTAAGTTCGGCCGCCGTGAACGAATTCAGGATCGGCTATTTTCGGCTGAATACAACTGTGAACCAGCCACTGGGCGGCACCAACACAAAGCTGACCGATCTTGGCTTTGCTTCCGCGGCAAACAAGGCTCCTGGCGTGTACGTGGGAAATCCGAAGGTAGAAGGCGTCCCGGAAATCGATTTCAACAACTTCATCATTGGCGTGCCAAGCCGGCCCAATCAGCTCATCGACAACATCTACCAGGTGCTGGATAACTTCAGTAAGGTGATCGGCACGCACACGGTGAAATTCGGCGGGCAATTCCATTTCAATCAATTGGAAGAGAACCTCTCGAACGTTGCCAATGGGAACTTCTTCTTTGGCTCGAACTTTAGCGGCCAGCCCAGCGAGACCGGCAGCGACGTGGTGGATTTCCTTCTGGGCGCCCCCACCCAGTTCGTACAGGGGCAATCTTATCCTTCGTACGGACGCAGTTGGTACTTGGGTTTCTACGGGCAAGACAGTTGGCGGGCAAAACCCAATCTCACTCTCAATGTTGGCTTGCGTTATGACGTGAGTACTCCCTGGTGGGAAAAATACAACGAAATTCAAACTCTGATTCGCGGCGAACAATCCATCGTCTTCCCCGGATCGCCCCTGGGATGGGTATTCCCGGGTGATCCGCACGTTCCGCGCACGCTGGCTCCTACTCGCTGGAACAACTTCGCGCCTCGCGTCGGCTTGGCTTACTCGTTCGGCTCGCATGAAGGCGCTTTGGGCAAACTGCTGGGAAATACTTCAAGCCTGCGTCTGGGCTACACGATGTCCTACTCGGCTTTTGAGGGTGCAACCGACTTCAACGAGATCGGAGATGCTCCCTTCGGGAACTACACTGGCCAGAATGAATCGACCTTCGCCGCTCCCTTCACCTGCCGTGCCACCTGCGCGCCTGGTAGCGGAACGAACCTCTTTCCAGTGGCGGCTCCGCCGAAGCATCCTTCGCCGAGCAATCCTGCTAACAAATTGCCTCCGTATGACACCCTCGCGAACTTCTTTACCGCGTTCGGCACGATCGGAAGCTCGCCCGCCTTCTACAATGGCAACCGGCTACCGTACGCGGAAAACTACGAAGTCTCGTTCCAGCGGCAGATCGGTGGGAATGACGTGCTGACGTTGAGCTACGTCGGAACACAGGGGCACCGGCTCCTGTCGTCCCGGTCCGCGAATCCCGGCAACCCAGCCCTCTGTCTGGCCACGCCGGGTTGCGGACCAGGCGGTGAGAACAATGTCTATGGGTCCGTGATCGGCACTCGCACTAACTTCCCCGGAGTCGTAGATTCGACTTTGGGTCCGATCGTGCCTTTTGGCAACGATTCATATTTCATCACCGCCGGCCAGTCATCTTATAACTCGGCGCAGGTGAACTACCGACATACTTCCGATCGCCTGCAGTTGCTTCTCGGATACACCTATAGCAAGGCGATGGACAATGCTTCCGGCTACGGGGAGCAGATGAATCCGATCGACCCACGGATCAGCCGAGGCTTGTCAGCATTCGATTCCACGCACAATTTTGTCGTCAGCTACAACTACTCGCTCCCCTTCGACAAATGGCTGGGCTCCAATCGGCTTACGCGCGGGTGGGCGATCAGCGGAATCACAAATTTCTCGACCGGACTGCCGATTACGCTGGTGGAAACCGATGATCATTCGCTGCTGGGCACAGCCTTCGGCGGCCCGATCGTGTTGCCCGTAGACACTCCCGATAACGTTGCATCTGTCAAGATCATGGATCCGAGACAACCTGGGCACTACTATTTCAGCCCAGCATCGTTCGCTCCTTCGGCCATCGGTTTGGAGGGGACTGCTCGTCGTAGATTTTTCCACGGTCCCGGAATCAACAACTGGAACATGGCCTTCCACAAAGCCACGCCGATAACAGAGCGCGTGAATCTCGAGTTCCGGGCGGAACTGTTCAATATCTTCAATCACACGCAGTTCGTTGCGCCTAGCGGTATTGGCTTATGCGGCAACGTTACGAACTGCTCACAGTTGAGTTCTTTCGGGCAGATAACCAGAGCACTCGATCCGCGCATTGGCCAGCTGTCTCTGAAGCTGAGCTTCTGACTGAGAATCAGAAGCGGCGCAAAATGATTTCGGGGCTGGTCCGCACCCGACGCTTTTTAATCCCGGCAGCCCTGCCGGACTAAGCAGATTGCCGAGGAAAGTTGCCGCATGTCAGCTCCGAGCGCGCTCGCCGCTACTCTGGTTCAACCCGGACACTACGAGTTGAGGGAATACCCCCTGCCCTCGCCCGGGCCCGGTTGCTTGCTGATCAGGATGGAAGTCTCCGGAATTTGCGGGACCGATAAACATACCTATCAAGGATTCACGGGGCAGTATGGCGGAGGCGGCACGCCGCGGCAGATTCCGTTTCCGATTATTCAGGGGCACGAAAATGTCGGCACGGTTGCGGCTATCGGCGGTGCTGGGCACGCCACGGATTTTGAGGGCCTAGAGCTCAACCTCGGCGACCGCGTGATTGTCGGTCCCAACGTCAGCTGCGGGAACTGCTACTACTGCCGCCATGATTTCCCGTATTACTGCTGCGAGAATACGGTCGACTACGGAAATAACATCAGCGCGAAAGATCCGCCACACTTGTTCGGCGGATGGTCGCAGTATCTCTACGTGGTGCCGGGAAGTTTTCTGGTCAAGGTGCCGGACGATCTGCCGTCGGAGATCGCGGTGCTCACCGAGATCATGGCGGTCACCGTCGGGCTGGATCGGGCGAAGCAGGTTTCCGCGTTTCCGAACGAGTCGTTTCGCTTTGATGACACGGTGGTGGTGTTGGGCGCGGGTCCGCTGGGAATGTGCTTCGTGATGAAGGCACGCATGCTGGGCGCGGGAACGATCGTGGCCGTGGATTTGTCGGAGTACCGTCTGGACTTTGCGCGCAAGCTGGGGGCGGACCGGGGAATCCATGCAAGCCGAAGCGGAGCCGCCGAGCGGCTGGCAGAGATCCGAGAGCTGACAAATGGCCGCGGCGCCGATGTCGTGGTGGAATGCGCGGGGGTGCCCGAGGCCGTCCTAGAGGGTCTTGAGATGCTGCGCCTGGGCGGCATGCTGGTGGAGGCGGGAAACTTCTCGGATATGGGCGAAATTCGCATCAGTCCGCATCGTCATTTATGCGCGAAAAATGTGCGCATATTAGGGGTGGGTGGCGAGGAGCCGGCGGCGTATGGACCCAGCATGCGGCAAATGGCTCGTTACATGAAGCATTATCCGCTGCAGGAGTTTGTAACGCACCGCTTCGGTCTGCACGATGTTGAGCAGGCCATGCAGAAGGCGATGGCGGCGGATTCGATGAAGGTGTTGATTGATCCCTGGGCTTGATCTCGCTAAAGGAAAAGTTTAGTGCCCGAGTTTCCGCAGATATTTTCATCGATGTGAGGGAAATCATGGCTTTATTGTCAGAACGATTTCTGTTTGCCTCGGCGCCGGACAGTTGGGGCGTGCTGGACTATCCCGGGCCGTCGTGGAACCAGTCGTACGAGAAGATGCTGGATGAAATGGTGCAGGCTGGATACACCGGCACGGAACTTGGTCCCTACGGATTTTTCCCGACCGATCCGGAGGTGCTCAAGCCGCAACTCGAGAAACGGACGCTGAAGCTTCTGGGGTCGTTCGTCCCTGTCGTGTTGAGCGATCCGGCTTCGGCGCAGATTGCGGTCGATCAGATCCGCAAGGTGGGGAATCTGCTCGCGACCTTGAAGGCACCATTTCTGGTGCTGGCGGATGCGCAGTCACCCGAACGCGACCGAATCTCGGGACGAGTCCCGGCGGATGGCAGTGCAGGACTCAACGCCGCGCAATGGAAGAACGTGGCCAAGGTGGTCGAGGAGGCGTCGCGCGTCGCTTCCGAATTCGGTCTGGACCTGGTGTTCCATCCTCACGTGGCGACCTACGTGGAGACCGCGGAGGAGTGCGAGCGCTTTTTCGATGTGACCGTCAAGAGCGGCATTGGATTATGCCTCGATACCGGACACGCGGTCTATGGCGGGGCGGACGCGGTCGCGGAGGCCGAGAAATATCGCAGCATCCTGCGGTTGGTGCATATCAAGGATTGTGACGAAAAAATTCTTCAGGAAGCGCGCAAAAAGCGTCTCACCTTTGACCAAGCTATCGAGGAGAAGGTGTTCACCATTATCGGGAATGGCTCCATTGATTTCCTTGCTTTTTTTCGTACGCTCGAGCGGAACGATTACTCGGGCTGGATGGTGGTGGAACAGGACGTGAAGTTTGGCGCGACTCCGATTCCGCCGGCGCAAAGCATCGCGGCCAGCTTACGCTACTTGCACGGCGTGGTGCAGGAACTCGCGGGAGCGACGGCTAGGTGAATTCTGGTGGGAAGGGCAGGATGTAAGCAATGACAACGAGCACAGGGTTGACCGAAGCCGCTGATTATTTGATTCACTCCCGTGGTCTGGTCCACGACCAGTCAGGCAAGTTCGTCGAGTTCACGCGGCAATCGGTAGGCTGGGAGTGGATGGGTTTTTCAGTGAGGCGCTTGCTCGAGGGAGAGACCTGGGAATGCCATCACCCCGGGGAGGAAACTGCGTGCGTGCTGCTTTCTGGCACCTGCACTCTGGAATGGAACGACCAGAAGGCGGAGATCGGGAAGCGTCGCAATGTGTTCGACGGTCTTCCGTATGCGCTTTATCTGGCGCCAGGAGACCGCGCGATCTTCATTGCCATTAACACTTGCGAGATCGCCGAGTGCCACGTTCTCTCGCTGGGGACGTTTCCTTCCCGCCTCGTGAAGCCGACCGACGTGTTCGTCTCCTTGCGAGGAGGCGGTAACGTTTCGCGGCAGATTGTCGACATCATGCGTCCGGATTTTCCCGCGGACCGGTTGATTGCCATCGAGGTGTATACGCCGGGGGGCAACTGGTCGAGCTATCCGCCACATAAACACGATGTGCACAATCCGCCGGCGGAAGTGGATCTCGACGAGATTTATTACTACCGCATGCGAAATCGGGAAGCTTTCGCGCACCAGCATTTGTATAAGAGCGATGGATCGCGGGATCTGATGGTGACGGCGCGAGACGGCGACGTGGTGCTGATTCGCGACGGATATCACCCGGTAGTGGCCGGGCCGGGCTACGACGTCTACTACCTGAACTTTCTCGCAGGCAGCGCGCGGGCGCTGTCGGTGACGGAGGATCCCGACCATCTCTGGATTCGGTCCGCTTGGGGAGAAATCGATAAGCGGCTGCCCCTGGTTCGAGAAGCGACTTCCTGAGCCTGTGATGGGTGCGTGAAGCGCTAGCGCCGTGAGGCGCCATTGGTCTGCAGCATGAAACCGCAGGATTCACGCACGCGCAACTGGGGAAGGAGGGTCACTTTTTGAGGTCGGTTGCCGTTCCCACGCAGTCTTTCGAGCAGCAGGGCGACGGCGGAATCGCCCAGGTCGAACTTCGGCAGTTCGATCGTGGTCAGCCGCGGACGAAAACACCCCAGCCAGGGATAGTCATCAAAGCTGACGAGTCCAAAGTCGTCGGGGCAGGACATCCCAATCTCATCGGCGGCAGTCATGAATCCCACAGTCATCAGATAATTGGTCACCAGCACGGCATCGGGGCGGCGGGGCAGAAGCGCCAGGCCGGCGCGATGGCCGGAATCGACGCGGTAATCGCCCTCAAAAACCAGCCTGGGATCGAATTCAAGATGGGCGGTTTTCAGGGCCTCGAAGTAACCTTTTCGCCGTGCGCGCGCGTTGCTCACATGAGCTGGACCGCCGACCAACGCGATTCGCTTATGTCCCACTCTCGCCAGGTGTGCCACGGCCTCCTGCGCTCCGAGTTCGTCATCGGTTTGCACCAGATCGGCCTTCAAACCGGGACATGTGCGCATGAGCAGCACAATGGGAACGTTCGAGTTCGAAAGCATTGCGCGCTGCGCCGGAGAAAGAGGCCCAGGGGTTTTGTTCAGAATGATGCCGTCGACGCGCTTGGAGGTAAGCAACTCCAAATACCGTGCTTCCTTTTCTTGCTTATCGTCGCTGTTGCAGAGCAGGACGCTGTAGCCGGCTTTCTGGGCGGCGTCTTCCGCGGCTCGCACAATCGCAGGGAAAAACGGATTGGCAATGTCTCTCACGACCATGCCGATGGTGTGGGTTTGTTGCTTGGCGAGGCTGCGGGCGAGCAGGTTCGGGCGGTATCCAAGTTTCTGAATGGCCGCTGCCACGCGGCGTTCCAAGGTCGCACTGACACGTCCCTTATGATTGATTACAGCCGAGACGGTGAAGACCGAAACCCGAGCTTCGCGGGCGACGTCGTAGATGCTAGGGGCTTTCGACCCATCCCCGCGCGAGCCAGTTGGCTTACGAGGCATGACAACTCCAGATGTATGAATCAGTACGAAAACAAACAAATACCAAAGCGGTTATGTTATAGCATGCCGAGCGCGGCGAGACGAAACCCTCGACTCATCATTGATTCCGGCGCGGTATTGTGCCACCGAATCCGTCAGCTGCCAGGCCATTTTCCTAAGCGCTTTGTAAAGGACCGGAGGGATTCTTACAGGCATGTTGCTCGCAGTATTCTGAGACCTCGAGGATGATCCCAGCTTGACTACTACCTCCACAACTGCCGCGTCCCAGACCGCCGCCGAGCCCAGTCGGTTGCCTCGAAGCCTGGGCCTGCTGAACGCGATCTCCATCAACATGTCGAATATGGTGGGCACCGGTCCTTTCATAACGGTGCCCGCAATCATTGCGACTTTGGGAGGTCCGCAATCTCTGCTGGCTTGGTTGGTTGGTGCATTGTTGGCCATCGCAGACGGCTTGGTGTTCGCAGAGTTGGGCGCCGCGATTCCCGCTTCTGGCGGTTCTTACATCTTTTTGCGCGAATGTTTCGGCCGTCAGCGGTGGGGGCACATGTTCGCCTGGATTTTTGTGTGGCAGTTTCTCTTTAGCGGCACATTGGAAATTGCGACCAGCAGTATCGGCATGGCGGAGTACGCCGGCTTTCTTTGGCCCGGGTTGCTGTCCTATCGTTGGGGGATCAAGCTGCTGGCTGCTGGGATAACCGCGATCGCGATGATCGCGCTGTATCGCAAAATTCAGGACATCGCCCGGCTCATGCTGGTTTTGTGGATTGGCATGCTGATCACGGCCGCATGGGTGATCTTCACGGGCTTGACTCATCTCGATCCGAAATTGCTTTTCGATTTTCCGCGTGGAGCATGGAGGATCGGGTTGCCGTTCATGCTGGGACTGGGGAATGGAACGATGCTGGTGATGTTTAATTTCCTGGGCTATTACCAGATTTGCTACCTGGGCGACGAGGTCAAGCAGCCGGCGAAGGTAATTCCTCGAGGTGTGATCTATTCGATCCTGGTGGTGACGGCGATTGATTTTCTGATTTCGGTCAGCTTCACAGGTGTGGTGCCGTGGCGCGACATGGTGATTCCGGGCTCGCAAGCCTACAACGCAATCGGCTCAGTGTTCATGCAAAAATTGCATGGACCGTGGGCGTCCGCGCTAATGACCGTGATGGTCGAGGTAACGGCATTTGCAGCGACCTATGCGATGCTGCTGGGGTACTCGCGCATCCCGTATGCGGCCGCGCTCGACGGCGCGTTTTTCCGATGGTTCGCGGAACTCCATCCGACCCGTCGCTTTCCTCACCGCGCATTGCTGCTGGTTGGCTTCTTGTGCATTGTGGCCTGCTTTTTTGATCTTGTGCAGATCATTACGGCATTGATGCTGGCGCGAATTTTGTCGATGTTCGTGGCGCAGATCATCGGATTACTGCTGTACCGCAGGTTGCATCCAGAAGCTCCGCGCCCATTCCGGATGTTGTTGTATCCGCTGCCAGCGGTATTTGCGCTGGTCGGATGGCTCGGCGTGTTTGTAACCCCGGGGTTGCAGCCAGGTGGGTGGAAGTACATGGCATACGCATTCGGCACGATCCTCGCCGGTTTTGCGGCGTACCTGATTCTGGCATGGCGTAAGGGGGACTGGCCCTTCGTGCCCAGACAACCGGAGGCGCCCGCGGGACCGGCACTGGAGCCGGAAGGGACATTCTAAACGGCGGGGTTCGATTCATTCGGGGAGATCGGAAATGACTCGAAGGCTTACTACAGCGCAAGCAATTATTTCATTTCTGAAGGTGCAGCATTCTGAGCGCGACGGGCAGCACCAGCCGTTCTTTGCAGGATGCTTTGGAATTTTCGGCCACGGGAATGTAGCCGGCATCGGACAGGCCCTGCAGGAGAATCCTGACTTTCCTTATTATCTGTGCCGCAACGAGCAAGCCATGGTGCACACCGCGGCTGCCTTCGCAAAGATGAGTAACCGGTTGAGGACCCTGGTATGCACGAGTTCGATCGGCCCTGGCGCGACCAACATGCTGACGGGAGCGGCGGGAGCAACAATCAATCGATTGCCGGTGCTGCTGTTGCCCGGCGATATCTTTGCGCGCCGTAATGTGGCACCGGTGCTGCAGCAACTGGAGTCTGCTTCAACCCAGGACATTTCTGTTAACGATTGCTTCAAACCCGTATCGCGCTATTGGGACCGCATCCAGCGCCCGGAACAGATTCTGACTGCGCTGCCGGAAGCCATGCGCGTGCTGACGTCGCCGGCTGAAACCGGAGCTGTGACTTTGGCCTTGCCGCAGGATGTGCAAGCACAGGCTTTCGATTTTCCCGAGGAATTCTTCCGCCCGCGCACCTGGGTTGTTCCCCGCTTGCGGCCGGATGCCAAGTTGCTGGCAAAAGCAGCAGGGTGGATTCGGGACGCCAAACGACCATTGATCATTGCCGGCGGCGGCGTGATCTATTCAGGCGCCACCGAAAGCCTTGCCGAGTTTGCCGCGACGGCCGGCATTCCGGTGGCCGAGACTCAGGCAGGGAAGGGCTCGCTCCGCTTTGATCAAGCGCAATCTGTGGGCGCTATGGGGGTGACCGGTACCTCGGCTGCAAATCTGCTGGCTCGGGATACGGACCTGATCATTGGCATCGGCACGCGCTACAGCGACTTCACGACCGCATCGGTGACGGCATTTCAGAATCAGAATATACGATTCATCAATATCAACGTGACCGAGTTCGACTCCGCCAAGAATGCAGCGTTGCCGCTGGTTGGCGATGCTAAGGCAAGCTTGCGGGAGTTGGGCGAGGCCCTCCGAGCGTATGCGGTGGCCGCAGAATACGCGCAAGAAATAAAGACGCTGCGTGAGAGTTGGGAACGCGAAGTCGATGGCATTTACAACCGGCGGGTGGGGCCGCCGCTGAGTCAAGGCGAACTGATCGGGCTGCTCAACTCTACATTAGGTCCGAAGGATGTCATCGTGTGCGCGGCCGGGAGCTTGCCGGGAGACCTGCATAAGCTCTGGCGCACGCGCGATCCCAAGGGCTATCACCTGGAATACGGCTACTCGTGCATGGGGTACGAAATCGCCGGTGGGCTGGGAGTGAAGCTGGCGGATCCCAGTCGAGAGGTGTACGTGCTGGTCGGAGATGGTTCGTACCTGATGATGTCGCAGGAAATTACGACTGCGGTTCAGGAAGGCTGGAAGATCAACATCATCGTGTTGGATAACCACGGCTTTTCCAGCATTGGCGGACTTAGCCGGGCTTGTGGAAGTGGAGGATTCGGCACGGAGTATCGGTATCGGGAAAATGGGAATCCAGGGCGCACGCTGCCGGTGGATTTCGCAGCCAACGCCGCCAGCCTTGGAGCTTGCGCGCTGCGGGTCAGCACTCGGGATCAATTGGCGGAGGCGATCCAGAAGACAAAGAGCATCGACAAAATATCAGTCATTGTGGTGGAGACTGACTATAACGATCGCGTGCCGGGATATGAGTCGTGGTGGGATGTGGCGATCGCGGAGCAGTCGAGCATGGACTCCGTGCAGAAAGCCCGAAGTCGGTACGAAGAGGCCAAGCGGAGGGAACGGTACTACTGGCCCGCTGCCGAGGGAAAGTGAAGTATTGGCGTACCACACTCTTCCCCGGCTCACAACAGCATGCATAGCCGAGCAGCTTCGCGTGCTGGGTCCGCGCGATCGTGGATTGCAGCCTGCGCCGAAGCCGAGCCTCGCCGAGCTTACCTTCCGCCGTCAGGAGTTGGTAGTCGGCAAGGTCTTTAGCGGCTTCCGCACTCGATAAACTGAACACGCGCCGAAAATAATCTTCCTGTGTTGCTATGGTCGTCTCGACTCTAACCGATAATGCGGCAGTGTACGTTTCAAGATTGAAAGCGTGCTCGCGGGCGCTACAATCGTCACGAAACGCCGGATAATGTTCCAACGCGGACGGGAGAGGCGGGACTGTGGCGGCGAGCTTGAGTTCACTCAAAAGCGACTCGGTGAAGTCGCAAGCGACATTCCAATCGAGACGACAATTCACCATTATCTCTGTCGTGATCGATTAGTGACATTGAGCGCTGAGGCGGTGGGTATTGTGGTTTCTGAGAGTTCGGTGGTGCGACTTTTCTGTCATGGACAACTGGTCGGCGAGATTATTCCCGAGCTTTGGATGAAGGATCATGCCTGTGCTCCGCAAGAAGTCCGTGCGCACATAAAAAGGTGCAACTTTCGCGAGCCACGCTGACGTAAACTGTCACCTTCCAGCCGCAACTTGAAGGTTTCGTCGCCAACCGTTCATGCGCAGGACCGTACAGCTCCTCCGTTCCTGCTTTCCATCCTTATTACTACAGCCAGCCAGGGCATGCAGTTTCTGTGGTTGGCGGTCTCGTCACGGGCGGAATTGAGTGCCGAGGTGCGGTTCCTGCGCAAACAGTTGGCGTTCTACCAGGAACACCAGGTTCCGCCCCGCAAGCTCGCCGACGCAGCGCGCTTCTCCTTAGTGCTATGGTCTCACCTGTTCAACTGGAAAGCGGCACTGATGATGGTTAAGCCGGAGACCCTCATCGGCTGGCATCGCAAGGGGTTCAAGCTGTTTTGGCGGTGGAGGTCGCGGTTGGGAAGACCGCGGATTCCGGAAGTTCTTCGCTAGCTGATTGTGCGCATGGTGCAGGAGAACCCGACCTGGGGCGAGAAGCGCATCGCCGTAGAACTGTCGGTGAAGCTCGGGATCTTGGTTTCGCCGCGAACGGTGCGGGCGTACTGGCCGCAGGATCGGGATCCGCGAGGCTGTAAGAGAACATCCTCGCAACGCTGGCGGACGTTTGTTCGCAATCACGTCAAGGTCATCGTGGCGAGTGATTTTTTGGTGGCGATCACGGCAGGCTTCCGCGTGCTGTAGGTGTTCGTGGTCATGGAGGTGGGAAGTCGCCGGATCTTGCACTGCAACGTCACAGCCCATCCGACCGCCGCCTGGACCTTGCAGCAGTTTCGAGAAGCCATCGCGAGCGATCACACCTACCGATTCCTGATTCATGATCGGGATTCGATCTTTTCGGCAGAAGTTGACGACGACTTGCGGGCATTCGGCCTGAAAGTTCTACGAACCCCCGTGCAGGCGCCGCAGGCCCATGCATACTGTGAACGGTTGATGGGAACGATCCGCCGTGAATGCCTGGATTACGTGATCCCGCTGAGCGAGAAGCATCTGCGGACGATCTTGCGGGAGTGGGTTGCCCACTACAATCAAGGACGACCCCATGCGAGCTTGGGACCCGGCGTTCCGGATTCTGGTAGTAGACCGCGGCCGCGCCCAAGCATCCATCGGCATGAGTTGCCAGCCGATGGCCGGATAAGAGCGCAAGATGTTCTCGGCGGGCTGCACCATGAATACTGGCTCGAAGAAATTGCAGCGTGAGGTCGCATCGACTTTCTGCGGAGCACAGCTGAGGACGTACGTCGGCGCGACCCTCCATACCCGAGAAGCTGACACCTTGCCTGTTTTCACGGCAAGCCAAACAATCATGGACCACAACCCGAGCCATTCGCTCTCCGCGGCCCCGTCCTTAACTTTACTTTTTTGTTGAGATCGAGTTTTCAGTAGGGACAGGTCCTTCGTAGCCGGCGGCCTGATTGACGGCAATGCCGATTCCCCCTAAGATGGCTCGACCGCGGGTTGCCCCATAAACGCCATGATTGGCCAGACCATTTCCCACTACCGGATTCTGGAAAAGTTGGGCGGCGGCGGAATGGGCGTAGTTTACAAGGCTGAAGACCTCACGTTAGGGCGTTTTGTTGCCCTGAAGTTCCTGCCCGATGACTTAGCTCAGGATCCCCAGACCATAGAGCGTTTTCGCCGCGAGGCTCGTGCCGCCTCAGCTCTGAACCACCCCAACATTTGCACCATCCACGAGATCGGCCAGCACGACGGGCTTCTTTTTATCGTTATGGAATGCCTGAACGGCAAAACGCTGAAGCACCTGATTCAGGGAGCTCCGCTCGAACTAGAAAGGGTGTTGGCTCTCGGCACCGAGGTGGCCGACGCCCTTGAAGCTGCTCACAGCAAAGGCATCGTGCATCGCGATATCAAGCCGGCAAATATTTTTGTCACTGACCGGGGCTCCGCCAAAATCCTCGATTTTGGACTGGCCAAAATTGCACAAACCAGAGCTTCCAGTGGCGACTCACGAACCAGGGCAGACGTAACCAGCTTTGACTTGACCAGCCCAGGAACCGCGGTGGGTACAGTCGCCTACATGTCGCCGGAGCAACTACGAGGAAAGGAACTGGACACGCGCACCGACCTTTTCTCCTTCGGCGTGGTGCTCTACGAAATGGCAACTGGCATCCTGCCATTCCGTGGAGAAACATCCGCTGTCATCACTGATGCCATCCTAAACCGCGCCCCGGCGCCGCCCATCCGGTTAAACCCTCAGCTGCCACTGAAGCTGGAAGAGATAGTCAGCAAATCACTGGAGAAAGATCGTGATTTGCGGTGTCAGGCCGCAGCCGAGATCCGGGCTGATTTGAAGCGCCTAAAGCGCTCCCTCGATTCATCACGCACTTCCGTGTTAACGGAGAGTGCTGAGCCCGTTGCGGCCGTGCCGACAAACATACTCCCACGCGCGCCTCGCAAGCGCCCTCCCGTGGCGCTCATTGCCGGTTTGTGCGCCCTGGTGACGCTAGCCGCAGGTGTGTTTGCAGGCAAGGCGTTTTTTTCAAGCCCGCCTGCAGAGCCTCCTCTTTACCGCCAGCTTACATTCCGACGAGGCAGCATCCGATCGGCACGGTTTGCTCCTGATGGGC
>Ga0307471_100000479_pt1 | contig 20471 bp, 15 predicted proteins | sample atmos_gasesAM3C__2_FD_204566 | JGI IMG/M metagenome (GOLD analysis project Ga0307471, IMG submission 204566) | Hardwood forest soil microbial communities from Morgan-Monroe State Forest, Indiana, United States - atmos_gasesAM3C_515 | ecosystem: Environmental > Terrestrial > Soil > Temperate...
CAGCCCGGCAATCTCGATACCGTCAACATCAGTCGTGGTCATCGCCGCTGTGCCCTTGATCGGACGTAGCGTCGCAAACCCCAGTCCCAGCACCACGGTATGCGGCCGGGTCACGCGAATCGGAGTGGCCAATTCATAGATCCCCGGCGTCAGAATCAGGTTCTTGCCTTGGGCAAGCTGCGCGTTGATCGTCTCCGTCGTATCCACATCTGGGCGCGCAATATAAAACCGCGTAATCGGAATTGTCACTCCCGGCGTTTCCCGGCCGCGCCACGTAATCCCGACGCTGTCGCTGTACAGCTCCGGAACCCGCACGCTGAACTCGCCCGCAGCATTCGCCTGCAGAAACGGTTTCTCGCGCACCACTGGCGTACGTGCCACCTTGGTGAACGGCGGCGAAGGCCATGCGCCTTCCGGCGGATGCGTCACGCCAACAAACACCATATTCCAGTTCGAGCCCGTCCAGCTCTTCCAATCGCAGTTGCGCGAGATCCACTGCTGCTGGCTGCCGGAGTCGACATTGCCGTCCACGAACGAATCCGACATCCAGCCACCGCTTGCCCAGCCACGATTCTGGTGCAGCACCAGGTCGCCGCGTACATGCATGCGCCGCAGCGACACCGCCTGTGAAACCGCCCACTGCATCGTGCCCCCCGCCGGCTTTATGGAGAGCCCTTCCGCAGCTCTCCAGAAGGTTGTCGTCGCATTATTGTGCGGGTGATTCGCATCCGCATGCACGTTACCCGCAATCCGTGTTGCATCGGGCGACGCCCCAAGGCCTATCACCTCCGTGTAAAAGCCCACCGGCACGTCCACAGAATAGTCTCCCGGCAGAAATAGCAGCGCATTCCTCTGCTGTCCAAACTCGTTGTGCTGCTGTGTCGCATAAACCGCATCAATTTCCTTCTGGATCGCCTGTGCTGGCATCGACGGATCGAAGATCAGTACATTGGGTCCGAACTCCGGCTTCGCGGCCTTCGCCGCAAGGAGCGGCACAGCCGTCGGCAGCCTCAGCTGCGCCTCCTGCTCCTGCTGCGAGTTCACCGACAAGGACAACAAGGAAGAAAACAGCAGGGTACAAGACGAAAACAGGACCAATCTCAGCTTCATGAGGACTCCGGCTTACGACGGGCACGACCTTTTTCGGAAAGACAAACGATTGCGCTAATAAGAAACACCAGCCGTACCACAATTCGCTAACGATAAACGATAAGAGCAGAGCAGAATCGCGCCTGTCAACCCCGGCGACCACGACAGCCGCAAAAGCAATGGAGCGGTTATCCGGATCTTAGCAATTGCGCGGGAGCCTGGGGTAAGCACAAACCGTCCATGTGGGTACTGGCCTTCATGTTTCCGATTTGGTGACTTACCGGGACTTGAGAACCATCTGCTCGCTTTATTGGCAGAAACGATACACTTACCGCATGACCGAAGAACGACAAATCAGAATCGGGCCTCAGTTTTACGTGCTTTTCGCGATGTTCACCCTGTTGTTGTTCCCGGTTCACGAATTCGGCCACTACATAACTTACAGATTGCTGGGTGTTCATCTGCAGATGACTCTCAACACTGCATCCCCGGATGACAAATCGCTACGTCGGCCTGTTGCGGAACTTGCCGGTCCTATCGTGAATCTCGTCATTGCTCTGGGAGCCACGTTTGCTTTTCAAAAGCTCGGGCAAACGAAATCATGGCTAGCAGCTTTGGGTCTTGCATCCGCGATGTTCCGATTAGCTGTTTATTTTCTCGTTCTGTGCGTGGCGCTTTTCACTGGGTCAGGGCTCAGTATGGGAAACGACGAACCGATTGCGGCACGCCTATGGGGATTTCCGAGTTTGACCTTTGTTGGTGTCTTCGCCATCCCCTTCCTGCTAGTTGTCTGGTGCATTGCTCGAACATTCCGCGCAAACCGATTTCAAACGCTTCTGCATATTCTCGGACTCGGATTCTCAACACTCTGTCTCGGGATACTCGTTGGGCATTACATTGACCCGTGGCTTTTTCCCGGCAGGTATCAATAACTTTGGACTGAGATGGATCAGATCCGTATCAGTAGCTCCCTCTCACGGGGACAAGTCATGGTGGCGCTGGAACCTTTTGCCTCCAAGACGGTATAACCAGTAGCGCGCTTCTATCTGCGATTGCGCCGAAGGGCGTTGCCTAGAACGTGGGGAAGGTAGCTATGGGATTTGATTGGGTGAGGCGGAATTGGGGGCTGAGGGGGCCGAAGATTGCGCTGATCGTCGTGAGTGTGTGCCTAATCGGAGCGTACGCCGCGGGTAGCTCGCGGCAACCGGCGCAAGGAAGCGCTTCTGATTCTGAGCTCACAACGCGCATCAGGGCATACCTGGCACCCTTCGCGGAGAGCGGCAATTTGTCTGGAGTAGTCCTCGTCGCTCGTCTCGGCCGTGTCTTGATGCGCGAATCCTACGGAATGGCGAATTACGAGCTAAGCGTTCCGAACTCACCACCCACGCGCTTCCATATCGCTTCGGTCTCGAAAGCCTTCACAGCCGCGGCGATTCTTCAATTGCAGGAACAGGGTAGTCTGAGCGTCTCCGACCGTGTTTCTCGTTTCCTTCCAGATTTCCCGCGAGGTAAGGACATCACTCTCGACAACCTCCTGACGCATACCTCCGGAATACCTGACATTAACGGTCTGCCCGACTACGATACATTCAGCCGGAACCCGCATAAGCTTTCCGAGATAATCGCGAAGTTTGCGAACCTGCCGTTAGAATTCGAGCCGGGCACAAAGTACAGCTATAGCAACTCTAATTACAATCTGCTGGCGATGATATTAGAAACGGTCACGCGGCAAGCGTACTCGGAAGTCTTGCGCCGGGGCATCCTGCAACCAGCGGGGATGACTCATTCGGGTGCTGACGGAGATGCAAGGAAGCCTATTCCCCTTGCGGCGGCTGGATACGTCCCAGCTGGCGTAAAAGGATACGACAAAGCCGCGTACGTGGATTGGTCGAACAAGACGGGCAACGGTTCGATGTTCTCAACGGTTGACGATCTCTTGCGATTCGACCGCGCGCTCAAAGGGGAGACCCTGCTCAAGTCGTCCACGTGTGGGACCTATTTTGTGGAAGGAGATGGCAACCGCTACGGTTGGTACATTGGACGACGCTTAGGACACCGCGTCATGTCCGCGAAGGGTCGCAGCCCTGGATTCACTGCGGAACTTGACAGGTACGCGGATGATGATGTCACGGTAATTCTGTTGAGCAACAGCTACAGCAGCGTGACACAGGATCCGATTGCAGAGGCGATCGCGGCGATGGTGTTTGGGCAAAGAGTGACGGTTCCGAATGTGCGCGCAGCAGTCGTGCCTCAGTCCATGCTTTTGCCGTACGAGGGCCATTACCAATTCGGTCCGGATTTTTTCACCCCTGACGAAAAATTTCGGCTGATTGCGCAGCCGAGCTACGTGCTTCTGCAATTGGCGAACGAGAGCCAGCCTCTAGTTCCGCTAAGTCCGACTGAGTTTCTCGAGCGCAAATTCTTCGGGCATGTTGTTGCCGAGAAGGATGACCAAGGTAAGGTGATTGGCTTGACTGTTCGATACGGCACGAAGGATTTCCACGCACGCAGATTAGACGCGGAACCTAGCATCTTGCAATAAGGATGGCCGGAGAGCGGGATGGGGCTGTCGTCTAATTCTTTAGAGAGTAACCGGAAGGGCTCTTAGACCTCGCAAACCCATGTTAGGCGCCCACTCAGGCCGCTGTGCCGCCAATTGCATCCGAGGAAATTGTTGGACCATTCGCAAAATCGCCACCTGTCCCTCTAGCCGGGCAAGTTGATTCCCGATACAAAAATGTGGACCTGCCCCAAATGCGAGATGGGCATTGTTCAGCCTCGCCAGGTTCAATCGGCATGGGTCCTTAAACTGTTGCGGGTCACGATTTGCAGCTCCGAGCATGAAGGCAACTACATCTCCCGGGCGCAAGCGCACACCGCAGAGTTCCATCTCCTCTTTCACAATGCGTCCGGCGTATTGAACCGGGCTTTCATAGCGAAGTAATTCCTCGACGGCGGAGCGAATCATCTCCGGGTGGTCGCGCAATCGCGACAATTCCCCGGGATGCTGCAGGAGAACCTGCATTCCATTGCCGATCAAGTTTCGAGTGGTTTCGTGTCCGCCGAAAAGCAGCATCACGCATTGTGCATAAAGCTCCTCTTCCGTCAGGACTTCGCCGTCTTCTTCAATATCGAGCAGTAGGCTGATGAGGTCGGTGCCCCTTTGCCGCCGCCGGTCCGCCACGGCTCCGCGGAAGAACTCGGTAAGAGCCAAAACCGATTGTTGTGCCGACTGAATTTGCTCCAAAGTGCGGCGCGGATTCCCGAAGAAAATCGCAATCGCGTCCGACCATTGAACCAGTTGATCCTGCATTGCGCTTGAAATGCCTAGCATCTCCGCAATCACGCGCACGGGCAGGGGGTGCGCGATTTCATGCATGAGTTCCGCCTGGGATGCATGTCGCAGCGGTTCGAGCATGCGGTCAACAATCGCCTCAATTTGCGGACGCAAAGATTCCACCACCGCCGGAGAAAAGCCTTTGTTCATTAGCTTGCGCAGGCGGGAGTGCTCGGGCGCGTCAATGAAGAGCATCCATAGGCCCAGCATGTGCGCCAACTCGGCGAACTCGGCCCGCCTTTCCGGAGGAACCGCCAGCAGCATTGCTCCACTGCGTTTGGCGGAGAGTCTCGGGTCTTTTAGAATGGAAGAGCAGTCTGCATAACGGAACATGGCCCAAATGCCAGCGCCCCAGTCCACATAATGAATCGGGCCCTCCACAAGGAAGCGCTGATAGATAGGATAAGGATCTTGTAGAAATCCTTCGGTCAAGAGAGGTTTCTTCGCAGGAGTCGGTTGCGTTGAGGACATGAGATGCCTCACAAGCGAGGTTGCCCCAATCCGTCCAAGGACACAGCTCAAAGGCGGTGATGGGAAGACTATACCACTTAGAGATTGCCAATAAAGATTAACTTAACCTTCCGGCGCTCGGTGGCCGTGGGGGCGCCATCCTAAAGAGAAAACTGGACACGTGTCGCGAACAACAATTTCCTGTGGCGAGCTCAACGTGATTCCGGTTGACCGGGCAATCCTGGCGTAAGATACGGGGATGAACAGGACGCAGGCGTTTTTTCAGGACAAGGCAGTGCTGATCACGGGCGCTTCGTCGGGGATCGGCGAGGAGCTGGCGTGGCAGTTGGGGCAGGTGGGAGCGAAGCTGACGCTGGCCGCGCGGCGCAGGGAATTGCTCGAAAAGCTGGCGAAACGAATTGCGGATGCGGGCAAGCCGGCACCATTGGTGGTGCAGTGCGACGTCACGCAAGACGGAAGTTTGCAGAAGGCCGTCGAGGAATCCGTGCGGAGTTGGGGAAAGCTGGACGTGGCGATTGCCAACGCGGGATTCGGCGTGGTGGGCCCATTCAAGAACCTCTCGGTGGAAGATTACCGGCGGCAGTTCGAGACCAACGTGTTTGGCGTGCTGCGAACGATTTACGCGGCGCTTCCGGAGATCGAGAAAAACAAAGGCAACATCGCCATCATCGGGAGCGTTTCGGGGTGGGCGGCGACACCGGGAGCTTCGCCATATAACATGAGCAAGTTTGCGGTGCGGGCGCTGGCGAATGCGATAACGCCGGAGCTGCGGCTTTCCGGAGTGAGAGTGACGCTGATTAGCCCGGGGTTTGTGGCGAGTGACATCCGGCGCGTGGACAATCAGGGGAAATTCCACGAACACGCCAAGGAACCAATGCCGTCCCGGCTGATTATGCCTACGGACAAAGCGGTGCGACAGATTTTGCAGGCGATTGCGCGAGGGAGGCGTGAGGCGATCATTACGAGGCATGGGAAGGCGCTGGTGTTTCTCGAGCGATTCATGCCCTGGGTGATTCGCGCGGTGAGCCGAAAGATAGCGGCGGGGCGGGGAGGGTATCGGTCGGAACCGAAGAACAGCTGATTCCCAGCCGCCAGGACTGCGGGCTCCACGAATTTTCGAATTTTGATTTTCGCTTTTTGGCACTTTCTCAAGTGGGCCAACCTATCTGTGGCTTTTCTTGCTTTTGAAAACGGTAAACTCCGAACTTACTTTTTCGGGGGCTTGGACTCGTCGGATTTATCGGGGTCTTCATCGGGCTCGCCCTCGGGCAATTTTACATGCCAGATGTCCTTTTCATTTCGGAGACCGAATACGCCGACTTGATTGGCTTCGGTGGTACCGACGTGGCCAATCCACACTACGCGAAATTTCTTTTTGCGCCATAGGCGGCGCACTTCGATGGTTTGCCCTGGAGTGGTGAGGAAACCAATCCCGTCGAGACGCGCGCCATCCTGGCTGAGGTCGATGGTGTAGCTGCTTTGCTTGAACTTATTTCCTCGCGCATCCGTCCCGTTGACAGTCACGCGAAACATTTTGGGAACGCGATGCTGCTTGCGGGACCTGCGCCAGAAATCAGGGATGGGGTATTTGAACGCCAGGCCGACTTTGGTTTCGCGGTCGGTGTAAGGGTCAAGATAAACGACGCGCACTTCCTGCTCGAGGCCGCTGCTTCGCTGCATTAAGAACACGGAGTCGCCCATCGCGAGTCTGGTTCTGAGCATGACCAAAGCGCCGCTGGCATTGACGGTTTGCGTTTCCGTTTCTTCGTGAAACGCCCCGCGCTCCTTGGTGAAACCGTAGACCACCACGGGAACGCGAAGGGACATGCGTTCGCTGGAGCGAGGAATTTTTTTCGTCTTTTCAGTGGAGATGGGATTGCCAAAGGTGAAGGCGGAGTTTTGCGTGGAAGGCGGCGGATCATCCAGCGGAGCCACGCTGATCACTTCTTTAGGCGTGCCGTTTTGCGCGCCGTGCTCGCGGCACTTGAATTCCCAGGTTTGCTTCTGGATCTGCTCGTAAGTTTCCTGGCGGTCCGCGAGCGTGACCCAAAAGTCGGCTTCGCAGAGAGGGCAGCGCAACCGAATGGCAAAATTTCCAGGCATTGTGTTTTTTCCAGCGATTTCAGGATACCTTGAAGTGGGCGCACGAATTGAGGTTGCTAAGCGGCATTCCGTCGAAAGGTAAACGGTTACGAAGAGAGATTTGTAGCTTGCGGGTCACTACGGCGAAGGGGACTGCTATCTAAGGGGGAGGGGATACACGGGGGGCTTCCAGTCCAACGAAAATGCGGAAAATCGCGTGGGGCGAATGACATCGAATTGAACGCGGTTAGGCGTGTTTGGCTGGCGGAAGGTGAGTTCAACCTGAGCTTCGCTGGCGGGAGACAGATCGGGCAGCGCGACTTCCTGTTGTTCCAAAGGGATGGCGCCTGCGCCGTAATAGATGGCGCGTAGGCGATAACCGCGAAGGGTATAGCTGGGAATATCGCCCCGCGTTTTTATTTGCACACGAAAGGCATTCGAATGGTTTTCAACGGAGAGAGAGGCAATGGGGCTGGATTCTTCGCGAAGGGCGTCAAAGGAAGGTTTCCTGGCGCCGAAGACGTCTACCACGCCGTGAATGTTTTGCTGGAGAGCACCCACGCCACTGAAACCGACTTGCGAGCGATAGTCGTTGTAGTCAAAGAAAATGGCCCCGGCGACGCAATCTTTTGAGCGGAACACGGCGTCGTGCGAGCGCAGAATCTCGATGCGAAGGGCGTCGTTCTCAGGACGCTCAGGGACACAAGCGCAGTAACCGTACTCGGAGATGACAACGGGCTTGTCCGGAAATGCGGCGTGCACGGCGTCGAGATACTTGCTCGCCGTTTCGAGGTTGCCCGGGGACCACGTGCCGACGTATTCGTTCATCTCGATGATATCCATCAGGCCAGCGACGTCGCGTTCGGGAGTTTTCTCGAGGGAATTCGAAGCGTAAGAGCAGAGGCGGTGAGGATCGAGCTTTTTCGCTTCGGCGAGCATGCGTTTGGCGAACTCATAGGCGGCAGGAAGCTGGCCGCCAACTTCGTTGCAAAGTCCCCAGATTACCAGCGAAGGGTGATTGCGATCGCGCGCGATCATCTCGCGCATTTGCTCGATGCCGTTTTCGAGAAGATCGGCATCCGGTTCCGTGGCCATGCCTTTGAAAGTTTCCCAGCCCCAAGCGGGGATTTCGCTTTGGATCAAGATGCCGTGACGATCGCAGTAATCGAGGACGCGGCTGTCCTGCGGCCAATGGACGCGCGTGAACACGCAATTCAGATGTTTCAAGTCGTTGTGATCGTGAACGATCCAGCTTTCCGGCTCGGCCATTCCGAATTCGGGGTTGCTGCCGCCCATGCGTTCGACGCCCATCAACCGCACGGGCTCGCCATTGAGGTGGAGAGCGCCATCTTTGACTTCGAATCGGCGAACGCCAAACGTGGTGGAAAGTAAATGGGATTCTCGGTCGCCGGCGAGGAGGAACTCGAGGCGATAGAGATGAGGACGATCGAAGTGCCAGAGTTTGGGGTTGGTGAGGGTCGCGGAAATAGTCAGAGAGTGTGCTGAGCGAGGCGCAATCGAAAAGGTGCCCGCGTGAGGATTGACTAGGGCTTCGAGACCAGTGTCGTCCTCGATGACGCGAAAGGAGGCATGGCCATGCCAGGTTTTCGAGCTGATGCTTCGGCAGTGGGCCACAATCGCAAGCTGAGCGTCCGCGTTGCGGGAATCCGGAAGAGCGTCCACGTCGAGCTGTTCGACAAACACTTCGGGCGTGATGAGAAGTTGCACGGGGCGAAAAATGCCGCCGTCGTGGGGGAAATCACTGGAGCGTCCTCGCGGGAGCATGTGCTCGTTGAAGGAGTTGTCCACGCGCACAACTAGCGAATTCGGCGCTCCTGCGTGGACGAGATGCGAAATGTCGAAAGCAAAGGCGGTGTAGCCCTTGCGCGCGTGTTCGCCGGCGAGCTGGCCATTCACCCAAACCGTGGCGGTGTGGAACACGGCAGCAAACTCAATTCGAATGGCGGAGCCGGTCCAGCGTTCGGGAACGTCGAAATGGCGTTGGTACCAGGCCACGCCGCGGTACTCGACGAACGGAGATTGAACCTGCCAGGTGTGGGGAACGACTACGGTGATCCAATCGTTTGCGGCCGGATTTGCTGAGAACCAATGGTTTCGTAGGCCGGTGTCTTCGGGATCGGTGCGGAAGAGCCATTCGCCATCGAGCGTGGATGACTCAGTGGCGCGTGGCGAGAGAGATGTCTTCGCCGGGAGCGCTTCGACGGGCGTTCCGGCAACGCCTGCAGCCACAGTTGTTATGTTGACCAGAAATTGGCGGCGAGAAGTCAAATGGCGTCACCGTGTGCGTTCGTCGAACCGCCGGCATTTTACGAGATTCAGCGTGGGCGTTCAAACCTAGCCCTGTTCCAGGCAGAATCGCCGGGTGGATGGCGCGGTAACTTTTGCGATGATTCAGACTCGTATATGGTGTAAAGGCGAAGCCTGGAACAACGGCTCGCCGAAATCAAATCACAGGAGAGATTCGAATGGTTAGCAAGATTAAGGCGGGCGTAGTCTTCGCTGCGCTAGCGGCGGCATGCACGTTTCAGGCTCCGCTTCGCGCCCAGGACTCCACGCAGCAGGACAAAGCGCAAAGCGACAGCATGAAGCAAGACAGCATGAAGCAGGACAAAATGGACGACAAGATGGGTCAAGACAAAATGTCCCACGACAAAATGACGGACAAGAAAAAGAAAGGCAAGAAGGACAAGAAAAAGAAGGGCGACAAAATGGACAACATGAAAGACGACAAGATGGAGGACAAAAAGAATCCGAGCTGAAGAGCGGGCCGCGGCGCGAGAGCGGGCTTGCTGAGCCGCTCTCTTGCGTTCCGCCGCGCGAGCAAACAGACCGGAAAGCCAGAGCGACTGGAATAACACCTTGCCAGCCAGGGCAGATTTGAATCAGTATCCGGCGGTATCGATTTACTTCGAAGGATTTCACACGGTGTTTCGGGTGGCGAAGCTGGAGAAGTTCTAAGCCAGGAAAGCGAAGAAGAAGACTTAACACAGAGGACACTGAGGCAGAGACACAGAGGGCACAGAGAAGAAAGGAATTGAGTAAGCGCCAACTTGAGGCGGAGTTTGTGGCGAGGCGCTACGCGGTCAGTCAAACGACGATGCAAGCTGCGGCGACAAAGGAAGCAGAATTGATCGCCCGGATTGTGGCGGGTGAAAAAGAACTGTTTCATGAGCTGATCCGGCCCTACGAGCGGATGGTGTACCTGACGGTATTGGCGATTGTGAAGAATGAGGCGGACGCGGAAGACGGCGCGCAGGAAGCGGTGATTAACGCTTACCGGCATCTGGGATCGTTTCGCGCCGAGGCCAAGTTCAGCACGTGGTTGACGACGATTGCCATCAACGAAGGAAGGAAACGGCTGCGCAAGGCAAAAGGCGCGGCCGAAAGTTCAATTGAGGAAGAGTTAGAAGAGAAAGAGGGCGATTACACGCCAGCGCCGCTAACGGATTGGCGAGAAATTCCGCTGGAGGCTTTGGAGCGCAAGGAATTGCGCGAGGCGCTGCGCAAGGCCGTTGCAAGTCTTCCCGATATTTACCGGCAGGTTTTCACGCTGAGGGATTTGGAAGAACTGAACATCGAAGAGACCGCGGAGGCTTTGAAGCTGAATCCCGGTGTCGTGAAAGTGCGACTCCACCGTGCGCGAATCCTGCTCCAAAAGCAATTGGTTCCGTTCCTAAAGAGTGTCGCACCGGCGCGGAAGGGGTTCTTTCGGAGGGCCCTATGAAAATCGATTGCAAGCACGTGTGGGAATACATTTCGGAATACATCGATGGGCGCGTCGATCCCCAAGTAAAAGAAGATATCGAGCGCCATCTGGAGCACTGCGAAATTTGCTCGGCGATTCTGGATTCGACGAGGAATATTCTGATTTTGACGGCGGATGACCGGACATTCGAATTGCCGGTGGGGTTCAGCGAGCGGCTGCACGAACGGCTGAGAAAAGAGATCGAGGGCTCGGAAACAGAGCTGAAGAAAAAGTAGGAAGGCGCGGTCCCGTGCTCTTTCTATGGGACGCGGTGGACCATGGGGTGGGTGATCCATTCCGCGGCGAGCAGCAGCAAGGTAAGAATTGCGAGAGTAATTTGGAAGCGCTCGGAATTGAGCTTTTGCTTTGTGACGGGCTGCTGACGCCACTGTGCCGCAGGCTTGTTTCGCAAGCGCCGGACTTTTCCCACTACATAGAGATTGATGAGAGCGCCGAGGAAGGCGAGAACCATCATGGGAATGCGAATGGCGTCTTGATGGAATCCGCGCGCGGGGGCGTGGATACCAGCAGCCGCGGCGAGAGCTGAAAGGCCAATTGCGACGCGGAGGCCGCTAATAGCAATGACGGCCGTGCAGGCACTTTGGAGGATTGCAAAGACAAGGCTAGACCAACTCGCAAACGAGATGTTGATCATGAACATCCGCGACCCACGAGCCGGGGCAGTGGGCTGTGGTATTTCTACGGCGTTTTGGGCAGGATCGGCCATACTTTTATTAGACGGCGCTCGTCAGGAATTCGGTGCCCACTTCAGAAAGACGGCGGCGAGTGGCGGAAGGGTGAGGACGAGAGAATGAGAGTGGCCTTGCGCGGGCTGGTCGGAGGCTTGCTGACCGCCGGCGTTGCCCATGTTCGAACCGCTGTAATGGGCGGCGTCGGTGTTTAGGATTTCGCGATAGTAGCCGGGTTGCGGAACGCCGAGCCGGTAGCCTCCACGCACGACGGGAGTGGCGTTGAGCACGACGACGACTAAATCTTCGGTGTTTTTGCCCCGGCGCATGAAGCTGAGGACACTGTTGTCAGCGTCGTTGGCGTCGATCCATTCGAAGCCGTGCCAGTCGAATTCCACTTGATGAAGCGCAGGCTCTGACGCGTAGAGGTGATTTAGGTCGCGAATAAGATTCTGCACGCCGCGGTGCGAGTCCCACTGCAATAAATGCCAATCGAGGCTGCGTGCTTCACTCCATTCGTGACGCTGGGCGAGTTCCTGGCCCATGAAGAGGAGTTTCTTTCCGGGGTGCGCGTAGTGATAGCCATACAGTAAGCGCAAGTTGGCGAATTGCTGCCACAGGTCGCCGGGCATTTTGTGAAGGAGCGAATTCTTTCCGTGGACGACTTCGTCGTGGGAGAAAGGAAGGACGAAGTTTTCGGTGAAGGCATAGAGCATCGAGAAAGTGATTTTGTTGTGCTCGTACTTGCGGTGGATGGGATCGAGAGAAAAATACTTTAGCGTGTCGTTCATCCAGCCCATGTTCCATTTGAAGCTGAAGCCGAGGCCGCCGAGGTAGGTCGGACGGGAAACGGCGGGCCAGGCGGTGGATTCTTCCGCAATGGTGAGGATGCCGGGGAATTTTCCGTGGGCGACTTCGTTCATGCGTTTAAGAAAGTCGATGGCGTAAAGATTTTCGCGGCCGCCGTATTGATTGGGAATCCATTCGCCGGGCTTGCGCGAGTAATCGAGATAAAGCATGGAAGCGACGGCGTCCACGCGGAGGCCGTCGATGTGGTACTTGTCGAGCCAGAAGAGCGCGTTGGAAATCAAATAGTTCTGAACTTCGTTGCGGCCGTAATTGTAGACGAGCGTGCCCCAATCGGGATGCGCGCCCTGGCGCGGGTCGGCGTGCTCGTAGAGATGGCTGCCGTCGAATTGCGCGAGGCCGTGGGCATCGCGGGGAAAATGCGCGGGAGTCCAGTCGAGAATGACGCCGATGCCGGCTTGGTGGCAGCGGTCGACGAACTCCATGAATTCCTGAGGTGAGCCGTAACGGCTGGTGGCGGCGAAATAGCCGAGAGTTTGATAACCCCAGGAGCCGTCGTAAGGATGCTCCATGATGGGGAGCAGCTCGATGTGCGTGTAGCCGAGTTCTTTCACGTATGGAGTGAGCTGATCACCGAGTTCGCGGTAGGTGAGCCAGCGATTGTGATCTTCGGGGACGCAGCGCCAAGAGCCGAGATGAACTTCGTAAATGGAGACAGGAGATTGGAACCAATTCTTACTGGAACGCTGAGCGAGCCAGTCTACGTCGTTCCAGCGATACGTCTCGAGATTGGCGACGATGGAGCCGGTGTTAGGGCGCAACTCGGAGCGGAAAGCGTAGGGATCGGCCTTGAGCGGAAGCATGTTGCCGTCAGGGCCGATGAGTTCGAATTTGTAGATGGCGCCTTCGGTGAGTTCAGGGATGAAGATTTCCCAAATTCCGGAAGATCCGCGGGAACGCATGGGATGGACGCGGCCGTCCCAGCGATTGAAGTCGCCGACGACGCTGACACGTTTCGCGCTGGGAGCCCAGACGGCGAAGTGAACGCCGCGAACGCCCTCAAGAGTAATGAGATGCGCGCCGAGTTTTTGGTACGTGTCGTAGTGGCGGCCTTCGCCCATGAGATAGAGATCAAACTCGGTGAGGACACAAGGGAAGGCATAAGGGTCGTAGATTTCGAAAGACTCGCCGTAGTAGTTACGGCAACGGATCTTGTAGGCAGAGGTGGCAGGGTCGTTGGTTTCGCCCGGCGGCAAGATGGCCTCAAAAAACCCTTCGTAACGCAATTTCGAGGCCTCGACAATCTTGGGCGTTGGAGCCGCGACGTTGTCTGAGGTGGGCTGTTGTAGATAGATGCGGGCTTCCTCGGCCCACGGGAGGAAGAAGCGCACAGCGCAGCCGCCATCTACTGGATGTGGCCCGAGAAAAGCGAAAGGGTCGGAATGACGCCCGGTCACAACCGCGTTGACCTGAGAATAGAAGGACGGATCGCGGGGAGCGATCGGTTTTGAGTGCGCGGCAGCGGCGTGATGTTCGGGCAACGGCGGAGCCTCCCCTTGAATGCACGAGCCGCCAAAGTAGTGATTTCCGGGGCGCGGCGGCCGTCCTTTGAATTCTATGGCGTTCGCGCGGAAATGCCAATCACTGGACTCAAGAAGCGAAGCCAGCGGCGAGGACTCGCGGTAGCACAAAGGCTGAACTATAATCCGGCACTTATGCCGTTCGTTTCAGGCAGCAAACTTGGGCCGTATGAGATTGTCTCGCCACTGGGCGTGGGCGGGATGGGAGAAGTGTATCGCGCGCGGGACAAGCGCCTGGACCGCGACGCGGCGATCAAGGTGTTGCCCGAAGCGTTTGCCGACGATGCGCAGCGAATGGCGCGCTTCGAACGCGAAGCCAAAGTTCTTGCTTCTTTGAGTCATCCCAACATTGCGGTGCTCTATGGTTTCGAGGAATCCGACAAGGCGCGCGCACTGGTCATGGAGTTAGTTGAGGGGTTGACGCTCGCCGAAAGGATTAAGCGGGGACCGGTGGCGCTCGAGGAAGCGTTGCCGATTGCAAAACAGATCGCAGAGGCACTCGAGTATGCACATGAGCGCGGCATCATTCACCGCGACCTGAAGCCTTCAAATGTAAAGTTCACGGAGGACGGCCAAGTCAAGCTGCTGGATTTTGGTTTAGCAAAGGCGCTGGAAGGGGAAACAACCGAAGATGAGTCACAGAACTCACCGACGCTGAGTGCCGCGGCGACGCGCGCGGGCGTCATGCTGGGGACGGCGGCGTATATGGCGCCCGAGCAGGCGCGCGGAAAGCGTGTGGACCGTCGCGCGGACGTTTGGGCGTTTGGCTGCGTGCTCTACGAAATGCTCACGGGACGAGGAGCTTTCGGCGGCGAAACGACTTCGGACATTCTTGCCTGTGTGATTCGCGCGGAGCCGGATTGGGCTTTGCTGGGTGGCTCTGTTCCTCCGCGAATTCGCGAACTCGTCCGTCGTTGCTTGCAGAAAGATCCGAAGCAACGGTTGCAGGCTATCGGTGAAGCGCGGATTGCACTAGATGGAACGATTACGGACAGTTCTCATGAAGCTGCCATAAGCTCCCAGGCAACACAGCAAACGCAGTCGCGCTGGCGACGCGCTTTGCCTTGGAGTGTCGCTGCAGCCGGAGTCGCAGCCGCATTGGTGTTCGGTGGTTTGTTCTTGCGCAATAGACAGCCGGAGCCGCATCCGGTAATGCGGACATCGGTGCTGCTTCCGGAACCTCTCGCCGGTGTTTTTTCGGCCAACCCCGGATCCCCCATCGCGCTCTCGCCGGAAGGCTCACACCTTGTCTTTGTCGGGGCACCAACAGGAAAACTCACTCAACTCTATTTGCGTCAGTTGGACCAGCAAACTGCGACACCAATTCCAAATACCGAAGAAGCCACGCAGCCTTTCTTCTCGCCTGATGGGCAATGGGTAGGGTTCTTCGCCGATGCGAAGATGCGTAAGGTCTCACTCCATGGCGGCCCTGCCACTGTACTTTGCGACGCGCTGATCCCTCATGGCGGAAGCTGGGTCAACGACGATACCATTATCTACGCCCCGAACCTCGGTTCGGGACTCATGCGTATCTCCTCGGCGGGTGGTACTCCCCAGACGCTCACAACACCTGACGCCAAACAGAGAGAACTGAGCCATCGCTGGCCGCTGGTCCTGCCAGGTAACAAAGCCGTACTGTTCACCATTCAACTGGCTACTCAGGGTTCCTACGACGATGCTCACATTGCTGTGCTCTCCCTGCAGACGGGCAAGTGGACCAGGCTGATCGAAGGCGGCTCTTACGCGCGGTATGTGCCTTCGGGACACATTGTCTATGCTCATGCCGGATCCCTCTTGGCGGCTCCGTTTGATCTGTCGACCTTGCGAGTTACGGGCCCTCCGGCACCCGCCCAGGAAGGGGTGGTCACGACAGCGGCAACGAGCGGGGGCGCGGAATACGACGTGGCCGAGTCGGGGTTATTTGCCTACGTCCCGGGCAGCGCACGTCCGCCGGAGCGGGCTCTCGTATGGGTGGATCGCCAAGGGATTGGCAAGGAACTCCCGGCCCCGATGAATACCTACGTTACACCGCGGATCTCGCCGGACGGAAAGCAACTTGCTGTTCAGATTCTTAATGGTAGTGGCTCTCAGGATATATGGATCTACGAGTTTGCGCGAAACACCCTCACACGCTTCAGCTTTACGGAAGGCGCGGTTCCGGTCTGGACGCCCGACGGCCGGAAGATCATTTATCGCAGGCGTACTCCGTCTTTTTCCCTTCTCTCCAAACTGGCTGACGGCAGCGGGATAGAAGAAAAGCTGCTTGACAAGGACTTCGACGACCCTGGGGCCGCGCCGTTCACCGTCTCTCCCGACGGCAAGACATTGCTGTTCGGCCGTCACGGCCCCACAGCAGCCGTGGAAACCGACGCCCTCTCTTTGGACGGAAGCGGCAAGGTTCAGCCTTTCTTGCAGTCGCCCTCCAATCAGACTCAGGCCCGGTTCTCGCCAGATGGTCACTGGGTTGCGTACACTTCGAACGAATCCGGGCGGGATGAAATCTATGTGCAGCCCTTTCCGGCGACAGGCGGGAAATGGATGATCTCAACGGAGGGTGGCTCTTACCCGTTGTGGGCCCACAATGGGCGCGAAATTTTCTTTCGCAACGAAGACAAAATGGTGAGCGTTCCCGTGGAGACTCAACCTGCGTTTAAGGCCGGTACACCTCAAACGTTGTTTCGGGGTGGAGGCTATCTGGGTGTTGGAAGCTACTTAGCGACAGGAAACTATGACGTGGCGCCGGACGGCCAGCATTTCTTGATGATCAAAGAAAAGGACGCGCCCGCCAGTTCCAAAGAGGTGAGCATCGTCCTGCACTGGGCGGACGAACTGAAGCGCATCGCACCTGTGCCGAAAAAGTGAAAAGATCCTTCAACGAAGAGCCTTCCGCGAGCGTTTGGGGCTAGCCAGCTTGACGGCTTTTCTGCGAAGGCGCGCGCGTTTGCACAGTTGGACTTCGCGCTCGATTTTGCGGACGGCTTCGACCGAAATGCCGATGAACTCCACACCGACGCCAATCCCCGGCAAACAATAACGGACTTCGCAGCGCGTGCGAATCTCGGCCCCACTCAGCGCGAGGCGGAAACGGAGATTGAGCACCGTACCTTCAGGAAATCTCGTTGGCGTATTGAAAAACATTCCGTGTGTGCTTACGTCGGGGGGGCGAATGGCGACCTCCTCGGTGCGGCCTTCGTAGTGCACTGAGATTTCCTTCACAGTGTGAATGCGGGGGCTGAGCCTTACTCTCTCCCACTTCGGCTGATGATTGCTGGATTTCATTGGCTGACGACTCCCAATTCCACTGCGGTTTGCGGGGGCAACGGGGCCTCTAGCACAGTTCTTTTCTCTCCGCAATGGGGGCAAAAGACGAAAGACGGAGAAAGTTCTCGCAAGCAAAAAGCGCAATTAACAGCAGCGACTTCATCGAACGGAACGACGCGCTGGACCTCTTCAAGCGTCGTGAGTCCATGGAGCACGTGTTCCAAGGCGTATTCATGCATGAGGCGCATGCCGTTGGCCCTGGCAAGTGCGCGGATGGTGTCGCTCCTTCCGCCGTCGCGAATGGCCGAGCGGATGGAATCGTCAAGATAAAGCATTTCGTAAATTCCGATGCGTCCTTTGTAGCCGGTCAGATCGCATTCATCGCAGCCGACGGGGGTAAAACGCTCTAGGGGAGAAGAAGTAATACCCCATTGGAGAAGTTGCGCTGTGAATTCGGGGGTGACCGGACTGGATTTGCGGCAGGTGCACAGACGCCGGATGAGGCGTTGTGCGAGAATGCCGGTCATGGACGCGGCAATCTGAAAGGCAGGAACACCCAAGTCGAGAAGGCGAGTGACGGCGGAAATGCTGTCGTTGGTGTGCAACGTGGAGAGAACCAAGTGCCCGGTTTGCGCTGCTTTGAGTGCGATCTCCGCGGTTTCCTTATCGCGGATTTCGCCGACCATGATGACATTTGGATCCTGACGAAGAATAGACCGCAGGCAGGAACCAAAGGTGAGCCCGGCTTTGCTGTTCACCTGAACCTGATTTAATCCGGGAATAACGTATTCGACGGGGTCTTCCACGGTGATGATGTTGATGGACACTTTCCGAACAAAATTGAGCGAAGAATAGAGCGTTGTGCTTTTGCCTGAGCCGGTTGGGCCCGTGACCAGTAGCGTGCCTTGCGGGGATGAAGGATTTGCCTTAGCCGGCTGACCATTCCATCTGGAAAACCCAGTCCTGAAAAATCTTGCGCGGGGGCATCCGTTTCGAGCAGTCGCATCACCACTTTTTCGCCATATTGCGTGGGCAGGGTGGAGATGCGAAGGTCGAGGCGCCTTCCGAGAATTTTGACCAGGAACCGGCCGTCCTGCGGCACGCGCCGCTCGGCGATATTCATGTCCGAAAGGATTTTGATGCGGGACACGACGGGATTCTGTAGAGCCCTGGGCACACGCTGGTGTTCGCGGAGAATGCCGTCAATCCGCAGACGGATAGAAGTTTCGCTGGATTGCGGCTCGATGTGAATGTCGCTGGCCCTTTTCGCGGCAGCGGCGCGAATCATGGAGGCTACGATTTGAACTGCGGGAGTGGCCTTGGATTTCTGTAGCAGCTCGGCTTCCATCTCGCGCATGGCGTCGATGTTGCGCTGCTGGTCGCTGAACGAAACGAATTCCATTCCCTGGTCTTCGAGAGAGGAGGCCAGCGAGGCGAGCGGGCCGCTTGGCTCGGGTGATACCAGGCCGTAGTGGCGGTCGATGGCAAGCGCTATTTCACTGCGAAATCCCAGCCGGGGAACAATCTTTCTTCCCGATTTGAAGCGCAACTCGTCGAGAAACTGGAGGTTCTGCGGCTCAGCCATGACGACCGTGAGGCTGGATTCGTGAATTGCAATCGGCAGAGCATTGCAGTGCCTGGCCATAGTCTGAGGTATCAGTTTCAAGGCTGCATGATCGACCTGAACGCGGGTGCAATCGAGATAGGGTATGTCGGAAACTTCGGCCAGCGCAGAAATGAGGTCGATCTTGGCGATCTTGTTGTTCTGCAGCAACAACTCGCCGAGGTGAATGCGTTTTCCCCGTTGTTCGAGGAGGATCTGGTTGAGATCAGCCGTGGAGAGATGGCCGCGTTCGCGAAGTACTTCCCCCAGCCGCTTTTTCTTCATTTGGGCACGCTCGTACCCGGACACGTAGGATAGTCCGGGGAATATTCCCAAGCGGAAGGGGGGATACTGTGAAGTTCAGAGTAGCACGGCTTGGCAAGGCATGCGTTTTTTGTGTACCGACCGTTACACAGCGGTTACCCTGGGGATTTCGATCGTCCGGTATTTGCCCCTATTGACCCGCGGCCAGCGCAGCAAGTATCATCCGCGCAATTCCAGGCAAAAATTTGAGCGAGTGAGGTTCCACCATGATGAAGCGAGTGTGCTTTGGCCTTTTCCTGAGTGTGGTGGCAATTCTCTGCGTGGGAGCTCTGTCGCGCGCGCAACAGGCGCAGATCAGTGCCGATGTCTACAACGAAATGAAATTCCGATACATCGGGCCGGTGGGAAATCGCGCGACGGCTGTGACAGGCATCCCCGGAAATCCCAACGTGTACTACGTGGGCGCGGCATCGGGGGGAATTTTCAAGTCCACCGATGGCGGCATCCACTGGGACCCGATCTTCGACGACCAACCTGTCTCTTCCATCGGATCCTTGGCCGTTGCAGCAAGCGATCCGAACATCGCGTGGGCGGGCACCGGTGAATCGTTTATACGAAGCCACATTTCCGTTGGAAGCGGGATTTACAAATCCATGGACGCAGGGAAGACCTGGAAGCTGATGGGGCTGGAGAAGACCGGGCGCATCGGCAACGTGGTGATTGACCCGCACAACCCGGAGATCGTGCTGGCATGTGCGCTGGGGCACGCCTACGGTCCGCAGCCGGAGCGCGGCGTGTTCCGCACCACTGACGGCGGGAAGAACTGGGAAAAGGTTCTGTTTGTCGATGAAAATACCGGCTGCTCGGACATGGGAATGGATCCCAACAATTCCCGGGTATTGTTTGCGGGAATGTGGCAATTGGAAATCCACACCTATGGCAGAAAGAGTGGTGGACCCGGCAGCGGATTGTTCAAGTCTGCGGATGGCGGAGTGACGTGGAAGCGGCTGGAAGGTCACGGGTTGCCGCATTCGCCGCTGGGAAGAATCGCGGTGCGTGTAGCGCCCAAGGATTCGAATCGCGTTTACGCGCTGATTGAAACCGGCGACGGCGTGCCGATGGATGGCAAGCCCACGCAAACGGGGCAGCTGTGGCGTTCGGATGACGGTGGGGAGAATTGGCAACTCGTCAATTCGGACCGGCAAATTCGCGGGCGCACGCATTATTACACGCGCGAGGAAGTTTCTACGGACAATGAGAATGAGGATTATTTTTTCACGTCCGCGTTTTCGAGGACGCTTGATGGTGGCCACACTTTGACGGCCATGCCTTCTGCGCCTGGCGGAGACAATCACGAGATGTGGATCGATCCCACCAACGGAGATCGCATGGCGGTTGTGAATGACGGAGGTGTGAGCATTTCCGTGAATCGCGGGCATACCTGGGACCACATTCAATTGCCTATCGCGCAGATTTATCACGTGACGCTGGACGATCAAATCCCCTATTTCGTTTACGGAAA
>Ga0307471_100000480_pt1 | contig 20461 bp, 21 predicted proteins | sample atmos_gasesAM3C__2_FD_204566 | JGI IMG/M metagenome (GOLD analysis project Ga0307471, IMG submission 204566) | Hardwood forest soil microbial communities from Morgan-Monroe State Forest, Indiana, United States - atmos_gasesAM3C_515 | ecosystem: Environmental > Terrestrial > Soil > Temperate...
GGCCGCCCGCTTTGTCTGGGCAGCGGCTGCTGGCATCGGATTCGGGTTGCTTGTCGGCGTGGTGATGCGCTGGGTACAAAGCCATCTCGACGATCCCCCAATCCAGATCACAATTTCTTTGGTCACTCCATTCATCGCTTATCTGCCAGCTGAACGCCTGCATGCCTCGGGCGTCCTGGCTACGGTGGCCGCCGGGATCTTTCTTGGCTGGCACTCGCCGCTGATGATCAGCGCCCGAACCCGGCTCCAGGTTTATGCATTTTGGGAAGCGGTCATGTTCCTTCTCAATGGTTTCGTTTTTATCGTTATCGGCCTGCAACTTCCGGGAATCCTGCACACGCTGAATCGCGAATCGCATACTGGCGCGGTCGTCAGTGCGATCATTATCTGCGCCGCCGTCATTTTAGTCCGTTTTGCGTGGGTGATACCGGCGGCTTATCTGCCGCGTCTGCTCAGGAGCAAACTTCGGATGCGCGATCCGATTCCCTCGTGGCAACATATTGTCATCGTGAGTTGGGCAGGCATGCGGGGCGTTGTCTCGCTGGCGGCGGCGTTCGCGTTGCCGCTGGTGTTAACTGATGGCAGCCCATTTCCAGGCCGCGATTACATCTTGTTCTTCGCCTTCTCAGTGATCTTCACCACTCTCATACTTCAGGGTTTGACGCTTCCGCTTTTGATTCGGAAACTTGGAATCACGCATGACGGAGAGGCGGATGAAGAGGAACGTCGGGCGCGCCTGGAAGCAAATAAGGCCGCAATTAAAGTGATCGAGGACCTGCGGGCCAACGGGAAGTTTTCGCCCGACACCGTGGGTCGTTTGCGCGCGGAATACGATGAACGCGTGGAGCAACTGGAACTTTGTGCCGAGAACCCTGACGATTGCCGCGGCGAAATTGCCACGCCGCAATATCAGCGTTTGCAACGGAAAGCGCTCCACGTTGAAAGGCAAACCATCATCCGTTTACGAAACGAGCGCGTGATCAACGACGACGCGTTGCGGCGTATTCAGCGTGATCTTGATCTGGCAGAGGCGCGGCTAATGGGAGAGTGAAAGCTTTAGTTTTAAGTGCTTTGCCGATTTGTGTCGCGGTCCAGCGCTATCCCTTGGAACCCAACACTTAAAACTCAATACTTACCGCACTAAAAACCGTACCGTGCCGGCCAATCTCTGGCTGGCCCGCCCAGCCGCGCCGCACAGGTCTCCAGTTCCTTTTTAAAGAACCTAGCCAGATGCGCTCGTACCTTGCTTGTCAGCGGAAGCTTTTCCATCCTGGCCCAACTGTTGTCATTCGCCGTCAATCGGCTGCTTAATTTGTCTGGGTCAGCACCCAGGAAACGAAAGATTGAGCCCTGCAGTTCAGCGGGATTCCTTTGCAGGTCATCAAAGAAATAAACGCGAAACTGCTCTGGATGGACATAGCGTTTCCATCGCGCGACGACGGCACTCGGGTACGAACGCAGGAGCATCCCTCGGCGAAATAAATTCCGATTGACTTCATCGATGTTAGTCACGTCAAAAGGCTCAATCTGGCGGTAATGCACTTCCATGGACAAATGCGACCACACTCGCTCAACCGGATCACGCGCCAGAAAGATCACCTTTAAGTTTGGGAAATATCCAACGACTTGCCGAATGATTTCCTTACTCAGCGTCGAATAATTTGGCGAAATATCACCCGAAAGGAGCGATGCCTTGGGTTCAAACAGTCGCCCATAATCCTCGAGGTCGATGCCCGGTTCAGCGCTGAGACTCTGCAGCCGCTCAAGAAATCGAAGATCGCGTTCATCTCTGCAGCGCGGACGAGCTGCGCGTTGAACCCTGCTCAACTGATCAAAGTAATGCAGTTCCTTTACAGGAGGCATCCAGAAATCGGGATGCGAATCGAGTTGCTGATAAAGCCAGGTGCTTCCGGCTTTGTGGGCTCCGATACATAGAAAATCAGGCCCTGGTCTGCGAGCAGGAAAACTGTTCCTTACCCTATGCCTGTCGCCACTACCGCGAGCGTTGAACGGCCAAGCCCATCTCACCTTTCATTATCTCCTTGTTGGAGTTTATGGCGGGTACGGCGACCGCAGCGCGCCGTCCCTATCTCAGGCGACCCAATCGCACCAGAAAAGGATATCAATATAGTCAGCTAGCTCCCAGAAAAAGACGAGTAATGAAAAACCATATCGTGCCGGCCATTTTTTCGCAGGTCCACCTAGCTCGGCCGCGCAAGCTTTCAATTCCTCTTCAAAAAACTGAGCTACACGAGACCGCACTTTATCAGTAAGCCGAAGTTTGTCCTTCCTGGCATCCCGGTTGTCGTTCGCCTTCAATCCGCCACTAGACTTGTTCGGATCGGCACCCAGAAATGAGAGGATCGAACGCCGCAGTTCAGCAGGATTTTTCTCAAGATCGTCAAAAAAATAGATGCGGAAAAGATCCGGACGAACGTAGCGTCTCCACCGCGCGACGATCTTACTGGGATGTGAGCGCAGGAGCACCCCCGGATTCAGCAAATTTCGAATCACTTGCTCGGCATCGGTCGTGTCAAACGGACTAATCATTCCGAGACGAATGCCCATGGACAGTTGTGACCACGCTCTCTCGACGGGATCGCGAGCCAGAAAGATCACTTTCAAATTTGGGAAGGAATTGACGACTCGCTGAATGATCTCATCGCTTACTGTCGAATAAGCTGGCGAGATATCGCCGGAGACAAGCGATCCCTTGTATTCGAACAACCGTCCATAATTCTCCAGGTCGAGGTAAGACAGGGCACTCAGATTCCTCATACTATCCAGAAAGCAAGCATCGCGCCGGTCTCTGTAGCGCGGAGGATGGAACCGTCTTATCCTATTTAGACTATTGAGATAGTGCAGTTCTTTTACCGGAGGCATCCAGAAATCAGGATGTCGTTCAAGCTGCCGATAAAGCCACGAGGTTCCGCCTTTCTGGGCCCCCACGCATAGGAAATCGGGGCAGGCATCGCCTGCGGAATAGTGATTATCCTCTCCGTTTCGATCGCCACTTACACGAGATCTAAATGGCAAGGTCCAACGCATGGCCGCATTATTTTCCATCGCGCGGTCAAAAAGCAAGATCGGAGCATGGGCAAGGCTCCCGCTCGTTAGTAGTGGAGCGCGAATTGAGCCACTTGCGCCGGTCGCCGGTGAATTGGAAAATTGCTACGAATGGATCACGAGGTGCGTCACCGCATTTTCCTTCTCTCACCCGCTTACGCAGGCGGTGAACGAGCGCGGATGATTCTGAGCGACCGAGCGGAATTCGAACTCGCGCGAAAACTGCGCTGCAAAACCGGCGCGCCGATCGCGGAAGTGTTTACCTTTCTCAGCGGCCTCTACTTTCGCGGCAAGATCGCATATGCGACCGCGTTTGCGCGGCCCGCGCGCGGAATCCCCGGTGTGTTTGTGATTACGCCCACTCGTGGCCTTGTCGATGCCAAAATGCGTATCCGTCTCGATGACCTGCGTGAATTCGCTACGGTCGATATTCACAACGACGATCCGCGTTATCGAGCGCCGATTGAGCGAGACGCGTGCGTTCTCGCAAACAAACTGCCACCGCGGAGCGAGATCATCCTTCTCGGCAGCATTGCCACGGGAAAATATGTCAATCTTCTGCTCGCGAGTTTTGGCGACCGGCTCCGATTTCCCGTTGACTTCGTTGGTCGCGGCGACATGAGTCGTGGCGGGTTGATGTTACGCTGTGCAGCAGATCGGCGGGAACTTCCCTACATCGCAGTGGCAGGCGCGATTGTTAATGGAAAACGCCCGCCCAAGCTCGCTCCGCGAAGATATCTGGCCACGTTCCGATAGGGCCTTGCGAGGGCAAGGAGAATTCACAAAGGGGGCGACGGTCCATCCCAGGACGAATTCGGCGTGGTTTATTTGTTTTGCGTCGCAGGCCGGTGTTGCCTTATCTTGGAGTTGCTGTTGTTTCGGCAGCACAAATTTTCTGGATGATATGGATGTGAGTGGCACCATTGGCGCGATTCTAGGTCAGAAAAGCAAAGATATTTTCTCCATTCGGTCGGACGCACTGGTTTCGGAAGCGATTGAAATGATGGACGAAAAAAATGTCGGCGCGTTGTTGGTGATGGATGGAGATCAATTGAATGGGATCATTTCCGAGCGCGATTACACCCGCAAGATTTTCCTCCGCGGCAAACGTTCCCGGGAAACCAAAGTTTCCGAGATCATGTCAACCAATGTGACCATTACGCATCCGCGCGAACCGGTGGAGAAATGTCTGCGTCTAATGACCGACAAACACATTCGGCATCTGCCCGTGGTCGAAGGCGATCAAGTGGTGGGTGTGATCTCGATCGGGGACCTCGTCAAGCACGTCATTTCCTGTCAGCAGGCCGCCATCGCACACTTGGAAAATTACATCCACGGCGGATACGCTGCGGGGTAAATCTGTAGCAGCAGGCGTGCCGCCTGCGGTTCAAGATCAAGCAGCCGACATGACTTCGACTACAACTTCCAAACGGTTTTCCCACCGACGAATGTTCGCACCACGCTTTTGTGTCATGTCGAACAGTGGAGACATCTCAAGATTTTTCTGAACTGGCTGAGCGTGGTGACGTCCTATAGCGCATAAGAGATCAGAGATTCCTCGACGTCGCTCGGAATGACAATTGTGGCCGCTGTCTCTACAACTTCCAAGCGGTTTTCCCGCCCACGATTGTTCGCACCGCGCGACCTTTCAGTTTCCAGCCGTCAAAAGGCGAATTGCGAGAGACCGATTGGAACTGATCGATACTAACGGTCCACTTCAAAGCCGGATCGATTAGCGTGACATCGGCGCGGGCGCCCGGCGACAGGGTGCCGGCGTCCAACTTCAACAATCGGGCGGGCTCAATCGTGTACATCTCGATCAAACGCGCGATGTCGATCTTGGCGTGTTTGTGCACGAGAAGATCGATAAAAAGACCGAGCTCCGTTTCCAATCCAATGATACCGAATGGCGCAACGTCGAACTCAACTTCCTTCTCGAAATCTGCGTGCGGCGCGTGATCGGAACACAAGATCGACAAGGTCCCGTCGGCGATGCCGTCCAGCAATGCATCGACATCTGTTTGCGAGCGCAATGGCGGATTCATTTTATAGTTCGTATCGAAATTTTGGATCGCCTCGTCAGTCAACGCGATGTGATGCGGGCAAACTTCGCCGCTTATTTTTGCGCCGCGCCTGCGGGCTTCCCGAAGTAACCGGACACTGCCGGCTGCCGTGAGGTGTTGGCAATGAATCGGATGATCGCAAAGTTCCGCGAGCAAAACATTGCGCATCACCATCGCTTCTTCGCCCGCAGCGGGCCAGCCGGGTAAACCGAGCAGCGTGCTCCAGTAGCCCTCGTGGGCAACTCCGTTACCGACCAGATTATAGTCCTGGCAATGATCGAGCACGGGCACGCCAACCATGCGCGCGTATTCTACTGCGCGCCGCATGATCTCATGATTCTGAATGCAATGACCATCATCGGTGATAGCCACAACGCCAGCCTTCGCGAGGGAACCGATCGGCGCGAGTTCTTCACCTACCAGACTTTTTGAAATTGCGCCGGACGGCAAAACATTCACGCACGCTACCTGGGCCGCGCGATCTTTGATCCACGCGATCGTGCTGGGATTGTCTGCGGCCGGCGAAGTATTCGGCATGCAAACAATAGTCGTGAACCCGCCGGCTGCCGCCGCTCGTGCGCCCGACTCGATCGTTTCCTTGTGGCTAAATCCGGGTTCGCGCAGATGGACGTGCATGTCGATCAAACCGGGCGCAACGATCAAACCTTTCGCGTCAATCTCTTCGACATCTGACTTCTCGCCCCGGCGGGTGAACTTCTCCCGGGCTTCGGATTTAGAGCCGGCGATTCTTCCGCCGGCGATGTAAAGATCGGCGATTTCATCTCGCTTGTTTGCGGGATCAATCACGCGGCCGTTTCGGATGATTGTCGTGCTCATGCCGAGATCCCTCCGCACAGATAGAGAACAGCCATGCGCACAGCCAGGCCGTTCGTGACTTGATCGAGAATTACGCTGTGCAGTCCATCGGCCACCTCGCTGTCGATCTCGACGCCGCGGTTGATGGGACCGGGATGCATAATCAGGCAATCGGCCTTCAAAAGTTTGGCGCGCTGTTTGGTGAGACCGAAGAAGCGAATGTATTCGCCGATTCCGGGAAAATATTCTCTGCGCTGGCGTTCGTGCTGAATGCGCAAAAGGTTCACCACATCGGCTTTGGGTAGCACTTCATCGATTTTGTGAGACACATCGACTCCGAGTTTTTCAAATTCGCGCGGCACCAGTGTGCTCGGGCCGACCAGCGTGACGCGCGCGCCGAGCTTGAGCAGGCCAAAAATGTTCGAGCGCGCGACGCGACTAAACAAAATATCGCCGACGATTGCCACGCATAGCCCAGCAATTTGTCCTCGCTTCTCGCGGATTGTGTAAAGGTCGAGCAATGCCTGAGTGGGATGCTCGTGCGCGCCATCGCCGGCGTTGATCACGCTGGCCTTCAACAGATTCGCCAGAAATTGCGGTGCGCCAGCTGAGCCGTGCCGCAGGACGAGGATATCGGCATGCAATGCCTCCAGATTGCGCGCGGTATCTTTGAGCGTTTCGCCTTTCGTCAGGCTGGAACTGGTTGGCGAGATGTTGATCACGTCGGCACTCAACCGAAGCGCGGCCAGCTCAAAAGAGGTCCGCGTCCGCGTGCTCGGCTCGACAAAGAAATTGACCAGTGTCTTTCCGCGCAGCGACGGCACCTTCTTGATCTCGCGGGTGCCGACTTGTTTGAATGCTTCAGCGGTCTCGAGGATAAAATTGATTTCGTCCGCCGATAGCTCGCGCAAGCCGAGCAAATCTTTTCGTGTCCAGCGTGTAGTCATCAGGTAGCGAGTGCGCTCATTGCTGTTCCAGGCGTACTTCGTCCGGCTTGCGATCGGTTTGTTCGAGCTGAACGCGAACCTTTTCGCTACCCGAAGTGGGCAAATTCTTGCCAACGTAGTCTGGGCGAATGGGTAGCTCGCGATGGCCACGGTCGATTAATACTGCGAGCTGAATTCGTGCCGGCCGTCCGAACGAGTTGATGGCGTCCATGGCGGCGCGCACAGTGCGGCCGGTGTAAAGGACGTCATCCACAACGATGACGGTGCGCTCCTCCAGCGGCAGTGGAAGTCTCGATTCGCGCACGATCGGCAATTCAGAACGCGTTCCCACATCATCGCGATGCATCGCCACGTCAATGACACCAGTTTCAATGTTTACCTTCTCGATCTCGTGAACGAAAGCGGCGACGCGCTGGGCGATCTCCACTCCACGCGACGGAATTCCCGCTAGAACGACGTGTGTCAGTTGCGGGTTCCGCTCAATAATTTCGTACGCAATTCGTTGAAGCGCTCCACGAATTGCCTCCGCGTCCATGATCAGGACAACGGTGCCGGATCTCTTTTGTTTTGGTTGTTTCATGCGTTTCCTTGGCGACCTCACAGGATCGCATTAAAGGAACAAAAATTAGGAGGCGGACTTTTCGGTGCGCGCCTCCTTTCTTCGTCGGTCTTGCCAGTTGGAACGATGTTTCACGATCCAATCTAGCAAGGCCTTTTCGAAGCCGATATCTCTTCCGGCTTTTTCGCTTTCGATCCACTTGTGTTTCAGGATCTCGGCACGCTCTGCGAGAAACTCCTTATACAGGACCGAATTCTTAACAAATTGAGATTGATCCTCTTCTAAAGACGGCATCTCAGGATTGTCTTTCATAAAATTAGGGGCGAGTCAACACAATCGGTGGGTCCACGTGGTATCGGCATCCCTTCCGGTTTTTTGGGTTAAAGCCAATGCCATAGCCATTTTGACGGGATAACGACCGTATTTATTTAACCGTCGTTTGCCTTGGCGAGTTGCGAACATCTCGCTAGGGCAGGGTCTTACGAAGATTTTGGGCAACTTTTTTGAACTCGACTGCAACGGTGGACTTTGAATTTTCTCCGACGATTGGGATCCCGCGGTCGCCCGACTCACGCGTGGCGATATCGATGGGAATTTGACCAAGCAACGGCACACGGAGCCGCTTCGCTTCGCGTTCGCCACCACCACTTCCAAAGATATGGTAACGTTTGCCGTCTGACGGAGAAACAAAATAGCTCATATTCTCAACCAATCCGAGGACTGGCACGTTGACCTTCTCGAACATGGTAGCGGCCTTTCGAGCATCGATAAGCGCAACTTCCTGGGGCGTGGTGACTATAATCGCACCAGAAAGTGCGACCGTTTGGACAATCGTCAGCTGGATGTCGCCAGTACCGGGAGGCAAATCGAGCACCAGATAATCCAATTCACCCCATTCCACTTGTCGAAGAAATTGCTGGGTGTACCGCGTAACCATCGGCCCGCGCAAAATCGCCGGTGAAGTGTCGTCCAGCAAAAATCCCATGGACATGAGCCGCAATCCGTATTGTTCAATCGGGACGATCTTGTTTTCTTCCGTCGCCATTGGCCGCTCGCGCGTGCCGAACATCAATGAAATGCTCGGACCATAGATGTCGCAATCACACAAGCCAACGCGGCCTCCGGTTTGCTCCAAGGCGACCGCCAAATTTGCCGCAACAGTCGATTTGCCTACGCCGCCTTTGCCGCTCGCCACTGCGATCACGTGCCTGATCCCTGGGATTCGGGTTGCACCCATCCCGGTGCCTGCGCCTGCTGGCGGCGCGTGAATGTCGATTAAAACTTTTGCGCTCTGAACGCCATCAATCCCGCGCAGCGCTTTTTCGGCGTCATTCTTAATTGTCGCTGGAACGTTCGGATCGTTCGTCGCCAGCGCGAGCTGCACTTTGACTTCACCACCGTCGATCTGAACCGATTTTACCAGGCCGAATGAGATAATGTCCCGAGTGAAACCGGGATATCTCACCGATTTTAATGCGTTCTTCACCTGCTCCTCAGAAATCGACATCTCAGCAACTTACGCGCGCCGCACTGGAGGTAAACCATGCGCTCGTGCGCAACAAGGCAAGGGTGCATCGGCATGTCCTGAAAATGCCAGTCCGCCTCGGACCGATGGTAGAGGAAACGTCGAAGGCGCCAATATCAGGCGGCAATTTTCTTGCCAACGCGTTGAGGAATCGCCGCGGCGACCGTTCCGCCAAAGTGGCAATCAAGTTTATCGGTCCTGGTAATCCATCTTGTAGCGAATCTGGTATTCGTTTCCGCCAGAGGGGTGAGAAGGTCGCTCGCCCCCTTTCGCTACAAAGTCCGGGTTTTGCCAGTCGGACCAGGCACGGTATTTCGTCCTCATTGGATTGGCCGGCAGCTTGAGCCGGAAAATTCGGTCTGTGTCGCCGGGAAATTTCAACACGAAGAGCCGTTGCGAAGTCCGGAAATAAAGTTCGACGTAACCGGCGCGCACACCTGTGTCCTTAGGCGCTTCGGTGTGCCAGTATCCCGGCATCGGCATTCGATTGAGAGGTGTATCGAGTTCTGACTGAACGTCAGCCAGACTTTCGACGGACTGACCAGCGGGTGGTTTCACTTCAAACTCGAGCAGCGGCGTTGGCCCATTGATGTTCAAAACATGCGGTTGACCGGCATACCAAATTCCGAAACCGGACACGGCAATAAGGCCGAGCGATAAACAAACCGCAATCAACCCTGCAAAAAGCCAAAGCCCTCTTGTGCCGCGCCAGTAAAGCGTAAGAAGAATCAGGCCTGGAGCGACGATGCAAGTCGCGAGTAGCGCGATCGCGGCGGCAAAATAACCCGCTCCACCTTCAAACGTAGAGACGTGAAATGCGGCTGCGAGAGCTGCGCCCAAAGCGAAGCCGAGAAATAGTCCGGCTGCGATGCCGATAATTCCCGCGAGAATTCCAAAAAGAATTGCGTTAACAGAAAGTCTTTTTGTCGCGGGTTGCACTGGCAGTGGTCAGGGCGAATTCGCCGGAACCTGACTCTGGAGAAGGTCGATCCGCTGGTGCGTTTTTGTGATCTCTACGATGAGGCCCGAATAGTTCCATCGACCAAGCGACTTGTTTGCTGCCACGTAAATCGTCCCTTTTCCATTTGGCCCGGAAATAGGAATCGACAGGTTCACTTCTCCGGATGCGCCGTTCACGTTTGTGTTTCCGGAGACTAGAAATCCCTCTTTGATCGGCGAGCCGAGGGCCTCGATTACAGAAGGGTGCGCCTGGGCCCGGGCCAAAGCAGCTTTGTAAACGTCAGTGGATTTCATCGCGCTGAACACGATCAACGCGATCGAGACAACAAAAGCGACGAACAATACCAACATGCTCAAGCAGCCAACCGGCACGAACCAGTTCCAGTTTCGCTTCCACCAGTTGGGTTTTGGCGCTAGAGGAACTGGCGGCGGATTTTGCTCCACGGAGTCTTTCTACTTCAGTCACGAAGCTTTTTGCAATCATTCCTTGTAACTTGCGCTTTGTTCAAAGCTTGACGGGTCTGATCGGTGCCATGCAGGATGGGCGCCATGAAAATACCATCCTTTCTCCAACTTCTTTTCGCGAGCGCATTGGTCGCGCTCGTCGGTTCTTGCGCGACTACTTCACACTCCGGTCCGGCTGCGCTCGCTGGCACATGGACCAATTCACTCGGCACTGTTTGGACAATGAAGGCCGACGGCACGTTTGATGTCGATAGAAATCACGATGGCAAACGCGATATCTGGGGTACCTACACCGTCTCCGGGGACACCGTTACAATTCAAGGCACCGGAGGCAAAACTACGAAAGGCTGTAACGGCCCTGGCGTTTACAAGTTTAGTCGACCTAACGAAAACACGCTGACCTTTACGTTGGTCAGCGACACCTGCAAGGATCGCAAAAGAAACGTCCTGCTCGCCTGGCATCAAAAATAGCCAGCCACTAAAACAGCCAAACCTCAACTGCCCGTGGTGCCTTCAGTGTAAGGCTCAGACGCGGTCTTTTAACTGCGTTTTGCCGGCCGTACCGGCGCAATGAACGCAGCAGAAGATTTTTCCGTCGGCTTCCACACCGTGCCCAACGATTCGACAATTGCAATGCGGGCAGACTGGTGCCAGCGCGTGGATCGCGCACTCGCAACTATCGAATGTGTGATGCTTGCCGGCTACGACCACTTCAAACGCCTTGTCATATTCATTTTCGCAAACTTCGCATGTAGCCATACATGACTTTTTCGCGTTTCGGCAGCTTTGCGACGGTGTCCACTTGTTTTGAGAGAGTAGAGATCACGCGGGAAAGTGATACTTTTTCAGTCCGAGGCGGCATGGAAATACCAAAGCAACTGATCGAGTGTTTGGATGCAAACAAAGTTTCTTATGAGATTCTGCGCCATCCCGAGGCTGTAACCGCGCAACGAATCGCCCAGGCCGAGCACGTGAAAGGCCGGCATCATGCCAAAGTGGTCATGGTTAAATCGGTCGACCAGCATCTTATGATGGTGCTGCCGGCGGATCACCAAATCGATCCGGAGAAGGTCGAGAACGCGATCGGTAACGCCGTCTCGCTGGATCAGGAACAGGAATTCAAGTCGCTCTTCCCGAATTGCGCGATTGGAGCGATGCCGCCCTTTGGCAATCTTTATGGTTTGCCGACGTATGTGGACAAGAGCCTGGCGGAGCAAGACTACATCGTGTTCGAAGCGGGCACGCACACCGACGCGATCAAAATGAGCTATCACGATTACGAGAAAATAGTGAAGCCAGAAGTGAAAGATTTGGCGATCAAGCTGCAGCCCATGAAAGGAGCATAATCTTACGCACCGTCGAGCAGCGCACCGTGAAAGACAGACAAAAGTGGAGGGCGGAGCTTCGGGACGCCTGACCCGCGATCCGAGACCTACAACCGGTGTTTGGGCTCGCGGAGCTCGCCCCTCCATCTGCGTTGCTGCGCTGGTCCTTTGGATTGCTTGCACGTCCGCAGTTTTCGCAGCGGAGAAGGTTTCCCTTATTAATATCGATGGAGCAATTGGGCCGGCCACGGCGAGCTATATTTCGCGCAGCATCGATGAAGCCAAAGCGCAGAATGCTCAGTGTCTTATCATTCAACTTAACACTCCGGGAGGTTTGCTCGATTCGACGCAAAAGATCGTGCAAAGCTTCCTCGGCTCCCCGCTGCCGGTCGTCGTTTATGTCGCTCCGACTGGCGCGACCGCAACCAGCGCAGGTTGTTTTATCACCGTTGCCGCGAGCGTCGCGGCAATGGCGCCAGCCACGACAATTGGGGCCGCGCACCCGGTCTCGATAGGCGGGTTTCCCAGTGGCGGAGAAGAAAAGACCGACGAAACGATGAAACAGAAGTTGGAGAATTTTTCTGTGAGCTACATCGAAACAATCGCTGGCAAGCGTCAGCGTAACGTCGAATGGGCCAAGTCTGCGGTGAAGGAAAGTGCATCAATCACTGCTGAAAAAGCGCTGCAATTGAAAGTCATTGATCTGATTGCCCCCGATATCCCTGATCTGCTACAAAAATTGAACGGCCGTGCGGTGGATGGAAAGACGCTCAAGACGGCAGGCGCCGAGGTTTCAGAAATCAAGATGTCGGCCTCGGAACACGTCTTTCAAAAACTCTGGCGACCAGAAGTGATGTTCATTCTTATGCTGATCGCGATCTATGGCATCATCGGTGAACTGACCACGCCCGGAGCGATTCTTCCTGGAGTCGTCGGAGCGATCGCGCTGGTCCTTGCGCTTTATCTGGCGGCCGTTTTGCCGGTCAACGTCACCGGCCTCGCTTTGATCGCCCTCGCGCTGCTGCTCTTTGTCTTTGATGTTTACGCCACCACGCACGGTGTGTTGACGGTCGGCGGCATCATTGCGTTTTTGATCGGTTCGCTCATGCTCTTCAATCGCGGCGACCCGCTCTTTCGCTTATCGCTCAACTACATCATTCCTGCGACACTCGTTACTGCGGCGTTCTTTGTTTTCGTCATCGGCAAAGGCCTGCGCGCGCAACTCTTGCCGGTGAAAGTGGGAGCGGGAACGTTGATTGGAAAAACGGTGACCGCATTGACGCCAATCGATTCGCGCGGCGGCAGGGTTTTCGTCGAAGGCGAATATTGGAACGCAGTAAGCGACACACCCATCGAAAAAGGCGGACTGGCCGAGATCACAGCCGTACACGGACTGACTGTAAAACTGAAAACCAAAGGAAAATAAAGCCATGCAATTACTCGAAGCACTCCCGAAATTAATTAGTTGGGCCATACCCCTCATCATTCTTGCCGTAATCATTCTGCCGCAGGCCATCCGCATCCTGCGCGAATACGAGCGCGGCGTGATTTTTCGTTTAGGAAAATTGCTTGGCTCGAAAGGGCCGGGATTGATTTTTCTCATCCCAATAGTTGATAAAATGGTGCGGATGGATTTGCGCGTTGTCACCATCAGTGTCGAGAAGCAGGAGGTGATGACGCGTGACAACGTGCCGGTGACGGTCGATGCGGTCGTGTATTTCCGGGTGGTCGATCCGCAAGCCGCCGTCGTGAAGGTGGAGAACTTTCTCAAAGCCACCTCTCTGATGTCGCAGACGACGCTGCGCAGCGTGCTCGGCCAGGCCCCCTTGGATGACCTGCTTTCGCAGCGCGAGTCGATCAACCTGAAGTTGCAGGAGATCATCGACCGGCAAACCGAACCGTGGGGCGTCAAAGTCACGGCGGTCGAGGTCAAGGACGTTGCGCTGCCCGATACGATGAAGCGCGCCATGGCCAAGCAGGCCGAAGCCGAGCGCGAGCGCCGCGCAAAGATCGTCAACGCCGAAGGCGAATTTCAGGCCGCTGAAAAAATGGTGCAGGCCGCGGCGATGATGAGCAAGGAACCGATTGCGCTGCAACTGCGTTTCCTGCAAACGATGCGCGAAATTTCCAGCGAACACAACACGACTACGTTTCTTCCCGTCCCGATTGATTTGTTCGCGCCATTTAAGAAGAGCGAGCCGCCCAAGGCGTGAACCTCATGCCGCCACAATCCATTCGAATTTCACTGGTCGAGCGCCCCATCCGGATTCCCCACCGACAATTACCCAGTGAATATCCGTCAAATCGATATCCGGGAGGGAACCAATAAGCGGTTCGCACGAAAGGAACCGAACAGCGGCCGGAACTTTCCTTAAATCATCGACACGAGACAAAACAGCGAATCCTCGACGCTTACGCCCATCCACACATTCGCTGGCCAATCGATTCTCGGCGGAAGGATTTTCAGTCGACGACTTCGTTTAGTCAGAATTTGGAACGTGTGTTGAGAACATGCACGCATCGTTGCAAACACGCGGTATTAGCTCATAACCCCTTCGAGCAACAACTCTTCAGGGCAATCGCCACGCAAGTCCTCGCACGATCTCGACCGTTTCAGGAAGCGCGGACGCTTGCATGCTCCTAATTGATTCTGCTCACGATCCTGCCGATTTGCTGGCGGAAAAGTTTGGCCCCGCCCGAGGCGGGATGGCGAATCTGATGAGTTTCAACATTCAGTTCCTTCAGTTGCGATGCCGCGACGTTGCCAAGCGCGACAATTTCGTTGCAGGGAAAAAGGTCGAGAAAAGCTTCGAGCACCGACAGCCCGGCGGATCGCTCAAATTTGTTCGGCATTCGGTTGCTCAACATGCCGCGGCGTGAATCAAATGAATGCCAGGGAAAGGCATTCCATAGTGCGAATTCGTCCGGCTTTACTCCGAGTGTGAGCAGTGTGCTCCAGACGATAGTTGCCGTCGGCTCAGAAAAACCGCCCGGACATATCCGAGCCTTGCTCGTTCGACGTGCTTTGATGTCGGAAAAAACTTGTTCCGGCTCAATCTCGCTATCTTTCTTTTTTCCGAGCAGGATTCGCTCGGAGGTCATAGGGATCCCGCTGAAATGACCACCGCGATAACCGAGCGCTTCACCTATCACGGCGAATTTTATCTTGCCGAGCCGTTTTCGAAGATAAGCGGCTAACTGTTTTCTTCGGATGGCGGGCGCGGTGATGCCGACGTCGTTTTGCTTGTCGACTTGCCACCACGGATTGAAGACGGCGCCGGACGGCGAGTTTTTTAGCAGTTGCAGAAAGTCATCGATCTCTTTGCAGAACATCGCTTGGGTAAGCTTCGGCAATGATGTGACGCAGGCAATCGTCTGTGCGACGACTAGGGAGGTACATTGAGCAACTGATATAAACGCCATGCCCGAGCTGCCTGATGTCGAAACATTCAAGCGTTACCTGGACGCTACATCCCTGCACCAGCGGATCGGCGGTGTTGACGTGGAAAGCGCATATGTGTTGAAAGGCGTTTCCGCGCGCGAGCTGGCGCACCGATTGAAAGGACGTTGCTTCGAATGTACCCGTCGCCATGGCAAACATCTCTTCGTGCGCGTCGATAGCGACATCTGGTTACGACTTCATTTCGGCATGACTGGCTCGCTCCGGTATTTCCAACATAACGAACAAGCGCCGCCGCATACACGAGTGCTCTTTATTTTCGCCAACACGCATTGCCTCGCGTTCGAGGATCAGCGCAAATTCGGTGAAGTCGGATTGCTGACAGACGTCGATGAGTTCTTGAAAAGGCGCGCCCTCGGCCCGGACGCGCTTGACGTCAGTCTTCCACAATTCCGGAAAATCCTTGAAAAGCATCGTGGCGCGGTGAAGGCGGTTTTGCTCAATCAGAAATTGATCGCGGGCATTGGCAACATTTACGCGGATGAAATTCTTTACCGCGCGCGCATGCATCCCGCGACGGAAATCTCCCGTTTGAGCGACAAAGCCCTCACAAAACTCTTTCGGGCTACGCACTACATCTTGGAAAAAGCGATCACGGCGAAGGCCGACGTGAACCAAATGCCAAAATCATGGCTTCTCCCGCATAGGGGAAAAGACGGAAGGTGTCCTCGGTGCGGAAGGAAACTGAGATCAGCGAGGATCGGGGGCCGCACGGCGTGGTTCTGCGGGAATTGCCAGAAGCGAATCTGATTAAGCTGTCGCGCTACGTCGCGGCGGCAGCGAGTCGTTTCGCCTGGCGCGCTACGGTCGCTGTTACACCATCGGGCGGAAACGTCCGACGACTTCCTGCAAGCGACGGGTAATTTGGCCTAACGAACAGACTTCCGCTGCTTCGAGCAACATCGGGAAACAATTCGCACCGCGTTCGACAACGTCAGCCAGTTTATCCAGCGCGCTTTTGGCTTTATCGGCATTTTTCTTCTTAAATTTTGCCAGACGGTCGACCTGCAACTGCTGCTTCTTGCGAGGCGTGCGCGCGAGTTTCACTTCCGGTATCCCCTCGGCGTCCTCGCGATAGCGATTGAGCCCAATGATTGGGCGAGTTCCATTGTAGATTTGCTGCTCGTACCGATGCGCAGCGTTCTGAATCTGGCTGCGCTGATAACGGTCTTCAACCGCTGCGAGCACGCCGCCCAGTCGCTCGATCTCGCGGAACTCATCGAGAATCGCCGCTTCCACGGAGCGCTCCACCGCTTTCATCCCGGGCGAACCGCTCAACATGTTCATGGTGTGTTTGAAAATGCCGGACTCTTCGAGCAGGATCGCCTGCCCGTGCGCCGCGAGCCGAATCCATTCTTCGCTCGGTGTCGTGAACGGTTCGTCCGCGCTGTTTGAGTGGCATGAATTGGTCGCGTTCATGTAAGCGAGAACCAATTCGGCCGCAGTGCGGGTGAGATTGTTTTTGAATTCCGCTGCAATTAGTGAGCGACCACTGGTCTGGGTGTGCAATTTGAAAAGCTGCGCCCGTGGGCCGGCGCCAAACCCATCGCGCATTCCGATTGCCCAAATGCGCCGTGACACGCGAGCCAGCGCGATGTATTCGGCGTCGAGGCCGCAATCGAGGAAGAATGAGAGACGCGGCCCGAATTGATCCACAGGGATTCCTCGCGCAGCAAACATTTCCGCGTAAGCGAATCCGTTTGAAAGCGTATAAGCGGCTTGTTGCACCGGCGTCGAACCAGCTTCGCCGATGTGGTAACCGCTGATGGAAATTGGATACCAGCGCGGCATTTCCCGCGTGGTAAACTCAACCATGTCGGTGAGAAAGCGCAGCGAGGCTTCGATCGGGAAAATCGTTTCGTTCTGTGCCTGGACTTCTTTGAAGATGTCCGCCTGAATTGTGCCGCGCAACTTCGGAACAACTTTTGGGCCGAATCTGCGTTTCGCTGCCGCGATGTACATCGCCATGATGATTGGCGCGGGACCGCTGATAGTCATCGATGCAGAAAAATTCGGCGAGCCGAGATCAAAACCATCATAGAGCCGCACCATGTCTTCGACCGTATCGATGGCCACGCCGCCCTCCCCGATTTTTCCGAAAACCCCATCCGCGTCGCTATCGATGCCATAGAGCGTTGGCCCATCGAACGCGGTGCTGAGCCGGTGCGTGCGTTGATGCCGGGTCAGATAATGAAAACGCTCGTTGGTATCCTCGGCGAGCATCAAGCCAGAGAACAATCGCGTCGGTTCTTCGGCTTGAGGCAATGGTGACCGCGTTGGCCGTTGCGGAGGCTCGCCGTTTTTTTCGAAGCTTTCGACCTCGCGAATCGGCTCCAAATACATCTCGCGGTAGGCGCCGTTGAGAAATGGAAATTCACCGGGTAATCCTTCGCCAAAGAGATAGCGCGCGATTTCGCCCGGCTCATCGATCTCCGGCAACGCCAGACGCGGCAGTGGCACACCCGTTGGCGTCCGGGTGACTGGAATTTTCGCTTTGGTGTCGTTCCAGCGCCCCAGCAATTCACGCCCGAATTGTTCATCCGTGCGCGCACGCTTCACCTGATCGAGAACGAACTTGTTGTACTTCTCAATCGACTCAACGATTTGTCCGAGCTTACTCATAGATTCGCGGCTTAGGTTCGTGTCCTCCCGAGCGGTGTCGAGGTATCTCTAATTATTCCCCGCCTTGGAGATATCAAGAGATGTCTCGACTTCGCTCGACATGACAGATTCGGTTAGCCGTCGCTGGAAATTAGCTTGAATAATTCATCCACGCCAGGGTCGCGATGGCGTTTTGCCACCGTATCGATCAACCGCTGATCACGCCGGTTTTGCTCCAAACGCTGTTCGATTTCCGTGTGCGCGGTGCGCGCGCGCTGAAGATCGCTTTTGTTCACCACCACAATGTCAGCAAGATCGAGCATCACGATTTTTTGCAACTGCAACCGGCTGCCGTAATCAGGGTTCATTACCAGCACAGTCCGATCGACAGCGCCGTTTTTTTGGAACGGCATCGCCTCCTGGCCAGTACCCACCGTCTCAATGATCACATGATCGAAACCCGAGCGCGCGAGCAGCGCCAGGCAGTCCTGCGTCGCAGGGGAAAGTCCGCCAGCTTGGCCGCGTGTCGCCATGCTGCGCATGAACACGCGATCGTTTTGCGAATTGATCATGGTGGCCCGGTCGCCCAACAACGCCCCTTCGCCGATCACGCTCGGATCATGCGACAAAATTGCGATTCTTCCCTGCGGATCTTGATTCAGAAAACGGAGCACAAGCTCGTCGATCAATGTCGTTTTTCCCGCACCGCCAGGGCCGGTGAAACCTACGACTCTTGTGTTTCGGATTGCGGATTTCGGATTGCGGATTTTTGATCGGGGATTGAGCGTTGGGCGTTTTCTTCCCGCTGCATACGCGTCCTCAATCTCGGTTAGCTTATGAGCGAGTTCCTGTTCGGGCGATTTCGGGCGCGACCTCTTCCTGCGCGGCTTTCCGTAGTGCTTTCGGACATAATCGGTCATTTCTGCGAGTGAGGTTCCGGCAAAGAAAATGTTGTCCACGCCTTTGCGCTTCATTGCTGCAGCATCCTGGTGTGTGATCGTTCCGCCACCACCGCCAAAGACTTTGATGTCGTTCGCTCCACGCTTCCGCAAAAGAGCAATGACTTCCGCGAAGAATTCGATGTGCCCGCCGTTGTAACTCGAGATGCCGATGGCGCGCACGTCCTCTTGAATGGCGGCGCGCACGATATCGCCTACTGAACGATGGTAGCCAAGATAGACGACCTCGATTCCGTGCCGGATGAATTCCAGGTTGATCGTGTTGATCGCGCTGTCATGCCCGTCGCAAATCGGGACCGCTGTCAAAATCCGAATGGGTGAAGCCATTTGCACAGATTTAGTGATTCATTGATTTAGCCATTGCAATCGCTAAATCACTGACTCATTAAATCACTAAATGCCTGATCCACTCGATTTCAGCGGCAAAGTCGCGCTCGTCACCGGTAGCTCGTGCGGTATTGGCGCGGAGATGATCAAGGCATTTGGCCGATGCGGCGCGCAATGCGTGGTGAATTATGTGGCCGACGCGCAGGGACAAAACAAGACCGACGCCATCAATGTAGCCAGTGAACTCAATAAGCCGCTGGTGATTGAATGCGATGTGACAAAGCCGACGCAGGTCGAGGCGATGATGAAGCAAATACAAGATCGGCATGGTGGACTGGACATTCTCATCAACAATTCCGGGATCATCAGTGATCGCACGATTAAGAAAATGTCGGTCGAGAATTTTGAAAGTGTGGTGCGCGTAAATCTCACCGGCACATTCACAGTCACGCAAAAGGCTGCCCCGATTTTGCGAAACGGCGGGCGGATCATTAATATGTCGTCTGTCAGCGGCCAACTCGGGCTGTTTGGCCAGGCAAATTATTCGTCGAGCAAAGCAGCAATCATCGCGCTCACCAAAGTGTCGGCCCGTGAGTTTGCGCGCCAAAACATTACGGTAAACGCCATCGCGCCTGGCTTCATCGACGCCGGCATGAGCAAAAGCATGCCTGACGAAGTGACCCAGAATTTCATAAAGCAAATTCCGCTCGGCCGTCTCGGTGATGTAAGCGAAATTGTAAATGCAGCCCTTTTTCTAGCCTCCTCGATGGCTTCATACATCACCGGACACGTCTTGAACGTAAACGGCGGATTTTACATGGGATGACACCCACTCAGTCGCGGCGTTTCAACGTTTCAACGTCAGCGCAGGCTTAGTCCAGCTTTTGCACGAGGAGCCAGACCAACGCCGAAAGCATCGCGGCGAAAGTCGATAACACGAACGTCGCGCGCTTCGTCTGGCGTATTTTGAAGGCAGGCTTGGGAATGTCGTCGTGAATATGACTCGCCTCGAACAGTTTCATCAGCGCAAACGCGACGATAAAGCCTACAGCGGCCCATTTCAGGCATCCCAGAATCGTATCAAGCATCCCGTCCCGACTGTAGCGCAGGCCACCGCCGCGCTCAACTCGCGAAAGCTTTCGGAGTCAAGCGCAAGCGCCTCGGCTATTTTCAAATTCTTGGCTCGTTCAAGCCACCGCTATTCCTAGCGCTGCTGGGTGCGAAGTTGAAGTCGTTTGCTGCTTTTCTGCGCAGAAAATGAGTTGGGTGTTGGAAATGCGTTGACTGTAATCCGGCGGTTTGTTTACCCTCGCCTTCATGACTAAAAGATTCCTAACTCTCTTCGTCGCAATCGGACTTGCCACCGCTTACGCTGTCCAAGCGCAATC
>Ga0307471_100000481_pt1 | contig 20434 bp, 22 predicted proteins | sample atmos_gasesAM3C__2_FD_204566 | JGI IMG/M metagenome (GOLD analysis project Ga0307471, IMG submission 204566) | Hardwood forest soil microbial communities from Morgan-Monroe State Forest, Indiana, United States - atmos_gasesAM3C_515 | ecosystem: Environmental > Terrestrial > Soil > Temperate...
CTCCGAGTTCTGGTACCTGCCGGTGGACCAGACCGGCGTCGATGAGTGGTGGGGCAGAAAGTGCTGCCTCGACGCTATCGTCCGGGCTGACCACCCTACTAGGTGGTGGGAGGCGTAGCTCGTCGGTCGGCCGGATGCGCTCGGAACGTTGTAGTCATCGTCCATAAGGGAGAAGTCGATGCTAGTGCTGCGATTCAAAGTCACCTGCCAGTCAGGCAGGGGGGACGAGGCTGCCGCCATTTTCGAGCCCGTACTGAAACCGAGCCGTGCGCTCGAAGGCGTCGTCCACTTCGATGTCGCCCGTGCGCTGGACAACCCGGACGTGCTGATTGCGACTGAGGTCTTTGAGAACGCTGAGGCGCGTGCACGTCAAGAGGCGCTGCCCGAGGTGGCTGACGTGATGGCGAAGCTGCCCGGCCTGCTGGCAGGGCCCCCGGAGGCGACTCTTTTCGAGGTGAGCTCGTCACGACCGGCGATGTGATCCTGGCGCTCGCGTCTCAAGACAACGCGGCGCCAGCGTTCTCATTTCGTTAGCGAGGACATCCGGATCGTTGAGGCAGATGCCCTTGGCGGTCCAGCCCCAGGATGTGTTGAACGTGCTCATCGGCGAGCGTTGTCGCTCTGTCGACCAGTACGTGGTACGGCGCGGTCCTTCGGGGAGGATGACCGGACGCTTGCTCAGTGCGCTTTTCGAGTCGATCGACGCCGAAGCTCTTCCGCAGCGAGGCCTTCGGCACGTAGCGGCACCGCGCGGCACCTGGCGTGGCTTCTTCCAGTTGTTGGTAAGCGCAGCGGGAGACGGGGAGTGCTGCGCGAGTACCAACAAGCAGGGGCAACTTCGAGGTTGACGGCGGCAGCGAGTTCATGGCCGAGTTCGAGGACGCCTGTGCACAACGCCGGATCCACCTGTTCGTCCTCCCACCCCACTCACCCAAGCTCAACGGCCGCGTGGAGCGCGGCCACCGCACCCATACCGAGGAGTTCTACGAGTGCACCGAGGCCGAACCCACCGTGGCCGCGCTGGCTGCCGAGCTGCGTGGCTGGGAGGACGTGTACAACACCATCCGTCCGCACCAAGCGCTCGGGCAGCTGACACCGCTCGAATATCTGTCCACCCACTTCACCAATGAGGCGGTGTAACGGAGGTCCTGGACGAGCACAGCACCTTGACGTACCTACCGGCGAAAGCGTAGAACCGCGGAGACGGCGGCGCTCCCGCTTAGGAGGCTCGACAGGAGTACGCAATGTCTGAGAGAGATGAGCGGCTAGCGGATCGGTTCCACACGGAGATTTTCAAAGGCGGGAGGCTCGAGGTGGCGGACGAGATCCTGCGGCCTGACTTCGTGATCCACGGACCCGGCGTCACTCCCGAGTTCGCCAACGGCCCAGAGGGAACCAAGCGTTATGCGCAGGCGATAAGGGAGGGGTTCGGCGGGCAAGTTGAGATCCGCCACGACGATGTCATGTCTAGCGGCGACCGCGTGGTTATTCGCTGGACAGCTAGTGGAGTGCACAACGGAGATCTGCTCGGCGTTCCCGCAACCGGCAAGAGGGTGGAGATCACGGGAATCGACATCTTCCGGGTTACCGACGGAAAGCTCGCCGAGATGTGGCAGAACTGGGATCAGCTGGGGATGCTGCAGCAGGTCGGCGCGGTTCCGACTCCGGAGGGAGCCGCAACTAGCTGACACGCCAAGCGCAGCGCTGAAGCAGTTGGTACCGACGTCGGGAATCTGACTGCTATCCTCGCCCCTCGGCGTCTGCTGATGTCAGACGTCGTCAGGGTCGCTGGCGTCGTGAACGCCGGCCGCGAGCATCCCCTTATGCTCGGGGAGCGTGGCGTGTGAGCACTTCGCGCATGACTGCGCTAACGGAACGTCCCTCGCGCGCCGCCTTGCGGCGATACCGTGCGTCTAGCGGCTCGGGGAGGCGGATGCCGCGCCTTGGGGATTCGCCGTTCGTGCCCGCGAGCGACTTCCTACCGCGACGTGTTGCGGGTCCGGGGCGTGGCGGTCCGAAATCCTCGGGACCGAGCTTTTCGAACAGGTCCGCGTAGCGTGCAGCATCAGCTTCACTGATGCCGTTGCTCTTGCGTGTTAGAGCCACGAGAGGAACCGCCGATACACAGCTGCCCAGGCTCGCCGCAACCGCATCGCAGCCAATTATGGCACACAGAAATCGGCGACGTGGGCTCGATCGAGTACGCCCAGTCCCGAGCAGCAAAACAGCGGGAGACGGGGGTCTCCCGCGCGAGTACCACCGGGGCTCGGAGGGTCGAATTCGTGTACCGCTTCAGCGCAGCTGCCTGACCCGAGAACGGAATCGAAGTTCGAATCCCTCTTACGCTCGGAAGGGTTGCTCTGAAGTCCAGGAGCACGCGGGCGTTCGACCCCTGAACCCGCTGCCGCCAGCACCCCTGCTGACGGTGGGTTAAACAGACCCTGGGCGGGGCTCGGCCGACGAAGTATCCAGTAGCAGAAGGACGTGGCCATCGCTCGATCCTGCCTGATTGGCGTTCAACCGGGACGTCCGACATGTTTGGCAGAGCAATCGTATTTGCGGCACCCACGAGCGAAACGGAGTTCTGGCACCCTTCAGGATCAGTACGTGCTGGCCACTTCTGGGTACCGCACCGCCAAACGCCCGAGCATGTCGGCCAGCCAGGAGCCACGGCCGGGCTGCGTGCGAATGAGATCGGGGTAGTCGCCCTCAACCACGATCGCGGCCCGAACTCGGCGCAACGGGCCAAAATCAGCGAACCGTCAGACGGACAGAGTCGCTGGACTTCGACAGCACCGCTTTCTGGTCAATGCCGGGCTCAAACGACGCTACATGACAGCAACACTGACCTTCCATACGTACGCGGTGGCTGTGCAAGGCGGTGCGCACGAGTTCGTTGCAGTAAGGTCAGCACCGCCCCGGCCGATTGCAACGAAAAGGCTCTCCGCTGAGCCTCCCGCACCTGTGCTCGTAGATAACGTGTGCAAGACGTGCTCGTCCGAGCCCTGCGGCGGAGACCAAGAATAAGGGGGAGCGTCACCGCCGAGTCTGATGTCGATGCGTTGTCCCACGTGCAAAACCAAACTCCGATCGGAGTCTGCCTCCGTAAGGGTGATCTGCTTAACGTCCAGGGGAACGGTAAACACGGCACTCGGTGTCGGAGTCGAATTGCTGGGCGTAACTGTCTGAGGAGATGCCAGACCAGCCGGGCTCACGATCACAGAGATGGCGCTGGGCACACCAGGTCTAGCAGCGCTCTCGCAAGCCGCTATGCCCACGCCTGCTAGGGTGGTTGCTAAGAGGCCGACACGCCATTGCCAACGCACCACAGCACCTACTCTACACCCGCCGACGTAGCTGCTTTGATGACACTCGCCCAGCCGGTTGCTCCAGGTTTCTGTTGGTAGAGGGACGCAACATATATCTGCGCAATGTTGGTGTCATCGCGCGCCGCACCGAGATAATCGCCCCAGCGCTCATCGCAGTTGCTGCCGCTACCGCAGGTCGTGCCGGCAACGTTGCTTCGGATGATTTGTACAAACTTAATCGAGCCGCTTGGGGACATGCCAGCCTCAACCGCCATAGGGGTATGCTGGCTGTTTGAGCGGCTCAGAGTCACTATGATGAATCCCTTGTAGTCGAGCGCTACGGCCCCGTACGTATAGTTATAACCGCTCTCGCTAAAGCGGAAGGTGTGGAGGACCTTGGTTTTGCCCCAACCAAGTCCACCTGCGAAGCCGCTAGCCACGCTTGCCGAACAGGCATTGGACAGCGTCGGGCTCTCCGAGAAGCCAGAGGATGCGGAATAGTCGCCCTCATTTCGGTTGGGCGCACATCCCGCATCGGGTGCGACGTCGTGGAGCGGCCAGACGCCGATGTGCGCCCAGTCGGCTTGCGTCTGCTCGGTGGCTCTAGCTGCGACGCTGGTCTACACGGCCGGTCGAAATGCGGCCATCTTCAAGAAAGCGCAGGGCACGTTTCCCAAGCTCTCGGAGATTCCTCGAGTCGAGGTGGTGGCTGTCGGCTTGGCGTTCGTCGCGTGGTCCATCGCCATTCCTGGCAGCGCGCTGTACTCGGTGTTGGGAGCCCTCTGGGCCACACTGTCCATCCCGCTTGGCGGTTTGATCGTGTGGGCCATCTCCCCATTGCTGTACTGATCCGCCTCTGTATCAGCTCCCCTAAGTGGATGCCGGGCCGTGAGAGGAATCGCGCGTAACGTGCTGTTGCTTGGTGTGAAGGCTTTGCTCTATGTGCGCTATGTCAGGCGGCCACTCTCGAAGCAGCTCGTGCTCGGTCACGGCGACGACGCAGACCTTGTCTTGTACTCGGACATCGTCTGCCTTAGCAACGCGCTCGATAATGAGGTACGTCCGTGGGCACCGCCGTAGTTGACCGGCCAGCAACTCCGACCCGGGCGATCGGCGACGACTCGGCGGGAATGGCCTGGCACGTCATGAGTGATCTGCGTACCCGCCTCCGCAACCGGGTTCAGATCATCACCACAGAAGGCCTCAGCGTCTACGTCGGAGGCGGTTGAGGGTACTTTCGCGGGCGACGTCGACTATGCGCAGCTCATAAAGATCTACGGAACCGACCCCGCGGACGACGAGAAGCGGTACAGCCCTGCGAAGTGCCTCGGCGCGGACGCGCGGCGGATCAATGGCCTGCCGGACCCCTCCATGATCTGCACGTCCCAAGTCGAGCGCCAAAACCTCACCATGCGGATGGGGATGCGGCGGTTCACCCGGCTCACCAACGCGTTCAGCCGCAAGGTGGAGAACCTGGCCGCCGCCGTCTCGCTCCACTTCATGTACTACAACTTCGCGCGACCGCAGCAGACGCTCACGAACCCGTACCCGCGTACCCCCGCGATGGCTGCTGGCGTGGCCGATCACGTCTGGAAGATCGAGGAGATCGTGGCGCTACTTGCGGCGTAGACTCATCATGGGAGGTCTGCCCCATTTTCGGAGGAAGACGATATGCCGCATACCGGAGATAAATGCCCGACCACCGGAAGGTGGCAGGGCGACGACGAGCACCACACGATCGAGCACATGAAGGCGGGTGACACCTTCCCGCCATGCTCGCACTGCCATCGTTCGGTCAACTACACGTTCCTAGGGTAGGTAGCTCAAATCGACGTCCATTCAGCCCCTCGTCATGACGGCTGATTGAGCGGACGTCGTAACCGAGGAGAAGCCCTAAAACGGCGTGCCAGCCTGGTCGCCAGCTACGCGGCGGCCACCGGACCAACAACGCCACCACGGCTCGCGCCCGGCCATATCGAGGCCGACCATCCCGGCGAGCTGGTGCGGTTCGACTGTTTCCACATCGGCCGGCTCAGCGGCACCCGCGGTCGGGTGTGGCAATACCGTGCGATCGACGTCGCCAGTTCGTTCACCTGGGCGGCGCCGCACGTCACCCCCTCAACCCGGCGGCACGACACCCCTCGGCGTTGGTGCACCACGTCGCAGCGGAGCTGGCTGCAGCCAGCTGGAAGCTGCAGGCAGTGTCCAGCGTCAACGGCTCAGAGTTCCGCTCCCAGGAGTTCCGACGTGCGGTGAGCAGCACCGGCGCCCACTAGCGCTTCATCCGTGAGGCCGTCCGCAAACCAATGGCTGCGTCGAGCGCGTGCAGCGGACCATCTTCGAACAGTGCTGGCGGCCGAGCTTCGCCCGCTCGTTGATCCCGAAGATCACCGCGCTCAAACGGGATCTCGAGGAGTACCTGCACTACTACAACTTCGAGCGTGCCCACACCCGTAGGCACAACGCCGGCGCCACGCCTGCTCAGCTGGTCTACGGTGCGCGAAAGATGCGTCCGAGATGAGCCGCTACTGTCGCCTCAACTCGGGAGCTGTTCAGCCTAGCGTCCGATGCACCGGCTCAGCCGGCGAACGCCCTCGACGTGCCGTGAAAGTACGTAGGGTCATGAACGTACGCGTAAGGGAATCGAACCATTCCCACCGCGTCGGCGCCAAACGTAAACCCGGCCGTCCGAGTACAAAGAAGCGGCCATAACAGGCCAGCAGCGGCCAGATCGCGACCGCTGAAATGGACGCGAAATGGACGTCGATTCTCGCGCCGCCCCTCAGAGAGGCTGCTGTTACTAAAAGACCCAGATGTCGTGCATGGCCTGGACAAGCGCCGGAATGCCCGTAACCACCGCGACCGTCCTGCATATGGGCCGGTCCAAGGCGATGCCACAGTGCGGAGGTGTGCATGAATGGCGTTTTGGGTGCAACCGGGGACAATGTGCCTGTCGATGAGATAGTCCCCGAGGCGACGAACACGCCGTTCCATGGGCCAAACCGAACGCATGCGCTGACGCCGAGGAGTGTAGACCTGAGAAACGGAACACACACGCCGCGAAACACCGGCACAGGCCGTGACGCCGAACGCCGTTTTGCTTGCGCTCTGGGCACTGATCTGAGATCGTCGTTCAGAGGTGGACGAACCGGCGACCGGATCAGGCCAGGTTTCGAATCGGGGTAACCTACGGCGCCGGCCCGACGAGCTCGGTTTCCGGCCAGCGACATTCCTGAGCCGCACAGCCTATCCCGCCGAAGGTGACGGGCGCAGAGCTGTAGCGAGCATCCGCGAGGCCGCGTTACGTCGCACGTTCAGGGTACGCCTAACGCGTCAAGCGCACAACGGCGAATTCGTTTGAGTTTCTTCAAGCGCCGGCGCGGAAGCTGACAGGGAGGCGACGATTCGCCAGCCGCTACGCTCGCTCTTGTGAAGGGTCTCGTCCCGGACACCAACGTCTGGCTCCATGGAAAGGAACCGCTCGACTTCGGCCGCCTGGCCGACGGCGACGCGTTCGTAGTGGTTGTGCCAAGACGAGTAATTACGGAGCTGGATGATCTGCAGCACGAAGGTCGCGCCACCCTGCGGAAGCGCGCGCGACAGGAAGTCATGCGCCTCCGGCGCGTGCTCAACACTGGAGCGCAAGTCGAAGGCGGAGTCGAGGCCACAGATGCCGATGGGGTGACTTACCGGCTAGTGCTGGACGCCACGGCGCCGCCGGGTTCGAGCGCTGATGATGTGATCGTGGCGACTGCGGCGTCGCTCAAGAGCTCCTTTGAGCCCATTGTGGTAACGAGCGACGCGGCGATGCAAATGACGGCGAAGCTGGCGGGGCTTCCCGTGCGCATCCTCGCCGACGATGAGCTCGAACCAGACGACGCGGACGCCACCGAGCAGAAGCTCGCGGCCTTGGAGCGCCAAGTCAAAATCCTGAAAGAGCCGCAGCCGCTGATCGTCGAGGTTGTAATGCAGCCGCTGTGGCCTGAAGGGAACCCTCCCGGCCTCGTGCGGCTGTCGCAGCCGTCAGCGGAGGAGCTTGAGGATCTTCGGCGGCAAGTGCAGATCGGAATGCAGCCGGCACCCCGGGGGCCAGGAGTGATGCCAGTCGGACAGCGGGAGTATTTGGAGGCGCTGCCCGGACATGCAGCCGCGGTTGCCGAGTACATGCGCGACCGTTCCAGATGGGAGGCATCCGCCGAGGCGGGTGTCCAGGTTCAAGTCCTCTTGGTGAATCGCACCTCGCATCCGGTGGAGGAAGCGGTTCTCGAGCTGACCGCACCACCACACGTCAGCTTCCTATACCCGCCTCCGAAGCCTGAGCCGCCACGTCCGCCGGAAAAGCCGCAGGACGCGGCGGTGCTCGCAGCGCTGCGCTGCATCCGGCTGCCACTGATACCGGCATTGGACACCTCGTTCATGGTGCCTCCGGTGCGGCCGATAGCAACGCACGGGCCAAGAGTTCGCACTGAGGATCCGTGGGCGGAACTACGGCCGGGCGAGCCTCTCCGGCCCGATCACGAGGCGTATGCCGGACGGCTTTGGATTGGGCTTGAGCCGGAGTTCGATGGCACGGAGATCGTGTTCCCGTACACGATCTACGCCGCCACCCCCGGCAAGCCGGCCAGCGGGACCGCGCGACTCACCGTTTCCTGGAAGCTCGAGGCGTGGGTGGCGCCAACTCTGCCAACGTACAGCGAGCCGAACATCCCGGAAATCGAGCGGCAGGATCAGCGAGTGCGTCAGTCCGAAGCCGAAGACGCTGAGCGCAAGGGACGGCGTGGGGATTAGCACACTGGCGCGTGCCACTGTCACAATCGGTTTTTGGTCGTTTTTGGCCTGTTCAGGAAGGAAGACCCAGGAGTCTCTAAACCGTGTTGTGGTCTTTGACGATTCCGACCGCCTGCTTCAGAGAGCGCATAAAGACGGCACTCCTCCCGACTTGCTGACGTCTTTCTTCTCGGGAATCCTGCCATGGCTGACAGAGATGAGGTGTGGCTTCGTCTGCGCTGCCAACGCGAGGTAACCTCCTCGACGAGGCCTGGCGCGTTGCAGCTCGGGAGGGGATCATCGAGACCACAGTCGAACTGGCCGCGCTGACATCGCCAAGGCGCCTGAAGGCGATCCTGCAGCGCAGGCTACAAGCCGCCACAGTGGAATCCAATATCTCCGACCTTTTCTCTGACGACGCTTTCGACACACTATTTCGTTCTACGTTGAGAAATACCTCTGAGACAACTTTGCCAACTGAAGCTCCTCCCGTCACGAAATGCGACTACGATTCTTGAGGATCTCTAACGCCATTGCAAGCTCGGATGGGCCGCCTGCTAGAGTCGGCGCGCGAACGGCGCAAACAACCATGTGGATTCGAGTACATACGGGCACATGGAGCTCGGCGCGAAAACAAGCCCCCTTCCGATTGTGGCGAGGCCGCATCAGCATAGGGTGAGGCCGCGGCTGTTCGAATCCTAAGTCGGTGGGAAGACCCTCTGGTATCCGAACTACCAAACGACGTGATCGCGTCGCATCGCGGTTGCTACCAGCGTTTCGTGGACGGGTTCACTCTCCTCGCAGGCCGTGGCGACTCGACAACCAACTACCTGTGACGGGCCTAGGGCCACACGGGCTGCGTGCGCAGGAGTCGATGGACGAGGGTTGCTCATCTAACGGATGCGAGGCAATCATATCCACGATGATCGGGCGCGTGGCTTCGTCTGCACCTCAGTTCGCTTCTTTGGCCATCTGAGGCCGTGCACCTTGAATGGCAGTGTCAAGTGGGGGCTCCGGCGGCTGCAAGCCGAAGGCACCTCGTGGTGGTGGTGGACCTGCCATCGATCAGGACGACGGTCACGCTCGCGCTTGAGCGCGGAGCTGTTGGTTTCGCAGTTGCGCCCGAGGAGATCGCCACAATGGGAGGCTTCGGCAGCGCACCAGCGCTTTGAACGCCGCGCTGGTTCCAAGATCCCGTCCATCGACTAGCGAAACGATTTCACTCGCACCGTCAAACACGCAATTGTCTGCCGTGGACAACGCCTCTTCTTCCAGCGTAGTATCAACTCACATTATTGACCTATAGTGGCGGGTGACTTTAATGAGTGACACCTCTGTTGTGCTAAAGGATGACAGGCTTTCTGCGGCATTTGGCATGTTGTCCCTGGATGACGTCGCAGGCAATGCCGATGTCTTCCGGGATCAGCCGGCACTACCGATCGTGGTGCTCCACGGAGGCGCACCCGTAAGCCTTGTCACAGCGGGCTATCTTCTGCAATATCCGCATCAAACCCGGCTTGGTAGCGTCGTTGCAACGTTGCCGCCTCCGCTTGTTGTTCCGTTTGACGTAAACCTCGACGCGATACCCTCGTCTGCAGCATTCCGCGACTTCGGAGGTGAGGCTCCGGGCGCCGTCATCATCGGGGGCGACTCCGTAATTGGCATCTGGAGCGGCGCAACCTTTACCGATCTCTTTGGCAACATCCAAGCGGTGAGCGACTCTATGCTGCCCGGGACGGTCGATTTCGCATGGATCGACCGTCTCTGTAGGTACACGAGTGGGGAAACGCCGTGTGAATATGCCATGAAGTTCGTGAGCCGGCCCGCGGTGATGCCTGACTGTCCAGACCCGCGGCAACTCGGCCACCACGAATTCGCTTGGTAGCGCGTGTCCGAAGGTCTGACTTCTCTCTCAGGATACCTTGAGCGGCGCTTTGTTTTCGTCGCGCTTGTTCCGGCCCTTACCTTTGCCGGTTCTCTCTTCGGCCTCATGCTCTATCACTTTGGACCCTCGCCCGTGCTGCGGGGATGGCAGTCTCTGACAAATGAGGAGCACATACTCGCTCTGATCGCCGCTGGGATCGCACTTCTCCTACTCGCGCAGCTCCTTTTCTTCAGTACTCTTAGCATCACCCGCTTGTACGAAGGCTACTGGGGTAGCCTGCGAGCTCTCAGGCCTCTGCGACGCGTACTCCTGTCCAATCAGGGTCACCACTGGAGAAGATTAAGCGAAGGTGGCCCAGAAACCTACCAGGATCTCTACGCAGGCTATCCGCTAAGTCAAAGCGAACTTCTGCCGACCCGGTTGGGCAACGCCTTGAAGGCTTCAGAACTCTATGCCCGAGATCGCTATGGCATCGACGCCGTGTTCTTTTGGCCTCGTCTCTATTTCGTACTCCCGGGTGATGTTCGATCTACTGTGGCTGAGGCCCGGGCGACGATGGAGGAGGCTCTCAACTTTTCGGTTGTTGCCATAGCTGTCGCCATCATCGCGGCTGCTTTGCTAGTTGTTTGGCAAACCTTTGACTGGGGGCCCTGGCTGATCGTTATTATTGGATGTGTAGGATCACGGTTGTCGTATCGCGTCGGGGTGGCGGCGTCACTCGCTTTTGGCGAGACCGTGCGTTCCTGCTTCGATGTGTATCGTCACGACTTACTCAAAAAGCTTGGATGTCGCTTGCGCGCTCGGATTGATAATGAAGAGCCCCTTTGGCAGCAGTTGAAAAAATATCTCTATCAAGGCGGAATCGATTCTGGCGCCGAGCAGGTTCTGCTGAACCCAGCAGCGAGCATGCGCAACGCCGGTATTTCCGCGCCGAACCCACCGGTGGTAGCGCCTGGTAATTCAGACGTTGCTAGCCTCGGGAAGCTGATTCGTGATTATGTGGTCAAGCGGGCGGCGAACGGCGTGCTACTGGGAACCGGTCTACTCCTCATGCCAAAGCGACAGTCGGGCCGACGACCCCGGCGATAGCGGGCTGGACGATGACACAAGGCGATTGGTGCAGGTGACGCTGATTGGCCAGGGTGCAGCGGGCGATTGATCGCGGCTCGACCCGCCCGCAGCGCCGCTATCGGTAGCTCGGGCGCCTGACCTCCTTGAGCATGGCATCCGACACAAAGGCTCTGCCGTTCCTCATGCTCGATGACCCGCTTCAATCGATGGACGACGTGAACGCACTCGGATTCTCCGGCGGACTCAAGCAGTGGGCGCAGCAACCGCAGCGAGCCGCTGTGATGGTGTCATCCATTCGAGTGTTTGTCGAGGACGTTCATTCAGCTCGCGAGCAACCGCGTCCAGCCGGCGTTGCGTAAAGCGTGAAAGATCCGTGCCTTTGGGGAAGTACTGCCGGAGCAGGCCGTTGGTGTTCTCGTTCGTGCCGCGCTGCCACGGACTGTTCGGATCGCAGAAGTACACCTGGACGCCGGTGTCGACGGTGAAGCGCAAGTGCTGGGACATCTCCTTGCCCTGATCCCAAGTGACACTGCGGCGGAGCTCCTCAGGGAGCGCGAGGATCTTCTTGCTCATCGCCGCGCGCACGGTCTCGGCGGTGTTGTCCCTGAGCCTGAGCAGCATGACGTAACGGGTGGAGCGCTCCACGAGCGTGCCGATCGACGAGCGACGCGAGCCGAGAATGAGATCGCCTTCCCAGTGACCCGGAACAGCGCGGTCCTCGACCTCCGCGGGGCGCTCGCTGATGAGGACCATGTTGGGAATCATCCCTCGGCCATCGGGCAGCGACTTCTTGGGCCGGCGCAGCGCCCGCCCGGTGCGCAGCGCCCGATGCAGCTCCTGGCGCAAGGCGCCGCGGCCCTGCACGTACAAGGACATGTAGATCGTCTCGTGCGAGACTCGCATCTCCGCGTCACCTGGATAGGTGCGGCGCAGCCACGTCGAGATCTGCTGTGGCGACCACTTCAGGGCCAGCTTAGCCGCGACGACAGAACGCAGCTGCCGGTTCAGGGCGAGCTTGGTCGGCTTCGGCCGAAAGGCACAGCGCCGAGCGCGACGCTGGGCGACACACGCTCGGTACCGACTTCGGCCACCATTGCGCTCGACCTCGCGCGTGACCGTCGACGACGCGCGGCCGAGACGAACCGCGATGACGCGACAGGACTGGTTGCTCGCCAATCCCCGCGAGATCTCTTCGCGCTCGCCGAGTGTCAGTGCAGTCTCACGCGTCTTGTGCGGCCGTGGCCTGGCTCCGCCTGTCTCAGCGATCAGCTGGCGGACCGACGCCGGCACGCGGCCCAGCGACAGCGCCACTGCACGCATGGACTCGCCCGACTCAATCCTGTCCCAGATCTCGGCCCTCTCGGTTTGGGTCATCCGCCGGTACGACCTCATGGCGCTCCTCCTCAGTGCGGCTAATCATTCACCGCTCTCTGAGGTCGTGGTGCACTCACCGTCTGAATCCGCCCTGGATTCCAACGCTTTTCAACTTGCGGGTGCAGCACTCTCTCCAACCACATTCCGACAATACCACTCTAATTGAACTCACTTCTGCACCTCGAAATAAGTACTGGTCTGGCGCGGTTCGAGTCCGCGGCTCCCCGAGTCCTTATGGACGAACGCGGATGATCGTCTTCCCCTTGCGCCGCTCGGTCGAGTTGAGGGCCGCAATGGCGTCGTCGAGGGTCGCGACGTTGCCGATGTTCGTCCGCAGTCGTCCGTCCCGCACCCGCTGGACGATCTCAACCAGTTGGCCACGATCGGACTCGACAACGAAGTCGACCGCCAGGCCGCCGGTGGGCTGCACCTCGGCCGGCCCGACGACGGACACCAGCGTTCCGCCGGCGCGAATCAGGCCTGCGGACCGCTTCTGGATGTCGCCGCCGATGACATCGAAAACCAGATCGACTCTGCCGACGTCTTCCAGGACGTCGTTGTCGATATCGACGAACTCCTGCGCGCCGAAGTCGAGCGCCTTCTGGCGGTCGGCGGCGCGTCCGGTGCCGATGACGTATGCGCCGAACTCGCGTGCCAGCTGCGTCACCATCGTCCCGACTGCGCCGGCCGCGCCGTGCGCAAGGACGCTCTGCCCTGCCTGAAGGCGGCCGTGCTCCAGCAGCCCTTGCCATGCGGTCAGGCCCGAAATCGGCAGGCTCGCACCTACAGTGAAGTCGACGTCGCCCGGGAGCGGCGCGAGGTTGCGTACCTCGACGGCCACGTACTCCGCCAGGGTCCCGTCGCGATGCCAGTCCGCGAGGCCGAACACCCGCTGTCCCACCGAAAGCCCCGTCGTGCCGTACCCGAGAGCGGTGACCACTCCGGCCAGCTCGTGCCCAGGGATCGAGGGTGTTCGGTCACGATCGGCGCGATCGGTCCAGGTCGAGGGCCACGCCAGCTCAGTCGGGACGAATCCCGACGCATGAACCTGAACAACGACGTCGTTTACCGCTGCGGGCGGCTCGGCCTGCTCCACCAGCGTCATCCCGGCCGTTCCCGCAGCCTTGTCCGTCACCACGATCGCCTTCATGGGGATTGTCTCCTCGGTCATTTGTCTCTTTGGCGGAAATGCTGCATCGATGGGCGCGTGTCGCGGTCAGCTCACGCAGCTCGGGTGAATAGCCGGGGCTAGCCTGCGATTAGGCCACGCACCACGCTCACCTTGCCGTCACGCAGCGTGAGTACATCCAGCCCACAGATCACGGGATTGCCAGGTCGGACCGAACCGCCAAGGCTGGGTCGGCCGCCTTAAGATCAAGCGAGCGCGGGATCCCAAGGGCTTAGCGTCGATTAGGGGCGCCAACGGCCCCTGCTTTTGGAGCCCAACTGCATTGGGGACTTCACGAGCTCAGAGATTTGGTGTTATGATGCAAAGGTGAAAAGACGCACGACGGTCTACCTCGACGATGAGGTTCTCCGGGCGGCCCGAGTCCAGGCGGCTCGCGAGGGCAAGCACGACTACGAGGTATTCGAAGCCGCGCTGCGCCGCTACCTCGGTTTCGACGTCATCGACAGGGTGAGGGCACGAAACGCGGGTGTGTCTGAGGCCGAAGTGCTCGCGGCGTCTCAAGCAGCCCTGACCGAGGTGCGCGCCGACCGTAGAAAGAGTCGCCGACCCAAGCCGGCTTAGCAGCCGTGCCTCGCGTCGTCCTCGACACCAACGTTCTGGTGTCGGGCCTCATCAACGCGCACGGGCCTTCGGCGCGCCTGGTCGACTCGGTACGCACCGGTGTGCTCGACCTAGCCGTATGCCCACAGCTGCTGGAGGAGTTGGGGCACACGCTCGCCAAACCGCGCATGTCACGGTACGTCACCGAGGATGACGTGGCTGAGTACCTCGCTGCCGTGTCAGCCTGGTCGACGTCCTACCCCGATCCAGTCGACGTTGACGAAGCTGTGTGTAGAGACCCCGATGATGCGTATCTCGTGGCTCTTTATAACGATGCTCATGCTGATCTCCTCGTCTCTGGCGACAAAGGCTTCAGCGAAGCGGCGGATCTGGCGTTCGTGCTCACACCGCGCGAGGCGGTGGACCGGCTCGACCTCCACGAGTGACGATTGTCACCGATGAGTTGAGCGCGGGTGCATCGTCTAATTGCGCGGAGCCTGGCTTCCGGCGTCGGGCACCATCACTTGTGGCCAGCGCCTCACTGTAAGGAGAACACCTATGTCACGCGTTCGGGTCCACAACTTCTCCGTCTCGCTCGACGGATTCGGTACCGGTGACGGTCAAAGTCGTGAGGCGCCCTTCGGACATGCTGGCAACAGGCTCCACGAATGGTTTTTCCCCACCCGCACTTTCCGCAGCTTCCGCGACACCCAGGGCGACACGGGCGGCAGCGCTGGCGTCGACGACGCCTTCGCCAGCAACTGGGATACGGGCATCGGCGTCGAAATCATGGGGCGGAACAAGTTCGGACCCCAGCGCGGACCGTGGGCCGACGAAGAGTGGAAGGGCTGGTGGGGCGATGAGCCGCCCTTCCATACCCCCGTGTATGTGCTCACACATCACCCCAGACCTTCGATCGAGATGAAAGGCGGGACGACGTTTAACTTCATTGACGCCAGCCCCGCCGAGGCCCTCGAAGTCGCCCGCGAGGCTGCTGGCGGCTTGGATGTCCGCATAGGAGGGGGCCCATCGACGATCCGCCAGTTTCTTGCGGCCGACCTGATCGACTACTTGCACGTCGTCGTCGTCCCCATCGTTCTCGGGCGTGGTGAGCGCCTATGGGACGGGCAAGAGGAACTCGAACAGCGCTTCGATGTGGAGTCCGTCAGCTCTCCGAGCGGCGTTACCCATTTCACCCTGACCCGCCACTAGACGGCGGGCTATCGAACTAGCGGCGAATCATCGGCCCGAGTTGGAACGTGGCGATGCGGCGCAAGTCGGGCAGTCGACGGCAGAGTTCCAACGCTTCCCACTCGATTCCAACGCTTTCCAACTTGTCGGGTGCAACGGCGTGCTAGAAAGCCTAGCCGGGTACCTCCAGGTCCATGACCCGCAGATCCGCAAGGTCTGCCTTCAAGGCTTGCGCTACGGGCACATGCAACGGGTGCTCGAGGTAGGCATCGAGTGTGTCGCGATTGGCCAGGCTCACGATGATGCCGTGGGTGAAGCCATCGGCGCGATCACTGAGGTTGGTGCCGCACTCGAGGTTGATGACCGCAGGAACCCGGCCCACAAGTGAGCGGCAGGCGTCGAGATGCTGCGCGATGCGCGCGTCATCGACGCCGTCCTTGAACCGGAACCACGCGATGTGCCGGAGAGCCATCTCGTCCCCTCGCTTAGCAGACCCCGCCGTTCGCCTATCCCGCTGCGCTCTCGACCGGTAGGCCCTCGTTCTTCCAGCCGTCGACGCCGCCGGCCAGCTGCCTCACGTTGGTGTAGCCCATTCGCGCCAGGGTGTCGGCCGCGGCCAGCGAGCGGAAGCCGGGCGCGCGCATGCAGTAGACGATGATGCTCGCGTCCCACCTGCCGGCGAGGTCGGGATCGGGCATAGGCGCGTTGGGATCGAGCCTGAGCTCCAGCATGCCGCGCGACACGTTGCGCGCTCCCGGCAGGTGCTCGCTGCGAAACTCGCCCGCATCGCGCACATCGATGAGGAAGTCGAGCCCGCCGCTGTCCATCGCCTGCTTCACCTCGGGCACGCTCGCCGTCGCTACGCGGCCCTGCAGCTCGACAACCATGTCACGCACACCAACAACCATGACAGCACCTCCTTCAGATAGTCAGTGAATCGACCGCCGCGTCGCGCATCGACGCGGCCCACGCCTCGTAGCCACCGAGCAGATCCGAGACATCGGCGAACCCGGCCTCGGTGAGCGCGCTCGCTGCGATGCACGAACGATACCCCGAGGCACAGTGCACCACCAGGGGACGGTCAGCGTCGAGCTCGCCCACGCGGCTCATCAACTGCGCCATAGGGATATGCACCGTCCTGGGAATGGCACCGCGCTCGCGCTCACGCGTGTTGCGCACATCGAGCACGGTGAGTCCGCCCACCCTTTCACGCAGGCGGACGAGCTCCGCCACGGCGACGCGCGAGCTGCGTACCACGGCCTCGGGGTGCCGCAGCATGGCGAGGATGGGATCGGCGAGCGCGCCGGCGACGCGGTCGAAGCCGATCCGTCCCAGGCGCAGCTTGGCCTCGAGCTCGGTGCCGGTGTCGCAGCAGAGCACGATGTCGCGGTCGGGACGCAGCACGTCACCCGCGTACTCGGCGAAACGGCCGTGAAGGCCGACGTTGACGGCGCCGCGCAGGTGCCCGGCCGCGAAATCCGCCGGGTCGCGCGTGTCGAGTACGACGCCGCCCTCGACCTGCAGACTGATGAGCGTCTCGAAGGTCAGCGGCGCCGGCGGTTCGTCCTCAGCCAGGAGCGGATGCGCCTCGCGATTGCGCCGCGCGTCGAAGAGGAAGTACGCGGGCGTCGCCAGCTGTCCCTCAGTAACGATGGCAACGAACTCGTCCTCGCGCATCGGCGCCAGCGCGTAGTTGACGCGGCGCTGCTCACCGATCGTCGACCACGTTTCGGTCGACAGGTCCTTCCCGCATGCCGAACCGGCGCCGTGCGCCGGGTACACGCGGGTCGCGTCGGGAAGCGTGAGCAACTTCTCGTGCAGCGAGTTATAGAGCTGGCGGGCCATGGTGTCGGTCGTCATTCCCGCCGACGCCGCCAAGTCCGGACGGCCGACGTCACCGATGAACAGCGTGTCGCCGGTTAGGACAGCGTAGGGCGGCGTGCCGTCGCGCTCGCGCACCACGAGGCTGATCGATTCCGGTGTGTGCCCCGGTGTGGCGCGCACCTCGAGGGCCACGTGACCGAGGCTGATGCGCTCGCCGTCGCCGAGGAGATTGATGGGGAAGTCGGCCTCGGCCGGCGCGCCGTACCAGATGCCGGCGCCGGTCTTGGCGGCGAGCTCGAGGTGACCGGAGACGAAGTCTGCGTGGAAGTGGGTCTCGATGATGCGGTCGAGCGTCAGCGCGCGGCGATCGAGCTCGGCCAGGTAGCCGGCGACGTCGCGCTGCGGATCGACGATGACCGCCCGGCGCGATGCCTCGTCGCCGATGAGGTACGACGCGTGCGAGAGGCAGGCAAGGTAGTACTGCTTGAAGATCATGGCTTCATCCCCGTGGCCATAGTCACGTCACCCGCGTATACGTAGTCGTCGCTGCTCGCGGATGCCAGCCGAGCGCGAATTGCCTCTAGGCACCGCGTGCGCTGTTCCACGCTGAGCGTCTCGAGGCGCGCCCGTGAAGAGACGAGCACCTGGTGCTCGAAGTGCACGCCGGGCGCCCAGCGATGAACGAGCGGTTCCGTCCACACGCGGATTGATGCGAAGCCGGCGTCACGCAGCAGATCCGTCACCTTGGCCTCGGTGTCGCAGCACGCGCGGTTGTCCACCGCGGGCAGCGGTGTGGCCGGGGCGCCGGCGGCGGTGAGCTCGTCCGCCCACACGGAGTCGACCTCGGGAAAGTGCTCGGCCCCCCATGTGGCGGTGCCGACGCTGCCGCCGCGGAGCAGCACGCGCTGGACCTCGGCAAGGCAGCGCGACGGCTGCGGCAGATGGAAGAGGACGAAGGCGACGAGCGCCGCGTCGAAGCAGTCGCCCGGCAGCTCCAGCTGCTGCGCGTTCATGATCATCAACGGGCCGTCGTGCCGCCGGCGTGCCAGCGCGAGCATGCCTTCGGAACTGTCGACACCGAGCACCTCGGCATGCGGCGCCGCCCGCCGGATCGCTGGGAGGAGCGCGCCTGCGCCCGTGCCGACGTCGATCACCCGATCCGCGGCGGCGAGCGGGAGCGAGGCGATGAGCCGCTCGCCGTACGGTTGGATGGCCGGGCTCCACAGGCGGTCGTAGGCCTCGGCGCGCTGCGAGTACCGCTCGGCGAGCAGTGCCACCTGCTGGTCTGCCGAGAGCTGCTCGGGCGCTGATGGACATCGACGCCTGGTTGGGTGACTGGGAAGCCTCGAGTGCAGCCATCTCGTGTCTATTGATGAGACGTGTTGGCAAGTTCATGGTGTAGGCCAGCATTTCACACCAGTCGGAGATAGCCATGCAAATGGTGCATGACCATCACCGGCCGCTGGCACGTTGTGGCGGCTCCTGCGTGCGGGGACCGCCTGGTTTACTTTTGGCTCGTAGACGCCAGGAGGGTTCGCTTCCCTTTCGCGAGCGAGCTCGTAGCGGAGCGGCCCAGCCAGTTGGGGACTGGGCCGCTCGCTGAATCGACGATGACGTCGACGAGATCTCGCGTCTTTCTACTGGAAGTCGACGGTGGCGATGCCGACCTGGCCGCTGTGCTGAGGCTGGCCATCGGCCACTGGCGTCAACCCTGTCAGCGCTCCCCTGACGCCTACGCTGAACGGCCATACCTGCGCAGAGCCGGTTGCAAGCTGATAGATGAACCGTCCGCTGGCGGTGATCGTCACATCCGTAAGAGACGTCCCAAGAGTTGCCGCCACGGCGGGGTTCGGTGCGAGTTGTCCCTTGCTGTTCACCACGTAGTGGGAGATGACGTTGGGTTGGTTGCTCGCGTTGCTGACGTTGTTGGCCACGTAGACGTTCGTGCCACTGCGCACGATCCAGCACGGAGCCGTCTCGCCGTTGGGAATCGACGTGGAGATGGGTGACAGAGTGTCGTCGCCGCGGAGAGCGAATGAGCTCACAGCGCCACCCCCGAAGGAGGTCGTGGCACCGAACACCTCGAGGAGCAGGAGTTGGCCCTGCGCGGTCCATCCGAAGGAGAACGGCATCTTCCCGTTTGCGCTGCCGTTGCTCGAGAGCACAGTGGTCGTGGGATGGCCACAGTTCAGCAAGGTGCGCTGGGCCCCGCCGACGTCATATACGTGGACCCTGCCTGATCCCAAGGTGGCGCTGAAGGGGAAGCCGTTTTGCAGGAGCGGCCCTTCTTTCGACGTGACCACTAGCTTCCTCCCATCGGGGCTGAAGCCGACCTGTCCCGCCGTCTGCACCATGACGGGCTGTGGACTCTGCGTTTGCGTACCGGGGCGGACCGAGTCTGCTCCAGGGGGCAGGCTGGGGAGCGCACAGGTCTGGAGGTGGGTCAGGTGTCCGCCATCGTTGACTGCGAAACCGGCGACCGAGTTGCCGGCGGCGTTCAGCACGTACAGAGTGTGGTCGAAGAGTGCGACGCTGACCGGAAAGGCGCCGTCCGATGACTGGCGATCGACGAGCGTAAGAGTGTTCCCACGGATCGAAAACACCGAGACGTCGTTGCTGCCGGCGTTCACCACGAACAGGAGCTGCTTCTCCTGATCGACGATCAACGGGCTCTGCGCTCCGAGCGGGTCATCAGGCAACAGCAGACCTGGGCCGCTCCCCAGCCCGCCGGTCGGCACTCCCTGCTCAACGGGACCGAGCGAGCCGTCAGCGTAACGCGGGAACGTCAGAATCTCGTTGCCGCTGTAAGCATTGCTCGAGACGTATACGGCCCCGATCGGGTGGCTGCCGCCGCTGGCGACACCGCCAATGGACAGTGCTGGCGTCGAAGCCGCGAGGGCTGCGAGCGCCACGAACGCGCCAAGAAGCGCGATCGAAGACGTCCGACCTCCGACACTGCTGTAATCATCGCCAGGGTTTGGTGGCCTATCCATGATGTCCTCCTCTTGAACCGCCGCCTGATTGCGACGCTTCGGCCATCGTGCTCGGGCGTGCGCGCTGATACATCGGGAGAACACCCCCTTTTGGGGAACCACCGCTTCGCCGCGGTGGCCTCGTCGCGACGTTCGCGTGCGCGTAGGTCAACGCGTTCGGCCAGCCGAATCGCAGCTGCGGTCGTGCCCCTTAAGCCGTTGGTCACATGCAACCCGGCGTCCTGGTGACCGGGCGCGGCCGCGTAGGCGTTATACCCGCCCTTCGCGACCTGTGGATGGAGTAGTCATGTGA
>Ga0307471_100000482_pt1 | contig 20425 bp, 18 predicted proteins | sample atmos_gasesAM3C__2_FD_204566 | JGI IMG/M metagenome (GOLD analysis project Ga0307471, IMG submission 204566) | Hardwood forest soil microbial communities from Morgan-Monroe State Forest, Indiana, United States - atmos_gasesAM3C_515 | ecosystem: Environmental > Terrestrial > Soil > Temperate...
TGGGGGAACCATAGCCACCACCACAGGTAACATGGACAGTCTCGTCCCCGTGCGTGTTGTAACATCAACAAAGGAAGTTATCGGCCCTCAAGCTGTGAACCATTTAAACCAATTCACTAGCGTCACGTTTAACTTCAATTTGTTACCAGATGTCGCCATCGGCGATGCCACCAAGTTCATCGAGGACGCCTTCGCACAAATCCATCCGCAACACCCCACCGTGCAGGGTATTTTCCAGGGAGAAACGCTCGTGTTTCAGCAGCTGTTCCGTTCTCTGCCCCTGCTACTGCTGGCCGCGGTCTTTGTCATGTATGTGATTCTGGGAATTCTTTACGAGAGCTATGTGCATCCGTTCACCGTTTTGTTTCCGGCGATCGTGCCCGCAGTAGTGGGTGGATTGGCTACATTGTATCTCTTTCACTCAGTGCTCTCGCTTTATAGCGTGATCGGACTTTTTCTGTTGTTAGGCATCGTGAAGAAGAACGGGATCATGGTTGTCGATTTTGCCTTGCAACGAATCGACGAAGGCTGGGACCTCCGCTCGGCCATTCACGAAGCCAGTATGGAACGGTTTCGGCCCATTATGATGACTACTCTGGCAGCGCTCATGGGTGCAATCCCCATCGCGCTTGGGTTCGGGCAGGACGCCGCATCGCGCCGCCCCCTCGGTCTGGTAATCGTGGGCGGTCTGATTTTCTCCCAACTGATTACGCTGTTTGTGACGCCAGTCATTTACCTCTGGCTCGAATGGTTCCAGGAACACGTCCTCGACAAAGTTCCATTCCTCCGCAGCACGCATACGCATCACGAAGGCGAACCGGCCCCGGTCAGAAGTGAAGGTCAAATACGCCCAGCTCCAGCCGGCGTGCACTGATCATTCTGTTCGCATTTTGATGCTGCGTGCCTTGTCCTTAGCGCATGAGTTCCACGCACAGGCAAATCCGCTGAGGACAGCGGACATTAAAACCACCTGGTCATTTCGATTTCATCATTCATCATTCGAGCTTCGTCATTTATGTTAAAGCATGCGCGCGATGGTTCTCGATAAGCCGAAGCAGCCGCTCCAACTCCGCGACGTGGAGAAACCAAGACCGGCTAAGGGGCAACTGCTTGTGCGAATCGCGACCTGTGCGGTATGCCGAACCGATCTCCACGTGGCTGATGGCGAACTGCCAGATCCGAAGCTACCACTCATACCAGGTCATCAAATTATTGGGTACGTCGAAGATGTGGGCTCCGACATTTCTTCGTCAGTCGCGATCGGAGATCGCGTCGGCATTCCATGGCTCGGTTGGACTGATGGCGAATGCGTTTATTGTCGCTCGAACCGTGAAAATCTGTGCGATCGAGCGCTTTTCACCGGTTACACGATCGATGGCGGCTATGCGGAGTTTACCGTGGCCGATGCACGATTCTGCTTTCATTTGCCTGACCGTTATGATGACGTCGAAGTTGCCCCGCTACTTTGTGCGGGACTGATTGGCTATCGCTCCTATCGCAAAACCGGAGATTCACGCAGGCTTGGCATATATGGCTTTGGTAATGCGGCGCACCTGATCGCGCAGATTGCCCTTTATGAAGGACGCGAACTTTTCGTGTTTACGCGGCCAGGCGACATGGAAGCACAGCAAAGCGCGAAAGCGCTGGGCGCAAAGTGGGCAGGTGGTTCCGACGAGATGCCGCCGGACAAACTCGATGCTGCGATTATTTTCGCCTCGGTGGGTCCGCTCGTGCCTGCGGCGCTGCGAGCGCTCGCCAAAGGTGGCATTGTGGTTTGCGGTGGAATTCACATGAGTGACATACCTTCGTTTCCTTATGCCGATCTCTGGGAGGAACGAGTGATCACGTCGGTGGCCAACCTCACTCGGCGCGATGGCGAAGAATTTTTCGATATCGCGCCGCGGGTTCCGATCAAGACGAATACGGAAACATTCCCCTTGGAAGATGCTAATATCGCGCTTGATCGGTTTCGCGCCGGCAAGCTAAGCGGAACCGCTGTTCTCCTAATCTCCAAGGCCGGCCATCCCGACCGGAGCGAGACACACCACACTCGAAGCCAGCAGCACCCAACCTAATCAGCGCGATCGATGCGCTCGTGAAAGATCTTTTGACTCACCTGCCCACTAAACAGGCGAAACGCCGCGAAAATCTGAGCACAACATCTTTTCCTTTCGTGTAGTTGGTGTGTTTCGTGGGCATTCTGCTTCCGGGCGGTGCCATCCGTGTTAGACGTGGCCAGTCCCCAGCTTTACGGGCTGTAGACTGCAATCGCTGCCTGTGCGTAGCCAGCTTCTTTTTTCAACGCGCCCGGGCTTGTGCGCGAGCGGCGATCGGGTTCACAAGATTGCTGGGCGCCCGTTTCTCGTCGTTTCGGACGGAACCGGCAGCGTTGCCTAGCGCTTCTTCCTCTGCAGGCAGAAATGGTCTGAACCGGCTTTTGTCGATCGCTTTCATGAAAGCTTCGTGCGGGGAGACTATGCCTTTTTCGAGGAGCGCCCAGATCGCGTCGTCCATGAACTGCATCCCCTCCGCCCTGCCTGATACAATCACATCCTGGAGTTTCTGCGTTGCGCCTTCGCGAATAATTGCGGCGACGGCGGCGTTCGCGATTAGGATTTCGTTTACTGCTATTCGGCCGGGTCGATCCGCTCTTTTTAAGAGTAATTGAGCCACCACTCCGCGCAGCGAGTTTGCGAGCATGGCCCGCGCCTGCGGTTGTCGGTCGGCCGGAAAAACGTCCACCATTCGATCCACTGTTTTGCGCGCGTTGTTAGTGTGCAGCGTACCGAACACGAGAAGACCGGTCTCGGCTGCGGTTAAAGCGAGTGAAACTGTTTCCAGGTCGCGCATTTCTCCTACAAGCACAATGTCGGTGTCTTCGCGCAGCGCGGCTTTTAGTCCAGCGGCGAATGAACTCGAATCCGTTGGCACTTCGCGCTGCGTGATGGTGCTTCGCTTGTTGTCATGGACAAATTCGATCGGCTCCTCGATGGTCACGACGTGTTTCGCAAAGTTTTGATTGATGTAGTCGAATAGCGCAGCTTGCGTGGTGGTCTTGCCGGAGCCGGTGGGACCAGTCACAAGCACCAGACCTCCGCGTAAATTCGCAAAATCTTTCACCGCCAACGGAATGCCTAGGTCCTCGAGCGTAGCTATCTTGGTTGGAATCAGCCGAAACGTCGCGCCGTAACCATTTGACTGCTTGAAGTAGTTACTGCGGAAACGAGAGGCTTCATCCATTTCATAGGCAAAATCCAGGTCTCCACGTTGTTCAAAGGTTTCCCAGTTACGCGCTCCGCAAATTTCGCTCATCATCTGAATGGCTTCCTCACGTGAAATCGGCTCGGCGCGAATGGGCATGATGTCTCCATGCACGCGCATTTTCGGTGGCTGCCCCTCCGCGAAATGCAGATCGGAGCCGCCGTGTTTGACGATTACGCTGAGAAATTGATCCAGGTAAGCCATTTGGTTAACGATGAATGACGAATGATAGATGACGAAGAAGTGACGAAGCTCGAATGATGAAAAGCCGCGGATTAGGATTGGTAGTGACGTCCGTTGCTTGACGCTGAAAGCGTGCACGTCCCGTCCGGGCTTCGCCATTCGAATTTACTTCGTCATTCGTCATTCGTGCTTCGTCATTTTCCCACTTGTTGGCGGACCATTTGTTTCTGCTCGGCGCGCGCGTAAGCCTCCTGAGCGCTGATCAAGCCGCGCTGATACAGTTCGATCAGAGTATCATCCATCAAGCGCATGCCTTGCTTTTTGCCGGTCTGAATAATGCCCGGTAACATGTACGTCTTCGCTTCGCGAATAACGTTGGCGACTGCTGGTGTGTTCGTAAGAATCTCCAAAGCAAGCACGCGCCCGGTGCCGTCCGCCCGCGGTATTAGCTGGTGACTGATGACGCCCCGCAAGGATTCGCTTACCATCACCCGAATTTGTTCCTGTTGATGGGGCGGAAACACGTCTAGTAGTCGATCAAGCGTGCGGGCTGCGCTACTGGTATGCAGCGTTGCCAAAACAAGGTGGCCGGTCTCAGCGGCAGTGATTGCGAGAGAGATCGTTTCCAAATCACGCATTTCTCCGACCATGATCACGTCCGGATCTTCCCGGAGTGAAGCGCGCAATGCTGTGGCGAAAGAGTCGCTGTGAGTGAATATCTCTCGTTGGGTAACGTGACAGTTTTTCGACGTTAAAATGTATTCGATTGGATCTTCCAATGTGATGATGTGATCGCGGCGCTCCATGTTTATCTGCTCGACCATTGCCGCCAGGGTCGTCGATTTGCCCGTTCCTACTGAACCGGTCGCCAGGATCAGCCCGTTCTGGTAACGGGTGAGTAGCTTGAGGCGCTCAGGTAACCCCAGGTCGTCCATGGTTCGGATGCGACTGTTGATCACGCGGAAGACAATCTCGACCCCAAGCCGCTGACGAACCACGCTGGTGCGATAGCGGGCGAACTCGTTTTCGTATGCAAAATCCGAATCTCCGCGCGTGTTGAGTTCGTTTTTATAGACGTCAGGAACAAATGCCTCAGCTAGAGCGGCCGTTTGCTCGGCAGTCAGTAGCGGTGCGTCGGGCCAGATAGGTTCCAACCGTCCGTGCAACCGCCAGCTCGGCTGCGCGTTCACGGCCAAATGGACATCAGATGCGCCGGCTTTTTGGCCGACCTCGAGATAATCATCCACGTGCCGCATCGCCTGCGATTTCACGGGAAGGTCTGGAGACTTAGCGATCATGGGCGTCCAAGGCAATCATTACGCGATCGGGCCGAGTGCGTAAATCCTAAAACGAGCGCGTCCGATAGGACACATTCGATTGCGGACTTTATGTTTTGCGGGGTGATTTCCCTGCAAAATCGGTCAGTCGATTTTTGACAAACTCGACTATCACTGGCCGGGCCAGACTGGCGGCAACTTTCAACGCAGCCAACGCAAAGCCAGTTTCGACCAGCTTCTTCTGTGATTTGCGGCTGGTTTTTGCATCCACATAAATTTTTTTCCTCCGCATCGGCGCCAAGGCAATCAGTGCACCGACCGCGGCTGCGGCTGTGATCCACGACACCGTTTGTTCTCGAAAGGATCTGCGGAATTTCGCAGGGAAATCCAATTCATGGCGCAGGCCGCACAAATCGCGTCCGACGCGTTCGCGTGAACCTGCGATTTCCGCTCTTAGTTCGTCGATTGATTTGTTGCCTGCAGATTTCTCAGCCATTCACGATCTTTCTTTAATTCAGCCAAAGTGGCTCGGAAAAACGGCTTGGTGATTCGGCTCCGCGCAATCAGGAGCAGCACCAGCGCAATTATGAAATGCAACGCAGCGGCGGCGAGCGCTATCCATGGCCATGAAATTCCAGCCAGATGAGCTAACCCGACAACGGCGCCAGTTATGAGGAAAACGTAACCCAGCGCACTGAGGAGTACCGCGAAAATCAAGCAACCAGCCAGTATCAGTAACTGCACTGCGGCCGCTTTTGATTCCTCGGCGACAAGGGCAAAGCGGCTCTCAAAAAACTCCGCAAGCGCGCTTATGAGCGCCAAGAGGTTCTCGAGCAAACCGGGATGCCCCGCAGGATTGCGGGATCGAGGGCTCTCACTGATCATCTCCGAAAGCTTTCGGAGTTAACGCCGGAAGATCAGACCCAGCACAAACCCAATTCCGAGCGCCGTAAATATCGCCTTGGTCGGATTCTCACGGACGTATTGTTCCGCGTCTTCCTGGAACGTACGGGCGCGATCCCTCGCATCTCCCCAGGCTTGTTCTGCCTTGCCGCGTGCTTCGCCCCATTTTTGCTCTGCCTTGCCGCGATATTCGTCAGCTATGGCGCCTGCTGCCGATCTCAAATCGTCAGCTGCTTTGCGCGCATGTTGTTTACTGCTCTCCAGCTTGTCGCGAGCATCCGCTCCGCCCGACGTCTTTTGTTCTGCTTTATTTTCTTCTGCCATTGGTAATCTCCAGTTAATTCTAGCGCCAACTATCCGCGTGCTTCACAAATTCGGCAAACATATCTCTTGGCGAACTTGAGCGCCACGTAGAGCACCCAAAAACCACTCGCACTTGGACGCCTAGGAGGTTTTAGCGGGTTCGAGCTAAGACAAAAGAAACTACTGTTCGCGAAAAACAATGCGCGCCTTTGTCAGATCGTAGGGTGAAAGCTCGACGGAAACTTTGTCTCCTGGCACGATCCGGATAAAATGCTTGCGCATCTTACCAGAAATATGTGCGAGCACATTGCGTTGTCCTGGTAGATCGACCCGAAACATCGTTCCCGGCAGTACCTGGGTTACCGTGCCTTCCGTTACGATCTGACCTTCCTTCGACACGCGCCGAATATATCCATGTGAATCTGTGCCTCAAGGTGGATCGGTTCGTCCGAAAGACCACAAAGAATGCGTTCTGTCCTCTGGCTACCTAACGCAGCTGATCCCGGGAGATCGTCGGCAAATATTCCCGAAGTTCCTGGCGCTTCCACCATGCGCCGGTTTGCCGATGCTCCTCAATGTTTGTAAAACGATAGCGATAAAACATCGCGCGGAGGTAGTTGGGCGGTTTATCCGGGAACGGGTTATGCGCAAGCAATCCGGTCACATCTTGCGATCCCTCCAGAAGCCTGACAATTAGCCCGACCAACCATGGATTTTGCGCGGGAGTTTCCAAGGCGGCAAACCACATCTGCCAGTCAAGTCTTGGTTGGTGCGGTGCGCACCAGCCGGGGGCGCGTTTCACGTCGCCAGGTTTCCATTTGAATTCATAAGGCGCCCAATTAATGCCATCGGTACTGCCTTCGATCACGATTTCGCAACGGTCCTTGGTCATCACGCGAAAGAGCCCGTAGCCATTCACGATTCGAAATGCTTCCAGCTGTTCGTAGAAGTTCGCCAGCCACCCTGGCGGTCGGCTTTGCGGCTTGAACGCGCTGAAAATGAGCCACGCGTTGATCGGAAACGTGACAACAATCACTGCAATCGCGCCGTACGTTGCCCAACGAGCCGATACAGATTTCGCGTTTGGAGGGCGGAGCTCCTGCGACGCAGGGCTCGCGGGAGCTCGCCGCTCCATCCCTCGACTGATTGCCGCGTCATCGACCAGCAGTAAACACAACGCGATCGTCAGCAGATTGAAGAAGCAATAGTTGCCGGTGAGCGCGATTACCATTTGAAGAAAGATCATTAATCCCGCAGCAACCAGCCCCGGGCGTCGCGGCGCCCAGATAAAAAATGACGCGATGATCTCCACTGCGAGACAAAATGCGACTGAGAAGTGTTTGAACCATTCCGGAGTTTTGTCTGCCCACCAACTGAAGATTGTCGGCAACGGTTGCGACCAGTAATGATAATCAAGCGCTGTGAGCGCGCTCCAATGAAACGAATGATTCACCCAACCCCAGGAATCGTCGCCGCTGGTTAGCTTCACGACGCCGGACATAAGCATTAATTTGAAGAGAAGGAACTTGAGCAGAAACAAACCCGCACGTGAGACCGGAGAAACTATAGCTGAGGTCGCTGTAGTCGGGATCGCCGATGCCGGCCACTGCAAAAGGTCCCGCGGCCATAGTCGCCATGGGGCGAGAAAGATCGATAAAAAGCCGGCCTCCAGCAGGAAAACATCCCATTGAAAGTTGAAAAACACTTGTCCAGCAATGGTCAGTGACAGGTAAAAGATAAAAAGCCCGACAAGGGAAAGCGCAGGAGCGACACCGAAAATCAGAAGCAACGAAAGAACAACGCCCCCACCGCAAAGGAAATGTAGAAACGCATTGCTCGAGTCGAACCAGCAAAGCGTCGGCAAAAGAAAATAGGCATCTAGCCCGACTTGCTGCCGAACCGCCGGCAGGAACTGACTTACCGGCGACATTCCGTTGCTGCCAACAAGCCCATCGACTTGGACCCACAGCGAAACGAATGCGATGAGATAGATGAGGCCGAGCATGCGGAGAAACCAGCGCCGCGCCCAAAAATAAGTCGGCGGTCGCACATCTTTACCCCAGAGCAATCGAGTAACTGTTGATCCGAGACTTCGATTGTGGGCGATGAATTTGTAAGCAGTCTCGGAAATTGCTGCGAAGCCAGGCACGCGATCGTAGCTCCACGCCAGCCATTTCCTCGAAGATCGATATCGCAGCGAGCGATACACGGCTTCCGCGGCAAAGTAGGCTTCGCCATCCGGTTCGACGAATGCAACGGCACGCTTGAATTGTTCGACTGGAATTTCGGGGAAGCGCGCGGCTGCCTCCTGATAAGTAGCATAGTCTACTTTGCCTGCCGTGATTTCGCGCCAACGTTCGATCCACCGCTTGCAAAAATGACACTCGCCATCCCAAATCATGAGAGGCCTTGGCGGAGGATTCGAGACGCGAAGGCGCGATTCGTTAGCCATTAGCGCCCAACGTCCAACGCCCAACGCTCAACGTCCAATTCAGAATCCGAATTCGGCGTGTGGTGTTCGGCATTTCTTAATCCGTAAACTCCGCCCACACCGGCGCATGATCCGATGGTTCCTTGCCCTTGCGCATTTCAAGGTCAATCCCTGATGCGCTGCAGCGCTTCGCCAGGTTTTCGGTAGCCAGAATCGCGTCGATGCGCAGGCCGCGATTTCTTTCAAACGCGCGCATCTGATAATCCCACCAACTGAAAAGTTCACCTTCCTTGTGATGAATCCGCAGTGTGTCCCGCAAGCCGATTTCACACAATTCCTGCAACGCAGCGCGTTCGCGATCGGAACACATAATGGCGCCACGCCACAGGTCGGCATCGTAAACGTCGATGTCTTCCGGTGCGACGTTAAAATCGCCGCACACCACCACATCGCTGGATTTTTCTTTTGCGATGCAATCTCGCAGGCGACGATACCAATGGAGTTTGTATTCGTAGGCGGAGGAGCCGACCGCCTGTCCGTTGGGCGCGTAAATCGAAAACACCCTCACGCGGTCAACGGTTCCTGCAATCACGCGCGTCTGCGGATCGACTACTTCATCGCAGAGCGATGGACGCACATCCTGTAGCTCAATTTTCGACAGAATCGCGACGCCGTTGTACGATTTTTCTCCATGATAAGCCGCGTAATAACCCGCGGCCTGTAAAGCGAGCGCAGGAAATTGATCGTCCGTGCATTTTGTCTCCTGCAAACAAACGATGTCCGGCGTAGTCGCCTCCAGCCAGGCGAATAACCGGTCCTGGCGCTTGCGCAGCGAATTAATGTTCCAGGAGGCAATGCGCATTTCTGTAGCGGCGGCCTATGACCGCCGAATTGTTTCGGACAATTTACCATCGGCGCTCATAGAACGCCGCTACAGTTCTAGCTCTACCCCTGGGGCTGGCACAAAGATTTCCGTGGCCGGAAGCGCCGCCGACAACGTTGCGCGCATCCACTCCACGGCTGGTGGATCGCCGTGTACAAGAACAATCTTGCCGGGCGAAAGTTTCTTGGCGTAATCGACGAGCCCCTCGCGAGTCGCGTGCGCGCTGAACTGAAACTGTTCGATATTGCAGCGGACGCGCTGGGCCGGTTTGTCGGGGTCAAGAGCAACCTCGCCATTCGTTCTCGCCTCGCGCAGACGACCGGCAGGCGATTCCGGGCTGGCATAGCCAACAAAAAAGATCGAATGGTGCGGATTCTCAATTAATCGACGCCCAAGAACATTAGAGAGTGTTTTTGGTACCATCATTCCACTGGAGAGCACGTAAACCCGTCCTGGGCTTAGCGGCGCGTCACGCACTGTTTCGTCGTTCAAAATGAACGGTGCGGCTTCTCGCATTAATTGCAGACGCGGCAGTTGCCGGCGAGTCATGTGCGCGCGCCGATCGTAGATATCGATCATCTTCGAGCTGAGACCGCCGATATAAATTGGAAATTCAGGCAGGACCCTTTCACGACGGAATTTGTAAAGCATTGCCAGGATCTCTTGCGTTTTTCCGAGAGCGAACACCGGTATGAGCACGCACGAGCCTCGCGTAAAAGCTGCGACCATTGCTTCTACCAGGCGTCGCTCTTCACCTTCCCGTGTCCAGCCAGCGGGTTTTGCGTGGTCGCCTCGCGTGCATTCCATGATCAGGACGTCAATCTTTGACTCCGGAAAAACTGCCGCTTCCATGATCGTTTGGTCGTCGAAATTGACGTCCCCAGTGTAAAAGACCGTTCGCCCCTCCGCGCGCAGCAAAATTCCACTCGAACCCAGCACGTGTCCTGCATCGAAAAACTCGAATGTCAGCGCGTCTTTTTCGCGCTGAGGTGCGCGCTCGCCCGCGATGGAAATTCGTTGACGCAGTGGACACCAACGCCAGCGTTCCAATGCGCGATCGGTCTCCCGATGCGTGAAAAGCGGATATAACCCCGCGACGGCGCGACCAATCTCCTCGCGTTGCCGGGTCATAACATTAACCGAGTTGTGCAAAAGCACGTTGCCGATCTGGGCTGTGGCTTCCGTCATGAAAATGCGCGCGGTTGGAAATCGCCGCATGAGTACCGGCAATGTGCCTATGTGATCCTGGTGGGCATGCGAGATCAGGATTGCCTCGATCTCCTGGCCTGCGATCGCTTTGAAATTCGGCAGCGCATCTTCACCGGTGTCCTTGGGGTGCATTCCGCTGTCGAGCACCAGTCGATGGCGGCCCATCTCCAGATAATATGAATTCGCACCAATCTCGGTGCGGCGCGTCAAGTTAATGAATTTCAAATGCAGTTCTTGTTAGTGCACCTTTTAATTCTTCTATCAGCCGCGCAATTCTCTGAACAGTCGCTATCGCGGCTAGTCTAAGTAATGGCCGCATGAAAGGAGAAACGGAGCCGCAACGCGATGCAAACGCCAAGCCAAATTCGTTGGACGCGAGTGACGCGCATGATGTGCGCGATGAGCCAGATAAAGCGCGGCTACAGCCACTTCTCGAAAATCCGAAGCCAGTTGCCGAGCAGAATTTTTTCGATTTCCTCGTCATTGAAACCGCGCTCAATCAATTTACGAGTGAGATTGCGCGTGTGGGAATGGTTCTTTAAATCGGGAATGAATTGGGGCGTTGTAAGCTTTTCGGCGAGCTCTCGCTTCGCCGACTCCGGCCACTGGCTATAGATAAACTCAAAGAAATCAAACCCAACACCGACTCCATCAATGCCAATCAAATTGGCTATGTGTTCGATGTGGTCGACGTAATGATCGAGAGTGCTTTCTTCTTTTTTTGCACTTACTAGCACGGAGTTAACGCCAATTACACCCCGCCGTTCGCCAATCATTTTGATTTGGTCATCGCTGATGTTGCGCTCGATATCGTAATAACGCCGGACGTTGGTGTGCGAAACAATCGGTGGCTTTGTCGTCATAGATAAAACGTCGTTAAAACCGGCTGGATTGATGTGTGCAAGATCGATAATCACGCCGAGCGCTCCGCATTCTCGCACCAGATCACGACCAAAGTTGGTGAGGCCTTCCGGCGATGAACCCCTCGAAGCAAAGACTCCACCATGTCCTGCCGCATTGCTTCGCGCGTGTGTAAGTCCAATTGCCCGGACGCCCAGCTTGTAAAAGATGCGCAATAAATCCAGATCTGTCCCGAGTGGCTCAACTCCCTCGAACGTGATGAGCAGCGCGATTTTGCCTTTTGCGCGTGCCTGCTGGATTTCTCGATAGCTTTTGCAGATCGCGAACTGCTGGCACGCCTGCGTCTCAGCGTAAAGGCGCGCAATTTGATCGAGCGCCACACGAAGGCCCGTCTCCGGGAGATAACGGTCCTCGATGTAGATCGCGACGCCGACGAGGCGGATGTTTCCAGCTTCGAATTCCGGTAAAAACTCGGTTTCAAGCACGTTCTTGCGCTGGCGCTTTTCGTACAAATCCATCGGCAAATCGAAATGCAGATCAATAATGCCGCCCGCTTGCAGCCGGTCGATTCGTTCTTCGAGGGATTTGTCAGTCATGCTTGGCAGAAGAAACCGTGGATTATGCAGATGTCACGGATAACAAGCACCAGGCGAGGCAGGCACAGCTAGCCGGCTACAGTCAGCTTTTCCAGAACGACCGTCGGGCTAGAGCCACCTGCTTAGCTCAAGCATGCGCCGAATGGGTAGCTCTGCGCGCTTGCGCAGTGGCTCTGGCAAAGTGATTTCCGGTTCCATGTTCAAGAGAGCGTCGTATGCTTTTTCGAGCGTGTTCATCTTCATGAACCGGCATTCGCCACAGAAGCAGTTATCTGTCGGACCGGGAATGAAGGTTTTGTTAGGAATTTCTTTTCGCAGACGATGCAACAGACCGGCTTCAGTGACAATAATGATCTCGCGCGCTGCCGATTCGCTGCAAAAAGTCACCATTTTCTCGGTGGAACAAACTTCATCGGCCAACATACGGACGGGGTACGTGCATTCTGGATGCGCCACTACCGGTGCATTCGGATATTGTTGGCGAATGTGGTTAATGCTCCGCGCAGTGAACTCTACGTGCACGTAACAATTCCCCTGCCACAAATCCATTTTGCGTCCTGTCCGCTCCATCACCCAAGCTCCGAGATTTTGGTCCGGAACAAAGAGAATGTTTCGCTCGACCGGAGCGGCCCGCACAATCTTGTCGGCGTTCCCGCTGGTGCAGATCACGTCGGCTAACGCCTTTACTCCGGCGCTGCAATTGATGTAGGCGATGACATAGTAATTTTTGTCTGCGTTCTTTTTCAGGAACTGCGCCAGCTTTTCCGGCGGACACGATTCGGAGAGTGAGCAGCCGGCATCGAGGTCTGGCAAGATCACGCGCTTGGTGGGATTAATAATCTTCGCCGTTTCGGCCATGAAATGGACGCCGCAAAACAAGATCACGTCGGCGTCCGTTTTCGCTGCCTGATAACTTAAACCTAACGAGTCACCGACAAAGTCAGCAGCATCCTGTAACTCGGGCACCTGATAGTTATGGGCGAGAATAACAGCGTTCCGTTCGCGCTTGAGCTCCTGTAACTCTTCTGCAAGATCAATACGAGTTCGCCGTGAACTGCCAAAGTTTATGCCGGCGGTTACCATCGGCTAATATGGCGGTTTTCGGGGGGAATTACAAATCCTCGGCATTTGTAGCGGCGCTCGCCCAGGCGGCTGACACATCCGCCGCTACAGCGCAAGGGCTTTGCGCATCGCTTCAATCGGCGGCTCGCGATCGAACCAGATGGAAAACGAGAACGCACCTTGATGGAGCAACATCGATATTCCATTCGCGCTGCGCGCACCCGCTTGTTCGGCGGCGTGAAGCAGAGCAGTTTTGGATGGCCCATATACGCAATCGAAAACCATGTGATGCGGTGCAAGTAATCGGGCTGGGACCGCGGCTGGATCGCTCGAATTCATCCCAAGGGGAGTCGCGTTGACGATAAGATCCGTGTCCGCAAGTTGCATGCGTATTGCCGATTCTTCCCATGTTATAGCCTCAAGGCGCGCTGCGGGACCAAGCACGCGAGGTTCCATAAAAAATGGGCGCAACCGCTCCCTGATCGCATTCGCTTTTTCCAGTGTGCGATTGACGAGAACGAGACGTTCGCAGTTCTCAAGCGCGCATTGCCACGCAATAGCGCGTCCCGTTCCGCCGCCGGCGCCAATTATCATTACTCGCAGATCGCGCACATCGACGGAGAATTCCGCGCGGATGGCGCGCAGGAATCCCTCGCCGTCGGTATTCGAGCCAACGAGTTTCTTGTCGCGAAGGCAAATCGTGTTCACCGATCCTGCGCGACTGGCAAATTCATCTGCCTCGTCGATCTGCGCGAACCCCGCAATTTTGTGCGGCACGGTCAGGTTCACTCCCGCGAAATCCAAGTTTCGAAAAAACCGCAGAGCCGATCTCAATTCATTCGGCCGTATATGAAAACGCGCGTATTGCGCGTTGATCTCGCAGGCGCGCAGGGCCGCATTTTGCATGTCCGGAGAGAGCGAATGGGCAACAGGATCACCAAAAACGCCCAGGCGAATAGGGGGATCAATGTCGCGCGCGAAATCCTCCCACTTCTCAAGATCAGCGAGCGTGTAGCGTTGGGTGGTTTGCCTTGTCATTCGCGCTGGGATAGTACGACCGCGCGTGTTTTTTGCGAAGGCGCAAAAAACGAACGTATCAGTGCCACGTTGGCTGGGCGGCCGACGCGCATCCTGCTTGTCGGATCAAAGCATTGCCGGAGAGACGCCCACGTGCCCCACAGGCAAGATGCCTGTGCTACATTGACGTCCGATTTAGATGACGACCAAGACTGACAACCCTTCGGATTTTGTTCGCGATATCGTCGCGGACGACCTTCGCGCGGGCAAATACAAACAAATCTGCACGCGTTTTCCGCCCGAGCCTAACGGCTACCTGCATATCGGCCACGCGAAATCCATTTGCCTCAACTTCGGAATCGCTCACGAGTTTGGCGGCATTTGCAACATCCGGATGGACGATACCAACCCGATCAAGGAGGAAGCGGAATATGTCGAGTCAATCATGACTGACGTGCATTGGCTGATCGATGGTTGGGCGGACAAGCATGTCGGTGGCGCCCCGTTTTTCGCATCGGATTATTTCGACCGTTTCTACGAATACGCGGTCGACCTTATCCGCAAAGGCAAAGCGTACGTTTGCGATATGACTTCCGAGGAAACGGACGCATATCGCCGGCTGGGGAAGGCAAGTAACTCTCGCGATCGCTCGATCGAGGAAAACCTCGATTTGTTTGCGCGAATGAAAGCGGGGGAATTTCCCGATGGGGCGCGCACGTTGCGTGCGAAGATCGACGTAAACGCCGCGAACGTCTGGTTGCGCGATCCAGTGCTCTATCGCATCCGGCACGCCTCGCATCATCGCACCGGGGACAAATGGTGCATTTATCCGATGTACGACTGGGCGCACACCCTTAGCGATTATATCGAAGGGATCACGCATTCGGTGTGCACACTGGAATTCGAAGTGCACCGGCCACTCTATGATTGGATTCTCGGCGCGCTCGAATTGCCGGAGCCGCGCCCGCATCAATATGAGTTTGCGCGGCTCAATCTCACCTATGCGGTGGTGAGCAAACGCAAACTGATCCAGCTCGTGAACGAAAAACTTGTCAACGGCTGGGACGATCCACGGATGCTAACTATTTCCGGATTGCGTCGGCGCGGCGTGACCGCGAGCGCCTTGCGCGCGTTCGCCTATAACGTTGGCATCACGAAATATCCGAGCATGACGGACATGGCTGTGCTCGAACACGCGATGCGTGACGAATTTAATCGTAACGCCCCCCGCCGACTCGCCGTGCTGCGACCGATCAAGATTGTGCTGACGAATTATCCGGAGGGAAAAATTGAAGAACTCGATGCAATCAACAATCCCGAAAATCCCAATGCCGGAACGCGCAAGATTCCGTTCAGTCGCGAGCTTTACATCGAGAGCGACGATTTCATGGAGACGCCACCGCCGAAATATTTTCGGCTCCGGCCGGGTGGCGAAGTGCGACTTAAATACGCGTACATTATTAAGTGCAATGAGGTCCTGAAAGATGAAGCCGGCAAGGTGATCGAGCTCCGGTGCACTGTCGATCTCGACAGCAAATCAGGCGGACCGACTGCTGGTCGCAAAGTGAAAGGAACGATACATTGGGTAAGCGCGGCGCAGGCAATCGATGCAGAGGTTCGATTATATGACCGCCTGTTCAGCGTTCCGGAACCCGATGCAACCGGCGATTTCAAATCATTTATCAATCCGCATTCGCTGGACGTCGTGACTGCGAAATGCGAGCCAGCACTTGCGAAGGCCCGTCCGGAAGAGCGATATCAATTTGAGCGACTCGGCTATTTTGCCATCGATCCGGATTCGACGCGTGAAAAACAGGTGTGGAACCGCACGATTACGCTAAGGGATACCTGGGCGAAGGAAGCTCGCAAATAAATCGCGTGTCCTCCTGAGTCGCGAAGACGACGAAGGATCTCCCGTTGGGCGATGGAATCACACAACGTAGCTCGCATAATCTTCCGGAGTTGTGGGGGTCCCTCGCTACACTCGGGATGACGATGCGTTAGAATGTGGAAAGCGCGCGATCGATTCGGTCCACCACCTTTTCTTTGCCCAGAACTTCGAGCAAGTGATAAAGGCTGGGTCCCACGTTGCTGCCAGTCACAGCGAGTCGAGTCGGATGAACAATACCGCCGACTTTTACGCCTAGCTTTGCGGCTGTGCTTTTCAATGTCGTTTCAAGTGTAGCAGCATCGAATTTCTCGAGCACGCTCAGCGCCTCCCGAACCGCTTTCAGTCTTGCTTTGTTCTCAGCGGTGAAATGCTTGGCAACGCCCTCGGGATTGTAATCGAAATCGTCTGTGAAATAGAACCCACAATAGGCCGGTAATTCATCAAAGGTGTTGATTTTGCCTTTGCACGTTTCTAGTGCAGCACGCACATATTGCTCTGGAAAACTCCCAAGCTTCACCCCGCTCGACTTCAGCTTCGCGAGAGCGAGATCGTAAAACTCGGAGTCGCTCAATTCGCGTGCGTATTCGCCATTCAACCAATGGAGTTTGTCGGGATCGAACGTGGCGGAGCTGCGCCCGATGTTTTTCAGATCGAAAATCCGGATGATCTCGTCGATATCAATTTTTTCCCGGTTATCTTTTGGCGACCAGCCAAGCAGACAGAGATAGTTTCGCACCGCAGCCGGCAGATAACCGCGCCGAATGTAGTACGCCAGGCGCGCGCCTTCGTCGCGTTTGCTCATCTTCGATCCGTCGCGGTTTAGGATAAGAGGAATGTGCGCGTAATGCGGCGGCGTTGCGCCGAGCGCGCGAAAGATCTCGATGTGCTTGGGCGTGTTCGACAAGTGATCTTCGCCTCGGATCACGTGGGAGATTTTCATCTCCAGGTCGTCAATCACATTCACGAAGTGAAAAATCCACGAGCCATCCGGACGCCGGATTGTCATGTCGGGGTGCGTCGCGGGATTGGTGAGATCGAAATCGATTTTCCCGCACACGATGTCATCGACGATGACGTGCTCGCGTGGCGAACGGAATCGCAAGGCACCCTGATCCTCGAAGATGTGACCGGCATCCCGAAGCTTCTTCAGGTAGCGCTCGTAAAGTTCCGTCCGCTGACTTTGCAAATAAGGTCCGTAATCGCCGCCCGCATGAGGCCCCTCGTCCCAGTTCAGGCCCAACCACTGTAGTCCGTCGTAGATCGCGGCCATGGCTTCCTCGGTGTTTCGCTTGATATCGGTGTCTTCGATTCGCAGAACGAATTTGCCGCCGTGATGCCGCGCAAACAGCCAGTTGAAAAGCGCCGTGCGCGCCCCGCCGATGTGAAGGTAGCCGGTAGGAGAGGGGGCAAAACGAACGCGGATGTCAGACATTGGAGTAACAGAGTTCTGGAGTAATGGAGTAATGCATTTCTTTCACAAGTCCGCTAGGCCATTACTCCAGCACTATTACTCTACAAAAATCCTCCCTGCGCGGCGACGGGCATGGCGGTCTTGCGGGAGATTCACTTTGGCGGTGGCGGCGTCGTGATCGGCAAGGGAGCGCACGCGCTCGATCACGTCGAAACTAATCTCGGAAATTTTTTGCGCTCGCAGCCATTTCAGAATTGCACGCCGTTGAAGCGCGACTGGCAACGCCCGGAGCCGAGCGACTGAGAACTGGGCATCGGTCGAATCCGGGAGCCGTTTTTCGATCCAATCTTCTTCTTCGCCGGCGATTGCAGCAGCCCGCCAAATAGCGGGACGAATGTTTCGGCCAAGAATCTTCTCCAAGTAAGGGATGATGCGATGACGAATGCGGTTGCGGAGCGGATTAAGATTCTTATTCGATGCGTCCTCGCGAAATTTGATCCGATGCTCGCGCACGTAAATGTCGATCTTTTTCCCCCAGACAGCGAGAAACGGCCGCACAATGGTAAGATCGACATCGTCGATCCGGCGCGTTGAAATCTCCCGCATTCCGCTCAAGCCTGCAGCCCCTGCACCGCGAAAGAGATTGATCAAAAACGTTTCGACGAGGTCATCGGCGTGATGTGCGAGAAAGATCGTTTTGCATTTTCGGCGTCGTGCAGTTTCAGCGAAAAATTTGTAGCGGGCTTCGCGCGCTGCGGTTTCGATCGAGATCTTCTGTTTCGAGGCGAGGGCGCGGACATTTACCGCGCCAAGCTCAAAATCGAGGTCTGCCGTTCGTGTTCTTGGCCGGGTGCTTCTCCTGCAGCGCTCGACTAGCTTCTGGACAAAGCGCGCATCGGCATCGCTCATTCGTCCTCGCAATTGATGGTTCAAATGACAGACGATCAATTTCTCGTAACCGAGGTTGACCAGCCAGTGCAGTAACGCGACGGAATCGCGCCCACCAGAAACGCCAACGAGATAGCGCGCTTCAGAGGAAAAATCACGGCCGACTCGAGGGCTGATCTTCAACGGCTTCATCAGCGCCTTCCTGTCATTCCGAGCGCAGCGAAGAATCTCTGATTATCTGTTCCAGCGGAGCGCTCATTAGCAATCAGAGATGTTCGGCTCAACGTGACAATTCTTTGAATCCAATTCATTGCGACACTGCATCCAACGTTCAAAGCAATCATGAACGATCAACAAAGTTTAGACAAAAGCGGAAACGGCTGACGTCTTTAAAAGAAAGGATTCAACGATATGAATAATCACACCACCTACGCACTGCTGGTCCAGTCACAGGAGAAGGGTCGAGCCATAATGGAAACGGCGGTTTATATCACGTGCATTTTGAGCGTGGTCGTCGCCATCTTTCAATTCGCCGGACAACCGACCCCGGACCCGTTCGCCGGGTTCAATTCACCACCGCAACCTACGCCGGTCGTTTCGCATCACGCTGTGGAGAGAGTACTGGATACGAAATCTTGAAATAAACCGCGGCGACATACTTTGAACGGGGTCGCGGCGATCACTTGCCGCAACGACATCCGCCACCGCGGGCGGTTTGCACAATTGCGATGAGTTGGTCACCAGAATTGAGGAGGGAACGCTCCCGAAGGCACGTAAGAAAATGAATAGATTGCGGAGTAGGATTTGACAATGAATGAACGTTCATTCATCTTCCCAGCCTATGTCCCAACCCCAGATAGACTCTTCCAATGGCGATCGGCGTTCCCAAATCCTTGAAGCTGCGTTGGTCTGCTTCGCCAAGCGCGGGTTTCACCAGACCAGCATGCACGATATCAGCGGCGAGGCAGGGATTAGCGTAGGTCTGATTTATCGCTATTTCGAGAATAAGGAGGCGGTCATTTCCGCAATGGCTGCCATGCATAAGGAAGAAATTCAGCAGATGCTTGAACGCGCGCGACAGGCGCCGAGCCTCCTCGAATCATTGGAAATTTTGTTCACCGCACATTGCTGCGAAAATGAACCGCGACTGGTTTCCGCGTTCGTCGTGGATCTTTACGCTGAGGCCTCGCGAAATCCGCACGTGGCTGATTTGGTCCGCGATGTTTTGGAAACCGCGATGAACGGAGTAAGAGACTTAATTGCGCGCGCTCCGGAAGTGCAAAATACAGGGAACAATCTGACGCCGGGTGACCTGGCGGAGCTAATTTTTGCCGTCGCACGCGGGATGTTGATGCTGGATGTCTTACGGCCGCACGAAATGACCGCGGCAGATCGGCGCACGCGGCAACTGGAAGTGACACGCAGACTTTGGCGCTTGTTATTCAAACCGGAGGGGGAACTCGCTTATGCATGACGTGGCAAAGGGTATTTCAAATGTTCCAGTGCAATCGAATGCAAGACCCCGACGTCGCGGGCGGGGGGTTGGCATTGCGATAGGTCTGCTGGCCGCCATTTTGGTTTTCGCTTTTGGCATCAAAGCACTGCAAATCCGCAAGATGATGTCAACGCCGATGGTGATACCCCCGACGACAGTGTCGAGTGCAACGGTGAAAGAAGAAGATTGGGCGCCGACGTTGTCGGCAGTCGGTTCGATCTCGGCGGTGCAGGGCGCTGTCGTTTCCAGCGAGCTTGGCGGAGTCGTCAGCCAAATCGCGTTCGAAAACGGCGGTACCGCGAAGAAAGGCGATTTATTGCTTCAACTCGACGCGTCGGCCGAAGAGGCGCTTTTGCGATCGGCAGAAGCTGAAGCCGAGTTGGGACGGCAGGACTTGGAACGAACTCGCGGCCTTGCGTCACAAAAGGTGGTTTCAAAGGCTGAACTCGACGCTGCGGAATCGAAATTCAATAGGCTGAATGCTGTTGCCGATCAAATGCGCTCTAATATTCGGAAGAAGACGATTATCGCGCCATTTGATGGCCAGCTCGGGATTCGTCAGGTGAACGTCGGGCAAATGATCAACTCGGGCCAACAAGTGGTGCAGCTCACTTCACTCGACTCACTCTTCGCCGATTTCGCCTTGCCCCAACAATATCTTGGTCAGTTAACGCCGGGCTTGGAGGTGCACGTGACCACGGACGCTCTTCCCGGCCATGTATTTCCCGGAAAGGTGACCGCAATTAATTCGATG
>Ga0307471_100000485_pt1 | contig 20403 bp, 18 predicted proteins | sample atmos_gasesAM3C__2_FD_204566 | JGI IMG/M metagenome (GOLD analysis project Ga0307471, IMG submission 204566) | Hardwood forest soil microbial communities from Morgan-Monroe State Forest, Indiana, United States - atmos_gasesAM3C_515 | ecosystem: Environmental > Terrestrial > Soil > Temperate...
CAGCACTGCGGTCATTGATGCTCCAGACATCGGAAAGAGGCGGATACGGAATACAGCGAGACCGCCTGTCGGCACAGGACCCAAGGACATCGGCAAGAGCTTGGGACCAAATGTTTGAGGGCCAAGGGCAACCCCCAGTTGGCGAAGCGCACTCGGCGCGAAGCCGTACGAATCAAAGTTAACGAGGTGACTCGCGATCCAGACACCCGTCTCCAGCACGGTTCCATTCGAGGACTTGTGGGCAAAAGTTCCGGCTGCTGTGACTGACTTGCTTTGCGCGTCGAACGTGCCTGCACCGCTCATCTCATAGCTTTCGTCGTTTGCTGACCTGACCGCGGCCGGACAGGTGGCAGAGTCACAAAGAAACCCTGAAGCCACCAGAAAGGCGTAATTAGAAGGGCTGTTTTGTGCCCTGGCCGGACCAGCACCCAGAAACACGGCTAGACTGGGCACGGCAACCCACGTAACAATTAGGGTCGAAAATATGTTTCGGTTTGACATGACTTCCTCTCCTGCCAGCGTGCCCCTTGGTGACGTTTGGGAGAATGAGCGGCTTTGCGGCTTTGCGGCTTTGCGGCCTGGCGGTGGAGAAGCTTCGCATTTTCGCCGCAGACCTCAAAAAGACAGATACATATCAGCCTGTTCGATGCTTTCGTGTCGAAAATTGCAAACCAAGATGGCCTCAGGCCAACGCAGAAAAGCGTATCGACGAGAAAAATGTCAACCCTTGAGGCCAACTTTGTTTACTTACGGCGTCCGAAAAAAATCCGTGGAAATTGCCCGAAGAGTCCTCAAAGAGACCAACGATGACACCGCCGGGATTGATCCCGGGTGCATCAGTGAAGGTGACTCCGGGAAAGTCGAACGACGTGAATTCGCCCTCCTTCAACACGAAACCATGAGTGACATGAGATGTGTCGATGTAACTACCGATGTTCGTGCCCTCCAGATTGGGACCGCCGGTTAGCGCTGATTTTCAAATCGGAAATCCAGGTTGATGCTGCCCGTCAGGAAATTCTACTGCGGGGTCGTCCCCGCCCAAAGATCGTGGAATCCGGTAGGAGTGGCGTTGCCAGGCACTGTCTGGTGCCAGCGTTACTGCCTCGCCAAGCTAGCTCGCGTTCCGATCCCACCAGAGCGCGCGGTTGTGCAGCGCAATCACGTGCTCTGGGCTGGCTTACGGGCGTCGCAGGAAGCCGTGATGCACATTGCCCGCATCAATGTAGTATCCCGTGAGCGCACCTGCTGGGGTGATGGTGGCGGGAAAGGTACCCTGGCCGGGGCCGGTGCCTGCGCCCGGAGCATCGAACGTGGTCAAGGTACCGTCAGGAGCGCGCAGGAAGCCGTGAGCCACATTGTTTGTGTCAAGGTACCATCCCGGAATCGCCCCCGGCGTGCTGATGGTGCCGGGTAGGGTACCCTGACCGGGGCCTGTGCCCGCGCCCGGAGCATCGAACGTGGTGAAGGTGCCGTCAGGGGAGCGCAGGAGGCCATGATTCACATTGTTCGCGTCAAGGTAATCTACCACTATCGCCCCCGCGGGGTTAATGCCTTCCACCATGGTACCCTGGCCGGGGCCGCTGCCTGCACCCGGAGCGTCGAACGTGGTGAAGGTGCCGTCAGGGGCACGCAGGAAGCCGTGAAACACATTGCTTGCGTCAACGGAGTTGCCCGCGAACGCGCCAGCTGGGCTAATGTTATCGGGAAGCGTAATAAAAGTACCCTGGCCGGGGCCGGTGCCTGCGCCCGGGGCATCGAAAGTGGTGAAGGTGCCGTCAAGAGCGCGCAGGAAGCCGTGACCCACATCGTTTGCGTCACTGTAGCTGCCAGCGATCACGCCGGCTGGGTTGATGTTTCCCGCAAAGGTGCCCGAACCAGGCTCTGTGCTCGCACCTGGAGCATCGAACGTCGTAATGGTGCCCTTAGGTGTGCGCAAGAAGCCGTGCTGCACATGGTTTGCGTCCCAGTAGAAGCCTGTGACCTCGCCTGCCGGGTTGATGCCGAGGGACAAGGTACCCCGGCGGGGGCTTGTGCCTGCGCCCGGGGCGTCGAAAGTGGTGAAGGTGCCGTCAAGAGCGCGCAGGTAGCCGTGCCTTACGTTGCTTGCGTCATTGTAGTATCCCGTGATCTCGCCTGCCGAGTTGATGTCAAAGGAGATGGTGCCCTCGAAGGGGCTTGTGCCTGCGCCCGGGGCGTCGAAAATGGTGAAGCTCTGAGCACGAGCGCTCTCGGAAAGGCCCAGCGTGCAAACGGCCAGGCAAACGGCGAGCGCTCCTTTCCGTCGGACTGCCGAACAGAATTGGGCAAAAGGAAACGAACACATTGCCAAGAACTGAAATACCTTGATCATGAGACTATCCTGCTCTGGGTCACTGTCGCCAGTGCCAGCAGGACCAAGGAAACTACGATCAGCTTTCTTGTTTGCCATGGAAGCCAAAGGTTTTGTCATGATCGAAATCCCTCCTGCCTTTATTCCGGGAACGGACGACAAAAAGGGTCACTCGTGGCGAGTCTTTCTTGATGATAGGGTCGCTACCACCCACCGACCGCGCTTTTTATCGGTTATCACTTTCGTTTACTCATTGTCTACTTGACAGGCGGCAGCGAACAAGCGCAGAGTGACTCTGTTTTTCCTCTCTCCCTTTTTTACCTTGCTTTCTCGTGTTTGTGTGCGGACATTTTCGGAACCCGGGGCATCGCTCGCCGGTGAGCACATTGTTTTAATGTACGTCGTCGGCAAGTCGCAGGAGCGCGAAAATGGACGAACAGGACTCTCGTTCTTGAGAGAAACTTCTGTAGGGGTGCTTAGGCCGGCAGCCTTAGCATGTCTATGTATTCCCTTAACCGGAGACGGATGACATCGTGATCTCGAGAAATCTCATCCTATGGGCCGCTCCGCAACGCCGTCCGAGACAGTAAACACGGAATGGCCATGAAGCAAGAATTTTGGCTGAAAGTCGAGGAACTCTTCCACGCAGCGCTGGAGCGTGCGCCGGAAGCACGGCCAAAATTTCTGGACCAGTCGTGCGGCGGAGATACCGACCTGCGGCGAAAGGTCGAGCTACTACTGGCGAAGGAAGAGCAAGCCGGAAGTTTTCTGGAAGTACCCGCACTTGAGAATGTGCCGGTCACGCTGACAGACGCGGGGTCCCTGCTTGGCCGGCAATTCGGCCCTTATCACATCTTGTCTCCGCTAGGCGCCGGCGGTATGGGCGAGGTATATCGGGCGCACGATGGCAAGCTCGACCGCGATGTCGCCATCAAGACATTGCCTCGTGAGTTCGCGCGTGACCCGGAGCGGCTATCGCGACTCCGCCGCGAAGCGCGCACGCTGGCTTCCCTGAATCACCCGAACATTGCCGCGATTTATGGACTGGAGGAGTCCGAGGAGGCGGATTATCTCGTCTTGGAGCTGGTGGAAGGGGAAACGCTGCGAGGTGCCCTGCCAACTCAAACCGCGCTCGACCGCGCATCCCAAGTGGCAGCGGCGCTGGAAGCCGCACACGGCAAGGGAATTATTCACCGTGACCTGAAGCCAGCCAATGTTAGGGTCACGCCCCAAGGCAGGGTAAAGGTGCTGGACTTCGGTTTGGCGAAGGCGATCTGGGGACCGCAGGGGAGCCAGGACCTCTCGCAGTTGGCAACCGTGACAGACGTTGAGTCCGTCGCCGGGCAGATTGTCGGTACGCCTGGGTACATGAGTCCCGAACAGGCACGCGGAGGAGACGTCGACAAGCGGACTGACATCTGGGCCTTCGGGTGTCTGTTATACGAGCTGCTCACGGGCAAGCGAGCCTTCCCTGGCGAGACTGTACAGGACACGATCGCAGCCGTACTCGAACGCGAGCCGGACTGGCAAGCTCTGCCCACGAATCTGCCTTCGCAAATCCGAAAACTGTTGCACCAGTGCCTGCAGAAGGATGCCGGCCGACGGCTGCAGGACATTGCGGACGCCCGGAAAGGGATCGAGGAAGCACAGCGTGGTTGGAACCGCTGGCGAGTGGTTGCGATTGCGACGGCGGCAGTGGCGATGCTTGTGCTCGGAGCGGCCCTATGGTTGCGTGGCCCGGCTCGTCAGGCGGACCGCTCTCAGTGGGTTCAGCTCACGAAGTTTCCCGATTCGGTAACGCAGCCGGCGCTTTCGCCGGATGGCCGCATGGTGGCATTCATCCGCGGTTACAGCACGTTCCTCGGGCCCGGGCAGATTTACGTCAAGATCCTCCCCGATGGCCAGCCGGTACAACTGACACACGACAACCTAGTGAAAATGAGCCCGACATTTTCACCGGATGGCTCGCGCATCGCGTATACCACCGTGGACGAGCAGTCTCACTGGGATACCTCGGTGGTTCCCACGCTCGGCGGCGAGCCGCAACCGCTGCTGCGAAACGCCTCCGGACTCATCTGGACCGGCCGGGAACAAGTGCTGTTTTCGGAGATCAAGACGGGGATTCACATGGGGATCGTGGCGGCTCAGGAAAACAGGATCGGAGCGCGTGATGTTTACGTTCCTGAGACCGATCCGGCGATGGCGCACCGTTCCTACTTGTCACCCGATGGGAAATGGGTGCTGGTGGTGGAAATGGACCAGGACCACAACTGGCTGCCATGCCGCTTGGTTCCCATAGACGGCAACGCACGGGGGCGGTACGCAGGCCCTCTGGGGGGAGGCTGCACGATCGCGGCATGGTCACACGACAGCAAATGGATGTATTTCACTTCAGATCACGGCGGAGTCAATCACATCTGGAGGCAGCGTTTTCCCGATAGCCAACCAGAACAAATCACTTCCGGGCCCACCGAGGAGGAAGGCATTGCTATGGCTCCAGACGGCCGCTCCTTCGTTACGGCGGTGGCGGTCCAGAACACCTCGCTATGGGTTCACGACGCGAAAGGCGAGCGCCAGATTTCGGTGGAAGGCAACGGCTATAACCCGAGATTCACACCGGATGGCAAAAAGCTGTGCTACATGATTGTGAAACAGGCTCCCAATCAGTTTGCATGGTATAGAAATCCTGGAGAACTACGGGTGGCGGACCTGGAATCGGGCCGCTCCGAGTCGCTGGTGCCCGGCCTTCCAGTGCTCGAATATGACATCTCCGCTGACGGTCGGCAAGTGGTGATGTCGACCACGGACCGTGAAGGAAAACCGCGGCTCTGGGTGGTACCGTTTGACCGGAGCTCGCCGCCCGTGCAGATTCCAAACGTGGAGGGCACGTCTCCCGGATTTGGGCCGGGAGACGAAATTTTCTTTCGCCACCTGGATGGGAAGTCCGAGTTTGTTTACCGCGTTCACCCGAACGGCACCGGACTTCGGAAAGCACTCGAAGAACCGGTGTTCCTTCTGGGCCCTGTCTCACCAGATGGCCGGTGGATCGTAGCCTGGGCTCCGCTTCGCGGCAATGGACCACCCTCAATACAGGCCTTCCCGTTGGACGGGGGACCTGCAATCCGATTCGGTAACTGGGCCCACGTGCACGTCAGCTGGTCGCTGGATGGCCGTACTGTGTTTATTAATGGATATGTTATTCCGCTGCCGCCGGGCGAGGCCTTACCGCGAATCCCCGCAGGCGGATTTCATTCCGATGAGGAAATAGCCCGCCTGCCGGGAGCGCGCCCGATCGATGCCGAGGACGTAGTGCTAGGACCGTCTCGTGACGTGTACGCATTCTATCGCGGCACGATCCAGCGGAATCTCTATCGCATCCCTATTCCGAGAGCTCTCTCGAAAAGCATCCCGGGCTTCCATCGGCTTGAAGCGGACTTCGGTCCCGGTTACGACCGTCCCTGTCCGCGTCATGGTCCCGCTGAGGACCGTGCCGGTATCGGTCTCAATCCAGTTACCTATACTCCCGTCCGGAGCGACCACGCCATCGTAGTGGTTACCGTTTGAAAAGGTTAGGGTCATGGTGCATTCGCTGTTCAAGGTGGAGAGGCCGGAGAATGTCCTCTTGAAATCGCGCCCTTCAGGCTCAACGTCGAGGTGACCGCGGATAAAAACCGCACTAGCCGCAGGTAAGGCCCAGCAGCGCCCTCGTTCCAAATGTCTGCGTGATCAGGAACCGAAAGGCAAGGTTCTGGACCAACGACAGTGCAGCTCAACGTCGGGGCCACACCGGAGCCGCAGGTGTTCGTTTGTAAATAGTCCTGCGTTCGTTCCCGTAATGCTGATGCTAGTTATGCGCAGCGATTCACTGCCCGTGTTTGTGAGCGTCACGGTTTCCGGCGCACCAATGCCTCATTTCAACTAGAAACTCTCCCAGGCGGGCCGATACCGACGATTCGTACCCGTTCCGGCCACTATGTAAGTCCCGTGCTTGGTTGCGTTCTGAAGCGGGCATTGTGCATCGGTTGCCTTTGGAGCTTGAGGCAGCAAAGTGGTGCGACGGCCGTGGCGGTGGCACGGCGCTCCAAAGCCAGTTTGTCAGTTCGCCAACTCGAGAGCGCTTGAAAGGCCAAAGGGCAGGGCGGCGATGGCCGTCTCAAAGCCTGTTTTGGTGTCGATTAGATAGAGACCCGGGTTTCCAGTGAAATCGGTCGCATACAGTTTGCCGTCCCCGCCGAATGCCAACCCCATAACAGAGTTACTTCCGACGAGATTGACGATCTTGGTTGCCGCACCGGTCGCAGGGTCGATGCGGTACAGGATAGCAGGTACATAAGAAGGGCTGAGGGTGGTCGTCACACCGAACATGTTCCCCTCACGATCGAACGCCAAGTCCATGAAAAATTGAGGTGCGCCAGTCGAGCCGACGCGGGTAAACGCTCCGGTTTTCTCATCGACCGTGTAGAGTGAGTTGTAATTTGGGTCAGAGTCGGGGGTACACTCGTTCGCACGAGGGTTACAATCTCCAACCGCGTACAGGATCCCACTGGGAGCGAACGTCATAGCCATGACTGCGAGCCCGGAGACAGGTACGCCGAACAGGTTCGCCAGTCCAGTTTTCGGGTCGATGGTCGCAAGCTGCTGGGTGCCGAAAAGGTTTCCGCACACGCTGAACAGTGTCCCTGAGGGTGACAGTGCCAGTGAGGCGCAGGCCCCTCCCTTTGTCGGTCCGATGTCGATGGTGGTGATTTCCCTGCCGCTTACTTCAATCGCCCACAGTTCCCCTTGGCCAGTAGCGGAAGTAGTGTAAAACAAATTCTTCCTCTGATCGTCTACACCACCTTTGACAGTCGTAGCTAGAACCCCTTTGGATGCCAGAACAACGGTCATTGCCGTCATTACCAGCATTCCCAAGGAAATTACGATTGGTTTTCTCTTTGCCATGGAAGCCAAAAGGTCCGTCATGATTGAAATACCTCCTGTCTGTATTCCGGGAAGGGGCGAGAAAAAGGGTCACTCGCGCGGAGTTTTTGTGGTAGGGTCGTCAACGCCATGACCGTCGATGGTCCACCCGACATCAGCGGATTGCTGGCTGCCTGGAGCAACGGCGATGAAGAGGCATTAGGCCGGTTGCTGCCCTTCGTTTATCCGGAGCTACGGCGAATCGCACGACAACATTTGGCCCGACGCCGTCCCGGCAACACCCTCGAATCTGGCGCCTTGGCTAACGAGGCTTACCTCAAATTAGTTCGCGCGAGAGGCATCCGGTGCGAGAACCGCGTGCACTTTCTCGCGCTCTGCTCCCAAATCATCCGGCGCATTCTCGTGGACCACGCGCGCAATCGCGGGTATGCCAAGCGAGGCGGAGGCGCGGTGCAAATACCGTTGGACGATGTGCTGCTAGGGGCGGGTGCGCGCGGCATCGAACTACTGGCCCTGGACGAGGCGTTAGGGGCTTTGTCCAAGATCGATGCCCGCAAGGGGCGCGTCGTAGAGTTGCGATATTTCAGCGGACTCAGTGTTGGAGAAACCGCGGAAGTCCTGGGAATTTCGCCCGAGACCGCCAAGCGCGATTGGAAAATGGCCAAGGCTTGGCTGTTTGCCGAGTTGACCGCAGACAAAGACCGTACCGGCCGGGGGTAAGGCTCAACAACGCCCATCGTCTCAAATGTCTGTCCGTTCGGGAAGCGAAAGGTAAGGTTCTGGACCAATTACGGGCCACTCGGAGACTACCCATTAAAAACGGGGTTCGGGAAGATCGGAGTGCGAGCAGCATTAACCGGAATCACACTTATAGCCCAGAACGGTCGTTGTCGTCGGCTTATAAATATACAGCGTACTCTCTCTCGCAGTCGCCAGACCGGTGCCTTCGGCACCGGGTGACGGTATGACTGGAGGACTGGCGCCACTTGACCTCAGTGCCGGCTTCACCCACATCGGCGCCGAAATCGGCGTCCTCTTGCTCCTCTTCATGTGTGCTTTCAGATCAGACGGTGTCTTGAGGCAACCATGAGCGTGACGCTAGGAAGAAAGGGTGCGCCAACTTTGGAGCAACTTTGGAGCAGGCCAAGGACGGCCAATTTCTCGTAAGCGCAACCGTCGCAATGACTTGGATTTAATTTGCGTCGGCTTCGTAGCCAGACGCTCTATCCAGCTGAGCTAAGGGCGCTCCGTTGTCTTTAAAATACTAGCATACCCCCGAATCGCGCTTCCACCTCGCCCCGACAGCCGGTAATTCTGTGAACGAATTCCGTCGAAAATTCCCACACCAGTTGGACTACCACCTCCACCAGATTTTCACTTCTCGAACGGCGCCGTCCTCACGAAGCTCTTGCCATGGGCTTCGGAGCCTTGCCAGAGCAGCAGTGCCAGCGCCACAATCGTCACCACCTCAAATCCGGCCAGCGCCCATTGGTACCCAAACCGTTCGCGCAAGGCGTATTCAACCGAATTTGTCGGCGAGGCAAACAAAATTCCCAATTGATACGCCAATCCCGGCATCAAACCGCGCGCGGCATCTGCCGCCAATTCGTTTAGATGCACCGGAATCACACCCCATGCCCCCTGCACGCCCATTTGCATCGCCACCGCAGTCACGACCAGGATCGTGACGCTTCCTCCAAACGCCCACCAGGGAATCACCAACAAACATAGCCCAAGGGCGGTCATCATGCCCTTCCGGCGCCCAACGCGCTGCGACAGTGCTCCGAACAAGACGGCTCCGGCGATCGCTCCGACGTTGTAAATCATCGCGAAGTCCGCCACCCGCGTTGGCTTCACCTTGTGTACCTCTTCTAGAAAATCGGGATACAGATCTTGTGTGCCGTGCGAGAGAAACATCATGAACGTCATCAAAACCACGAGGTACAGGAAGCGCTTCCAGTTCAGCGCAACGATTTGCAGCACCTGCTTCATGCTCTTGGCTCGATGCTGCAGCCAGGCCTCGGACTCTGGCACCTTGGTCCGAATATACAGCGCCAGCAGCGCCGGCAGAGCACCCAGCCAGAACATCCAGCGCCACCCCAAGACGGGCAACACCAGCCGCGCAGCTACGGCAGCCAGCAGGTATCCGGTCGAATACCCGCTCTGCAGAATCCCGCTCAAGATTCCCCGCCAGCGAGGTGGCGCCGCTTCCATCGCTAGCGACGCACCCACGCCCCATTCGCCACCCATTCCGATTCCGAACAAGGCGCGCAGAATCAGAAATATGGTGTAGTTCGGGGCAAAACCACACAGCAGCTCGATCACTGAAAAATAGATGACGTTGGCCATCAGCGGAATGCGCCGGCCAAAGCGGTCCGCAAGCAGCCCGAAGAGCAATGCTCCCACGGGACGCAGTGCAAGTGTCGCGGTTGTTGTAAAGACGATGGCCTTTTTTGTTACATGGAATTCTTGCGCTAGCGTGTCGTAGAGGAATACGATCACGAAGAAGTCGAAGGCGTCGAGCGTCCAGCCCAAAAAACCAGCAAGAACGGCATGATGCGTTCCCAGCTTGCGTGTCGGCGCGGTCATTTTATCGCGTAGGCCATTCGCTGGTCTTGGTCATGGCACGATACAATGCCACACCAGTGAGGCTCTTGCCAGTCCTGACGCCACTTTTCCCTGACTGCGTCACGCCTGCCGTGGCAGCCTCCAGAGCTCAGCTATTTCCTGCTACTTTTATGCCCTCAAAATGCGCTTCAATCTCCTCAAGTGTTTTCCCCTTCGTTTCCGGCAGGAATACCGCCGCGGTGAGGAAATAAATCACCGTACATCCGGCAAACACGAAAAACATCGTGCCATAACCGTATTTGCCGACCGTCGGTAAAAAAATCGCCGCAATGGTGGTCGAAAACCCCTGGTTGATCAGCAACGCGATGCTCATTCCGTTTGACCGGATTCGTGTCGGCATCAACTCCGAAAGCGCCAGCCACACGCACACTCCCGGTCCAATCGCGAAGAACGCGATGAAGACGTACAGGCTGATGGCCACCAGCCAGCCATTCTGTGAACTGGGCACTGGTGTGATCAAGGCATTCTCGATCTTCAGTGGACTGGTCCGGGCGGCATCTAGATTCCCAAATGGGTTCGAGAAGAATGCCACCACTTTATTTGCGGGCACGCAGCTTTCTCGTGCGATCTCTATCGGTTTGGCGCCGGCTTCGTCCGACCGCGCTACGCGCGTCGCCGCACGGAAATCGCCGTAGGAGTAGATAATACTTAGCGAAGTGGGCCGTCCGGCGATCGTTTTGCCCGGCGCACCGCTCGCCGCGAGTAACTCCTCCGCCTCTTTCGAGTCATATTCCAGGGAAACCTGCTGTTCCGCAGTCACTATTGCTTGCACTTCATCCCGGGCATCCACTCGCAGTTTTTCCGTCTTGCGGAACAAAAGCGCAGTGCAGATCAGCGACACGATAATTCCCGCGCTGCCCAGCGACAGCAGAAACTTACGTCCTTTGCGGTCCACCAGTAGCACCCCGCCGATGGTGAGGAGAAAGTTCACGATCGTAAAGATGACGTAACCCCAATGCGCTTGCACATCTGACAACCCGCTCTGCAACAAAATATTTGTGTTATAGCCGATGATTGAGTTGATGCCCGTGGTCTGATTGCACGCCAAAATGATGCACGCCAGCACAAACGGGATCACGTATTTCCGCCTTAGCAACGATTCCTTCACCTTTGTGCCTGTGGAACTCTTGGCCTTCTCCGCGGCACTGATCGCTTCCATCTCGCGGAGCTCGGCCGTGGCTTGCTCCGTCGAACGCGAACGCAGCATGGCCGCGAGTGCCGCTTCGTGCCGCCCTTTTCGGAATAACCAGCGCGGTGATTCTGCCACTAGAAAACTACCGATCACAAAAAGGATTCCTGGCGGCAGCGACACCCAGAAAATGCTGCGCCACGCCGTACCTTTGAACGCAAACAGCCGGGAAGGATCGCCAAGCCGCGCGACCTCATCCACGCGATAGCTGAAGTACATGCCCACCAGTGCGGCCGACACTATTCCCAGCGTCAGCAACCACTGAAATACTCCGGTCCCTTTCCCCCTGCTCGATGCTGCGAGGCACTCCGCCAAATACAGTGGCACCACCACGCCAATCAAGCCCGCGCTAACTCCCTGAAGCAATCTCCCAAGCACCAGCGGCCCGTAACCCTGTGCCAGCGCGATCACCGGGATGCTCGCCACAAACAGGATTCCGCTTAGGATCATCAGCGGCTTCCGGCCCATCCAATCCGCCAGCAATCCTGCGAAAAGAGTAGAAATTACGCTCCCCAACAGCACTGCAGCGACAACAATCGACAATTGTCCGGCATTCAGCCGGGACGTCGCTTCCAGGTAAGGCAAAGCTCCCGCGATGATGCCGACGTCCACTCCGTAGAGCAATCCGCCCAATCCCGCCACCAGCAAGAGAAACCGGTTGTAACCAGTTTTGTCGTCTCGATTTGCACTCGTACCCTCAGCCGCTTGGGCAGATGCCATGGATCCATCCTCTGCAAGCTTCTCTTGAAAACTGGGGAACTTCGTTGCCTCTAACCCGCCGTTGCCCCACTACCTTTTTGTGGTCTTACTTTAGCGAACTTTACGGCATCTTACTGCGTCACCGGCGCTCTCGCCGCCTTTCCCGGAAATACGTTCTCCACTAACTTCCCTTTTCTCACGACGGCCACGCCGTTCACCAAGACATACTCAATCCCCTGCGAGTACTGCAGTGGCTCGTCAAATGTGGCTTTGTCCATCACCGTTTGCGGATCGAAAATGGTGATGTCCGCGTCGGCGCCTACGCGAATTCGCCCCTTGTTTTGAAATGCGGGTGCGCGCTTCTCCAGCCTCTGGGCTGGCATGATCGTCATCTTCCGGAGCGCCGTCATCAAGTCCACCACTTTCTCTTCACGCACGTAGTGGCCCAGCACTCGCGAATAGGTCCCCTGACCCCGCGGATGAACTCTGGCGCCAGTAATCCGCATCCCGTCGCTGGCGATCATCACAAGGGGATTGGCGACCGCCGCTCGCACCGCAGTTTCAGGAATCGAGAACACCACGACGTTTCCACCTTCTTTGCGAAACTTCTCGAATGTGTCGGCACTAATCCGCTCGCCGGTCTTCACCCACTGCAAATCTTTGTAGGTGATCCCCATCCTCTCTTGCCAGCCGGGACCAAAGACCGCGGATTGCAAGCTCGTCGAGCCCGCGACATACGGATAACATTCCGTCGTCACATCCAGTCCCTGCTTGCGCGCGCCCTCGATCAAGTCGATCAATTGAGGCGTCTGGCCCAGCCCCATGCTCGTGACATGCACCACGTGAAGGGGCGCCCCTGTCGCTGCTGCCGCCGCAACCACCTCTTCCAGCCCCGCGAGTCCTGTCGTTGGTTCCTTGATTCCCGCATAGCGCAGATGCACGTGCACCGAGGCCTTATACTTCGCAGCAAGCCGAAACATTTCGACAATCTCTTCGTGTGATGCCGCTTCCGTATAATTAATCCCCATGCCCACCGCCAGGGCACCCTGGTGTAGTCCCTCTTCCACGTCCTCTTTCATTTCCAGGATTTGCGCGGGAGACGCCTCACGGTATGCCGCGTTTCCCGTCGGCAGCCAGTCCCCCAAATCTTTCATGACCTTCATGCGCACTGGAATGTGGCCAATGCTCACACCAAAGTTTATCAAGCTCTTCCCGACTCGCTCGGAGTACCATTGATTCACGTCCGCCGTTCCTGCTTCCAACTCCAGCGAAGTTGTCACACCGTCATGAGCCTGAAATTGATAATTACGCCGATCCTGACCATGCTCATGCAGATCAATGAAGCCGGGCGCGACCACCAGGCCCTTCGCCTCAATAGTCTCCTTCCCCAGCAAAGGCTTTCCCGTAATCTCAACAATTTCCCCCTCGCGAATTCCCACATTTCGCACCGCATCGCGGCCGGATTCCGGATCGATTACACGTCCGCCCAGAATTACGACGTCGAACCCCGGGTTATCCACCTGCGCGGTGACGGCCAGCCCGCCATTCAGCCCAGTCACGGCCAGCAGTACCACGAACGCTTGTATCTGCTTATAGTTCATTGGGTTGAGCCCAAGCTCCCAGCGTGAATCGCGTCAAGTCTCACCCGCTAGTGCGCCATTGTCAAAGATATTCTGAATCGATTCAATACCGTTGAAATGACTCTCCCCAAAAAAGAAACCCCGACTCGCTGGGGGCAACGAGCCGGGGTCGGGGGTCCTGCTGAGGGGGGGCGCAGGAAACTCAATCTTTGTTAGTTCGTCTGTTTTCCTTCTTGCGTAGCCAAGATACAAATCTTCTGCAACTCTTCATACGTAAAGAACCATTCTTCTATTCTGCCCGCTCTTTCCATATGACCGATTCCACTCTCTTGCGAAATCCGGGAAATCTCTTCTACGGGCAATCCCAAAAGATACGCTGCTCTTGCCTGCGTCACGTATTTCGGAATCTCATTCTTCATGCTGCCTCCCTCAGGCCGGAATCGTGGCCATCCCGTCTTCTTCCACACCAGTAATCATCGCTTTATAGATGTCCACATCCCACCCTTCACCAATGCGCATGCGTACTGTTTCTTGATTCTCTTTCAGGAGCTTCCCGCGCAGGGGCACCTTGATGTCCCCAAGCGCTACTTGCAGAACTACGGCATGCCCCATCCAGTTTTCGTACCCAGTCCTCATGAAGACCCCTCGCAGCAAGGTTTGCACTGCTCGCTTCGATGCCTAGGGTCTCGTTTGGACCTTTTTCCGGCAATGGTACAGCCCGGTTATCAGACTAGTATTTCGGTACTGCCTGCCCTTTTCCTGCCCTTTCCCCTACGCGTGTCTCCCTGAGTACTTTCGTACTGCCACTTCGGGACACCCTTCCCATCGCCATGCTGCGCCTTCTCTTGCGACTCTTATCTTCAGTGATCTCTCAGACTCATCCTCAGACGCTCTTCACCAAGGAACCCGCATTGCCTGTTGGTGTCGGCCTCGCTCTGGGCGGTGGTTTTGCCCGTGGCTATGCGCACCTCGGCGTGCTCCAGGTTTTCGAAGAGAACCACATCCCTATTTCCTCCATTGCGGGAAGCAGCATCGGCAGTATCCTGGCGGCTGCCTACGCCAGCGGCGCACCGCTGCCTTGCATCATTGAAATGTGCCGCCAAGTTCGTTTTCGCGATTTTGCTCGGTGGCGGGTTTCACGGTTCGGACTGGCCAGCAACGATCGCCTCGGCGCCCTCGTCCAGCGCTTCTTCGATTCGAAGCAGTTTGAAGACTTGTCTATCCCGGCGGCCATCGTTGCCACGGACCTCGGCACAGGCGACCCCGTGGTCTTTCGCCAAGGGGCGCTCTCGGACGCCATTCGGGCGAGTTGTGCCTTTCCCGGCCTTTTCGAACCTGTCCAGTTGGGCACGCGTTACCTTGCGGATGGTGGCCTGGTCGCTCCCGTCCCCACTCACGCTGCCCGCGAGCTCGGTGCCGAGTTGGTCGTGGGCGTCTCGGTTGGCCTCCATGATGGCCATCGGGGCGCACCCACAAACATCTTTCAAGTTGTTAGCCGCGCGGTAAGCGCCGCCCAGAAGCACCAACTCGAAGGCTGGGAGCGGCACGCCGATATTGTGCTTCGCCCGGACGTTCAAGCCATTGCCTGGGACGATTTCCACCGCATTGACGAATCCATGGAAGCCGGTGCGGCCGCTGCGCTTAATGCACTGCCCTATTTGCGAAAACTGATGGACCTTCGTTCTCGTCGGCAATCTGCCCTCGGCGCCCAAAGGGAATTCCTCATCACGGAGGCTCTGCAATGATTCCCCCAAAGCGGCCGATTCTCCTTTTTAGCTCCGCCGTACTTCTTTGGCAGCAATCGGGAGAGAATCCCGTCGTTTTCTGTTACCTTATTGGTTGGGGAGTTTTTGCAAATTTGCGTTCCCTGCGCTTCGCTCCAATTCCCGAATTTGTGAGGAATAAAGCCGCTTGTTGGAATCCATCCGTCACCTGCTCCACTCGATCTACGACGTCGAAAACATAATTCGCACGGGCGGCCCTCTCCTTGTTTGCCTGATTGTCTTTGTCGAAACCGGCTTCTTTGTCGGCTTTTTCCTCCCGGGTGATTCTCTCCTGGTCACCGCCGGTGTCTTTTCTGCTGCCGGCGTCATCCCTCTTAAGTGGATTCTCCTTCCCGTAATGCTGTGCGCCATTGTGGGTGACCAGATCGGTTACTGGATCGGTCGCGCCGCTGGTTCGGCCCTTTATAGCCGCGAGGAATCTCTCTTCTTCCACAAGCGCCATCTTCAGCGCGCCCACGAATTCTACGAAAAATACGGAGGCAAGACTGTTATCCTGGCCCGGTTTGTGCCCATCATCCGGACCTTCTGCCCACCGGTCGCTGGCGCCGCTCAAATGCCTTATCTCCGTTATCTCCTTTACGACATTTTTGGCGGCGTCTTTTGGGTTGGCACTATGATCCTTGGCGGTTTCTTCCTGGGCCGCTCTGTTCCCAATATCAGCCAGCGCATTCATTACGTCATTGTCATCGTCGTTATCCTTTCCCTGCTGCCCGCAATCTTCAGCGTTCTCCGCGCCCGCCGCGCCGTCACTCCTCCTCCCGCTGCCGCTCCGGAGAAACCCTGACCAATGACCGATAGTGCCATCCGCGCCATCATCTTCGATATCGGTCGCGTCCTGATCCGGGTCGATATTCGTCGAGCCAAGGACGGCCTTGCTCGGGGCCTCTCTCTCTCGCCCGAAGAGCTCTGGTCGGCCATCGAAAAAGATCCGCGCTGGCAAGATTGGCAGGAAGGCCGCCTATCCGCCCACGATTGGTACCTGAACCTTTCTCAGCGTCTGCGAATTTCTCTCGATTTCAACCAGTTCACCGAAGTTTGGAATAGCGCCCTTGACCCCACGCCTATCCACCACAATGGTCTATTCAAGAACCTTTCAAAACACTACCGTCTAGGCCTCCTTTCTAACACCGACCCTATCCACGTCGCGCGCCTCGAATCCTCCTATGATTTCTTCCGATTCTTCCCCAAGTCCCAGCGGGTTTACTCCTGCGCCCTCGGAGCCAGTAAGCCCAACCCCCTCATTTATCGGGAAGCCTTGCACGTTTGCAAGGTTCGCGCGCAAAAGGCCGTCTACGTTGACGACATCCCTGAATACGTAGACGCGGCCCGGCGTCTAGGACTCTCTGCCATCCATTTCCGCTCGTCGGAACAGCTTCATCAAGATTTCGCCTCGCTGGGAATAAAGACGGGAGAATCCCACACCACGTAGGAATTCACCAAATTCGTTCACCTGCTGGTAAAGATTGCCAGAACTAGTACTGCCCTAATTCCCCAACCCCTTGCACAAGACGTTCTCTTTCAATTACATAGATAAGGTCATGGAAACCCTTGGCACGGCATTCCGTTTGCACCTTTTCTTCGCAGTTCATCCGCTGAGCAGCCGAGATCGCTGCTATTTCTGGAGATTAGAGTTCTGCCCTTTGGGGTGAGGAGAAAGAAAGAATATGTCAGATATATCTGAAGTAAAGTATGGCGAATCGAAGAACGGTCCCGCTTGGCAGTTGCCTGCGATTATACTTTTGGCTCTTCTGGCCCTCGGTGGCCTGGGTCTCGCTTGGAGCAATTCCGCTAAGGTGGATGCCGCCAGGCAGGCTGTTGCCGAGCAGGTCAAGGCTGTTCAACAGTCCGTTCAGCAGGACATGGGTGGTTTGAAGGACCGCGTTACCCTAGCTGAGAAAACCAATGCGGACCTTCAAGGTGATCTGAAAGTAGTCACCGATAGACTGAAGATCACACAAGGCCAGTTGAAAAAGGCTCGCAAGGAAGCCAGTGAGCAAATCACCGCCACCACAGACAAGTTGACTGCACTGGATACTTCAGTCCACTCGGAACTCGCCACCAAGGCCACGTCTGATGACGTGAAGACTGTGGACACCAAGGTTACGCAGGTCAGCAGTGACCTGAGCAAGACCAACGCCGATCTGACCATGGCCAAGAGCGAACTGGGCACCCTCATCGCCAAGAACCACGATGAGATTGACGTTCTCCGCCGCATGGGCGAGCGCGACTACATCGAGTTCACCATCGTTGGCAAGAACAAGCCCCAGAAGGTCGGCAACGTCACCGTCGAACTCAAGGGCACCAACGAGAAAAAGAATCGCGCCAATGTTGTGCTGACCGTGGAAGATAAGGCCTCCGAGGACAAGAACCGCGCTATCAATCAGCCGCTGTTCTTCTACCTCAACAATACCCATCTCCCCGAGGAGCTGGTCATCAATAAAATCGGAAAGAACCAGATTACCGGTTACTTGAGCATTCCCAAGGCGAATGCTCCAGCCACCTCTGCAACCTCAGCCTCCAAGTCTGGTCAGTAACCTTTCAGAATCTCCTTCCGAGCGGCGGGAAGCTCATGCTTTCCGCCGTCCTCATTTTGGAGCGCCTTTCTCGCCACTACGGGTCACATCCCGCTGCTAATCTCTGAATAGTGCACCCGATTCCAGTACAATCCTCTGGATACAAGGTGCCCGATTGCGCCCTACCAACACTGTCCTCTACTGCGCCATTGACAATCTGATCTCCGTCACCGGTAAGCCTCTTACCGGTTTCCCCGAGTTTCTGGACGCTCTGGCTCATTCCATGACCCCTTGTATCTGGATAACTTCCCGCACGCGCGCCCAGATCGATTTCGCTTTGCGCAAGTTCGGCCATTCCGCACCGTTCATCGCGGAAGGTGGTTCGGGCGTCTATATTCCTGAGGACTACTTCCATCTAAAACCAGCGCGCACAATTCGGCTCGCGCGTTTCACCTGCATCCCGGTGGGTTCCCCGCAACCCGACGCCTCAGAGGCCCTTGATTCTGTGGCCGCGGAAACCGGTATCTCCGTGGTCCCGTTGCGTGCCCTGTCCCCTCGCGAACTGACACAAAACACTGGTCTCCCTCCGCGGGAAGCCGAACTCCTTCGTACGCGTGACTTCGATGAACTCTTTTTTTTCGCGGGCGCAACCGATTCCGACATCCAGAAATTTACCCTCGCAGCTAGGGGGAAAAAATTGCTACTCCGTTCCCGTGGCACTTTCTGGTCACTCAGCGTGGGCGCAAGCCTCTCGACCTGCATCCGCGAACTTTCCAAGCTCTTCGAACGTGCCCTTCGCGCCAAACCTTTCAATGTCGCTATGGCCACCACCGAAGAAGCTGGGGAGCTCTTTCCGTTTGCTCAGCGCCCCATTCTCCTTACGGATCGCACTTCCGCAAACGATCCTGCTCTTTCACAAATCCATCCAACAACAAAATCCCTGCCCCTCTTCTCATCAGACACTTGGGAATCTGCGCTCGAAACCGTCCTTGCCAAACACCATTGAGTACTGGAAAACCAGTTCGCGGAAGGCGATTTTTTTGCACACTTTGCCCCCACGCTACACATGTCGTTTTGAGAAATTGCAGAAATGCCTTTAAATTCGCGCGTTCTGAGGGTACTGTAACTTCTCCAATCTGCTGGTATCTTAATTGCTCCCTCCTCTATGCTCGTCGCTGGACGTCGGGACCTCGGTTCACCGCGCGGTGGTCCGAGTTCAGGAGGCCTAACCCATGGCTTGGCTGCGCCGCTTTATTTATGTCCCTGCATCGGACACCCAAATGGGCCTCGTGCTCGCTCTCTGTATCTTCGCCATGAGTATCATGTCCATTGCGCTCGTCTGGCAGGCCCAGGTGATTGCCAAGCAGAACGCCGTCATCCGCATGCTGGGAACACGCTTCGGCAGTTGATTTTTTGTCACCCCGCAAGAGCTTATGAACGCGGCGCGGCACGCCCACCTGTTTGGCTTTCAGCAATTCCCGCAAATATTCCTCGCAAATGCAAAAAGGGTCCTGACCACAGTCAGGACCCCGCTTTGCAATATTGCTGTGTCGTGTGGCAACCAGTTTCTACTGCATTCTGTTCGCCGTCCGACTGGCACCGCGTCAGCGGTGTGATCAGCTTTCGTTAGCTTCTAAGCCCGGTGGAGTCATCCGTCCCCTCCGGAGCATAATGAGCTCACGACTTCCTTCTACTCCTCGGCAGGGGGGACTGCAAGGAGAAACTGCTACAAAAAAGAGAGCGACCTATCCCCCTTTTTATCAGTGTCTTATCTTGTGATTATCTGCAATCTACTTGATGAACAGCGTTTCCCGTAATTGGTCCCGCCCGACAAACGTCTTCATGGTCCGGCAGCGCCCAAAAAGATCTTGGATTTCCCGGTTCTGATAAGCCTTTTGTGGAGGGAAGATTGGTTTCGTGACCAGAACTTGTAGCGTGTTCGTATCTGTCACGCGATACCTCTGGAATCCTTCCGGCTTCTTGCTATGGAAGATGGCAAAGGCCACGCCTCCGGGCCGCAGCATGTCCGTCAGATGCGACACCGTCAGCTTGGCCATCACGGGCTCCAGATAATCCAAAACGTCCCACAAGAGCAGCGCGTCAAACGATGCCGGCGCATACTGCAGATTCTCTTTTAGGAATTTCTTGGCGCGGGCCTCCGGTGTACGTTCAAGATAGTCCTCGGCTGTCAGCGTTTCCTTCACCTGAGATTCCTGTTCCTTCTGAAAATCATTCCAGCCACGCAGAATGTCGTCCGAAGTTACCCGAAACCCTCGCTCAATGAAAAAGCTCAGGGTTGTCTGCCAGGCAGGGCCCAAATCCAGCAGCGTGCCCCGCCCAAGGCCCTCAAGATTCCACAGGAACTCTTTCAAACCATTCGAAATACGCGTCGTTTGTTGTTGTTCTGGGACTCGGTGCGCTCCGACGGCTCCAAGGCCGGTGCTCCCATTGCTCGGCTTCTTCTCCGTCGGCAAAGATCGCGCACTATCTCTCGCTGTGCCCGCCCCAATACCAAGTTTGTTAAGGAAACTCATTTCTCAGTCCGCCCCCGCTATCGCTGCGCCAGACGCTGGCTTCAGATCCGCTGACTTGCCGTCCGCCGCCTTCTGTCCTTCTTGCTTCTTCGCATTCTCGGTCTTCGCGATTGGGTCCATTGTTTTTTCCGTTAGGCCAGCCGAGACTCTCCCTGCCTCCAGCTTGCCATGTAACTCTGCGCCTTCTTCAATGGATATTCGTTCCGCCTTCATATCCCCATTGATCC
>Ga0307471_100000487_pt1 | contig 20395 bp, 25 predicted proteins | sample atmos_gasesAM3C__2_FD_204566 | JGI IMG/M metagenome (GOLD analysis project Ga0307471, IMG submission 204566) | Hardwood forest soil microbial communities from Morgan-Monroe State Forest, Indiana, United States - atmos_gasesAM3C_515 | ecosystem: Environmental > Terrestrial > Soil > Temperate...
CCATCACTCAATTTCCGTATAGTACCGAGCTCACTCGTCTCTAAGATGTCTTTCTACGATTGCCCCATCTTTAATATAGGGAATTCCACGCAACTAGCCTTCAGATACCTATGACTTCTATCACGGTGGCCAAGTTTGGCGGCAGCGCCCTCGGGGTAGAGGGAAGCATGATCCCCAAGATTATCGACCGGATAAAGAAGCTGCAGGAGGAGTCGAAGGTAGTCACGGTCTTCTCTGCGCCGCTCATCGAATATGATGGCAAAGTCAGCTCTATGACAGACGTCGCTATCAACGTGGGCAAAAGTTACGCTGCTTCAACCCCAATTGAGATAGAAGTATTGAGGGAGGTTTACGAAAGAATAGCCGGCAAGTACGTGAAAGAAGGTCGTCAGGAGTTCATTGATAGCCTTGACAAGTTCTATCGCCAGGTGATAATTTCGCTCAAGCAGGCCGCGGAAAACAGGCGCTTTGTTGACGTGATAAGGTCGAGGACGCTTGCGTACAGCGGCGAAGTCACGATGTCATATTTGATGGACTATGTCATGCAAAGCGCAGGCCTGAAATCATCGCACGTGTCGATTGAAGAATGGCCTATAATCACTGACGACAACTTTGAAGCAGCCAACTTTGTGGTTCAGGAATCAAAAGAGCACGCAGATCATCTGATAGACCTAGTCGAGCACAGCGACGTGGTGTCGATGGGAGGCTTTATCGGCAGGACTGTCGACGGGCTTGAAACGACGTACGAGCGCGGCGGCTCAGACCGAACAGCTGCAGATGTCGCGATACTGCTCAGCGACAATTACGACGTGAAGATAGACTTTGAAAAGGACAGCGCTGTTTTGAGCGCAGACCCCCGGATAGTGAAAGACGATCTGGAGTTCATACAATATTTGTCGTACAATGAGGCAAAGCTTGCCGGCATGTTTGGAATGAAGATCCTCGACCCTATTGCGATCAAAGAAATTGACGACAACAACCTTGACATCCCAATCGTCATAACGGACATGGCCAAGCCAAGCGACGTGACAATGATCCGGAGAAAGCCTCCTGCAGACAGCGGCAACCCGATCAAGATAGTCACTGGCAAAAAGAACTGCGCGATGGTAAGGATGGAAAGCGAAGCCGCGTCGCACCTGGTAGCTTCACTTGAGCTTGAACGCCAGTACCATGATTTCGTGAAGCTGTCGCCCTACACGATGGACGACACGGAGATGACGCGCCTGCTATTCCTCGACGCCGACTATGTCAGGCGGCACGAGAGGCACTTCCGTGCCTACTATCCAAAGGCCGGTATTGTATATGGCCGGGGCGTTGTCACGCTTATTGGCGACGAAATGTGGAGGGTTCCAAAAATAGCTTCGACTGCCAGCAGCACGGTGAGCGAGCATGACATCAACATATTGAACCTTGACGCGCAGGAAGAGACATCAAGGATTTTGATAGTGGTGGAAGACAAGGGCTCCAGTGTTGCAGACGCGGTAAAGGCGATACACTCTACACGGACAAAGATCCGGGGAATGAAATGACAGAGGGAAAGATCTGGCTCAACGGCTCGCTTGTCGATTACGACAATGCCAAAATCCATGTTCTCACGCACGCGCTCCACTATGCGACAGGCGTCTTTGAAGGCATCCGGTGCTACAAGACTGTCAACGGCAGCGCGATATTTCGATTAGGTGATCACATGCAGCGGCTGCTCGATAGCGGCCGGATTTACTTCATGGATCTAGGCTACACCAGGCAGCAGCTCGAACTAGCGGCGATCAATACTGTGAAGGCAAACGGGATGGAGGAGTGCTACATACGACCGATAGCGTACTATGGCTACGGCAAGATGGGCGTCAATCCGATGCCAAACAAAGTGTCTGTTGCCATCGCGGTGTGGAAATGGGACGAGTACCTAAAAGGGGGCGATGGGGCTGACAAGGGGGCACGTCTCATTGTGTCGTCGTGGACTAGGATCGATCCCAAGTCATTGCCTATGGGCGCCAAAGCGACCGCCAACTATGCGAATTCTGCACTCGCAAGGGTGGAGGCGATCAAAGCGGGATTTGACGAGGCGGTGATGTTGAACGCTGCAGGCATGGTGGTCGAGGCAAGCGCCGAAAATATATTCATAGTCAGGAACGGAATGCTTGCCACGCCGCCAACAACTTCGGGCGCGCTCGCAGGCATTACAAGAGACAGCATACTGGCGATCGCAAAAGAAAATGGTATTAGCTGCGAAATACGCGACATTTCCCGGGACGAATTGTACATCGCTGGCGAAGTGTTCCTTACAGGCACAGCGGCGGAGGTTAAGCCGGTGGGCGAAATAGACAATCGAATGATAGGCGACGGCAAAGTAGGCAAGGTTACAAAGCAGCTGAAATCATTCTTTGAAGCCGCGGTTTACGGCAAGGACAAGAAATTCAGTAAGGCGTGGCTCACGCCGATCAACTGAGCAAGGTCTACTATTATCGTGAAATGTATAGCCAAATGCACAGGGAGCGCGCCAGCAAGGTACCAGCCGGCACTTCGTGCAGTCAATTTCTTTGTAAAATATCACTACAAGCCCTGAAGCAAAAATCCCTGCGTGTATGACGCCATTTAGCAGCAGTGGATGATAATTGTAGGCAAGGTAGAGAGCGCTAACAACGCCGGCCACGATTCCGATGACCGGAAAGATCAGCATACCCTGCCGCGCAGCCTTGCAATTTCTTTTTCAATAGTCTTTGCGATTGCGTCAAGTCGCTTCTTTACCTCCTTTTTGTCTTTGCCGCGCGATATCAGCTGAATCCTTATCTGCGGCGTATTTTTTCTGTAGTAACCCAGCGGATGGGTCTTGAGGTAGATTGCTTCTCTGGGATGTGACTCGACTATCCTGGCCAGTAAAGGCGCAATCATGGCTTCAGTCACGCCCCTCACGCAGTAGTTGACATCTTGTGCTACAAACCTGCCAACGGCCTTCTCTACCAGCGGCATAACATGCTTTTCAAAAATGCCCTTCATCTCTGTTGGAACACCTTGCAGGCAAAAGATTTTCGTCACCCCAGCCTGCAAGAAGACCCCTGGCGCGCTTCCCAACATGTTCTGTATGGGCGTCGAGTCCTCCGGGATTTTCGCCATCTTCAGTCGCGCCTCTGTCAAATCATAATCAAGCTTGCGAACCGCATAGCTTTTCCTTAGCATTTCTACTGCGCGGTCATCAAGCACTATTTTTTTGCCAAGCGCGATGGCCACGCCTTCAAGCGTCAGGTCATCGTATGTGGCTCCAAGGCCGCCCGTCGTCACCAGAATGTCCGGTTTTCTCGCAAGTATTTCGTTCACCACAGCCGATATTTCGTCAAGGTCGTCGCGTACCACTGTCATACGTTTTACAATTCCACCTGCGCTTGCAACTTGGTCTGCAAGCCAGTGGGCGTTTGAATTAAGGGTTATGCCTGAGAGAAGCTCATTGCCGATGCACAGTATCTCAATAATCATGCCTGGAAGACTCTGCTCATCATGATAAGCTCAGGGCCACTTGTGAGCGTGCCTACCACGACGGACTTGCTGTTTGCCACTATGCCGGACGTCGGGAAGGGCATGCCACCGTTCACGGTCACTGGCTCTGTCGGCACCTGTAGCACTTCCGAGACTATCCTTACTTCTTCCTCTGTTGCCCTTGGGGTCACTCCAGCGCCAACGTTTGTCGCTGTGATCATGGATCCAGTCTGCACAAAGCCACCGATTGCCATCGTATATGCAGGTACGCCTAGCACTTCTTGAATTTGATAGTCAAGCTCGCCCCTGAGGAGGGGCGATGCCAGCGCGCCGTTGTCGTTGGCGGCGACCAGGTTGCCAATGGCGGTGAACTTGCTTGTTGCCCGCTCGATCTTGAGCTGGGTTGCCTGCCTGATCGACTCAACTTCGTCGTCAGACGCTATCGACGGCAACAGGATGCCATTGTTGTTCATGACCGACATTGGGCCAAGGAGCCGAGTGCCCGCAATAGAGGAGCGCGTCTCCCTCACCTGAAGGTACTCGGCAAGCTTTTCAGATTTTGTCTCGGCAAACCCATGCGGGATGAGTATGATGCTGTCGTTTGCTTTGACAAAGATGCCGATGTTGGGGCTCTTGTAGAATGTGTAGCGGTATATTGCCATGAATTGTACAGCGTTATGAAATATCCGATATGAACCTATTGCAGGCGGCCGGCGTGTCGGGCTAGCAGTGGATCACCTATGTCATCGTCGTGTCATCATTATTACTAGAAGAAAGGTTATTAGAAATGGCATAGTCTGCCAGTTTGCACCAAGCGCCTTATACAGCATCAAGATGTGCTGGAAAGACCAGCAAAGTCATATATGCAAAGACAGTTCGTCACCATAGACGAAAATGCAAATGTAGCTTCTGCTGTCCAAGAGATGCAATCGCAAAAGCTGGAATCTGTCATCGTGGCAAGGCAGGGGCTGGCAATCGGCATGGTAACCACCGGCTTGAGCGGTCACTATTTATTTTTAGCCTGATAACAAAGCTACTTGTAGCCAGCAGATCGGGCATGGCCTGTCTTCGTCCACGGTCTTCAAGAATACGGCTGTGGTGTCTTCAATCTTGACAAGAGTGAGCATGACTGTGCAGCCATTGCTTGCCTTTTCCCCGATGCGCAACGTTATCGGGAAGCCCTGATCAGTGGCGATAGGATATTCCGGAAAGTTCAGCCCTTCTATACGGTCGGGGTAAATCCTTTGCACCAACAATGGGCCGTCACGCTGTCCTTCTTTCAGAGACACTTTTGAAGTGTTGTTGTCCATAGGAATAGGCTTGAGCCATGTCTTGAATGTTGTAATATTCAACATGTATTCCTTGCCCCTTTCTCCCGCGTTTGCGAATGTCAGGAACAATCGCGTTTTCGAAGTATCTACTTCTAGGTGAAGCTTACCGCCTTCTTCCATCAAGGGGTCATTGTTGTTCGTCAACGTTATCTGACCGTCGATACACTCCGCTGGATCCGGCCCGTGGGAACAGCTGCTGGCGTAGGAAGGAGCGAACTTTATGATCACTCTTTTTGGGCCCACATTGTCGTCCTGCATGAATATGACCACGGCTCCTTTCCCTTTCTCCACGCTCCATCCAGAGACGATGGCAGAGACAGGCGCAATAGATGTCACTGCCTTTACAAGAACGCCGTGCGACAGAACTTGTTCTCCGCCGGAAGAATCAATCACCAGTGTGGTCACATAATCGGTTGGCGATATCTCCACTGTGCTCACCGGGTACGGCTGGACATCCAAAAGCCTTATCGAATAATTGCCAAATGACCCTGTTGACACCTGGCCTCCTCCAAGGCTCAGGGTGAACTGGCCGATGCCGCTGCCGCTAGAGACCTGCATCAGATCAACTAGGATGGAAACCCGCCCCTCCCATACGCAGACTACGTCCGATGGACACCGAGAGTCTTCTGTCACCTTGACGAACTTCACAGCAAGGTCTGCAGACTCGATATACGCGGTCTGGTTGACTGCAAGATTGAATGGCCGACTTAGCGCGGCTGTGGCATCGGTAGCGTACGCATCTCTGGGGGACAGGATGTTGCTAGGCTGGAGGTAGAGGGACACGACCAGAGCTGCCGCTATTATCAACGATCCTGAGGAAATACCATGACTCCAGCGTTTTGACATTGTCGCGCCTGTACTCCTGCATACTAGGATATATTGGAAGTGGAGGAAGACTAGTCTCCCAAGGGCAGCGTCTATCGGGTTGTGCGTAGAAGACGATCTCGAACAATTTTTCATCAGGTTGCAATGTCGTCTGGACAAGTGCAGTGCACTTATTAGACATTGTCGCGCTGTTCATGATACTTGCCAGAGGTTCAGTTCATTTACATCACCACTACGGGGTGGAAGACCGGAAGGCAGCACACAATAGAGATCTGGTTTGTAAAATACAAAGAAAGGTATTACGTAATGTCGGAAGGCAAGCAGCGCGCTCACTGGGTTCAAAATATTATTCACAATTCCAAAGTTTCATTCAAAGTAGGGAACAAGAGTTATGCAGGCACTGGACAAGTAATTGAAAGCAAAGAACCTGTAGCTGCTGAAGTCAGGAAGTTGATGAAGACAAAATATGGGTGGGACGATGGGCTAATTGTAGAGCTTGCACTAGTTAACTAACCGCGATTGCAGTGATCTATTAGGCAAAAAGTAGAAATCACAACAGGCAACAGTACCTATTAGGCATGTTTCCAGCGCTTGCGTGAACATATTCTTGCATTACTTGTTCATTCGGAGAACGTCTACTTGGCCGCTGTGTAACCAATCCTTCAGCTCTTCATGACTTGGTTTCAGGTCGTGTTTGCCTGCCAGGTGAAGATGCAGAAGAACATAGTTAATCTGGTTGAGCAGCGGCTTGTTTGATTCGTCGCCCTTGCGAGCCTTTGCCTTCAAGTCAGCTGGAACTGTCTTCCACCAGTCATCAAACTTACGTGTCATACCTCATACAAGGTTGGTCCAAGTACTTTAATGTTTCAATCTATTTTTGGCGCGGGTCATGAACATCTACTTATTCTAGATATGCGCCTGTATACTCGATGGAGGGCATGACAGAAGCAATAATCATTCAATACAAGAACAATCTGCCTCTGGTCAGCATGGGGATCATTGACGCAGGTAGCAACAAGAAAATTGTAGTGGACGCACACCTTGATTTTGCCTCTTCAAAGACTATAATACCCACGTACATCGCAAACGAGATGAACCTGTCGTTTGCTGGCAGCGACGAGACAGTGACCGGAGCAGGAATAATCTACATTCCTTACTATGAAGTATCGATAGAGCTGTTCGGCAAGCTCTATGACAACATGCACATAGGGTGCCTGGACTTGCCAGAGCGCACACCGGCGACGGCGCTTTTGGGTAGGGATTTGCTCGACAATTACAAGATATGCCTTGATGGAAGAAGAAAGGAAATCACAGTGTACTAGATAGCAAGAAGTGTTTATAACAACCTCTTTTCGCTAAGGTAATGATGGGCGCAAACCCGTTCTTTGACAAAGACATTGTTTCGATAAAAGATTTCATAAAGAATGATCTGGAGTACGTGTTTGAAGCGACAGACACTATAAGCAGTCTCAAGCACAGCGAGAGGGGCGAGCTTGGAAAGGGGAGAGCTCTTGGCTACATCTTTTACGAGCCATCGACAAGGACGAGGATGAGCTTTGAAGCTGCGATGGCGTCGCTTGGCGGCAGCTCTATCGGCATTGCCGACCTGAAATCGTCATCGGTTGAGAAGGGCGAGAGCCTGGCCGATACGATAAGAATCATTGATCTATATTCAGATGTCATCGTACTCAGGCATCCGATGGACGGCTCTAGTCGGTTTGCAGCCGAACTGTCGCAGAACCCAATCATAAATGCCGGGAGCGGAAGCGAAGAGCACCCTACGCAGGCATTGCTTGATTTGTATACTATCTTGAAGGAGAAGGGGAGGATAGATGGGTTGTCGATTGCAATCGTGGGCGACCTGAAGTACGGCAGGACGGTGTATTCTTTGCTGTACGGGCTTGCCAACTATGACGTGGACATACACCTTGTGTCGCCTCCGACGCTGCAGGTAAGGAAGGAGTCAATTTACGAGCTGCAGGGAAAGATGAAGATAAAGGAGCACAGCGAGCTTGACGAAGTACTACATGAAGTGGATGTCGTCTATGTGACTCGGATCCAGCGCGAACGCTTTCCCGACGTGCAGGAGTATGAAAAGGTCAAGGGCACTTACACCATTGATGAGAAGACGCTTGCAAGGGCAAAGAAGGACGTCGCGGTGATGCACCCGCTGCCGAGGCTCGACGAGATTTCACAATCTATTGATCATACTAAAAATGCGATTTACTTCAAACAGGCGTCCTATGGGAAGGAGCTGAGGGCCGCTCTATTGGCGCTCATGTTGAATGAGAGCTTGCCTAGTTAATCTTTCAGTGATGTCCATGACCCAAGGTCTATGAAGCCTTACATCCACATTATGGTTTAGGATATTCGCAACTAACATTATTCATCATGCTCATTTCCGCCCAGTCAGGCTGATGTATTCGTATGCCTTCACTGCGTTGTCAAACGCAAACTGCACCCTCTGGAACTGTTTCCTGAATTCAGCCACATCATCCGCGACCCTGGCCGGATTTTGTTTATCAACGACAACGCGCTTGATAAAGTTAGCAATCTCTTTCATCTCGCTCTCCTTCATGCCAAGGCGTGTCGTCTCCGGCACCCCTATCCTCACGCCGCCGGGGTGCATGTAGTGCCTGCCGGCCTTGATGTCGCCCGGCAGCAGCTGCCGGTTCAGTATGATTCCGGACTTCTCCAGGTCCTTCTCAATGGCGCCTCCGTCGCCAAACTTTGTCACGTCGACAGCGATCTGGTGCGACGCAGTATAGCCGCGCCTTTCTCCCAGCACGCCAAAGCCATAGCCGGCAAGAGTCTCTGCAAGCGCCTTTGCGTTCCTAATCACCTGCTTTGCATACGCCTTGCCAAACTCTAGCGATTCTGCAAGCGCGATCGCCTTGCCCGCAACATGATGCAAGTGGTGACTACTGGTGTTGCCGGGGAATATCGCCTTCTTGATCGGTTCGGCATTCTTTTCGTATGATACTATAATGCCTCCCTGCGGGCCCCACAACGTCTTGTGCGAGCTCATTGTCATCGAGTCGGCCCCTTCCTTCAGCGGGTCCTGGAATTCGCCTCCGGCTATCAACCCTGCGACGTGTGCCCCGTCGTAGTTGACGTACATGCCGTGGTCGTGCATGAAGCCGGCCAGTTCCTCCACCGGGTGTGGGAACAAGAATAAGCTGCCGCCGAACATAGCCATCTTGGGCGCCTTGCCGTCGCGTCCCATTTCCTCTATCTTTTTCTTCGTTAAATCAACGTCAATCGTCATCTCTTCCTTGGAAAACGGGTAATGCTCGATGTTCAATCCATGAACCAGCCCGGCTGTGCCGGCGTGCTCTTTCTTCCCGTGGGAGATGTGTCCCCCTGACGGTATTGAAGCGGCCATCATCCAGTCACCCGGGTTCGAAAACGCAGCATAGATAGCAAGGTTCGCGACAACGCCCGAAGTCGCTCTACAGTCAGCAAACTCTGAACGGAACACCTTGCGTGCAAGTTCGTTGCAGATCAATTCCACTTGGTCAATGTAAATGCAACCGGCGTACACGCGCTCGCCGGGCCATCCCTCCGCGTAGCGGTTGCCGAAGTCAGACATCAAAGCTTCCCTTACCGCGGGGCTCGGGACGTTTTCGCTCGCAATGAGCGGTATGGACCTGTCAAACCATTCGTGATGCTCGCGCATCAACCTTAAAACATCGTCATAAGCCCTCTTGGCACTCATCGCTCCTGTTGTGAGGAATTGGTTCTTTTAAGTTATCGCTTTACAGGATCTGGAGAGCGCCAGACGGACACTTACTAACAACTTCACGTATTTTGCTTTCGCTTGCTCCGTCCTGGATAATTACGAATTTGCCATCCTTAACTTTGAAAGACGGAAGGCAGAGTTTTTACACAGACGCCCGCATGTTGGCAGATCTTGTCGTCCCAAGTGATCCTCATTATGCATCTACCAAATCTACATTCTCATAAAACCTCCTGCGGTAAAGATAACTATTTGGGCAGGTTCATCTTGAATGCGTCGTTCACGATGTTTGTTACTTCCGTGATCCATTCGCACTGTATGTTTACCTTCTTGTGATGTTTCTCAACCGCTTCCAAACTTGGAGCATTCAGGAGGCAGAAACAAACGCTGGCTTCTTTGTTGTAAAACAGGTTCACATGGGTGACCCCGAATTCGTCCGGAGGGGATTTGCAAAGCTCTCTGAGGTTGTCTTCGGTAAAAGGGACCTTGTGGACGTCGAGGAATATGGGCAACGGGACTTACCACAATATACAAACTAATATTTGTTTTCCGGCAGTTCTGATTTGCACGCGACTTTATAAGCTCATTGTCACAACTATTCAAGGTGGATACCACTGCAGCAAAACCCGAAGATGTCCAAGTCGTCGCTAACCAGGACGTCTTCAAGGCAATGTCTGGAGTCATTTCCAATCTGCAGAAAAGTATCGACTGCTACTTTGACACCAGGAATCTTCCTCTGCTGATAAAAATCCTGTCTGCAAACAGCCTGAAGATTAAGGCTCTGAAGAGTGAAGGGGCAATATTACGGTGCATTACCGAAATCAGCCGGGAAAACCTTCCGGATTGCAAAGAGTTAATGAATGATTTTGAACTATTCCACACTTCCTGCCTGACAGGCAGCTTCATGATAGCCGATCAGCAGGAGTACGTTGGATACCTGACGTCCGCGAAAGGCGAAGAGAAGCTATTGCGTATAGTCAATCAGTCTTTTGTGGATGCCCAGAGATTTCTTGTCAATACCATGATCGACAAGGCCCTTCCTGCAAGGCAGAGAATCATGGAAATCGGGAGAGGAACGGGAGAAGAATTCATCGAGACCATTAGAGACCCACTCCGTGTCAAGTCTCTCATATCCGATCTCGTAAGATCCGCAGTCTATGAAATTGCAATCCTTTTTTCAACAAAGAACTCGTTTCTCATAGCAGAGCATGAGGGCATCCTTGAAGAAATCGGCCAGGTATCTGCACATGGAATAAGAGTGAGGATACTCGTGATGCATGATGAAACCGTGAAGGAAATATCCAATTCAAAACTAAAGGTCCCCAGCCAGAATATTCAGGTAAACTACTTACAACAACTTCTTCCAACCAGAATTACTACGCTTGTAATTGACCAAGTCATAACTCTGACTTTAGAAGTGAATGACGATACTAAAGAAACTTTTCAGGAGGCGGTAGGTCTGTCCACCTATTCAAACAGTGAATCGACTGTGTTCTCCAACGTTTCGATGTTTGAATCACTATGGATCCAGTCTGAACTAGACAAGCAGAATAAGGCAAGACAGGCGTACTTTCAGCTTTTCAAGGGATTCAGACTCAAGGATGAAATCTATAGTCGTCGTTGGTCATCCAGTCGGGAAAAGGAAGAAAAAGCAAAAGATTAGTCCCCACAACGGAAGAATCTATGACTAATACAAAAAGAGAGAAACGCTATATTCTAGTTTCCTAGAGTTATGCTATGGCCGCCAAGAGCATTGCCTTTCATTCGTACAAGGGTGGCACAGGCAAAACAACGATCGCGTCAAATTGTGCCGCTCTCCTAGCAAAGAGGGGCTTCAAAGTGGCATTGTTGGATCTGGATGTTTATGCCCCAAGTCTTCTGGCCTATTTCCAGAGACAGCCTAAGAAATGGCTAAATGACTACCTTCTCGGTCAAGCGGAAGTGGACGAAGTCATGACCTCTGTTACAGATAGCATACAGGATTACAGCAAACAGTACGACAATGCAGTGGAAATTAAAGGGAAGTTATGGATAGCATTCTGCAACGTAAAGAAGGAAGAGGTATACAAGATAGAAGCCACCACCTCAGATAGTTCAAAATCGCAACTGAGAAGATTCATCCTTCTTCGGGAGAATTTAATAAGAGACTATGATCTCGATTATATCCTTATAGATACCAGCCCGGGCATCAGATACTGGTCCATAAACGCCCTTGCTGTGGCGGATACTCTTTTCTTGACCCTGAAGACGGGTGACATCGATGTAGAAGGAACAAAAAGACTTGCGTCTGAAATCTATGGTTCCTTAACAAAATACGGAACAAGATCATTTCTCTTGTTTAACCGGGTTGCAGGTTATTGCCTTCCCAGTCACGCTGAAACATCAGAAAGTAGGAGTCAGAATGACCGAATGATAGATAATTATGAAATTGAGAATGCTGAAAATATGCTATCAAAGGAAACAAAGATGGATGTAATTTCTGCTATACCGTGCTATTGCGACATACAATTCAGCAGAAAAGAATTCCTTACCGCCCTCAGGTACCCTGCTCATCCTTTTACAAAACAGCTGGAAGCGTTAGTCAACGCAATCGCGACCAAACTCTGAATTATCATGGGAAAGTGATGACGCCTGATTGAAAATAAGATGTTCATTCCAGGCCAAAACCAGCTCTTTTCAGGGTCCGGTGAATTTCCAAAATCCATTATGCTGCTGGTCGGGCCCTCAGGTTCTGGCAAAACTGCCTACAGCATGCAATTTCTCAAAGAGGGCATCTCCACTGACGATCATTCCCTGTACATAAATTGCAGCCAAGCACTTACGCAAGCAAGATTTGATTCCTATTTTCCAAAGCCAACAACAAAAGGTCCAGCATTTGTAAGCTTATTTTCTGGACAAAGACCAGGACTAAGTCAATTTGAAAACTTATCTAATTTGCTTGAACGTATTACTAGTTTGTTGCCGCAATCGGAGCAAAGTAGTGAATCGACAACGAGGGTAGTCCTCGATTCGCTTACAGATATGATTGCAAGATTCCCAACTGAAGCAGTGCAAAAGTTTGTGGCAGAACTTTATGATCTTTTAAAGATACACAACTCAATCGCCCTCTTTACGATTGCAGGCAACCCTTCGGCACCGACGGTTGATACGCTGGGATCATTAGTTGATGGAATCATCCAGCTAAGAATTGACGATTCTGGCGATGAAGTGCAAAGGAGTGCGAGGCTTCTTTCTCTCAAAACAGCTCTTAATACACCGAAATGGGTAAAGTTCAGCATCAAGCAAGATGGCAACTTGCAATTCGCACAAGATAACAAGGTGTCTCGAGATGACTTCGTATGTAAATTATGTAACGGACCTATCATTGGCACAGTTGCCACTGCGGAATCAGAATCCCCATTCCATCCACATTGCCTTGATACGTATCGAAAGCTCGGCGACATTTATGGTTCTCATATTCTTTACGCGCTCCAGCCGGGCGTTGTAAATGCCAACTTTTTCTTTATAGATATAGTTGGCCTATCTGACCCTCTTCTTTCTGTCGAAAAGCAGATTGGAAAGATTGAAGATTTGAATGCGCTTATTGGTTCCTGCGATGTCTACAGCAGGGTGCCAAAGGACAAGAAAATAGTCCTCCCCACTGGAGATGGAATGGCCATTGGTTTTTTGATAAACCCAGAGCATCCATTGCAGTTGAGTATACAGCTTCACCGCAAACTTTTTGCTTTTAATGCAAAGGCGACTTCGGATAAGGCCGTAGGCGTCAGAATCGGCCTCAGCTCAGGTCCAGTCTTCGTTGTAAGTGACATCAACAATAATCAAAACGTATGGGGACCGGGCATTATCCTTGCCAGAAGGGTTATGGACCTAGGAGATAACAACCATATTTTGCTAGCAGACAACATTGCAGAAGCACTCATGAATCTTAAGGATGAATATAGACAAGTGATAAGACCGATAGGGATGGGATACAAGATCAAACACGGTCAGCAGCTAAAGTTGTATTCCGCATATTCGAAAGATTTTGGCAACCCTTCGATACCAACCCGAATATCAGAGCTAAGCTGACAACTTCCTGAAGAAATTCTTTCCATATAGCGCCCTCAATTTTTTGAAAATCAACAAGCAATCATCTGAATCAAAATGACACGTAAATCCGTCAAATGTTTTAGCAACGGCGACATTTTTTTTGGAAATTGCCCTACCGCATGCGTTGCAGATCGTCCGCCGCGATTTTCTGATCAATGTTTTCTTGCCGGGCATTAATTCTAACTACAAATATCGGGTAGCAACGGGAATAATTAAACGACTCTATTCTATCATGCAAGTTCATCTATTTCAAAATGCAGCCCGCAGTGCCAGCACGAGCCGCGGCTATATAGATTGATTTCGTTGCAAAGGGGACAGCGTATTATTTCCGACAGGTCGTCCCCAGTCACTTCTTGACCTCTGTCCTCAGGTTCTTCATAGTGAATGTCGTCATCCTCCAGCTGTTCCTTTTGCTCGTACATATTGGCTTTCGGTTCAAAAATATACCCACACGTCAAGCAGACAAATGTGCCAGAGTTGTTGACAAAATTGCACTGTACGCACCTGCCATGACTTAAAGATGTGCCGCATTGCGAACAGAACCTGTCACCCATCCTTGACTTGGACCCGCATGTTGGGCAGCTGACATCATAAATTGGACCTGTGTATGACTTGGGAGCTTCCTGTCCCGGCACATCCTTTTGAACCCCGCTTATTACATCGATGTTGTTTTCAAGATCGTACTTCTTGCGCCTATGGCCATCGCACAGAGTTTCGTACGCCAGGTTGATCTCTGCCATCTTTTTCGTAGCATCGGGCGCCTTGTTTTTGTCAGGGTGATATATTTTGGCAAGTCTGTGGTAAGCCTGCCTTACTTCGTCCTCAGTAGCGCCAGGTGAAATCCCCAATAGGATGTAATAGTTGCTTAAGTTCATCTCCTCCTGTCAAGAGAAGTCTTCATCACCGCTTCAAGCAGAATCCGCATGAGTCTGCCGGAAAGGCGCTGGCTGTACATCCTGTCCTGAACCTTCAGGGGAACGACAACCTTGTCAGCTCCTTCAAAGTGTAGCTTTTGCAAGTGGGTTCTAGCTGAAATTGTTATTCCATTTTGCGTGTGTCCCATCGAATCAATGTCACCAAAATCCATGTTGATGTGCTTAGAGTTGCCGACAAAAGCTATCCCATTTGAGGTGATTGTCATCGTGCCAATGTCGAGCTGTTCTAGCTCTTCAGCGGGCTCTGAGTCTTGCGCCTGACCAACATAGAAGTACAAGCCTTTTGCTATCCTCTCTTTTATTCCGCCTTCCAAGGTTTTTTGAGCCAACCTAGGCTCTGCAAGCGATATATTTTGGAACGACAAAACAATAGGCATTTCAGGATTGCTCACTGCAACAAATGACAAGTTGCCCTGCTCTAGCTGCCTGGTGGCATAGCAGATATCCACCTGCCTTTGCCTATCTACCGTAACCTGTGCCTTTTTCTTCCTGAGGCCAAATGGCATTATCTATCTATTTCAAATGATATGCTGTAGATAGCTACATAGTGTGATGTATGTAAAAAGAAATTCGAACAGGCTGTGCAAGAGAACATCATGAAAGTCATTGACCTGTGAATGACTTTACGACCTCGGTCCAGGCGCTTCCAATGTTTGCCCTATTGTAGCCGCCCCCGCCAAGAGCTATTATTCGTCCTATGCAGTGCTTGTGAGCCAGCTTGTGCAGCACGTCGGCCGCGTGTTTGTGCACCTGCGACGTGTATTGCAGGTGCGTTATCGGGTCTCCGGCAAGCCCGTCGGCGCCGCACTGAAGTATTATCAGTTCTGGCCTAGCATTATCGACAAAATGCTCGATCTTGCCAAATGCTTGTATGAACTCTTTGTCTCCGGCACCCGACTCTAGTGATATGTTTAGCTTGGTGCCCTTTGCCGCACCTTTGCCTGTTTCAGTAGCAGAGCCCGTGCCCGGATACAGATATCGCCCGTCTTCGTGAATGTCTGCGAAGAACAGGAATGGATCATGTTCAAATTCGTAAAAAACACCGTCGCCGTGGTGCGCGTCAATGTCGACGTACGCAATCCGCTTTATCTCATATTTTTCCCGCGCTGCCAATATTGCTACGCCGATGTCGTTGAATACGCAAAAGCCACCGGCAGTGTCACGCCGGGCGTGGTGCAGTCCTCCGATCGGGTTGAACGCATGATCGACTTTTCTTCCCTTGCAGTCCATACCGGCTATCACATATTCAAGCGCCGCTAGGGTCGAGCCAACGACGTATAGCGACGCCTCAAAAACGCCCTTGAAAGCCGGCGTGTCGCCACTGTCAAGCAAAACGCCGCCATGTTTTGACGACACCTTGACAAGATCAACATACTCTTTGTCGTGGAACGACAGCGCGTCCCGATCGCTTCCAAGCGCCGGATCTTCCACCACGACGTTGCCAATATGCTCGTCTTGCAGCTTGCGCCAGAATGCGCCCAGCCTGTCGGTGCCGAGCGGATGAGAGCCGCCAAACCCGTATTTTTCTAGCGCCTCACCATAAAACACAGCTGTCTGGCACATGGGAGAACAATGCGGATGATTGCAAATAAATATTACACGACGAAACTTTACAAGGCCCCAAGGCCTTCTATTATCGAAGCCGGTGGTAGTGAATCTCTCTTCCTATTGTATTTCTTATTTCAGGTTGGCGTCTAAAAATCATCTCTTCGGCTTCTTGCCAGTCCTCGCGTGTAGCAATTCTTCCTTCAGAAATGAAAATTATATTATGGAAAGCATTGGATATGGATCCAACCATGTGTCCATAAACAAATTCATTGATATTTTCGATCTGATATTTCCTAATATATGATGTCTGATTCCATTTGTCTAGCAGATTTGGAATATTAGAAATGGCACTGCTTATAGAGGATTCGAGCGCTACCCTCTGAGTAGATGTTAATGGCATTTACCTTATGTCACCTACCACAAAGATCATGTCAATCTCCTCAATCCGTCATCCGCCGCACATCGCCTTCTAGAACTCCGGCACCAATATGCAGTCGGTCAACATGCCTAGATAACGCTTCAATTGAATCAAATGTTGATTCGCAATATGCACAAACGAACTTTGCTTTGCTTGTGTCTTTGACAAACGAAATTGCTTTCTGGTCGATTATACAAACTGGTGTCCCATGCAATGCAGTGTCTTCGGAACAAAGAGATATTGTCTCCATCATTCTGTAGATATCTTCTCGATAAACCATTCCCAATACAGCAGAGTATGCGTGAACCATCACTTGCCTTACATTTTTCTTGTTCATTAGCTCCAAGGCATCCTTTACCGTGGTCTGAGGATCAACCGCAAGCACTGGACTCGTCATTATTTCCCTTAACTTCACTTTGGATGGGTTTCTGCCTTCAAAAGTGACTTTGTAAAGAATGTCTGTTTTGCTCACCAAGCCCACTACCTCGCCCTTGTAGGAAGCAAGAACACTGCGCTGATTCTTTTCCTTTATTATGCCGATGCATTCCTGAATTGTAGAATCGGCCTCACGAATTATTACATCAGTGTTCATTGCATTCCCAATAGGAGATGCGAGCAAGCCCGAAATGCTGGTCGGGAAAGCGTTAGCGCCGCTATTTCCTCCATTACCTTGCGACTCTAATGAAATTTCCATAGATCCAGGACATTTCACAACTATTTATCTATGACTGTCATAGGATACATAAATAGCATGGATTTTCCATTAATAAACAAGAAATTCTCTATTTAGTTATCGGATATGCATTCACTTCGTTATTATTTCTTGATCATGATCTTCCCAGTTATTCTGGCAATTCCTTGTATTATCCTGTCATGATCTGCTCCGGGCTCAGCGGTTATGTAGAGAAGGTGAATATCATCGCCCAAAGGAATTGTGATACGCTTGATCTTCTCATATTCTGCCAAAACATATTTGACCCTTCCAATCTTTGAAGACAGCTTACCTCGTTCTTTCCATGCGTTGACTGCCATCTCGAGCGATCTCCTGCTTTCCTCTGGAGTCAGAAGATTTTTCACACCAGACCTGTGATCAGAGAAAATTATCTTACCACTGATATCACAGATGGTGACAAGTCGTATCTGTGGGTCCAGATTCATGATATCTTGATGGATGCGCTGATACTCCATTGGAAGAATGTACATTTAGTGGATTAAAAGCTTGGCGGTCCAGATTAGGTCGTCATCTTGACTTGCTGGATAATTACATTGATTCTTCACTGAATCGTAAATATCAGCTGGGATAATTAGTCCATCATATATGGAACGCTAACAAACATGACCACAACAGGTCATCAGATGGTTTGGTATGCAAAGGAATCTGCGAACGTCAGAGGGCCTTTAGGCCGACGGCAGAAGCTGGTGTAGGACGATATTCTCTTGGCCAGAAACGATGCCAGACTTGCATGATGTTCATGAATTGGCCAGGCGTGTGGTGTCAATGTTGCGGGCTGAAGCTTCGAAGCCACCCCAGAAATGCTAACCACAGAAATAAGCTCAGAAACAAACAGGAAAAGCCTCTCCTTGTCCTCGCGTGAAGGAATAACATGAATAGACCCGCTAACCATATCACCCATTTTTTTTGAATTGTTAAGGAGTTGATGTTAAATATTCAAAATCCGTTAGACTTGATGGATGTTCACCGGGATCATTGAGGGCATGGGCAAAGTCAAGTCTGTCTCAAGGAGCAAGAAAGGAGCTGACACCGCTCTCAGGGTTAGGCTTGGAAGGCTTGGGCGTCACCTCAAGCGCGGCAACAGCGTCTGCATAAACGGCGCCTGCCTCACTGTGACGAGATTGTCAAAAGGTGAGGCCGAGTTTGAGATGGTGGCCGAAACAATAAGGAGGACGAACCTTGGCGAAGTCAAACCTGGCGACATGGTGAACATCGAAAGGTCCATGAAAGTTGGCGACAGGCTTGAGGGCCATTTCGTCTTGGGTCATGTGGACGGCACCGGTATCATTGAGGACATAGAAAACTTGCCTTCCGAGACAAAAATCTGGATAAAGATAGATAGAGAACTAGCAAAATCGCTTGTCTCAAAAGGCTCAATAGCAGTCGATGGTGTCAGTCTCACGGTGGTCGACGTTCAATCCGACCGTGTCTCTGTTTCGCTCATACCCCATACCTTGATTGTAACAACGCTTGGCTTGAGGCGCAAAGGCGAAAGTGTTAACATCGAGACAGATATTCTTGGCAAGTATGTTAACAGTAACCTACCAAAATGATGGTAATAACTAACCTTTTAGTAATCTTTTAATAAGATTTGTCGACAAAAGCTATCCATTGTCTCTTACTGAAGCGATGGCCGCTCTCAAGGCTGGAAGGTTCGTACTCGTCCACGATGACAAGGAGCGCGAGAATGAGATAGACATGGTAGTCGCAGCGCAGCATGTAAAGCCCCATCACATTGCCACTATGCGGAATGATGCAGGTGGCCTTGTGTGTCTTGCGATTGCAAACGAGATCACGACCAAGCTAGGGCTTGTCTACATGCATGACATGATAGCCAGCATGGGCAAAGTAAACCCAGTGTTTTCAAAATTAACAGAGGGCAAAGCAGCATATGGCGACAAACCATCATTTTCGATTTCGGTCAACCACCGCTCGACATACACCGGCATCACCGATCACGACAGGGCATTGACAATTTTCAGGATGGCAAATGTCTGCATGAAAATTGATAACGGTGGCGTGGCGGATTTTGCCAAGAATTTCCTTGCCCCGGGCCATGTTCCAATTCTCATAGCGTCAAAACGCTTGCTGCGGGACAGGATGGGTCACACCGAGCTGTGCGTATACCTGACACAGCTTGCAGGGCTTACGCCAGCTGTGGCCATATGTGAAATGATGGACTCTGCCACACACATGGCGCTCTCTATCGAAGCCGCGCAAGAGTACGCGAATAAATTCAACATCCCATTGATTGATGCAAGCGAGCTCAAAGCTCACGCCAAGGTGGCATAACCCGCGATTGACACATCTTGCAATAGTAGTTTCCGAGTTTAACAGTGAAATAACATTCAAGATGCTTCAGCGCGCAAGAAATCATGCAGACCATTTAGGCGCCAAGGTACGTTATGTCTTGTACGTACCCGGCACTTTTGACATGCCACTCGCAGTTGAACGGTTATTGAAAAAGAAGAATGTCGACGCCGTGGTCACTCTTGGCGCGGTGATAAAGGGGGAAACTAGGCACGACGACATTGTGGCTGAAAACGCGGCGCGGCTAATAGCTGATCTTTCGCTAGAATACGACAAGCCGGTCGCTCTTGGAATCATGGGACCAGGCATGACAGTAGAGCAGGCAAGGGAACGTGCCGACCTCGTGCCTGTGAGAGCGGTAAATGCTGCCGTCAACATGGTTGCGAGGTTGGGAAAGCTACAAAAGGCGGTCGGCAGGGGAACAGTGGTAATAGATGATACAGCTAACAATAATTAGGATCGAAGGATACGGACCTTGGACGGTCACGCTTGGAAGCGATCGGGAGCCACAGCTGCAAATGCTGCAGGCAAAAATCTACCATGACGTGCAGCGGCTCTTTTCTGAAAACAATTGCATAGTCTTCTTCAACAGGTTCGACGAGTATTTTGCAATAACGAATGGCCTTGATGCTCTCGACCACAAGGAGATTCAGCACGACTTGACAGAGCTGTACGATGACCTGAAAATGTCCATGGCAATTGGTGCTGGCAAAACTGCGTTTGAAGCGAATCTGAGTGCCTATAGCGCAAGAAAAGAATGTAAGATGCTTGATAATGAGGCTAGGATATTTGGTAATGTTCTTGATGACGCCGACATAACGCAGATCATGCATATCGATATCGATAGCTCGACAAAGGTAGGCAGTCGCTTATCTCCGTATGAAATAACTGCACTAGTAATGAAGATCTACAGCAGGCTTGCAGAAGAATTCCTTAAGCACAACTCGCTCACATTCTTCCTTGGCGGCGACAACTTTATGGTCATTTCAAATGGTGTGA
>Ga0307471_100000488_pt1 | contig 20392 bp, 18 predicted proteins | sample atmos_gasesAM3C__2_FD_204566 | JGI IMG/M metagenome (GOLD analysis project Ga0307471, IMG submission 204566) | Hardwood forest soil microbial communities from Morgan-Monroe State Forest, Indiana, United States - atmos_gasesAM3C_515 | ecosystem: Environmental > Terrestrial > Soil > Temperate...
GGACTCGATCTTCTCCGAGCTTGAGTCCTCCGATTCGACCCGAACGTTGCCGGCGGCCAAAATCCGATCGACGGTGTTGTCAGCGCGCAGGAAGAGCGTGCCCTTGTCCGCCGTGGAGCGCCGCGTGCCATACTGCAGGCGCGGAAGATCCAGGTCAACCACTCGCGGGTCCTTGGCAATCGTGCCATGAATTGCAGTCAGCCGGGCCGGAGTAGCGCCGTGGAAGGAGACATCCACCTGCGACTGCAAGGTCAGAATTGTGGTGTTGGCCACGTAACTCAGGCCCAGGGCAGACCCGTTGGCCTGAGGCAGGCTGAACGCCACTTTCTCCAGGGTCTGTGCGTTCCCTGTCTTCTGGTTAAAGAGCAGATTGGTAGTGGTCAGATGGACCGGATTCTTTAGCTCTTTCGGCGTCGCCTGGTCAGGATGGATCAGGCCTTCCGGGTTGGCTTCAAGATCCATCTGGACTTCGCCCTTACCCACCACATCGCCGGACCGGGGATCATATTCGAAATCGGCGCCGTAGATTTGGTCGAAGCGGCTGGAATCGCGCCCGTACAGCGTGATGGTGACGTCATGCAGCTCGACTCGGCCGCCCTCCTTGTATTGCACCGATCGGCTGGCCTGAATCTTGAATATGGTGTGTGACCCTTCGGAGTGGGAATATGTGAAACCCTGGGCGCTCTGCTGGATTTCGGTTCCGATTTTCGCGGGCACTTCCTTCAGAGCGTTTTCTACTCTCTTGCGGGCGTAGAAGTACACCCCCCCGACCACCAGCAGGAGGCCGATGGTGGCCGCCGCGAACCAGCGACGAAGGTGCGAAACCTGGAAAGCCATCTGAAGACAAGTCTACTTGAACCCGGGGCCACATCCTCTCGGTACCGTTGAGTCGGGTAGAGAACTCTGGCTGAACGTATCCCCTCCCCGGGCATCATCCTGAGGGACTTCAGTCCCGAAGGATCTCGCGCGCAGCGACACGGTGCCGACCCATCGCAAGAATCCGCTTCACGCCAGATCCTTCGCGAAGCTCAGCATGACACCCGATCGTCTAAACTCAGAAGACCATGAACCGGCTCGAGCCTCCTCTACTGGATTTGCAGAACATCTCGGTGATGCGCGCACAGAAGATTGTGCTGGAAGATTTCAGCCTGGTGATTCGAGGAGACGAGCATGTAGCCATTCTGGGGCCGAACGGCTGCGGAAAATCCACCTTGATCAAGACCATTACGCGCGAATGTTATCCCGTGGTGCAGGAAGGTTCTTCGATGACCATCCTGGGCCAAGATCGCTGGGACGTCTTCGAACTGCGTTCTCTGCTCGGCATCGTTTCGAACGATCTGCTGTCCAGCAGTTCCGGCGATGCCTCGGGACGCGACGTGGTCTTGTCCGGCTTCTTTAGCAGCGCCCGCATTTTTCCCCATCATGTTGTCGATCCGAGACACCGGGCCCTCGCGGATAACGCCCTGGCGCAACTGCAAATATCGCACCTGGCGGAGCGCCCGGTATGTGAGATGTCCTCAGGTGAGGCACGGCGTGTACTCATCGCCCGCGCTCTGGTGCATAAGCCGCGTGCCTTGCTGTTCGATGAGCCCAGCAACTCTCTCGATGTCTTCGCCCGGCACAGTTTGCGTCAGAGCATGAGTTCACTGGCGAAAGCCGGCATTGGAATCATTCTGGTCACGCATGACTTATCCGATCTGATTCCGGAAATCGAACGCGTACTGCTGATGTCAAACGGACGGATCATCGAGGACGGGTCAAAAAATCAGATGCTTCAGGCGCATCGTCTGGAACGTTTGTTTAAGACCAAAATGGAATTGGACCAGCGCAACGGTTACTACCACATGTGGTAAACACACGATATTTCATTGTCGAAAGCTACCTGAGCTATTAAGAGCCGTTCTCGGATCTCAGTAAACCCAATTCTCAGCGTCGCGAACCACCTTACAAACCGGCTGCAGTCTTCCGTTGCTCGGCCGCGGTCTCGTCAACAACTTCTTCCGGGCGCATGAAGTCCCGCAGCGAGAGTTCCAGTCCGCCATATGCAGGGTGATCGTTATTGTCGACAGTGAATGCGATGTCGAGAGCATCGCCCGGGAGCAAGCCCGCCTGCTGACACCGTTCCGCCATGTGCCAGCCCAGGGCATCGAAGGTAATTGCCTTACGCCATCTATTGTCCGTCTCTTGCCGGTTGTCAGTTGCCTCGCGGACTTCGCTTCGGCGCAAAGCGGCTGAATCGGGATCACAGCGAGGTGTGGTCAGGATGGCAAGGTCCGGCCCTTCGAGGTTGGGGACGCGCAACAGCGATCCGATGGCAGGCCCTAGCTTGAGCTTCACGTGCTTGTCTTTCATGATGCGCGGAGAGGCCATGAGGCGAATAGAACGGGCTGCAAAAACGGGCTGGGGATTGCCTACGCCGAAGGGCTCCAGCCTTTGCAGAAGGTTGAAGAACTCAGGGGTCACCTGGTCAAGCGCCAGTTCGGCATCGAAGTTGAGCGCGGGCTCGAAGTCGGCGAGGGTCAGGCTGGCCCGGGCATAGTCATCGAGACGCGCCCGCAATTCAGGCACATTTGCGGTGGGTAGCGAGAAGCCGACGGCATGCGCGTGGCCACCAAAGCGCGTGAACAGTCCGGCGCAGGACTCGAGCGCATTCAGCAGGTGAAACGCGCGGATGGAACGGCCCGAGCCGTGCGCCTCCTCGCCATTCCGCGAGATCACCAGCGTGGGACGTCCGTAGCGCTCCACCACCCGCGTGGCAGTAATGCCGATCACTCCGCGGTGCCAACCCTCGCCATCGATCACAATGCAGAAAGCTTCGCGCAGCGCCGGCTGTTCTTCGAAATGCGTTGTGATCGATTGCAGGATGCGGCGTTCTTCCTCCTGCCGGTCGCCGTTCAGTTGATCGAGCTTGTTGGCAATCTCCCGAGCTCGTGCGGGGTCTTTCACGCTGAAAAGCTCGATAACGTCGCGGGCCACATCCATGCGACCCGCCGCATTGATGCGTGGCGCGATCCGGAATGCGACTTCGCCTGAGGTGAACGTCCGGCCATGGGCGAGTTGCGCAACTTCCAGCAATGCCTTGAGTCCGGGATTGACGGGTGAGCGCAGGCCTTCCAATCCCAACTTGGCGAAGACCCGGTTTTCTCCGGTAAGGGGAACTGCATCGGCGATGGTTGCGATGGCCACCACTTTCATGAACGAATTCAACATGCGAGTACGGTGGTCGCTTTCCGGAATCCTTCTCTCGATCAGACCCTGGGCCAATTTGAAGGCAACGCCCGCGCCGCACAGGGCCTTGCACGGATACTCACAGCCTGACTGATTGGGATTGACTACAGCCAGCGCCGCCGGTACTCCCTGCGGACCGGGGAGATGATGGTCGGTGACAATCAAGTCCACGCCCAGACGCCGGGCGGTCTCGGCCGGGGCAAAGGCGCGGATGCCCATGTCGACGCTGATGATGAGCTTGATGCCAGCGGCCGCTGCCCGCTCAATGACGTCGTCGCGCATGTCATAGCCGTCACGAATGCGGTGCGGGACGTGGAATTCGGCTGTGCCGCCGCACAACTCAATTGCGGTCTTGAGGACAACGATCGCAGTCGTGCCGTCAACGTCGTAGTCGCCATAGATCAGGATCGATTCTTTGTTCTCGAGTGCGGCTTCGATTCGGTCAACGGCCGTTTTCATGCCAGCCATCAGATAAGGTGAATGCAAATGAGAAAGTGCGGGAGAAAGGAAGCGCTCCGCAGCTTCGCCCTGGCTTATGCCACGCATTACCAGAAGCCGAGCGAGCGTCGAGGCGATCTGTGGATTTTTCAGTCGAAGGGATGGTTGTGAATTTAGTTTCGCCGCCAGATGTTCAACAGCACGCGGGTCGGCGGTCTTTAGGTCCCAACGCATGGGTGAAGATTTGTATCGTGAAGATTGATTATAGCGATGTTGGTTGCCGAGCTTTGCTCGGCCTGACGGGCGGGACGTCCGTCCTCCATTTTTTCGTGGGTCAGTTTTCTTCGTCCTGATCGGGTTCGTCGATAGGGATGCCACCGAAGTCTTCGGATAGTTCCAACAGGCGCTGGTAGTGGTCGTACCAGTCGGTGGAGGCTTCGTAGACCATCATGATGCCCTGGTGGGCAAAGCCGAGTTGGACGAAGCCAGTCTTGCCGATGTACGTCCGCAGCCAGCGCGCCTCGTCGACGTCTTCATCGTTGGTGAACTCGGCCTGTCCCAATCGCTCAACCATCTGATCGAGCTCTTCCCGGTGCAAAGTCCACGAGTCCATGGTGAGAAATGGGGCTGCGGCGGCCTTGGCCAGCTCCACGAAGTCCTTCCAACTGTCGGGATTGTCTTCCGTCTTCCAGACCACGCTTTGTACTTCCTCATAGTCGACATAGCCGTGAAAGCGACGCATGCCATGGCCTTCGATGAAGGCGATCATGTCGTCTTTGAGGCCAGCCAGGTTGTCGGGCGTGGGAGACATAACGGCTCAGTTTATTTCTGCATTGTAAGCCTGTTTTCGGTCGTTTGTCGTTGGCCGTTTGTCGTTGAGCCATCCGCTGGAGTCCACGGCTGAGGGCATCGCCACCTGCTTGGCACCGATCGAGAAAGACCAACGACCAACAGCCAACGACCAACGACCAAATTCCTGTGCTACACTACGTGTTTCACAAACGACAATCGATCCGCGCTATGCTTCTTTCCAAAGAATATGTGGGCTATCTGGCCCGCGAAGTCACCAAAAAGCTGATTGCTGGCGGGCACATCGAAACCAAGGCCGTGCCTGCGGTCACCGAGAAGGTGCATGCTGCCATGCTCGAGGAGCTGTCGCTTGAGGACCGCATCAATGACGAAGTGCGCGTCATACTGGAAGCCTATTCCGAAGAGATGCAACGGACCGGCGCCAACTATCAGGAGATGTTTCGCAAGGTGAAGAGCGAATTGACCCGTAAGTACAAGGCGGTGCTGTGAGAATCAGCCGGGACAAGGTCAACAAGGTGGCGCACGTGGTCGCGGATGCGCTGGCTGAAGTGGACGCCGTGGACTTCGTTGAAGATCGCAACACGATTCGGCTCGAAATACGAAAGATCCTCGAAGACCTGTTGAACCAGGAAGCAAAAATCGACCAGACCGCACGCCTGAAGATCGAAAGCCAAAAGCGCACGATTCTCGAAGGCAGCCAGGAGTGGGACATCCTGTACCGCAAGTATTACAACGAAGAAGTGAAGAAGCTGGGAGTTTAATCGTCAGTCGTCAGTCTTCAGTTAATCCTCCTTTGCGCCCTTTGCGACCTTCGCCGTAGAAAGCTCTCGCCGACGGTGCCCCAGGCGCAACAAAGTTGCTCCACACCAGCCACCCCGGGCTAGGATATTGTTATCGCGTTGAATCAGATCACAGACATCACCGATGTCGCAAAGCAGGCCGCGCGCGAGGCTGGCTTCGAACTGGCTGGGGTCGCGCCCGTCCACGATTTCGACGAACTGGATCGCTTTCGCGAATGGATTGCGGCCGGACGTGCCGGAGAAATGAAATACATGGAAGCCCGTGACCAGTCGGGTTCCCTCAAGCGCGCGTCGCTACGTTCGACTCTGCCCTGGGTTCGCAGCGTGATCGTTTGTGCCATCAACTACAACACTGCCCAACCTTACTCAACTGACGTGAACGATCCACAGCACGGATGGATTGCCCGTTACGCCTGGGGACAGCAGGACTATCACGAAGCGGTATTGAATCGGCTTAGGGCCGTCGAGAGCAGGCTGCGTGCTGCCGCCGGAAGCTCTGAATTGCAGACCCGCTGTTATGTCGACACGGGTCCGCTCGTCGAACGCGTCTACGCCAAGTACGCAGGGATTGGATGGATCGGAAAGAACACGTGCATCCTGAATCAGAAAATGGGTTCGTGGCTGTTCCTGGGCGTCATTCTGACTTCGCTCGAACTCGAACCGGACTTGCCTGCGCCCGACCGCTGCGGCAGTTGCACGCGCTGTATCGATGCCTGTCCTACCGATGCGCTGGTCGCACCCTATCAACTGGATTCGAATCGCTGTATCTCGTATCTGACCATCGAAAAACGTGGCGCGATCCCCGAAGATATGCGGACCGGTATGGGGCACGAGGTTTTTGGCTGCGACATCTGCCAGGACGTGTGTCCCTGGAACCGCAAAGCTCCCGCTACAGAAGCGGCGGAATTTCAACCGCGGGAAGGGCTGGCGGGTCCCGCGCTGGAATGGCTGGCCGGAATGAGCGACGAAGAGTTTCGGCGAAAGTTTCGCGGATCTGCCCTGCGGCGGGCCAAGCGCAGCGGCTTGCGGCGAAATGCAGTGATCGCCATGGGCAACAGCGGCGACGAACGCTTTGGGCCGTTACTGCAAAGATTGAAAACCGACGAGGACCCAGTTGTGGCGGAGAGCGCGGAGTGGGCGGCGAAAAGGCTCTCTGGGGCGGCACCAGGCACGTAGGGGACAGATGTCCTCATCTGCCCCTACGTGGTTCGTGCTGGCAGCGTGGTAGCATCCTTTACATCCGGAGTCTTCTTCGGCCCGGTCGAACATGCCCAGCATTTCCTTCCACCCGAGATGGATTCTTTCCGCAGTCTTGTGCTTCGCATTCACCAGCCCTTTAGTCGGGTCTACGCGCAGCTCCGAACCCAAGTGGATCCGGATAAGCTCCGCCCATTTCTCCATCCTTACGGACGCGACGGAAAAGAAGGGTCGCGAATTGAGCCTGCGGCTGGAGCAGATGCGGGACATTTTTTCGCAGCTCTTCCTGAAAAACAAACTGCAGTTGCCGGAACCACTGGATGTGATCGCCCTGCAGTCGGACGAGGAATACATTCGCGTGGCGCCGCTGCACCAGGGCCAACCCACCTCGGCTCCCGGATTCTTTTTGCACGGAGACGATCGCAACTATATCGTCCTCGACCTCGCGGCCGAAGACAGTTGGCGGTCGGTCTCGCATGATTTTGCGCGTCTCCTTCTGAATTTCAACTATCCTCCGACGCAGGAATGGTTCGATGAAGGCTTTGCCCAGTATTTTTCCAGCTTGCGCCTGGGCGACAATCAGGCGCAGGTGGGCGGCGATCCGACGCAGAGCCTGCCCTGGAACCATGCTTTACCCGGCCAAGCGGATGCGAACCCAGCCAAATCGTTTACGGAATTACTGGGCCGTCCGTGGTTGCCCATACCGGAGTTGTTCACGATGCGTCCGGGCCCTGCTGGCTATCCGCCCATGTTCTACGCGCAGTCTTGGATCGTGATGCACTACCTGCTTCACCAGAACAAGTTGTCCGACGCCGGAGCATATTTCGGACTGGTGCAGATACGGAAAGTCGCGGTCGAGCAAGCTATCCAACAGGCATTTGACATGAGCGCTGCGCAATTCGAACAGGCGGTGAAAGATTATTTTCATTCTTTCCCTACATGGTCGGCTCAAGCTAAGCCGGGCGCGCCCAGTTCAGGCGGCCAGCTGAACCAATTCCCTCCCCCACTTGGACCGCTTGATATCGGGGGCAGCGTCCTGGACGTAGTGGACACGCAGGCGCAGGCGCTGGTGGCGGAGATGGCGGTGCGTCTGCCGGAACATCGCGATCAGGCCGAAAAGAATCTCGAGACCATCATCGCCAATCCCAAAACCGATTACGCGATCGCGCATCGCGCACTGGCTTGGGTGCGCATGGAAAGAAAGGAATTCGATCAGGCCGACGAGGAACTGGCGAGGGCGCGGGAACTCGATGGCAAAGATACCTGGGCCCATTACTACCTGGCGCTGGCGAAATTTCGTGCTGCGCAGTCGGGCCAAAAGCCGATCGAGGGCGTGTCCAACATGATTCAGGACCTGGTGTTCGTGGTCGACAAGGAGCCGGACTTCGCCGAGGCCTACAACATGCTTGCGCTGGCGCGACTGCAGGGCGGCGGCGTTCATTCGGCGATCGAGGCGATAAAGGTAGCGATCCAACTCAGTCCGCGCAGCGAGCAGTATCTTTTGAACCTGGCGCAGATTGATCTCGCAGGCAAGCGGTGGGACGACGCCACGTCTCTGCTCGAGCGTCTCAAAGACAGCTCCAACCTGCAAATTGCGCAAGCCGCACGAAAAAATCTGGATGACCTGCCTACGTTAAAGAAGTATGGCGTGTTGCCCCAGCAAAATGCGTCGCAAAACCCTCAGATGGACCCGACCGCTGCGGTGTCGAGCGTTCCGGAGCACGATGCGGATGACGCGAGCTCCGGTCAAAGTGCAGCGGCCCCTGCGGAGCCCGTGCCGGACCGGCGCAAGGTCCAATTCGTCAGAGGCAGGCTGATAAAGGTGGACTGCACTCAGAATGCGGGGGCGATTTTAACGGTCCGGACAAACTCTCGCACTCTTAAATTGCGGACCGACAACTACAAATCATTGCTGCTGGTCGGCGCGGACGAGTTTTCCTGCGGTTGGACGGACCGGGCGGTAGTTGCGAACTATAAAGCCGGCGGAAAAGGGGATGGTGACCTGGTGTCAGTTGAAGTTCAATAGCGCCTGAATCCTGTTACTGGTCAATTTGAATTTCCCCATTTCGTGGTGGAGTCATCCTGAGCCTGCGAAGGATCTGGCGCGCAGCGAATGTGCACAGTCACGGCAGTTGTGGCGTGCGCGCGAGATCCTTCAGGATGACGCCGGTTTGGTGGATTTTTTTCCGAACTGAGCCACTACCTGAATCCGGCTGCATTGTGGGAACCCATAAATAACAAGCCCTCCCAGGGGAAGCTGAGAGGGCTCGCGGTGGTTGAAGCTGGGACCGTTTTATTGCACCCGTACCACATTACCTGCCTGAAAGCCCTTCGGCCCTTTTAGCAGATCGAATTCCACCGTCTCGCCTTCGTTCAGTGTGCGATAACCGTTCTCCTGGATAGCGGAGAAATGAACGAAAACGTCCTCCCCGGTAGAGCGCTGGATGAACCCGTATCCCTTGGCCCCGTTGAACCACTTTACTGTGCCCTTCTCTCTCACAAAGAACTCCTTTCGACCATGCTCGATGATTTAACTTTCGTATCCTCCGTGAAGCGCATGCTCCTGTACTAACCCCCTTCAAAGGAAACGAAAGCACAGCCGGACTGTGGTCATTGAAAATCACGCCCACAAAAAAACCCCGCCATTTTGGGCCGTGGCTGAACCCACGACACCAAGATGCCGGAGCAATCGTGCTGGCGCGACTTGTGACTACAGGACACTAACCATCTACCCTAAGCGACATCCTCGCTGCACCAGTTTCCGGGCGGCGAGCAGAAGATAATATTCAGGAACTCCATTTCTGGCAAGCGAAGAAATCTGAAGAGTTAAACGATTAAACACGAGGGTTTGCGACAAGGATGGAATGCTGGCCAAACCTGGCGCACAACCCAATCACCTTCGGTGCCATCGGATGAATTGCAACTCTCTGATAGGATTGGGGAAAATGCTCAATGACCAGCAGTCAAGGTTGGCGAACCCGCCACCTCCGGTAATCCGCTCCAAGGCCTCTCCGCGACCCGAAGAGCCCTACTCCGGGTTAGCCAGTTCCACGGTGAAATATCTGTTACGCACCGAGGTACATACGTTTGCCTTTTCGGTGGCCGCGAACGCGATCCTGTCGTTTTTCCCTTTTGTGCTTCTGCTTATGACCATCATCCGGCGGGTATTTCATTCTCCGGTGATGTACGACGTGGTGGTGCAACTGCTCCGCGATGCCCTACCGGCCGGGCAGGACTTTGTGATTCGCAATCTGAACGCTCTGGTCGACGCCCGCAATCGCGCGCAGGTCGCGTCCCTCATCATTCTTCTGTTTACCTCAACCGGAATCTTCATGCCCCTCGAGGTAGCTTTGAACCGCATCTGGGGATTCCCCAACAACCGCTCTTATTTCGGAAATCAGCTCATCTCGCTCGCGTTGGCGTTCACCTGCGGAGTGCTGGCCTTGCTTTCGGTGGCGCTGACCGCCGGCAATATTGGATTGCTCGAGAGTTCGCTGCGCAGCCACGGGCCGTTTGTCGTCCGGCTGGGAGGCTTTCTTTTGATGAAGGCGTTCGCCGTCTCCGCCAGCATCGCGATTTTCTTCCTCATCTACTGGGTGCTGCCCAACGGCAAAGTACCCGCCCGCGCAGTGCTATCGACTGCTGTGATTATGGGACTGATGTCAGAAGCCTTGAAGTACGCTTACATCCTCGCGCTGCCGCGGCTGAATTTCCAGGAAGTCTATGGCCCGTTTGCCCTGTCGGTGAGCCTGATGTTCTGGGCGTTTCTCTCCGGATTGTTGATGCTGACGGGAGCGTACTTGTCGGCCCGCGGCTATAGCCGCCGAGATGCAGTGTAGGCGCGAGCGTCCCGCTCGTGCAGGAGCGGCACGGACGCGTGGATTCTTCCGCCGGTGTTCACTTGCGCAACCACCGCGAACCACGTGGCGAATCAACACTGTTTGTTGATCACACGCTGATGTGACGTCTGGCACGACTGAAATGACACCACATTCGTCGCAGGTCCCATTTCAGCCGTGCCTAGGTCACTCGCATCATGTTGTCAGCCTACCCGCCACCGAAGTGCCTTCGGGCCGGCGGCACAGTTGCATTCTCCGGCAACTCCGCGCTGCTTCCGGCATCTAACCCGAGTGAAGGAAACTGCAGCTCTCCTGTGTTCGGCCCCCTGAGCGGAGAGGGCCGGACACACGGGGGGAGCCGCGGTGACGTGTGCAGCTTTCCCTCTCAGGTTTAGCTACACTATCTCTATGAAATCGATGCTGCGTTTTGGAGTGGCGTCAGCCGTCCTCTTTGTCTCTGCCTTTATTTCGCTATCAGCGCCGCGCACTCTCGCGCAGGAAGGCCCTCTCGACCCGGCTCCGCCCAAGGGAGTTACGACCGACGAGATTATTCGGCATTTCGCCGGCAAGGAAAAGGAGTTTCAGGGGGCGCGAGACCAGTACACCTATCGACAGGACGTCCGGGTGATAACGCCTGACGACAGTGGCGAGTATCACGAGATCTTCGATGTACTCTTTGATGACCAGGGCAAGCGCTTGGAGAACGTTGTCTTTGCGCCTCAGTCATCTTTAGCAATGATCTCGATGTCACCGGAGGACATCGACGACATCCGGCATCGGCTGCCTTTCGTGCTCAGCAGCGACGAAATCCCCGAGTATCAGATTCTTTACGTGGGACAGCAACAACAGGACGAGCTGCACTGCTATGTCTTCGACCTTGCGCCTAAGGAAATCGTCGGCAAGAAGCGCTATTTCCAGGGCCGAATCTGGGTGGACGACCATGATTTTCAGATCGTGAAGACTTACGGCAAGACGGTCCCCGACATTCGCAAGAAAAAGGGCCAGGAGAACCTGTTCCCTAAGTTCACTACCTGGCGTGAGCAGATCGACGGAAAGTACTGGTTCCCCACCTACACCAAGGCGGACGACACCTTGCACTTTTCGAGCGGCGACGTCCATATCCGCGAAATTGTTAAATACAGCGACTACAAGCGGTTTGGATCGAATGTAAAGATCACGTACGAAGGCCAGGAAGTGCAGAAGGCGCCCGGCAGCGACGACAAGACGCACCCGCAGCAACCACCACCGCCGAAATAAAGCTGTCTGCTCTCAGCTTTCAGCAAATCCGATAGCGGCGAAGCGGCGTAATAATGCAGCCCACGGCGTAAGCCGTGGGTAAGAGCAGAAGACTATCCCGATCCCCGAAGGGGCGCAAGAAGCATTTCCGTGAGATCGCCGCCGCGTGGGCGCGGCGATTTATCAATAGTTGATAGTCGAAAACCCAACAGCTGAACGCCAAAAAGTCTTACGCCCCTAAGGGCTGGTTCGCGTTCTATGTGCACCCCACGGCTTACGCCGTGGGCTGCACTATCACGCCGCTTCGCGGCTATCGGGTTTTACTGATCGCTGAAAGCTGAGAGCTGACAGCTGCTACTAGTAAAAAAGATACTTTCGCCACTTATCATCGGAGCGTCCCATGAGGCGCATGATGTGACGGCTGGTATGCAAGTTGAAGGCTCGCGGCTCGCGCATCAGTTTCATATCGGCTTCGACGGGAAACTGATTGCCCTTTTGCCGATTGCAGGAGTGGCAGCAGGCCACCAGATTTTCCCAGGTGGAAGCTCCACCTCGCGAACGCGGCACAACGTGGTCAAGGGTCAGCTCACTCGAAGGCAGGACTTCCCCGCAATACTGGCAGGTGTTGCGGTCACGCAGCAGGATGTTCTTGCGCGAAAGCGCGCGAGTCTGGTGCGGGATGCGCCGATACTCCAGCAGCCGGATCACCGAGGGTACACGGATCGCCAGGCGGGCAGCGTGCAGGAAGTGTCCGTTTTCTTCTTCCGTCATGGCCACGCCCTTCAGCACCAGCACAATGGCCCGGCGGGCGGCACAAACATTGATCGGCTCATACGACGCGTTCAACACCAGCACGGGCGCATGCAGCGCGTGACCGTTGCCGTCGCGATGCGTCGCATCGCGGTGCATCCCAACCACAGCCGGGACGGGCCCGTGGCTCCTCAGCATCGAGCCGTTCATCGAATTATTCCACTTCCCCGCCATACATTTCGTACCCGACTGTGATACTGACCGAGCGATTCGCGCTTATCCTGTCGGCGCGAGACGTTGCTCGTCTCGGTCAAGAGACTCTGTCAGATCAATGCCCTTCATGTCGTCCTTGAGCGTACGGGCCACCGTGGCTACAAATGCTTTAGATGCGCCGGCCCGGCGCAAAACTCGCGCGCATTCAGAGACCGTAGTACCGGTGGTGAACACATCGTCAACCAACAGGACTTCACGTCCGGCCATCTCCTCCGGTCGGGACACGACGAACGCACCCCGAAGGTTTTCGCGGCGCTGATGGCGCGTGAGTCCGATTTGAGATTGGGTTTCTCGCCGCCGTTCCAGCACCCGGGAACGCAGGACCAACCGGCCGCTTCCCGCTCCGAGCTTAACGGCACGGCGAGCAATCAACTGCGACTGGTTGAAGCCACGCTGGCGCAACTTCCGCGCGTGCAGAGGTACCGGGACAACCACCAAAGGACTCGAACCGGACTCCATCCCGCTGACCGCTTCCGCCAGCATGTGGCCTAGCACGACTGCGGCGGATCTGACCTGTTCGTATTTCAGCAGGTGGATCAACTCGCGTAACCCAGCGTCATAACTGCCGTAGGCAACCGCCTGGACAAACGGCGGGTCCAGCCGTCGGCATAGGCCGCAGCGATTCTCGCTCGAACCTAGAGCATACGGACTGAACACTCGCTCCCCGCAAACCGAGCAAACGTTGCCGCTGATGGGGCGAACATCGGCCCGGCATGGCTGGCAAACCGGCAGGCGAGAAATGTTGACCAGGGGGGTACCGCAGAGACGACAATCAGATGGGAAGAGAGTAGCGAAGAGACTTTCTGCAACACCGCTCACTGACGAGACCAGAGTTGACACTAGCGAACTGTCCCGCGTCAAAACCTGGGTCCCGGTAGCCCGGATTGGGTCCTCACTACTGCTGAAGACTAGCCTCCCGCGTCCGCCCGTTAGCGCAAAAGGGCCGCCGCAGGCAAACTCCTTCCTCAGTATAGCGGGCGACAATGTCCCAAGCAACGACTGAACGATCAGGCGACCGCGTCCTGTGTCTTCTTGGGTTCCCGCCTTGGGCGAACCTTCACGAATGTGAATTGGTACGACCGCTTGAAGCAGTCACCACAGCGGGTGGGACGGAGAAGCAATAAGGGCAGGAGGAATCTCTCGGTTAGATTCTTCGGACGTGAGCGGTAACCATTAAAACCGCCACAGTCCTTACATTCATAGAGCCTGGGGAACATGACACTAAACCTCGGGAGAACCGGGTCAAACATCCGCGCGCTATAATACCAGACTTGGCTACCAGAGCGGCATTTGACGGGATTTCGACCTTCGCATCATAGCCGCAATGTTTTTCCCCTCCCCGCGAAACGGGGTGAAGCCCTTGTAAAACGGGGAACCCACATGTTAACGTGCGCGGTCTCGTTTATCACCTAAGATTTGAACGTCTAAGGTCTTTATTATCAGACCGCCAGCCGCGATTGCACTTCCGAGGATCCTTGAATGAGTACAGACGGACCTGTGCCTGCCAGCCCGAGCGAAAAGAAATTCCAGCCCTACGTCCCCGAAAGTATGGAGATGCGCGAGTTCACTTGGCGCGCCATTCTGCTGGGGCTGGCCATGACGATCGTTCTGGGTGCAGCCAATGCCTACCTCGGCCTGCGAGCCGGAATCACGATCGCTGCCACTTATCCGGCGGCCGTGATTGCCATGGCTGCGATGCGGGCCTGGAAGGGATCGCTCCTGGAAGAGAACATCGCCCGAACCGCCGGTTCGATCGGGGAAGGCATCGCGGCGGGTGCGATCTTCACGATTCCGGCGTTCCTGATTGCCAAGGCATGGCCATCGTTTCGCCCAGGGGATGCCTATTGGAAGTCCACCGCACTGATCATGGTCGGCAGCATCCTCGGGGTGCTCTTCATTTCGTTAGTGCGGCGGGTGATGGTGGAGGACCCGGAATTGCCCTTCCCCGAGTCGGTAGCCGCGTCGGAAATTCACAAAGCTGGACAGCGGGGCGCCGAAGCCGCGAAATATCTTTTCTGGAATATTGGCGTTGGTGGCGTGGTCTACATACTCGGAAAATTTGGACTGTTTGCCGCCGATCGGGACTTTCCCTTTACCATCGGAAATCTGGGCCACAGCCAGGTTCGCCTCGGAACCCTGGGAAGCACCAAGGTTGTGCCCACCGGCGGCACCAGCGTATTCGCGGCTCCCAGCGTAAGTCCCGCCTACCTCGGAGTGGGCTACATCATCGGACTCCGCTTGGCTTCGATTCAGTTCGCCGGCAGTGTTCTGGCCTGGGGTCTGCTGGTCCCCATTATGATTTATTTCCTGGGCCCCGGCCTTCAGCAATACATTCCCGCAGGCACACCTAAAGACTGGGCCGATACCGCGGACGCGGTATGGAGATATATTGTCCGGCCCATCGCAGTTGGCGGCATGCTCGTTGGTGCTGCGTACACGCTCTTCAAAATGCGTAAGAGCCTGACTTCAGGATTCAGCAGGTTGCTTTCGGATATGCGGCAGAGCGCCGATCAACGCGCCAAGCTAGGCCGTACCGAACGCTATATGAGCTTCAAGACAGTGCTCGGGCTGATCGCGCTGATGTTTGTCTTGATGTGCGTCCTCTACATCAAGGTTTCCGGCTTGCTTTGGCCCGCCATTCTGGCGGCGGTCGTCATGCTGATCGTAGGGTTCTTCTTCGCCACAGTTTCTGGCAACCTGGTTGGATTTATCGGCTCATCCAACAATCCCGTCTCTGGCTTGACCCTCTCGACCTTGTTGATCGCAGCGCTACTCATGGTGTCTCTGGGCGTTTCCGGAGGCAAGGGTGTGGCAATCGTCCTGGGCGTAGCCGCGGTGGTATGTGTTTCTTCATCGGTCGCAGGTGAACTGCTGCAGGACTTCAAGGTGGGATACATTCTCGGCGGTACACCCCGAAACATCCAGATCGCGGAACTGATTGCCGTGGTCGTGGCCAGCCTCGTGATGTACTGGCCATTGATGCTGCTCCACCAAGGCAGCATCAACTCCGGAGGCGTCGGGTTTGGCGGCCCGGACTTGCCAGCTCCACAGGCTGGGCTCATGGCCACGTTGGCGCAGGGGATTGTGGGCGGAGACATGCCTTGGGCCCTGGTGGGGGTCGGCATCTTGTTCGGGGTCGCCATGATCATGATGCAGGTGAAGAGCCCCATGCTGGTGGCGGTGGGAATGTACCTGCCGTTCGGCACGACGTTTGCGATTTTCGTGGGTGGTGTGTTCCGCTCTGTCGGAGACTGGGTGGCGGACCGTCGGGGCTATAACGCCGCCCAAAAGGCCCGAGTGGAGAACGCCGGCGTCCTGACGGCTTCGGGATTGATCGCCGGCGAAGCGCTTATGGGATTGGTTTGGGCTGGATTGCAGTTTGTGCCGCAATGGAAAGCGCCGAACCACCCGCCCCAACTTTTCAGCAGCCCGTCTTATGTCGTAGGCGGCCTGATTGTGCTGGCCGGGCTCGCCGCGCTCCTCATCCGACTTCCGATATCGGCAGCGGGTGATCCGAGCGAGCCAGCGCCCCCGACTGCAATCATGTAGACACCGTCCGTGATGTAGTCACAGCCGTGTGCACGCGGGCGACCCGCCCGCGCTATTCAAGCGACTGATCTTTCTGCGCACTTTCCTTCGTGATCCCCAGCGCCGCTTCATGATTTACTGTCTTGCATGTCCATCGCCGAAAACGTGGCTGAGGTGCGCCGACGGATCGCTGTCGCGGCCGGCCGTGCCGGACGGAATCCCGCGGAAGTCACACTCATGGCGGTAAGCAAGACGTTCCCTCCCGAACGTATCCGCGAGGCCTACAACGCCGGGCTCCGGATTTTTGGTGAGAACCGCGTACGGGAATTTGCCAGCAAAGCCGCCATGCTCCTTGACCTGCACCAGGCTGAATGGCACATGATTGGTCATGTGCAATCTAACAAAGCCGCCCCAGCGGCGGAAGCATTCGCAGCCATCGATTCGCTTGATTCCCTGAAGCTGGCTGCAAAGCTGAATGCATCGGCCGGAAAGCTCGGCAAGAAACTGAGCGTGCTGATTGAAATTAATGTGGGCGGCGAGAGCGCGAAGAGCGGCTTGTCCCCCGACGCCGATGAACTGGAAGAACTTCTGACCGCCGCCCCCAGGCTTAAACAACTCGAATTCCGCGGGCTGATGACCGTTCCTCCTTTCACGGAAGATGCTGGGGAGGCACGCCCGTATTTTCGCAAACTCCGCGCGCTGCGGAACCAACTCGCTGCGCAACATTTTCCCGCTGTCTTCATGGACGTCCTGTCCATGGGCATGTCGCATGATTTTGAAGTCGCGATTGAAGAGGGTTCGACCTGTGTGCGGGTGGGGACGGTAATCTTCGGGGAAAGGGCAAGACTCTGACCACGGATGGGTTTGAATGATCTCTATTCACGACACTCCCGATGGCGCCACCTTCGCGATCAAAGTCCATCCTCGGGCCAGAAAAAACGCGATTACCGGCGAACTCGGAGGCGCTCTCAAGTTATCTTTGACGGCTCCACCCGTGGAAGGCCGAGCCAACGAGGCCTGCATCGAATTCCTAGCAAATCTTTTGAAGGTGCCGCGTTCCTCCGTTACCATAGCGTCCGGTCAGAGCAGCCGCAGGAAGGTGATTCGAGTGAGCGGAGCCTCGGCCGACGAAGTCCAAAAGCGACTAGGGATTTAGACGGGGACGAAAGTTTCCGTGCCGCACTTGGGAGCCCCGTTGAATTTTTCTGAGCGCCTCCGTGAAATTCGCACCGGCTTCGAGCCGCCCTTCTGGGTCGCCAATATCACTGAAATTTTCGAGCGTCTTTCCTACTACGGAGCGTTTGCCTCTCTCGCTTTGTATTTGCAGGAGAAGTTGAATTTCTCCACCCAGCAGACCGGTACGTTGACGGGAATATTCGGTGGCATGGTCTGGTTTCTGGCCATCTTCGGCGGGGCCGCTGCCGACCGGTTAGGATTCCGCCGCGCACTTTCGATCGCATATCTCATCCTGGCTGCCGCCTATTTTCTGATCGGCTCCATCGGCGCATCCTGGCTGGCACCGGTGCGAAACGCCGTGCCGCTGGGACTGTTTGTTGGCTTCATCCTGATCCTTCCCGCACTTGGCATCGCGCTGGTGAAGCCCTCCGTAGTCGGCACCACAGCGCGCGCGTCCAAGGAAAACGTTCGCTCCATTGGCTATTCGATTTACTACACCATGGTCAACATTGGCGGTGCAGCCGGGCCCTATTTTGCCTCCTGGGCCCATCGCCACCTGGGCGTCGAGAATGTGTACCGAGTGGCAGCGATCAGTGTCTTCGCGATGTTCTTTGTGGTCGTGTTGTTCTTCCGGGAACCGCGCCAAGCCGGCGATATGCCTCCGCCCTCGATCGCAACCGTGGCGCGAAACTTCTGCGTTGTCGTGGGCAACTACCGGCTGGTTCTACCCGTGCTGGGAATTGCCCTGGGGCTGCGTATCGTCACGTTCTGGTATCCCTTCAACCTACCCTGGTGGATTTGGACCGGGCTTCTGCTGCTCGTGCTCGCCGGAATCAGCCGGTTTATGTGGTTCCTGGCACTGTTCACGGGCTACTGGGTTGTGTTCTGGCAGCAGTACATCAGTCTGCCTGGATACATCCACGGATACATCAACGCCAACGCTGACGTCGAAATTATTCTTGTGACCGACGGATTAACGGTCATCGCGCTCACGCTCTTGGTCAACTACCTGACACGCAAGATTCCGGCGTTTCAAGCCATCATTTTAGGCACTGTGATTACCTCCGCTTCCTGGCTGATCCTCGCCTTCAAGCCGACGGTCTGGGGAGCGGTCCTTTCGCTGTTTGTTCTTGCCCTCGGCGAGATCATCCAATCACCGCGCTACTACGAATACATTTCGCGCCTCGCGCCGCCCGGTCAACAGGGGACGTATATGGGCTTCGCGTTTCTGCCCATCGGAATCGGATCTCTGATTGGAGGCTGGTTCGGAGGAACGCTTGCCCACCACTTCGTGGAGGTCACGCACCAGCCGGAACGCATGTGGTGGACCGTGACCGCTGTGGGCGTGGCCACGGCCGGGTTGCTCTGGATTTACGACAGGAGCATGCGGCCAGCGACCACAGCTTCGATAAATTAGATGGTTAAGCGAAAGACTACTGCTGCATCGTTTGCGAACGAGGTCCGCCGCGCGTTGAAGGCGGGCGGCTCTCCGGAGCGTTCGAGCAGCGTGCAGCGGTTCTTCAAGGAGGAAGTCCAGTCGCACGGCTGGCGCACCGCCGATTTGCGCCGGGCAGCGGTTCGTTGGCGACGTGAGATCCTGCAAAAGTCCGATCTTAAGTTTCTGCTTCAGGTTGCCGACCATTTATTCGCGGGAACAATAAATGAAGACAAGAATGTTGCTGTTTTCCTCCTGCAAAATATCACGGACAAGTTTGGCGACGAAGAATTCCGATTGCTTGAGTCATGGTTGCCCCGAATCAGCAACTGGTCTGATCATGATGCGCTGGTGCACTATCTGATTGCGCCCATGGTAGTGGCGAAACCAGCGCGGGCGAGCCGGGTATTCCACTGGGCAAAGTCGCGGAACCGTTGGTTCCGCCGGGCAGCCTGCGTGGCCTTGATCCAGGGGGCTCGCCGAAAAATGTTTTTTTCTGAGATCATCCGTTTGTCCGCGACGCTCCTATCCGATGAAGATGACATGGTGCGAAAGGGTCTGGGTTGGTTGCTCCGCGAAACCGCCAAGGCCGACGTGCAGCGAGCCGTACCCTATCTGATGAGTATTCGGGAGAGAGGGCCGCGTCTGGTCTTGCGAACTGCGTGCGAGACACTCCCGCGCACAACGAGGAAGGCAATTCTCACGGTTCCTTGATTCGCCAATCCGCTGACAGCTTTTGCCGAGTTTCACTCGGTCGGACAACCGGGGCGGCTGTCTCCACGTGGCCTGTTTGAGGCGCCACAATTCGCTCAAATCGCCTTCGTTGTTTAGAATAGTTGTTTGCCCATGGATCTTCCCGCCATACAGACCTCGTTGCGCGAGCGGAACATCGACGCGTGGCTCTTTTACGATCACCATCACCGCGATCCTATTGCTTACCGGGTTCTGGGATTACCGGCGGGTCAAATGGTCACCCGGCGTTGGTTCTACCTAATCCCAGCCAGTGGCGATCCGGTGAAACTGGTCCACAAGATTGAGCCCGGTCATCTCGACTCGCTGCCGGGGAGCAAACTTCAGTATTCCGGCTGGCAGGAATTGTTCGACCAGGTGAAAGTGATACTCGCCAATCATCGCGATATCGCGATGCAGTATTCACCGAATAACCTGGTTTTCACCATTTCGCTAGTGGATGGCGGCACCATTGATTTGATCCGCGGGCTGGGTAAAAACGTGGTCAGCTCCTGCGACCTGGTGGCGCAGTTTGAAGCCACCTTGACGGAGGAGCAGATCAAGTCGCACTTCGCCGCACGCGATGCGATAGACGCGATCACCGCGTCCGCTTTCCAAGAGATCGGCCGGCGCGTGCGCAACGGCGGGACCCACGAATATGAAATGCAGCAGTGGTTCATGGAAGCCTTCCGCCGAGAGAATCTCGTAACCGATGATCCGCCCCTGGTGGCGGTCAATGCGAATAGCGGCGATCCTCACTACGCGCTGCGCCCCGAGACGTCAAGACCAATTCGTGAAGGCGATTTCGTGCTGCTCGATGTCTGGGCCAAGAAAGATACGCCGGGGGCCGTATACTACGACATCACCTGGACGGGTTTTGTGGGGAAGTCTCCCTCCGGTCGCATGGAGGAAATCTTCAAGGTAGTCCGCCAGGCACGCGACATCGGAGTGAA
>Ga0307471_100000489_pt1 | contig 20370 bp, 21 predicted proteins | sample atmos_gasesAM3C__2_FD_204566 | JGI IMG/M metagenome (GOLD analysis project Ga0307471, IMG submission 204566) | Hardwood forest soil microbial communities from Morgan-Monroe State Forest, Indiana, United States - atmos_gasesAM3C_515 | ecosystem: Environmental > Terrestrial > Soil > Temperate...
ACCAGCCCGAGGATTGTCTTACGGCGTATTAATTCAGCTGCTCCCCAAGATGACTCATGCTGAGGAGTTCTCAACCTTAGTGCACGAACTGGCCACGAGATGGTTCACATGACCGAGCGCCGATCGCTGATCAGCAAAACAGTAAAGGAAACCGAAGCCGAATCGGTTGCTTCTGTAGTCGCGAAAGCTATCGGACTTGAACCCGGATCGGCGTCCGCTGATTACAGCTAAATCGCGGCGACGCCAAGTTGCTTCAGGAAAGCTTAGAAGTTGTGCAGCGCACGGCAACGGTCATCTTGGGAGCTATCACTCCCGAGGTGGCCGGCCGCGCAGGCAGCGAGGACAACAATCAGGAAGTGCAGCGCTGGAAACCGTATCGAGGTGAGTATTTGAGCACGTCCGCATTTCTTGATGGAATTCGACACCGCGATTAAAGGACCGGAAGAACTCAGCTTGTCTTACCGTTAGTCTCGGCCGAATCATCCCATTCAGTTTGGATGAATCGAGGAGGCCGAAGGTGCAGACCGACTTTCCGGATTCCACCGTTTCCCACGCGCAACAATTTGCAATCAGGACTTTGAAACTCGCCATGTCGAAAAGTGCATTGGTCTCTGCTTGCGTTCTCTTGGCAGCGGCACCGCTCTATGCGCAGGCCGGCGGTTCTCCCTGGGAAAATGCCGTCCAGGTTCTGCAGACGGCATTCACTTCGACCATTGCGCGCGGCCTTTCCTTAGTTGCAATTGTCGTCGGTGGCTTGATCTTTGCATTCGGGGAGGGACAGTCCAAGCGCACGCTGGCCGGCATCATCTTTGGCGTTGGCATGTCGATAGGGGCAGTGAACTTCATGGCATGGCTGTTTCCGGGATAGTCCGCTCGATATGCCGAACCAAGCCCAAGTGCATCCTGTCTACCGTGCCATCAATAAGCCCCTCACCATCTGGGGAGCTGAGCGGCGGTTGTTTTTTCTAGCACTGATCATGGGTGGAACGACCTTCAATTTCTTCGGCAGCCTGGTGAGCGGAATCGTAATGTTCTTTGCCCTGTTCCTGGCGGCTCGCTGGGCAACGGCTGCTGACATTCAGATGCTTCGTATCCTGCTGAATTCCACAAAGTACAAACCGCAGTATGACGCGGGCAAACGGGAGCGGTTTTGGATTGAGGTGGTTCGATGATGCCGCGCAAGGCGAGTGAAATCAGGAAGGAGCACCAAGCTGCAGGCGCGCTCAACGCTCTGATAAATGTTTGCTCCTTCATTGATGAGCACACATTCCTGACCAAGAGCGGCGATCTTGGAGCGGTCTTCAAGGTCCAAGGAATTGACTACGAATGTCTCGACCATTCTGAAACTGATGCCTTCGCGCGCCGCTTCGAAGCAGCGCTGCGCACCCTGACTGAGGACTTTCGTCTGTACCAATATCTACTTAAGCGCAACCGCCCAGCCATTCCGCATCGCCAATACCGGGATATGCCCGTGGTTGAGCGTGCTATTCAGGACCGGATTGGGTTTCTCCACGGCAAAGCGGACAGCCTTTATTCCCTGGAACTGTACTTCGTCCTGATCTATGAGGGGTGGCGACAGCGTGGCGCCTCGCAGAATCGGCTGCGGCAATTAGTCAGAGATCCAGCTCACTTTGTCAAAACTTCTCTTTCCGCCGAGCAGCAGCTCACTATTCTTGCGTCGGAATTATCACAGGCGCAGCAGGCGCTTTCCTCCAAAGTGGCCAGCTTTCTTGTGCAACTCCGGGATCTGGTGAATGCCGAGCCGCTAAAGAAAGACAAAGCCTTCCAATTCCTGAGCCGGCTGGTCAACTACGCACCTTATCGAGCGGATCACATGAGTCTGAAATATGACCTCTTCGTTGATCAGCAGCTGGCAGGTTCCTCGCTGGAATGCCATCGCGACCATCTGCGGCTGGAGGACTACCAGACCAAGGCTCTCAGTGTCACCGAACCCCCCGCACAGACTTTTGCCCACATGCTTCGAGCGCTGCTGGAGCTGCCGGCAAACGTGATCGTGGCCAGCGCATGGAAGCGGGCCAGCAATGCCAGGATTCGCAAGCTAATCCGCAGCAAACGACGGCACTTCCACAACAGCAAAACCTCGCTGGCAAACTACCTCCACGATTCGCCTCCGTCAGAGCGTCAGATGCTGGTGGATGATGCCGACGAATCTCTGGTCAACGAGCTCGGTCTTTCCCTGCGAGAGCTGGAGGTTAATGGCAACTACTTTGGCGAATGGTCGATGACGGTAATTCTGTACGACCGTGACGCGACCGCTCTCGACCGCTCGATTGCCGAGTGCGTCAAGGTCTTCGCCACGCAAGATGCCACCGTCCTTGAAGAACGTTATAACCTGCTAAACGCCTGGCTCGCGGTCCTGCCGGGAAATCATCAGTACAACCTTCGGCCGTTGTACCTGCTCAACACGAACTGCGCTGATCTCTCCTTATTATTTACACTCCATTCGGGTGAGCCCCACAACCATCATCTCGATCAGGAATACCTCGCTGTCCTCGAGACCAATCACGGCACTCCCTACTACCTAAATCTCCACTATCAGGACAACGCGCACACCGTCATTCTTGGGGCAACCGGCGCCGGCAAGAGCTTCCTGCTGAATTTTCTGCTCACGAACCTGCAGAAATACCGCCCCTACACGGTCATCTTTGATCTGGGCAGCGGGTACGAAAGTCTGACACGGCTGTTTGGCGGCAGCTACCTGCAGGTGGGCGGGGAGAAACGCACTTTCACCATCAACCCTTTCGCTCTGCCCCCGACCAAAGACAATCTGCATTTTCTCTACTCGTTTGTTCGGGTGCTGGTCGAATCGAGCGGGTACGAGCTGACCAGCGTGGATGAGCGCGACTTATACGAACAGATTGAGAACCTGTACCAAATCGAGCCTAGCATGCGGCGGCTGTTCACGTTAGGGAACATCCTAAATCGCCGCCTCGCAGAGCCGCTGCACAAATGGGTAGGGGATGGTTCCTACGGATCGTTATTTGACAACCCGGAAGACAACCTGACATTGGCCCGGTTTCAATGCTTTGACTTCGAGGGCATGGACAAATATCCGCAGGTCTTGGAACCGCTGCTGTTCTACATCCTGCACCGGGCAAATGAATCCGTTCATGCCCTTGATCTGGCCACAACCTTCAAGGTGTTCGTGATGGACGAGGCTTGGCGCTTCTTCCGCAACCCGACCATCAAGCAGTATGTCGTTGAGGCCCTAAAAACGTGGCGGAAGAAGAATGCCGCCATGATCCTGGCCACCCAATCGGGTGACGATCTCTATCGCTCCGAACTGTTGCCGGTGATTGTTGAATCGTGCGCGACCAAAATGTTTCTCGCGAATCCGGGAATGGATCGCGCGGCATACCGCGAGCGATTCCATCTGAATGAGACCGAAGCCGAGCTCATCGCTCGCCTGATTCCCAAACAGCAATTCTTGATCAAACGTCCAGGCCTCGCGAAAGTAGTTAACCTTCACGTTGACCCCACAGGATATTGGCTTTACACCAACAGCCCTTACGACAACGCGCGCCGCCGCGAAGCTTTTGACCGCCACGGATTCGAGCGGGGCTTGGAAATTCTCGCCAAGGAGACAGCAGCATGAAAAGATTGGTTCAGCCTTTTGTTCTCTTTTTCGCAGCTTGTGGGCCGGCGTTACTTGCACAATCTTCCTCGCGCCAAACGACTGCCGCTTTCTCAGCTAAGGCACCCGAGACCGCGGCAGTCGTCTCTCCCGTCCTTTCTGCCACCGTCGTTGAGTATGGCGAGCGGGACGTCGTACGACTGAAAGCGAAGCTGCGTTACACGACTCTCATCGTTCTTCCGAAAAACGAGCAGATCTTAGACTTTACCTGCGGGGACAAGGAATTCTGGATCGTCAATGGCACCCAGAACTTCGCCTATGTAAAGCCGGCAAGGGCCAATTCACAGACCAACCTCAATCTCATTACCGCGAGCGGCAATGTGTACTCGTTCGTGTTGAGCGAGGTCTCCAGTAGCGCAGATGTGGAGCCGGATCTCAAGGTGTTCGTCCAGCCGAAAGACGGGCCGATGATTTCCGCCTTGAATGGCGCACCGAGATTTGTTTCTGCGGCCCAGGTCGAAGACTACCGTCAACAGATCGAGATGGCAAAGGAGGAGACGCGCCAGACGAAAAACACGGCTCAGTCAACCATCGACCGTGAGGTGACGAAGTTCCGCGGCGATTATCCGACCGGACTCAAGTTTGTCTATCGCTTCGAACGTGATCAGAAACCGTTTCTGGTGGATGCCATCTATCACGACGACAAATTCACCTATATCCGTGCCAATCCTCAAGAGACACCTGCGCTCTACGAGATCAAAGATGGCAAGCCGAACCTGATCAATTTCGAGTACCGCAACGGGACATATATCGTCAGCAAGATTCTTGATTCTGGATATCTGACCATCGGCAAAGCGCGAATGAATTTTGTTCGCCAGGAATAACCAGCGTTGGCTGCCAATAGTAACGGCCGAGACAAGACGTGACACACCACGGTAACCACTGAGTGATCCCTGGGAGAGTGATGGATGGCAGAAGGAAGCGGAGAACAAAGAACACCGGCGATGGTAGAGAACCGTGCCGCGAAGCCTCTTGGGATTCTGCCGAAGAACACCCAAGCTATGGTCATCGCTGGAATTGCCGCTGTCATGGTGGGTGCAATCGTTTTCTCTGGCTCCGGTGCTCCCAAGACCACAGCGAAGCCCACCTCGCCCTCAGGCGCTGTGGTCGATCCCAGTCAGTCGCGGATTGCCGAATATCGGCAGCGGCTCGATGAGCAGGCGCGCAAGCTGGCAGCTGAACAAGCGCAATTTCTCCAGAGCAAGCAACAATTCGCGGCCGCAACCGGGGCCGAGCCAGGGGCGAGCTCCACGGTCCCCGCCGGCCGCGCAGACGAAAACAGCATTGAGAATGACCGCAAGCGGCGGGCTTACCTATCACTTTTCGCATCGAACGTTGCCCTTAGTTATCGCAAGGACAGTCAGCCCTCCCCTGCTCAAAATTCCGCTCCGAACGCGACTACCGGAACGCAGCCCCAGCTCTCGACTTCCCCAAGCGAAACGCCTTCCGGAATGTTCGCCCCGTTTGGCGCTCGGGCAGCTGCCGAATCCTCGCGGACCGAGCAGGGCAACCAGGAAGCAGAAACCGAACGGAGCAAATCGGACGAGCCTAGTGAGGCCAGAACTGGGCAGGAAAACGCCCGCGACCGGTTCGCCGGCCTCAATCAGTCCGAAGGCAAGCAGTACCGTGTGTTCGAAGGCACGGTTCTAGAGGCAGTACTGACGAATCGGCTGGGTGGCTCGTTCGCTGGACCGGTCAACTGCATGGCGACGTCCAATGTTTACTCGCATGACGGCCAGCAGCTCCTGATTCCGCAAGGCAGCCGCATTCTGGGGGAAGCCAGACGGGTAACCACGTTCGGCCAAGAGAGACTGGCGGTTCTGTTTCACCGGGTGACCATGCCCGATGGGTACTCAGTGAGTCTCGATCAGTTCAAAGGTCTAAATCAGGTTGGCGAGACCGGTCTGCGCGATCAGGTCAATCACCACTATGCGCAGATCTTCGGGACCTCACTCGCGATCGGAGCCATTGCAGGGCTGGCCGAGGCAGACACGCGCGCGAGTGCCTTTCAGTCGTCAACCGACGCCTATCGCCAGGGTGTCGCCACGAGTCTTTCGCAGTCTTCGCTCCGCATTCTCGACCGTTATCTTAACGTCCTCCCAACTGTAACCATTCGCGAGGGGCATCGGGTCAAAGTCTATCTATCCGACGATCTGCTGCTTCCCGCATACCAGAACCATCGCATGCGGGGGGATCTATGAATAAGAAAGAAGAAGGTCGATCAAATGCTCATTGGCTATATCGCTACATCTTTCGCGGAGTGGGTTGGGTAGCTGTGGCCGGCGTCCTCACGTGGCTTTACCTGTTCTTTCGTGCAGGAGTGCACCGATGAGGCGAAGGAATGAGTCACCTAAAGGAGCAACCAAAATATGAAGCTCACGAGACCTCGCAAAATCGCAATCGTCATCGTTCTTGCCGCAATCATCGCCCCTGCTGCCTTCGCCATCTTGGGCCTCGGTGACATCGTCTTTGATCCCACGAATTTCGGGAAATTGGTCGAGCAGCTGGCGCAGATGCAGCAGCAATACACGCAATTGGTTCAGACCTATCAGGTGGTCACCGCCCAGTACAACCAGATGATTTGGATGGCCAAGATGATCCCGGCCAATCTGCGTGTGCGTTACCGCTCGCTGATCACCCCGTGGCGCAACTCGACAGCCACGAACACCTACGGAACCACCGGAGGATGGGTCGCCGCCATCAATACCGGCAACGATGTCCCAGGCGGCTATCAGCGGGCAATCCAGCCGCTGAACGCATACGGCGCGGCCCTGGGAAACATCCCTGCCGACCAGCTTGATCGTGTCAAAACCAGCTATGCAACGGTGGAACTGACAGATGGCATTAACCAGAGCGGAATGGATCTTGTCGGTCGTCTCCGCGCGAATGCCCCCGACGTAGAGAACTCCATCCAAAGTCTCGAAGATGATTCACTCTCAACCGACCCGGACCTTAACACTGAGGTTTCCGTACTCAACAAAATTAATGCTGCCAACGTAATTGCCCTGCGGAACAGCCAGGACACCAACAAGCTGCTGGCCACATTGGCAGAACAACAAATCATCGAGGCCAAACGGAAGCGCGACGCCGAGGCCACAGCGATCAACAGCCACATTCAGTTCATGACACAAGAACAGGCGGTGCTGCACGCGCAGACCGGTGACCCGAGCGCCCGCATGCTCGCCTACCGCATGCCTTAAACCCGGCGGATCCCCGTTGACCCACGGGAACCTGGGAGCCGATGCCATGCCGCCCGAAACCATGAACGATCTCTTCGCATTCTTGACCAACCTCATGACGACACACGCGGCCATGTTCCAGGCGTTGGGCTTGAACCTGTTTCGGGCCTTGGCCATCATCCTGATTGTATGGTTCGGGGTGAAGAGCGCACTTGCGTCGGCTTCCGGCGGCTTCGGTTTTCAGCTCGATCACTTTGCAGCTCTGTTGATGACCATCTCCTTCGGTTTCGCAATGATCACGTTCTACGACCGACCGCTGCCCGGGATGGAAGTCAGTTTCTACCACCTCGTCATCGATCAGGGAACAAACCTGGCAAATGCGCTGAACAATGGCATCGTGACGGAGTTGTGGGATCGACTGAACTCCATCTACTTTGGGACTGAGCAGCCGGGCATTTCGATCGCGATCAATGCCCTCGAAATCCTCCGCTACGTGGTCACGGTCCTGGCTCTCGCGGCGGCCGAGATCGCATCCTTTGAGGTGATTGCTTTCGGCTACATCGCGGCGGCCATTGCCGTCTTGCTGGGTCCCATTTTCATTCCGTTTTTCATCGTGCCCAAAATGGAATGGCTCTTCTGGGGCTGGTTTAAGGCGCTCCTGCAGTATGCGTTCTATCCAGTCGTGGCCAACGCCTACATCTTCGTTTTCGGCCAGCTTCTCATCCACTTCGTTGACTCCCATCCACCGCCATATGACGGCGCCACACTGGCTGTGCTGTTTCTGCCGTTGCTGTTTCTGCTGATTGCTTTCACCTGGGGAGTTCTGCTGATCCCTTCGCTGGTGAACTCGCTCTTTACCGGGCGCTCGGGTGAATCCACGGGACTAGCTCACTGATCACACTACGGAGATCCCAATGTCTGTCGCACAAGCCTTGCCGCCTCCCCTAGAGGAACTCAATGCCGCCAAGCGTCATTACGTTGAACAGTTTGGCGCAGCATTGGTCTCAAACAGTTATTTGAAGATCACGGTGGTGTGCTTAACTGCCGTCTCGATCGCGCTGGTACTGCTGAATATCCGAACCTCGCGAGCACTCCATGAATTGAAGCCGCTCATTATTCGCATCGATGATGTAGGACGGGCCGAGGCCATCACCTACGACAGCTTCCAATATCAGCCGCGGGAAGCCGAGATCCGATACTTCCTGATGGATTTTGTGCAGCGCCACTACAGCCGCGTGCGGGCCACAGTTCGCGAGAACTACGCGCGATCACTCTATTATCTCGATGGGCGACTGGCGGATGCGACCATCGAGGAGAATAAGAAGAACAAGACGATTGAGACCTTTCTCGCCTCCCGAGGCGACGAGATCGAAGTCAATGTCAAGAACGTCGCGATCGAAGACCTGCGCAACTTACCCTACAAAGCAACTGTGGAATTTGAAAAAGTGTTCTACACTGCCGCAGATCATGCTGAGACCAAGCGCGAGCGATATGTCGGACACTTCGTTTTTGTCGTCAAAGATCGCGTTCCCAATGCGCTGATTCCAATCAATCCACTCGGATTGACCATTACCTACTTCAGGGAGGATCAAGCCTTCGAATGACCGGGATGGCTCGGGAGCAAGAAACAGGAACTGCTGAAGTCATTCAAGGTGCCGCTTTCCGGTTAAAAAGGAAATACCGGCTTCAATCTCTGGATATTCCCCTCACGCCAACTCCCAGTCCTCCCAAGTGATTCGTGCCATGAAGGCGAAAGCGCGTGCGGCGCAGATTGCAAAGGATCCGGTTCGATCGGTAGCAAAGTGTGCCGTCCGGCGTTCGCTTGCATCGACTTCGTCCGCGACCCGCGAAGCGCGCCGCAAACTCGCACCTAGTGCCGGAGAATGTCCCGGTGATTCTAGAGAGTAGAGTTGATCAAGATGGCATCGATGACGAGATCGAGAACGCGCGTAAAGCGCTGAGCGTTGAGGACGTGCTCGCCCTCACGGGTGACTAGCCCGGGTCACTTGCCCTAAAGCAGGACCAAGCCTCGCCGGATGCCCTCGGTCACCGCCTCCGTGCGGCTGGAGGTGCCCAGCTTCCCGAAAATTGAGGCGATATGGAATTTTACGGTGTGCTCGGAGATGCCGAGGGTGGATGCGATTTCGCGATTGCTCAGACCTGCGGTCATCATTCGCAAGACCTCAGTTTCCCGCGGAGTCAGCTCTTCATCACCAGGTTCAAGTTCAATCGTATCCAACGGAGGCCGCAACAATCCCTGCATGGTGTCCGGCTCGAGCGCGATCAGCCCCGCGGACGCCGCTTGCACCGCTGCTGCAAGTTGGCGTTGACTGCAATTACGCCTCAACACAGCGCTGGGTCGCGAGGTGAGCAGCTGCGCGATCCAGCTCGTCTCCGGATTATCGGCCAGCAAGACCACTGCGGCTCCGCTCCCGAAAAGGGTTGCTACTGAGGTCGCCAATTCACCGTCCAGGTCTATAACGACAACCCCCGGGCGCGCCTGGCGCAGAGCGCGGTTCAAGTCTGAGACTGAAACATCTATCAGCGAGATATCCGGCTCCTGGGACAGCATCGCGCCCAACGCGAGTCTGCGCTCGGTCGACTGAGCAAAAATCAACACGCTCACGCCTCGGGCCGCCGCTGTTTTCAGAGTCATCGCCCGAAGCGGTCTCCCAGGGTGACCGAGGTTTCCTTTCGTTCCCCGCTGCGCACAATGCCGATTGGAACTTGCTCGCCTACTCGTTCGCCACCCAGAACTATACGGATGTCGTGCGTGCGTGGGAGCGACTTGCCTCCGATCTCGACCACGATATCTCCGAACATCAGGCCGGCCGCGGCAGCAGGTCCGTTACTCTCCACGTGTACCAGCAGCAAACCGTAATGGCTTCCGATATTGAGCTTAGTCCTCATGTCCTCCGGCAACGCAACTGGTTGTAGCGCCACTCCCAGGTAGGGGCGCTCCACATGTCCCTTCGCCACAAGTTCGTCCACTACCCGGCTAACTGTGCTGGTCGGAATCGTGATGGGTGTACCTCGCCTCAGACCAGTTGTGTTGATCCCTACCACTTCTCCTTTTGAATTTACCAGCGGCCCGCCGGAATACCCGCGATACAGCGCCAGGTCGGGCCTGACAAAGCGATCGATTTGCCCTCCTTGCCAGGTGTGCCAGGTCTCCATGAGACCTGAGATAATTCCTGAACTCGCCGTCAGATTGCCGCGCCGGGTCCGCGCCAAGGCCAGCACAAGGTGGCCAACTCGCAACTGGCCCGCATCGCCGCGTGCGACCGCAGTTCCTTCCACATTCTCAATGCTAAAGATGGCGAGGTCGGTGCTCGGGTCTCGTCCTTTTTCATGCGCAACGGTGGATTTTCCCCCAGGCAGTATGACCGACAGTTCTTCGCTCGGGGTAGAGTGGTTTGCGGTAACAATGACTCCTTCCTGCCATATTATCCCGCTGGCCGCGTGCGCTTGCTTAGGCTGAACGGCAACGACGGATTGCCCAACTGCATCGGCAACTTGCGCTATATCTTCGGACATTTTCGCCCACGTGCTTGATGACGCCATGTGATCCCCCTGATTAACCTATGATTTCTAGGACGTCTTCCATCATGCTGCCTGTGAAGGGAGGGCGCATCAGTCAAATGGCTAGGGAGAACTGCCAGGGCTCTTCGGAATGCCCATCCGCGAAAGCAAACACGCTGGTAGCCCTTCGTGGCGGTGTCGAGCTGCCGTCGGAGGAGTCCAGGAGTGCGATCACGTTACCTCAAGACTCTGCCATCGAGCCTGGTGCTTTTGGTTGGGCGCCTTTTGCGAGAGTGCCGTTCGATTTGCTCCTGCTGTTTGGTTTACTTCCTTTCTACCCCTCCCGTCTTCCGGGTACCGCTTCGCTTGACGGCCGAAACTAACGCCTAGCCGCGTCCGGTTCGCGGCAAATGCGGTTGAGACTTCGGAACCCATATTGCTGAGCACGGTGTTGGGCCCGCCTTCTTTCCATCACATCCGATATGCGCGCGAAGCGCATGAAAGAACTCTCGCCCCGCCGCGGCTAAGCTCTCCTCCATGATGCGGTCTGCATGGTGTTCATCACAACGGAGCTCTGAGCTTGCTCTCTCACGCTCGCCGGTGCCTGGTCGGTTATGTCACGGTTTGGGCATGACCGCGTCCTGGAGCCACGGAGAAGGTGATCGAAGTCTGGCCTCGGACATGCTCTCGTTTCCACCCTGCTCTACTCAGGCACTGCTTCGGGGCCTATCCGGCGCCCGGCGCCGCGGCCGCCTTCTGCTTCCACAGGCCCTCTGGGTCTCGGTCTCCCACAACAAATCTGCCGCAACAAAGCACGGCCACGCCCTCTGGGGAGATTTCTTGCGCGTCCCTCGGAGAAAGCAGACGTTGGGGTTGGGAGTCGGGCCCTCTCGCATGGCTTCGCCAGGTGTGCCCTGAGTAGATCAGGACAGAAACGGAGAAAACAACATGTCGATTTACAAGAACACGATCACCCTCAAAGGCTTCCTCGGCGCGAACGCGGTCGAGCGCACCACCTCCGATCAAAGACCCATTGTCGTCCTTTCGCTCGCAACCAAGAGCTCCTTCAAAGACAAGCAGTCGAGCGAGTTCATCTCGCGCACCGATTGGCATCGCGTAATCGCTTTTGGTCGCTTGGCGGAATCTGCCAAGGTGCTCACCAAGGGCACTTACGTCGAAGTCGAAGGCCAGCTGCAAAGCCGTGAGTATGTCTCGGGCGAAACCAAGCGTCGCATTTCCGAAGTGCGCGCACGCTCCATCGCGAAACTCGAACACACTCCGCGGTCTGCCCCGGAGCACCTCGACGCCGAGGCGGTTCAGGGCGAGGTGCCCGCATAGGGCACCCGTTTTTCCGACAGGGAGGCGCACCAGTGTTTCCTAGCGTGTTTTTTGCGACTACGATCCTGTTCATCGCCCTGCTGTTCTTCCTGGTGCAGGAGTGTGCGTTCCTGATTCCGTATCGTATGCTCCTGGTCGAAAAGTACGGTCCGCAAATCGCCCTGTACGCAGCCGCAGTTTTCTTCAATGTGTTTGCCGGTGTCTATGTCGCCGCGCGCAAGCTGTTTCTGAAAGATACAGGCCGAAAGCTGGCCCACATCGAGAAACAGCTGCGGACTGGGGAAAGCATCTCAGACGAATTGAGTCGTCGTTTGCGTGAGGAATAAGGGAAGCGTATGAGCCGTAGCAGTAGAGATGAGCGGGACCAGACGAACGAACCGTGGGGCCGGACGCCATTGTCCCAGGATCGCAGTGGGGGAGCAACGTCGGCCGAAGGGAACCAAGAACAATCCACAAACTGCCATATTCAACAGCCGGTTGCCAAGTCTCCGTCGCAGTCTGTCCGTTGGCCCGAGCGCGAGCACTCTGCTGCGCCCCGGCGCTCGCGTGACCTGGTGTTTGTGCGCAATCGTGCTTATCGTATCAGCTCAGCAGCGCGGCAATTGATAACCGAAGTTGGGAAATTCCGCACCATTGCGGTTGCGGATCTCGCCCGATATCGCTACGCCAGGGAGCCCGGCAGATTGCGGCAGGACCTTGTCACCCTGAAGGCCCAGAAGCTCGTCCGCCAGTGTCGGGTGATGGCCGGTACGGGATGGGAAAAACTTTCGGTTCTGGTGCTGACGAGAGAGGGCAAACACCTCGTCCAGCAAGAATATCGGGCTGCCCAGGGACAGAGGTTCTATGCCGGATTCGCGAAACCCCAGGAAGTTGCGCACGATGCTGCGATCTACCACATGTACCAAGTCGAAGCGGCTGAAATTGAGAAGCGAGGCAGGACGATTAAGCGCGTCGTCCTCGATTATGAGCTTAAGGGCGCCGTCTACAAACTGCTCGCGAACGCACGAAGCCTGCCGCCGCTCGAGTACGCCCAGCGGCAGGCAAAAGTGGCAGCCGAGAACGGACTAACAGTGATCGACGGCAAAATCCTGCTGCCGGATCTGCGGATCGAATACGAAACCGCCGACGGCGAAGTGGCGAAGGTCGATCTCGAGCTGGTCACGGAACATTACCGCCGTTCCCAGGCCGCTGGAAAGCTCAGGGCGGGATTCAAGGTCTACGCCGATCGAGCGTCCGCATTGCGACTGAATGCCTCGCTCACCTATGGTCGCGGTTCGGTTTACGACGGCCCAGAATTGACCGCCACTATCTTATCGTTATGACAAATGGCGAACGCAAAGGGGTCATCCAGAGGTTCGGGTACACCGAACGCGAAGCGGCATTCTTATGCCTCGCCGCTCTTCATGGTGGATACTTCCTCCAGCGCCAGTACAACGCTTTTCTGGAACGCCACAGCGGCGGAACTACCGAGCGGTTGATCAAGCAAGGGTTGATCCAAAGACATCTCCGCGTCTACGAGTCCGCCAATCGGACGCTGATTTACCATGTGGGAGCCAGACCATTTTTCAGGGCCATCGGGGACGAAGGCAGCCGCAATCGCCGTAGGCGTCAGCCCTTCTCGGTGAAGATAAAGTTGATGGGCCTGGACTTCGTTCTCGCCCACCAGGAGCATCATTATTTAGCCACAGAAGCCGAGAAGCTGGACTACTTTATCGCTAGACACGGCCTGACTCACAGCCACCTTCCGCAGCGGATCTACCGGTCCGCCACACGTTATTTCGTGGACAAGTTTCCGCTCTTCCTCTCTGGCGCGTCGAGTGCGCCATCGCCTGTGGTCACGTTTTGTTATGTGGATGGCAGCACTCGGAAGCCCTCGGGGTTCGATACCTATCTGCTGCAGTACAGGGAGCTGTTCAGTCGGCTCGACCGTTTTGCGGTCATTTATGTGGCTGCGGATGAGCGGATGTTTGCAAAGGCGGAGCGGATTTTCAAACGCTCATGTGGGAATGGAGTTGAAGCGGTCAGCGCTGCGAAGCATCCAGATATCGAGCGCTTGCGCGAGCACTTTTGGGCTCGTGATCTGTTCGAGCGACGCGAGACAAGTTCGTTTGGTAAGAGCCGTTTGGACCGGTTGCGAGAAGAGCTCAACGAGTTCGGAGGGCCGCAGTATGAAGCCTTGTATCGCCGGTGGCGGGAGCAGGGCGATTGCGTTCTCGCGGGCAGTCCACACAGTCCGGGCAAGGGCTCAGGAGGCTTTGCCACCTATCGATTGGATCACGACTACGACCTGTTCGGCGAGCTAGACAGGAAGATATCGGCATGAAAGAAACAGGGAATGTCGCAGACCGTCGCGGCAAACACCACGCACGCATAGTCAGCCGCGCTGAGTCCGCTGGTTCAGCATCAACGTCTGGACGCCAGCATGAGGACAAAGGGGAACATTCTCGTGGAGAAGCTGTGGGCGAAATGGAAAGAGAATCGGCATAGCAAATAGAGGATCGAGTCGTGAGGCGAGTGGTCGAAAGCCGAGATATGGTGAGCTTCGTCATGAGTACTGTGCTGGGTTTTTATCTTTTTCGGGCCTTGCCGTTTCCGGTTGAAAATAATCTTCTGCAAATGGTCCTGCTTACCAAACCGCACCTCTTCTACGGAATTAAGTACGCCTTTATTGCCATGTTGTTTACAACGCCCTACATCGCATTCTCGATTTTGTTCTCATTTGCATACATCTTTGCGGTGCGGCAGGAAGAGCAGGTTGAGGCCAGGCGACTCGCACCATACGTTCCGCCGGCAAGTCGCAACGACCTTTATTTGGTGATCGGCGAGCTCCATCATCCCAAGCGCGCCCAGCCGGCGGCAACGCCTCAGTGGCTCATCGTGCCTGAGCGTGGTCTTTTTACCGGGATCGCGATCTTCGGAGCCGTGGGAAGCGGCAAGAGCAGTGGATGCATGTATCCCTTCGCCGAGCAGGTGCTCGCCTATCAGGCTGAAAATGCTGAACGCCGGGCTGCGGCTCTGGTGCTTGAGGTCAAAGGTGACTTCTGCCAGAAAGTCCGCGAAATCCTGGAGAAGTATGGCCGCGGGGAGGATTACATCGAAATTTCTCTGGCCTCACCCTATCGCTACAATCCGCTGCACAATGACCTGGAGGCCTACGCACTCGCATACGGGATCGCTTCCTTGCTGAATAACTTGTTTGGACGGGGCAAAGAGCCGTTCTGGCAGCAGGCCTACACCAACCTGGTGAAATTCATCATTCTCCTTCACAAAGTTCTTTATGACTACGTGACCCTGTTTGATGTCTACGAGTGTGTGATTAATCCGCGCAAATTAGAGGCGAAGATATCCGAAGGAGAAGAACTGTTCTCGACTGCCTACTACATTTCGATCGACGATACAGTCTACGTGGCGCATCGGGAATTGAGTCGTTTTCCTTGGGTGCGGATCGAGGGAACGAACTGGATGAAAGCCCCGGCAACTGATGAGCTGAAACGAATTCTGGATGCAAAGAGAATTCCCTGCGACATCCAAAGCGAGAGTGGCCCTCGGGGCCCTTCCCAAGATGAACCTTACGAGGAACGCCGGCAACGCTTTGAAGCGGTCCAGCGCTGGTTTAACGATGACTGGAGACGGATTGAGCCCAAACTGAGAACTAGCATCGTCGAAGGCATTGCGGTCTTCCTCTCTTTGTTCGACGACAACCCTGCAGTAAAACGGACATTTTGTCCACCCAAGGAATGCTACGATCCGGTCCGAAATCGCGATGGTTGTTACGGAACACCTTTGCCCCCGTTTAGTTCTCTCATCGAGCAAGGGAAGGTATGCGCCTTGAATTTTCCCATCGGTGCGAATCCAGGCTTGGCCAGGGCGGTCGGGACGATGTTGAAACAAGATTTTCAGCGCACGATGATCGGACGCATTCCCCAGATCGAGGCTGATCCCGGAAAGCATTGGCGTTCGGTGCTGTTTCTCTGCGATGAGTATCAGTCCTTTGCCACAACCGGGGAGAGCGACCCCACTGGCGATGAAAAGTTCTTTGCACTCTCTCGCCAGGCACGCTGCATTCCGATCGTGGCCACGCAGAGCATCAGCTCATTGCGTTCAACTCTGGCTGGAGAAACCTGGCGAACGCTGCTGCAGACATTTCGCACCAAGATCTTCCTCACCCTGAGTGATGATTTCAGCGCCAGGACGGCCAGTGAGCTATGTGGGAAAGAAGAGCAGTTGAAATTGAATTACTCGATTAGCGAAAACGGCCAGGATGCCAGAGTCAGCATATTGACCGGGCGAGCCACAGCACATCGGGCAGCGATCTCAACCTCCAAAAGCTATGGCGTACAGCGGGACTGGGTGTTTGAGCCCAAGGTCTTTGCGGAACTCAAAAATGCGCAGAGCATCGTTTTAGCCTACGACGGGCTGAATCCGCTGCCGCCCTGCTATTGCTATTTGAAACCCTATTATCTCGATCCTGACACCACTTATTTCGAACAGTTGGCGGAGGGTCATTTATGAGCTTTGAGGTCATCTTGCCTTTCTTGCGACCGATCGAGCACCTGATCCGGGACGGAGAGATTTCGGAAATCATGGTGAACGGGTCGGGGCGAATCTTTATTGAGAGACACGGCCAACTGCTGGCGATCCCCGATGCCACAATCCCAGAAAAGTCATTGCAGGTTGCAGTGCGAAATATCGCCCGCACACTGGGGGATGAGGTCAATGACGAAATGCCACTGCTCGATGCACGCCTGCCGGACGGTTCTCGCGTTGCCGCCGCCATCCCGCCATGCTCACGCCGAGGAACGACGCTGACCATTCGTAAGTTTCAATCGCGACGTTTTACGCCGGGAGAACTGGTACGCATCGGCACGGTTCCGCAACCGGTCATGGACCATCTCAGAGAGTCGGTCGAGCAGCGTCAAAACATACTCATTTCGGGCGGTACCGGAAGCGGAAAAACCACGATGCTGAATGCACTGGCCTCGTTCATCGATCCGGAAGAAAGGATAGTGCTGATCGAAGACACCTCCGAGATTCAGATCGTGCTTGAGAACTTGGTGGAGTTTGAGGCACGAAGAGAGCGGCCCGACCAACGCGCGGTCACTGTTCGTGATCTCCTCCGAGCCACACTACGGCACCGGCCAGATCGTATTATTCTGGGCGAAGTGCGTGGCGGCGAAGCCTTCGATCTCCTACAGGCGCTTAACACCGGCCATTCCGGCACGCTTTCAACCATTCATGCCAACTCGGCAGAACAGGCGGTAACTCGATTTACCACGTGCGTCCTGCAATCCGGAATCGAGCTGCCGTACAGGGCAATTCGCAGCAACATCGGCGATGCCGTCCAACTCTTGCTCCACATTGAGCGACGCAGCGGGCGCCGCTATGTCGCCCAGCTTCTTCGCCTTATACGTTACGACGCGAGTCAGGATCAGTATGAGTTTGAACCGGTTTACGACTCGCGCAACACGTGACATCGATCACACCATCGCAGAGCGCAAGATCGCAATGAGCGAGATTTCAGTTAAATACCTCCGTGATAACTTCAAAGTTGAGGATCGCATTGCGGTCTTGTTGCTAAACAAGCGAAGCGGGGCCGTGCTGCAACGGGTTGCTTGCATGGAAAGAGTTGTCGCGCCGGAATATCAGGCCTGGCTACGCCACATGAACGCGCAAAAGTACGAAGTCTACATCTCCATGAACACACTGAAGGAGGGAACCCATCGACGAACAAAAGACGATGTAGACCAAATCCGGCACGTCTATCTGGACTTTGACGAGAATGGTGCAGCTGCCGTACACGCGCTTCTGCAACGTACCGATCTGCCGGAACCGAATTACTTGATTAGCAGCTCACCTGGCAAATGGCAGGTGATTTGGAAGATTGCAGGCTGCGGCAAAAGAGAAGCCGAGGAGATCGAGCGAGGGTTAGTAGCTGATACTGGGGCCGATCCGGCTGTGGTTGACATTGCTCGCGTGCTGCGTTTACCAGGATTCTACAATCACAAATACTCGCGACCGCATATGGTGGTTGTAGAGAGCCGCTCCAACCAAATCAGCGGACCAGAGCACTTTCCAAGATTACGGTCCGAAGGCAGAGCCACGAAGGCAATCGAGAGCAAGCGAACTCGTCGCCCAACCGGCAAGATCACGCAATCAGAGAGAGATTGGGCCCGCGTAAGGAGGGAGCTCCGGGAAGGTGCATCCCCAGAAGCGTTGATCGAGGAATTGACGATCGAGCGTGCGGACAAGTTCAATCCTGAGGATTACGCGCGGCGAACCGTCGAAAAAGCCGTGGCGTCGTTAAGAGGGGGTAATGCTTCCGAACTGGAGCGCTGATGACCCGCTAAGTTGCCTGCAGAGAGTGGCGTCCCTTTTCCCATTCCTGCAGCATGCGCTCACCTACATGCTTGAATTCGGCATGCTCTTTGATATATGAGCGAAGATCGATTTCGGTTTGTGAAAGGGCATCTGAGATTCGCTCCAAGATCTGGCGGACCTTTGCGGGAGTGCCGCTCATGCGTGTTTCCCCGAGCCTGCGGAGAGCTTCGTTACCGGGCCGCTGGGTTGTCCCACTGAGCGTGAGCCACAGACTATCCTTTGGCAGGTAGATGGCAGTGGTCACCAGGTCATAGACAGGTGCGAGGCGAGCTTGACCGAGCACGTCGTCATAGACGATGCCAAACGAATTCACTTCCGAATTGAATAGCCGAAGGCATCGAAGCCGGATTGAAGCGGATGTACGCGCAGGTACCGCCTCAGGAGTACGTTCATCGCCGGCTTTTGTTTTTGAACCAGAGGCGCTTACAACATTCCGATGCTGACGACCTGATCGAAACGGTGCAGTGTGAGCTGAACGCCAAGATCGGGCCCAAGCTCATCCCGATTCACGGCACAGCGTGATCAAAATGCCCTGCGATGGGTCTTGTCGGACGGGTGGAAACATTCAAAGCATTGCCGATATTTTTTCGGAGTCGTGCCGGTTGCATGCCGGAAAGAGTCGCCGAAATGACTTTGATTGGCAAATCCTACTTCGAAGCTCACATCCATGAGAGGCATGGAGCTTTCGGAGAGCAGGCGCTTGGCCTCCTCAATTCGTTCGTAGACAACATATTCGTGCGGGGCACGTCCGGTACTTTTGCGGAACAGATTGGCAAAATGCTGGGGGCTCATCTGGACTAGGCTTGCCAGGTCTTTTGAGAGCAGTCGGGTGCGAAGGTGTTGGTGAATATGGTCGATTACGAACCGCAGGCGATTGGGCGGAAGACCTCCGGGTGAAAAAGCTGCTACGGCTGCCGATTGGTTCGAATACCGGCTCGCGATATAACGAATGAGGGTAGCCGCGAGTTGCCGAATGTAGAATTCTCCAGTGACACAACCCGCGCGCAATTCTTCTTGTAAGGCGTGGATTAAGCTGGAGATTTGTCCATCCCGCAAGCTGAACTGAAATGTCAGACGCAAACTACCATTTTGGCCCAGATCATGGCAGACGGTTTCGAGACTCGCATGATCGAAAGCGAGCAGCACTAGTTCGCTTGGCCCCGAGAATTCGAAGCAAGCCTGGGTCTCCCGCGGCAGGATATGAATATCTCCAGGTATGACTCGGCGCATGTAAGATTTGCCGTTTGCCGAGCACTGTACAGTGACGGGGCGAGCTGTGTGCAGCACCAGAGAGTTCGCGCATGGAACCCAGCTAGGAAACTGTCCTGCAGGCTGAATTCCTTGTCGAATACTGATTCCATCTAGGTCATATCGGCGGGTCGCCTCACTCAATAGCATGCTCGCCACCTCGATTCCTGCGAAAATCGAGCACTCGCGATTCGACCATCATATGGAGTTTGCCTACCTTTCTTCTTTCGTGCCATTCGGAGAAATATCGGCATTGATGCATTTTGCTTTCTTGCTTTCGTTATGTCCGCGCGACCTGAATTTAGTCAGCATTGTTCAGCAGTGTCCATTTGAGCTGTGAATCGTAACGCTGCTGACGAGGTGCACAGCAACCCCCAATTCGATTCCGGGGGCGTGTGACTCAAGTGATTGCGCCTGCCTACAGGCACAGCACCAGACTATGTGTGGGGTGGCTCGCGCGTCTGGCCGAATGGGTCTCCCACCGCAATCGATGTCTCTATCCCACCAAAGAGGAACTGCAGGACTGCTCATACGGCACCAATGGCCTACGAGCAGCGAAGGACGATAGCGATGCTAGCGACCATGTGGGTAGGTCTACAAGAGCGGCAATACTGGGCAAAACAGGCCATGTGTCGAGGGCTGGACATAGTAACGGCCTTTCAAAGGAAATCTACGACGACACTAGTTAGGGCTGGACGTCGCAGGTTCGTCTATCTTCCCCGCGGTTGACCGGAAGGAAGGGATACATCCTTAATCAAGGTCTGACTATTGCGGCCATTTTTCTTTTTTCTGGTCGTGATTCCGGCCAGAGGGCTCGACTGAAGGCGCAGGGCAGAGAATCGGCACCACTCGACCAAGCTGTGTACTTGGCGTGAGCCGACAGTCGCCTATGTCTAGGAGGGACGGCGGCTCTGGAGACGTTGGAAGTGCAGGCTGTGTCAGCACCTCTACAGCAGTTTCGTTTAGAGTGGAAAGGTCAATCGTGGTTTCGAGCAGGTCTTCTACCACGCCTTGCAGTTCGTCGAATGCCTCTAAGTAGAACCCATCTCA
>Ga0307471_100000490_pt1 | contig 20313 bp, 11 predicted proteins | sample atmos_gasesAM3C__2_FD_204566 | JGI IMG/M metagenome (GOLD analysis project Ga0307471, IMG submission 204566) | Hardwood forest soil microbial communities from Morgan-Monroe State Forest, Indiana, United States - atmos_gasesAM3C_515 | ecosystem: Environmental > Terrestrial > Soil > Temperate...
CGATCAGGCCGTTCTCGCTGTAGCCCAAGTGAGTGACGCCGCCGCCGTCACCCGTGCTCAGATTCCCGCAGATCCAGTTGCCGGTCAGCTTGTAGCCATCGGCGCCAGGACAGAGGCTGATACCGCCTGCTCCCGCCGGCGTGGCGGAGAACAATTCATCGCCGATGGAAGAGTTCGTCGTGATCGCGTTGTGGTGCACGTTCACCTTCCGGTCATAGCAGAACGGCAACTCCTGCCCAGGCAGAGTACCGCTGGGCGACACCTGCTGTACGCCTCCGACAACAGCACCCGGGACGCAGGTCCAGGGTTGCTGGTCGAAGCCGACTGGGTCCCCGTTGTTGCCGGAAAGGAGCGCGTCGGGAGTTTCGCCGATGCCGATGCTGATGCCGCCCGAGAGCGTTCCGGTATTGTTGTAGACCCGGTTATTGGAGATTTCCAGGTTGTGCCCCCAACCATGCACAAGGATGCCGCCGCCTCCCTGCGAACTGTTGGTAACGCTCAACCCGTCGATACGCGACGGATTGCACAGGAAGTTGCTGGCAAAGCCGGTGTTTGTACCACCGGTGAGGCAATCCGCATTGCTGCCGGTGAGCAGATTGGTGCCTAATGGGAACTGGGATTCCGTCGCAACCGTGCCCGAATCGGGCCCGTTTCCGAAGATAAAGGAAGCTCCCGCGGGGTAGCGGACTCCTCTTCCCACGACGGTAATTCCAGCTCCTTCATACGCTCCCAACAGCGTTGGTTCTTGCAACTGCTCCGCCAGGTTACCGTTCATCGTGGCGTCCCAGCCGACGATGCCTTCCAGCGGCATCCGATCTACCTGCGGATTATTCTCGCCGCCCTGATAGGCGGCCCAAGCTACTCCGTTGGTCGATCCGCATTCGATCGCTCCGCTCGGATCATAAGGATTGCCAGGATCTGTGCCCACGGGGTTCCTCTGGGGGGTACCATTGAGGGCCAATCCGAACAGGCAAACCATCTTGGCGCGCCAGGGATCCAACACTCCGGAGGGATGGGTATTGGCGTTGATCACGCTGGAGGCAGCGCCGACTCCTTGCAGCCGGACCGGCTTCCACATGATCACCAGCTCATTGTAGGTACCGGCCGGCACGATGATGAGGTCGCCCGGAAGGGCGGCATCAATCCCCGACTGAATCGTTTGTCCAGATGCTAGCCGGGTCGGAGCTTTGCCGCCGATCGTAAGGGTTACGGAATCGACCGATTGCTTGCCGTTGGCCGCCGTGATAACCACTTCACCGCAACGCGCGTTCGAGCCTCCGTATTGCGCCTGTTGCTGCAGGGCGCAGAATGGCACCTGATTCGCGGCGGCGGTGGGCAGAGTGACAACGATCGTCAAGTCACTCCAACTCGTAACGTTCGCAAGTACCCCACCGATCCTCACGGACCCACTTCCCTGCGTAGCGCCAAAGCCATAGTGGCGCGTAATGGTCTTCTGATTGTAGGGATACGTTGTGGCTTTGGGCCCGGAGTACCCGTAGTTATTCACCAGTTGGTCGCCCAACGCGTGGATCGTGATCGGAAAACCCGGACCGGGGGCGCTGATCCAAGGTCCAACCCCGCCGCCAACCCCGCCGCCATCCACTTCGCTGATCGCTGGCGTGGCATCCGGGTAGGCGCAGTCGGGATTGTTGTAGCCACCGCCTGCGAAGGCGGACGTGGGCACGACCGGCGTATCCATGTACTGGGTCTGCCCAGGCATGAACGGAGTCTCGTAACAGAACTGGCTATAGGCCGGTTGGAACAACGGATCCGGGCTCGTTGCGCTGCCCACGTCGTTCATGCACACCACCATCATGGTGGGCACGTAACCGCTCGGGTCGGGCGGGTTGACTCCGTAGCTCGAGTAGTTCAAGCCGTTGTATGCGCCCCACTGGTCCGCATACACGCGGGCCACTTCGTTTCCGGCCCAGTCCTTAACGGATACGGGCAGGTTCGGTGGCGCAAACTTTTCACCAAAGGACGGCGAGAACGGATCGAATTCCGACGTGAAGTCGTCGGTGATTAGGCCGGTGAAGTGTGCGGCGACGTGGGTCGAGGTGAAGACGTAGAACTTCGCCAGCACCGTCATCTGATCTTCGAGTATGACCTCTTTCCGGTCGCAAAGGTTGCGCATGGCTCCGGCGAACGGCGCGTTCTGCCCCGATGCGGGGAAGAGGCTCATGAAGTCGGGAACAATGCGGGGCGCTCCCACGCACTTCCAGAAGGTCTCGACGCTGCCGGTGTCGCCCTCATGTCTGGGCGTGACACCCTCATCCGTCGTCGGGATCAGGGGATTGTTGGGGTTGTAGCTCGCGCTGACCGCGGCCTGGTCGGGCATGATGAAGATGTTTCCGGCGCCAGCAAACTGCTGCGTCGCCGGCGCGACGTAACTGTCGCCCAGCAGGATGTTCTTGTCTTCTTCCTTCACCAGTTCATAGCCCGGAGGAACAACCATCTCTACGACGTACTTGCCGACGGGCAACATTTGGGTGCCATCGCCAGTTGGATTAGGGACGCAAATCGTACAGTTCGTTCCGTCTGGCAAGCCCGTAGACGGATTTCTGCTAGTGACGCTGGGGAACGCGTACGTGCCGTCGTACGCCACCGGTTGCAATTGATTAAAGTTGTGCAATCCGTCATAGCACTTGAACTGCGAGTTGTTCGGCAGGGCAGTGTCTGGGTTAAGGTAGTACGGCTGGTTGTTCAGCGTGAAAAAGAAGAGATCAGGTTTGGTTCCCGTGTCCCTTCCCTGTCCCGGGCAGTTCATGTTGGGCACATTATCGGACCGGAAGCCCTGCGCCCAATCGTCCCAGCTGCTGGTTTTGGTGGTATCCACCAACTTCAGGGATGTGCTTCCATCCGGAGCCGTCCCCTCCTGGTACAGGTTGATGGTGACACCCGGAACCTGTGGCTCCCAACTGAGCTGCAAGAGCAGGGCCGGGTCGTCAAAGGGACGGGTAGAGGCATACACGACATGGCCAGTGATGCCGCCGTTCTCGCCCGCCGCGAAAAGCTTCTTGCCGAATTCCAGGAACGAGTTCTGACCGATGAAACCCTGCCAGCCCTCAGCGGTAACCCAAGGCGGATCGATGCGACCCGTGGAACCGCCCGTGCCGCCCGCTACGAACGGAGCCGCGGCATCGGTGCAGTCCGCATTGGCGCAATAGAATGCGCCCGGAACCCGTAAGTTTGTGGGCAGAGGAATATCCTCTTTGGTTCTGGCCAGGTTCGCGCCAATCGTGGAGGTCCAGCAAACTGGGGCACCAGTTCCACCGCAACCCGGTCCACCGTCAACCGGCCCGCCCGCGTCGTAGACCACGTGGGTCCCGGTATTCTTGAAACGGGTCGAAGTTGTTTCTACCACGTACCAGTTGAACAACGGGAAGATCTCGTTAAAGCCGGCAAAACCCTGGAGGTCGGTGCTGTTGAAATTGGAGAAACTGCCGTCGCGGAAGCGAATGTTAGTCGACACCAAGGAGAGTCCCGGTTCGGTGTCCTGTGAAACACCATCGCCGTTCGTGTCGAAGAAGGACCGGGTGTAGATATTCGATTTCCAGGCATGAACCGAAACCTCTCCCATGTCGGTGGTTCCGGTGCCTACCCTGACGGGAGTCGAAATGCCGTCCACGATCTGATCGTTCCACTGGTCAAAGATGGTGACTCTCCAATCACCAGGGGGAATGCCCGAGAGTGTGAAGTTCCCTTGGTCGTCGCACTTTGCGAACACGAAGTCAGCTCCGTCCGGGCTCCCCAAGCTCGCGTAGCACTGGGTGTAACTGAAGGTATCGCGCGACCCGGTGCCGTAGAGTCTCTCGTCCGGCGTCCGGCTCATGTGTGCGCCCGTGATTTTGCCCGTCACGGTGGAACTGCACGTGGTGGCAGCGCAGACTGACGCCTTGCGGCCATTGATGATGGCCGGGTTGGCAAACCCGATGGCCACGTGGTATCCCGCCGGCCCGAACTCCTGGAAGAACCCGGGCTCGCTGACCTTGATGAAGGAATCGTGGGCCTTTCCGCCGTCCAGGGTGTTGGTCTGGAGCCACTCTTCCCCTCGCGCAATCCGGTCGGCCCCGGGCGTGGCTACCACGCCGTACCTTCCCGGCGGCAGGTTGGCAACAACGGCCTGGCCCGCCAGCGGGGATAGAATTATGCCGCCCGCTTCGAACCGTGGGCAGACCGGGATCACCCCCGTGATGCCCGTTAGGCTATCCACGCCGTCAAATCCCTTTCGCGAATTCGCGGAGATCGGGCAGGCATCCAGCCCCGTGCTCGGGTCCAGGGTTCCCGCTAAGGCGTTCCCCAACGGCATGTTGAACATGTCGTAAGTCATCTGACCGGCCGCATCTCCCGAGCCGCCGACATCGTCAAACAGTGTGATATTGAACCCACCCAAGCCTGGCTCGTTGGGCGCCAGCACGTCGACTCCGCCGCCGGAATCGTGTTCGCCGTTCGTTGGGAAGTCGTCCTCGAAGACGAACGCGGAGACCTTCGCCGTTGGCAGTGGAGTGGGCTCCACGATCACGGTGACAGCGGTCTGGCCAGGAGCGATCTGAGCGCCACCCATGGCGTGGCTGGCAGGGAGGTCGGCGCCAGTCTGGTCGACACCAATCGCGTCGCCCGGCAGGACCGAGATGTAGTAGTGCTTGGCCGGATCCAGAACAACCTGGCTCGGATCAACGGGCGCCTTTTGTGTGCCTGTCGTCCGGCAAGCGCCATTTCCGACGTCACATACTGCCGGCGCGCCTAAGAGGTACTGGCCAGCTTCGCAGGAAATCGTGCCCATGCAACCGTCCGCCACGAGCGGCATGTAGCTGGTGTGGAAGTTGGTTCCGAAAGTTGGAGCGACCGTCGTGCCGCCGATGATCGTGGTGGCGTTGGGATTAATATAGAAGGTACGGTCTTCCTCAATGATCCAGCGGTAGTCGTTGGGCAGAGTGGCCTTTGTTTTGCCGTCCTTAAGCGTCACAACAAGATTGCTGGGCGCCGGGAAGGTTAGCGTCGCGGTCGCGGACAAGGCACTGACCGTCCCCTGTGAGTTCTGTGCCTTGTAGCTAAAAGTATACGTGCCTGGGGACGTGACAGATGCTGTGAACCCGCCATCGCCGTTCGGATCCATTGTGAGCGTTAAGCCTGCTGATGGCACTGGGGCATTCCCAGACGAAGTGGCAACCGTAAGGGGATAGCCCGCCGCGTCTGTGTCATTCGCCAGAACGCCGGGAGACTTGATACTCAGGGAGGTGGCCACAGTCGATGTGTACGCGTCGGCGTTAACGGCGATGCCGGTGGCCGCTTCAATCGGCGCCGCGCCTAGAGTCACCAGGGCGCACGCGGGCCCGGATATCGCGCCGTTTCCGCAATAAGTAAAGGTGGTGGCTGGACCCAAGTAGGTAAAGGTGCCATCCGTATTGAGAGTCAGTCCGGGTACGGTTCCCAACACCTGTACGCCAGAGATGTTGACGTCGTTCGCGATCAGGCCCTTGGCGGGATCCGACACAGTGAGCGTCTGGCCCGATATCACCGAGTTATAGGTGTCCGGGTTGGCTGTCGGAGTGGCCGTGAATGCAGGAACACTTGGCAGTGCAGCGCCGTTGATGCCGATGTAGGCCAGCATCCCGGCGTCGCGCGCGGTAGCGTTGCCCGACAGGCCCAACGAACGGTCGTAGATCGGAAGAGCCGTCCCGCCCGCGGGTACATTCACCATCACATCGTAAGTCTTGCCCGGAGACATAAATACTTCGCTCTGCACGCGACGCACACCCGGAAGGACATTGCCGTCTTCCGCGATCAGTTGCAAACCTGAAACCGGGGTGGCGCCCCCAGTTTGTGCTCCAACGATCGAAGGCACGTGCATGCGCAAGCCAGCGTTCACCAAGCGGACCAAAACCTGACCGGTGCCTGCAGTTAGGCCCGCGGCCGGCGCAGTCGGGAACAGCGAGGCTGAAGAGTTGGCCTTGTTAAACGCGACTCCATTGATGAGGTAGTAGAGCGGTGAATAGTTCACCGCCGGTGGATAGCATTGGTGGTAAGTCGCCGAGCTGGGGTTGCCGCAACCGCCTGCCTGACCGGACCAAACCATAGTCTCGCTGAAACCCGCCGTGGTGACCGCGGTTTGGACCGCAGTGTTTTGGACCGGGTCGATTTCGCTCATCAGCAGTGGAACTTCTGCGTCATAGGTCACGGGGACCGCGGGGGTCACAGCAGGATAAGCGGTCGGGGGAGCAGTGGTGGTATCGGTCACCACTAGCATTCCGTACAGCCCCATCGGACCCTGAATAGACGGGTGCGTGCCGGACTCAATCAGGTACGTGCCTGGCCGAAGGCCTGCCCATGCGGGGAGTAAAGTTGTTCCCCCTGCCCCCACTTCTGTGGAGAACGATTGTACACGTGGCCCTTGTCCCGGTGGCGTATTCGTGGCGTCGCTGCCTGCGGCGGGCCATGTGAGAGTCTGCGCGGGGTGGATCGGGCTCGCCGTGGATGTCGCCGTCGTTCCCAGGCCGCCGCCCAACTGGCCCACGATCATCAGCGAAGTCGGCACCGGAGCCGGGAGACTATTCGTAAGGTTGATCGTGAGGCCGCCAGCTGCTGTCGTGGGAACTGTGATCACGATCGGTGACCAGCCGGTCGCCGCCGGATTCAGCTTCGCGCAGGTTGCCGACGAGCCGACCTCGGCCGCGCCGCAGCTGTAGCCCCACATCGGCACGGTTGAACCATCGGGCAAGGTCAGCGTGGTCGCCCCCGCGGTCAGATTGATCTGCTGCTGGGCAAACGCCACGCTCGCTCCGAGGAGGAGAACAGTTACTGCCAGGACCGCTGTCTTCAAAGTTTTGAGATAGTTGGATCGCATCGCTATTCTCCTCAATTAATTCGATTCGTCGATGACAAATTCCCGAGAATCGACCAGCATCATCATCATCATTCCGCCCGGGAAAATATTGTTGGTGGTGATCTCGCGCTCGTTGTGCGAGTGCCACATGAAGGCAAAGCCAGCCTCGCTAGTAGGCGGGTTCGCGACGGTGCCCGACGGCGGCGTCGTACCGGTGAAGCCGACCGAACGCACGGTCGCATCCGGCCCAAGATAAGGACTGCCGCCGAACCAGGCGCCGTTCGCCAGGATGTTGGGATCAGGCAGCGTCGCCGGGCCGCCACTCGCGACATCGCCTAGCGGAGTCGCTTGAAGTGGCTTGTTGTGGTCCTGGCACCACTCGAAGTAGTTGATCGCACTGGTGGCGCCGGTGTTGTAGCCGTTGGAATCCGGAGTACAAGTGGCATGACCGGATTTCGAGGGGTCGGTATTGTGGCCGTAGGCGTCCCAGTTCAAACCCTTGCCAGTCCAGTAGAAGATCCCATCCATGGCCTGCCCTGGGGTCGTTGTCGTCGTAAAGAGCAGCGGGCCGGCCAGACTCGTCGGGTCGGTTGCGCTGAGAATCAAATTGCCGTCGCGCCCCAGGACGCGCACGTGGTTGCCGTGTTCGTGGAAGGGATGTTGCCAGCGCCCCTGGCCGATGATTCGCAAGAGTACCTGCTCACCCGGATGCAGATGGGGATTACCGTTGTAGGGCTGGTGCGGATACTGGACCGCATAGTTGGCGTCCATGTCGTCGGGCATGGAGCGTCCGTTAATCATGAAGTACGCAGGAACGTAGGGCTCGGTGGCAACGTTGAGACTGCAACCTGCAGCACCAGCCGTGCAGCCCGTCGTTGCCAGGACTTGTGCCTCTGCCTGCCGGTGAATTCTGGGATCCATCTCGGAGAACTGGAAGAGGTATTCCCGGTCGTAGCAAGCCCTGGGGTGGTTGTAGGCGGCCGCCGCCAGCCGGAAATCCGATTCACCCCAGTGTGATTGCGCGGCAAGGTTCGCCGTCGGCAGCCCGGAAGTACACGCGCTCGGGATGGTGGCTGGAAGCACGATGATTGCGCCGTACAGGCCCATCTCGACCTGCAGGTCGCCTTGCGTTCCGCTGTAATAGGCGCGTGTCCCCGGCGAGGAGGCTGTGAACGAGTACGTCACCGTACCGCCCGGCGCCGCCTCCTGTGTCAGGAGCCCGGCTACACCACCTGTCGTTGTCACCTGAAAGCCGGGAAACAGAATCGACGTGCTGCCGGCTGCGGTAGGAAGACCATTCGTTAGATTTACCGTGACCTTCTGTCCTTCCGTGACGATCAACGTGGGGCCGGGAACTTGCATGGTAGGGCACGTACCGGTGGTGATAGCGGTTGGTGCAAAGCCAGTCGGCGCGCCGTCACAGCCGTATCCCCACGAGTAAACCAACCCCCCGTCTGGCTGCGTGATGAAAGCCGGTTGGGCGGTCAAATTGAAGATGGGACCGGTTATCCCAGGAGCCGCAGCATGTGCCGCCACTGTGAGCAGCAAGACCATCGCCACCATCGGCGCCAGAAGCAGTCGTGTCTTCGAGATCGCTTTTTTCATGTTCGTCGCCCTCATTGCTGCGCTCCTAGTTGATCCGGACTTCGGTCATCAGCCCACCGAAGTTCTCGGCATCGTTCGACAAGTGGTCAAGATTGGGGGTGTAGAGATAGAACACACTGCCCGCCGGGTACTTCGCGGTATCGGTGGCATCCAGGATCACGTCCAGGGACTCGCCACCCGCCAGCGTGATGGAGTTCGTGAAGTAGTTGAGGTTGTTGCCCGCCTGATCGCGCAGCAGCTTGGCGTTGTAGCCGATTACGTTCATTGGAATCCCCAACGAGGCCAACGTCTGATATTCCGTAACGTCCAGGTCGGAAATGCGAAGGAGGGCCTTTTTGCCGACCGGAATGTTGATGATCGACGGCAGGGGCTGCGCAAAATGCTTGGCGCCATCGGTCGACTGTGTCGCAAGCGGCCCAGGCGTCACCGTGTCGGGATAGCTCCGCCCGTTCAGCAGGAAATACTTGTCCTTCATCTCCGTGAAGCCCTCCGGGTTGAAGGTCATGCCGACGAAGTGGAAGTTCGGATCGAAGCCATGAATCTGGAGGGGATACTCGACGTCGTAAGCGGTAGAACCGTCGCCGTCGTTGTAGGCGTACTTACCGCCGCCCATGGCGCCAGTATTCACCGCGGGCAGCGGGTTGCTGCACAGGATGTCGGAGGGATCACATTTCGTGCGCAGATCCCCCTGCTGCGCCTGAAGCGCGGCGAAAAGGGCAGTCGTGGACGGGACCCGATTCTGCCGGGGGCGCACATAAATTTGCCCGACCATGCCCATCTGCAAGTGCTCGGGAGGCGTGATGTGGCAGTGCCAGAAGTAAGTGCCCGCGTCCGGCGCCAGGTAGTAATAGGTGAAACTGCCGCCAATGTTGATGGCGACCGACGCGTCCGGCACACCGTCATAGAACGCAGAAGCGTTCGGATAACCGTGGAAGTGAACCGTATGCTGCTCGAACAGGTCCGGCCGCATGATCTGGCCGACGTTGGTCAGGGTGAGGAAGAATTCGTCGTCCTCGTCGATCGCCATCAACGGCGCGGGAATGTTGCCGTTCATCACGCCGACGTCCATAATGGGGCGCGGATCCACATGGCCGGTGAGACATTCGCTGGGTGGAGTGGCGCTCGTGCACGTGTTTGATACCGGACCGATGGTGACAGTCGGTGGAGATGTATAGCCCGAACCTGTAAAGGTAATGATAACGTCGGTAACGACGCCCCCTGAAACGGACGTGGTTCCTTGGGCAACGATGCCGTTTGGATTTGTAGGTGGGCTGAAGGTCACCGAGGGTGGCCCAAAAAAGTACCCACTGCCTCCGTGGGTAACCGTAACGTCTATAACAGCGCCTACAACCTGGAGGTTGTTGCCAATAGTTGCGACCGCCGTCGCCTGATCCGTGCCAGGATTCGGAGAATTCGACTCTTGATCGCCTGTCAGCCCCACCGCTCCGTTATATGTCGCGTCGCTAGCACTACAGGCGGGAAAGGAAACGGAGGTAGAGTCGCAGTGAGGAAAACCGGGTTGCATCGGCGCGATCAAGGTCCCGCTCGGATATACGACATTGAACTGGTTCGGGAACCCTGTACCGGGTTGACCCGCAGCGATGTTCGCGAGCCCAGACAACGGCCCGAAGGAGAACATATAGGTCTGCGTGCCGTCGCCCATCGTCGCAAAACCGTCGCCACCCGAGATCTGTTGGCACTTGATCGCGCCATTCACACCGGGACCGATGTAGGCAGGTTCCGAATTGTTGGCGGCCGCGTTCGGGTGGGTGATGGTTGTGGTCGGGCATTGCACCTTGAACGACTGTGCGCTCGCGGCGACTGTGGCGAGACAAACTAGAAATACTGGCAACCAAACCTGGTATGACTTTCTCATGGCTTTGTAGCCTCCTTCCGGACCTGGCGGCGCACATAGCGCCTCGTTTCGGTAAGTAGGGGATTGGTGAACTACGGAGGGACGAGCCGCACCAGCAGTGCTATGGAGTGTCAACTGCTCGGTCGCTGACATCAGCTGTAATTCCCCACTGATTCGCATGCGGTGAGCGGTGAATCCCTCTCCAGGGGACGGGCGGGCGTACTGCAGGCCACGAGCGTCTCCACAGAACTCTTCGGGTCAAAGGCAACCACTGCCTTTTCTTCGTTATGCTTTGGTTTGCCGACACAGGGAGGGAGAAAGCCTGCGCCGCAACTCTTTTTGGGGGATCTCCGGCCAAATGGGGAGTCTGGCCTTGTTTGAACTGGAGGAGACTTTAGGACACACCGGAGATACTGTCATCATCCAGATGCATGAGATTGACCAAAAAAACTGTTTCCCGTGTTGAGACCTCGACCACTTGAGGCGAAAACCCGGCTATTGATTCCTTGGGTCTGCCATCCAGAGGGCGGGCAAGTCGGGCGCGAAATCAGGGATTTGTGCTGACGACATTGTAAGGGAGGAGAGTCAAGACCTGTGTCACGATGAGGTAGTAAGATCAGTTGCAGGGAGGGGACGAAGATGTCAGAGCGATCAGGAACCCTCGCTGACGATCCGTTCAGTGGTCGGCACCCAACCAGTCACGAACGGCTGACGGGACTGCCCTGGGATGCGTCGTATCACGACGGCCCCGCGCCTTGGGATATTGGCCAGCCGCAGCCAGCAGTAGTGCGTTTGGCATCCGAAGGCGGATTTGCCGGAGCGGTGCTCGATGCGGGCTGCGGGAGCGGCGAGAACGCTCTTCACGTCGCCTCGCTGGGATTGTCGGTTCTGGGCGTTGATGTGGCTGAGACGGCACTGGCGATCGCTCGAGCGAAGGCCCGCGACCGTGGCGTCGAGGTTGAGTTCGCCGCGGCTGACGCGTTTCATCTGGAGCGCCTGGGGCGCAGGTTTCAGACGGTGCTGGACTGCGGACTGTTCCACACCTTCGACGGCGACGAGCGACCAGGATACGTGGCGAGCCTGGCGTCGGTGTCCGAGCACGATGGAACCTTGTACGTGTTGTGCTTCAGTGACCACGGTCCCGATACTGGCCCGCACCCCATCAGTTAGGAAGAGCTGAGAGCGGCGTTCAACCCCAGCAATGGATGGAATATCGCCACCATCGAACCGGTCCGGATTCAGACGAGATACCACGACGAAGGCGCACCGGCCTGGTTCGCGGCAATCAAACGGATCTAGACTGAGGGTCTGGTCGGCCCGGTGAGCGATCCTGTGCGGTCCCTCATCACTCAATTGGCGAGAAATAGTCAACACCGGTGGATCAGCGCGTCACGCGACTTGAGCTTCACCTGTTGCCTCGTCGGGTCGTTCGACGAGTTTGCCGCTCTCGAATCTTGCGCCGGCTCGACGGCATCCACCTCAAGGTCCGCCTCGAGCACGACAAGGTCTGCCTGCTGGTGATGATCGGCGTGCGCGTGCCCAGGAACTGCTCCAACGCCGGGGCGAAGTCGCTGGTGGACAGGCCGTGCAGATAGAGCAGCGGCAACACTTCGCTCGCCTGGCGGCGACTTGCGGCACCAGGCGGGCAGGATCGGCGAGGAGAACCGAACACCAGTCACCGGGTCAATGCGCTTATCGTTGACCCGCGGCTGCTTGACCGGCACCGCACCCGCCGCAGTTGTCACCTCCCGAGGCGCGTGGTAGCCATTTCGCACCACCAGCCGCCAGCCGTGCCCGTCGACCTCATCGGCGTGCGCGCGAATGTAGGCGGCGACCTCGGCCTGCAGCGTCGCCACGAGCGTTTGCCGGGCGCCGTCGCGGACGATCTCATCCAACAGAGACGAGCTCGGCGTCGATGCGGTCGTCGCGTTGACCTCGGTCTCGTCGTGGACGACCTTGAGCATGGGCATACCTTCCCGAACCTGCGCGCCAACGCCGGTACTGAGCAGAACTACTGCGGCTTGAAGATCTTCCTCGGGAAGGTGCGCCCGTTCACGTCACCCCGCGAAGGACCATCCACAGGGTCTGATCATTGCTTCATATAAGGCCGACGACATATAAGGAAGGAGCAGCCCCCATGGCAAGGAATCAGATCAATGCGGATTGGCCGATATCCCCGCTGGAGATAGAAGTTGGTGATTTAAAACGCCACGGGCATCAGCTTCATTGCATTCAGGGCTACAAAGACCTGTCGGGCTCTTAACTAATCCGAAGGACACCCGCGCCTTCAATTTTGCTGCGCTTCAAATCAAGCAGGGCCCGGTTCGCCTCGGCGAGAGGATAGGTGCGGATTTGCGTTTGGATGGGAATCTCGGCGGCTAACCTCAAAAAATCGCGGCAGTCCTGGCGCGTACTGTTAGCGACGCTGCGCATGCTCCGTTCGTGGTACAGCAAATCGTAATCGAGTGGTGGGATTTGACTCATGGTGATACCGGCTAGCGTAAGCGTGCCAGCCTTGCGGAGATTGCGTAGAGCATGCGGCACGAGCCCTCCCGCCGGCGCGAAGATAATGGATGCATCCATTGGGTAGGGCGACGCCTCCTCCGCGCTTCCGGTCCATGCCGCCCCCAACCGCGTTGCCAATTTTCGATGCTCGGTCCCGCGCGTAAATACATACACTTCACATCCCTGGTGACGCGCCAGCTGCAATACCAGATGCGCGGAAGCTCCGAACCCGTAAAGACCCAGCCTTTGGCCAGGCTTCACCCCGCTGAGGCGGTACGAGCGATAGCCGATAACTCCGGCACAAAATAAAGGCGCAGCGCTTTCGTCTGAGAAGCCAGGGGGCAATGGGTGTGCGAAGTCTTCCCGAACGATGCAGGCTTCCGCATAGCCACCGTTGACGTGATAGCCGGTGAACTGAGCCTGTTCACAAAGATTTTCGCTTTGGCGCCGACAGAAGTTGCAAACCCCATCGCTGGAATAGAGCCAGGGAATTCCGACACGATCGCCTTCCTTTAAGGAATGTACGCCGTCGCCGCATGCATCGATAATTCCAACGATTTGATGTCCAGGAACGACCGGAATCCTGGGCAATGGCAGGTCGCCTTCCACGATGTGCAGGTCCGTGTGGCAAATTCCGCAGCAGCGAATCCGGACGCGGACTTCTCCGAGCCCAGGGACGGGAGTCGGAATCTCGGCGAGGCGGAGTGGAGAGTTCTCTACAAGTTTCGGGGCGTCCAGCAGCATCGCCTGCATCGGGTAATTTTAGTCGGGATCAGGGAACGCCGAATACGAGGACAGAGAACTATTTTACGGTGCTGGATGCCGTCGCCGATAACACTGCCGTCTCTAAACTTTCGGCGGCCACCAGGTCCTCAAGCGCGCAGCCTACGCTTTTGAACAGTGTGATATCCCCGGGGCCAGTCCGAATTGACTTCTTGCCCTTAACCAGTTCATGCAGGTTGGCAAGCAGGTGATCGCGCCGGATGGCGCCTGAGTTCATCGGGATCATCAGATCGCCGGCTTCCGTCAATGCACCATCGTACGTATCGACCACAATGCGGGAACGGCGAACGGTTACATCGTCAACTTCGCGGGTGGTCGGCCGAAAGCTTCCGACGACGTTCAAATGGGTTCCCTTACGCAGCATGTTGCCGTCGAAGAGTGGAGAAGCGGCGGTAGTACAAGTACAGAGCACATCGGATTCGGCTGCGCAGGTGCGGGAGTAAACTGACTCGACCTTCATACCCAGTTCGTGTTCCATCTGCTGCGCGAAGTCCTGGGTGCGGACCGGATCCCGACCGCTTACCAACGCCCTTTCGAAATTCCTCACGCAACGCAGCACCTGAAGGTGTGCCCGGGCTTGCCGGCCCGTGCCGAAGACTCCAAGGACCTTTGCGTCTTCCCGGGCGAGGATTCTTGTTGCAACTGCCGAAGTGGCCGCAGTGCGGAGATCGGTCAGATAGTTTGCTGGTATCACGAACTTGGAGCAACCCGATTCCGCATCCAGCAGAATGTAGGTGGCCTGAATACGCTCTTCAGCCACGCGTGGGCTCTCGTTGAACTTCACGAGTTTCATCCCCAGGCCACGGCCATCGCGGTCATAACAGGGCATGATCAGGAACACGCCATCGGCCAGTTTCATCTGGGTACGCGTAGGCATCACGGTATGGGGATAACGCGTGCGAAATGCTTCCTCGATCGCCGAAATTAAGGCGCGTGGATCCAGGAATTGATGGACTTCGGCCTCGGTCAGTACGTGCACGGTGGTTCCTCTGCCGACATCTTAACGGAAAATGCCAGGACCCGAGGCTCCAGCAGGAATCCTCCAGTGCCGAGGCGCGGACGGCGTTTGCGATGCGTGCATTCCGATCCTTCACTTTCAGTCAAAGACCGGCACTCCGTGGGTTCTAAAAGCCAGTTCGGGTAAGATACTCCGACCCATGAATCGTGAATACCAGAAGGGGTACAGCCAGGAACTACATCGGGAAATGGAGATGCTCATCTTCGGACACGCAGGCATTCCCATTCTCGTGTTCCCGACTTCCAGGGGAAGGTTTTTCGAATACGAAGATCGCGGGATGATCGGGGTACTGGGTGCAAAGATCGAGCATGGCGAGTTGCAGGTGTTTTGCCCCGATGCGATCGACACCGAGAGTTGGTACAACAAGAGCGCGCATCCTCGCATTCGGGTTCTACGCCACCTGCAATACGAAAGGTACATTCTTCACGAACTGCTTCCCTTCTTGCGTTGGAAAAATCCCTCGACGCAATTGGCCGTCACCGGATGCAGCTTTGGCGGCTATCATGCAGTGAATTTTGCGCTGAAGCATCCGGACCTGGTGACTCACTGTGTGAGCATGAGCGGAGCGTACGACATTCACCAGTTCCTGGATGGGTATTACGACGACGACTGCTATTTCAACTGTCCAGTGGACTACCTGCCGAAGATGAATGACGATTGGTTTCTGAGTCGATACCGACGGATGAAAATCGTGCTGGGCTCGGCGGATTGGGACATGTGCCTGGATCAGAATGTGAAGCTGTCGGCCATGCTGAACGCAAAGGCAGTTCCGAACTGGCTCGACGTTTACGGCGACAACTCGAAGCATGATTGGCCGCTGTGGCAGCGGATGGCAGGAAAGTATTTTTAGTTATTGGCCGATGCTCGTTAGTTACGACTTTGTGCCTCGGTGATTGAAAACATCCTTCGGTGCAGTCGGCACCCAGGAGCGGAACAGCCACTCAGGAGCTTTCTTATGAGCAAGAAAATCGGCATCGTTTTTGGAATGGAGAACACGTTTCCGCCAGCGCTGGTGGAGAAAATCAACTCCATGAAAGTTGAAGGCGTGGCCGCGGAATTTGTGCGAGTCGGCGGTGTGCGGATGGACGAGCCTAAGAAATATGATGTCATCATCGATCGCATTTCCCAAGACATTCCGTTCTATCGCGCCTATTTGAAGAATGCAGTCCTGCATGGGACCGCCGTAATCAACAATCCATTCTGGTGGAGCGCAGATGACAAATTCTTCAACTACGCACTGGCGACGAAACTCGGCGTAGCGATCCCGCCCACGGTAGTGCTGCCGCACAATAAACATCCCGAAGGAACCACCGATCAATCCATGCGGAATTTGATGTACCCGCTCAACTGGGACGAGATCTTTCAGTATGTGGGTTTTCCTGCCTTCCTGAAACCCTACGCGGGGGGAGGATGGAAGCACGTCTACAAGGTGCATACCCCGGACGAGTTTTTCCACCACTACAACCAGACGGGCGATCTCTGCATGACGTTGCAGCGGGGTGTGGAGTTCGAGGACTACTTCCGGTGCTACGTCGTCGGGCAGGAGAGGGTGCACAGTATGCGGTACGACCCCAGGGCTCCGCACCATGAACGGTACGTAAAAGGCAATCCACCCGCGGCACCTGCCTTGCAAAAGCGGGTCGAACAGGATTCATTGACCCTTTGTCGCGCCCTGGGATATGACCTCAATACCGTAGAATTCGCGGTGGAGGGCGGAGTGCCCTACGCCATCGACTTCATGAATCCGGCGCCGGATGCGGACGTGAACTCGGTGGGACAGGATAATTTTGACTGGATCGTCAATGCCGTAGCGGAAATGGCAGTACAGAAGGCACAAACCGACGAGAATCCCGCCCAAGAACTGCATTGGTCAGCCTTTCTAGCGGGGCCGAAGCCATCGGCAAAGAAGAAAGCAAGAAAAACAGGCGGCCGGGGCACGGAAAGTACCAGTCAGGCGGGTGCCCCGTAAGCGTGGTCGGCAGCTTCCACGTAGGCGCCTCTGTCGCAGGAAACTATCAAAATCGGGATGGCGCATTGCTATACTGTAACGACTCCTCCCCGCGCGCCGCGCTTTTATGAAACCTACTTTCACCATTGGAATCGAGGAAGAGTACCAGACGGTTGATCCCGTCACCCGCGATCTTCGCTCCCACATTCACGCCGAAATCATTGAGAAGGGCAAACTGCTTTTGCAGGAGCGCGTGAAGGCCGAGATGCATCAGTCGGTGGTCGAGGTAGGCACCTCGGTCTGCAACAACATCAAAGATGCGAAGATCGAGGTCAAGAAGCTGCGCCGGGACATGATTACGCTGGCTCGGGAGAATGGCCTGCGGCTGGCTTCTGCCGCCACTCATCCTTTCGCGGACTGGCGGGTGCAGGAGATTTATCCGGACGAGCGCTACAAGAATATTGTCGAGGACATGCAACTGGTCGCACGCGCGAACCTGATCTTCGGATTACACGTCCACATCGGAATCGAAGATCGCGAGACCGCGATCCACATGATGAATCATGCGCGCTACTTTGTGCCGCATATCCTTGCGCTCTCGACGAATTCTCCCTTCTGGCTGGGAATGAATACCGGGTTGAAGTCCTACCGATGCAAGGTATTCGACAAGTTTCCGCGGACCAATATTCCGGACTATTTCAACAGCTGGGGCGAGTACGAAAATTACATCAAGCTGCTGATCAAAACGGGATGCATCGATAACGCAAAAAAGATCTGGTGGGACATCCGGCCGCATCCGTTCTTCAATACGATCGAATTCCGGGTCTGCGATATTCCGATGCGGGTGGACGAGACGATCGCACTAGCGGCCCTGATCCAGGCAACCGTAGCCAAACTGTATAAGCTGTACGCGGCAAACCAGGGATTCCGTCTGTACCGCCGCATCCTGCTGATGGAGAACAAGTGGCGCGCGGCACGTTATGGGCTGAATGGAAAGATGATTGATTTCGGAAAGCAGACCCAGGTTCCGGTCCGCGATTTGATTCTAGAGTATCTGGAATTCATCGATGATGTCGTGGACGAACTCGATTCGCGCTCCGAGATCGAGTACTTGCACCGTATCATGGAGATGGGCACGGGCGCCGATCGGCAGATTCGTGTGTTTGAAGAGACGGGCGATCTCAAGAAGGTCGTCGACTTCATCATCGAGGAGACGGAACTAGGCGTGGCCGAAGAGGCAACTCCGGTTTCCGAACGAAAAGTAGGGTAATGACCATCGTCACGCACGTGAACCACCCCCTGAATACAGCCCCTTTTGATTGTGAACTGACCCCGGGCGCGCGCAACGCGGTGCAGGTTTGCCTGCGGGTGCAGCCTTCCGAAAAAATCACCGTCATCACCGACGATGCCTGCCGAGAGATCGCGGCCGCGATCGTTCATGAACTCGAGAACTTGGGTGCCCCCTATCGCGCCTTCGTGCTCGAAGAGTTGGCTCCGCGGCCTCTCGTCAAATTGCCGCAGGAAATTCTCAACGATCTCGAAACCTCACAGGTCAGCGTCTTTGCTGTGCAGGTCCAAAGGAACGAACTCCAGGCGCGCATGCAGATGACGGAGGTCGTCAATCGAAAAAAAATTCGTCATGCGCACATGGTGAATATCAACCGTCAGATCATGCTGGAAGGCATGCGCGCGGATTTCCAGAGAGTGGACCGGATCAGCCAGAAGGTCGTCGACCTGGTGCGCAAGGCCTCCCAGATTCGCGCGAAGACTCCCGCGGGAACCCACCTGGTGGCCGACCTGAATCCGGCCTACAAGTGGCTCAAAACCTCGGGCATCATCAGCCCTGACAAGTGGGGGAACCTCCCCGGCGGAGAAGTGTTCACAACTCCCGGCGAGGTAAATGGCACATTTGTGATTGACGGTGTGGTGGGGGACTATTTGTGCGCGAAGTTTGGTGATTTGCGCGAAAATCCTCTCACCATAAGAGTTTCCGCGAACAGGCTCACTGAGGCAGAGTGCAGCAACAAAGAGCTACGCGACGATTTCTGGGCCTACACCCACACCGACGAGAACAGCGATCGAGTTGGCGAGTTCGCCATCGGGACCAATATTGAGCTCAAGGACGTGATCGGCGAGATTCTGCAAGATGAGAAATATCCCGGGGTACACATTGCCTTCGGGAATCCGTATGGCGCACACACCGGGGCGGAGTGGTACTCCTCGACACATATCGATGTTGTGGGTCGGAATTTTGATATCTGGGTCGATCATGAGCAGATCATGCGTCGCGGACAGTTCCTGATTGAGGCGTGAGTTGGCCGTTGGTCGCACCTGTCAAATGATCGTTGGCCGTTCGACTCGGCGCGGCTCCGCAGTTTTGGACGAGCATCGTAGATGATCCCCGCCTTCCGGCAGTCATTCAATGCGAAGTATCGGCCGGAACTGTATTCGCACCTCCTTTCACTGCTGGCCGAACGATGCGGCGTTCCTATCGGTTTCCGGGTTTCCGAGACGCCCTGCTTCCTTCCATCGAGCCTATTGGAGCAGATGGCGGCTTACGGCAAGGACTTGATCCATCAGTTGGTCGATAGCCCCGAGTACCACGCTCGGTCATCCGAGTCGATTCCTCCAGAGTTCAACGTTCCCCGCGAATCCAAGCATCCTATGTTTGTCCAAGTTGACTTTGGTCTGGTCCGGGACAGCGCGGGTTCGCTCGAACCGAAGCTGGTTGAGTTGCAGGCTTTTCCTTCCCTGTACGCGTACCAACCCGTGCTGGCGAGGAGTTTCATCGATGTTTACGGTCTGGATCAGCATTTCCGCTACTTGTTGAGCGGCCTCGATTCGGCCTCCTATCTGGCACTTTTGCGCAAAGCGATCGTCGGTAATCAGGATCCCGAGAACGTCATCCTGATGGAAATTGACCCGCAGCACCAGAAGACCCTTCCGGATTTCCTTGTGACCGAAAAGCTGCTTGGGATCAAGACAGTTTGCATTACCAAGCTGAGGAAGGAAGGCAACCGACTCTATTGGGAAGATGCCGGACGCTCCGTTCCGGTCAAACGGATCTACAACCGTGCCATTGTCGACGAACTGGAGCGCAGGGACGTTCCACTGGCGTTCGATTTTCGGGATGACCTCGACGTCGAATGGGCGGGACATCCCAACTGGTATTTCCGCATCAGCAAATATTCCATTCCTTACCTGCAGCATCCGTCCGTCCCCAGGACGAAGTTCCTTGACCAGCTCGAAAACGTCCCTGACGACCTTGAGAACTACGCTCTCAAGCCGCTGTATTCGTTCGCGGGGCTAGGCGTGCTTATCGCTCCCAAGAAAGAGGATGTCGCCGCCGTCCCGGCGGAGCAACGCTCACAGTACATATTGCAGGAGCGTCTCCATTTTGAACCGGTGATCGAGACACCGTTTGGCGGCACCAAGGTGGAACTTCGCGTCATGTACATATGGGTGGATGAGCTGACTCCGGTGCTGACGATCCTGCGCATGGGACGTGGTTTGATGATGGGCGTGGATCATAACCGAAATATGGAGTGGGTCGGTTCGTCGGCCGGCCTATACGCGGATTGAAGCTTTGGACTCTAAACGAAAAGCAGGCTGTTTAGACAATCCGCTTGTCGAGAAACCTGTACCCGAGGTTGATTTTTTGAACGGATCCGCCAACCGGCAATCTCCCCGGTTGACCGAAGCGCGTTCGCGTCCTAACATTGCCGCCGGGCAAGAATAGGCGCGCAATGATCGGCCAGACAGTATCCCACTATCGC
>Ga0307471_100000492_pt1 | contig 20298 bp, 11 predicted proteins | sample atmos_gasesAM3C__2_FD_204566 | JGI IMG/M metagenome (GOLD analysis project Ga0307471, IMG submission 204566) | Hardwood forest soil microbial communities from Morgan-Monroe State Forest, Indiana, United States - atmos_gasesAM3C_515 | ecosystem: Environmental > Terrestrial > Soil > Temperate...
CCGGTGCGGCTCGAGCAAAGGGGAAATCTATGTGCGACATAAAGCAAACTGATTATCAGAACGTGATACCGAGACCAAAGTAGTAAAAGAAAGGATCAGCGAGGTTTGAGTACTCGGCTAAGTTTTTGAGGACCAGCATATGTGTAATTTTGCAATAGCTCGATTAGTCTGATCTTCCTGGTCAAGTGTCTCAAGAACACGTCGTCCTTTACTTTCCGAATTATCCTCTGCGTCAAAAGACGCTTCGCGTAAGTGCTTCGAAAGTTGACTATGTTCCAGGACCACGCGCGTGTGACATAGTACCAAGCATGACGCACTCGAAAACTGGAATAAGTAGTATAGCCGAGAAAAAGCACTGAATAAGGTACCGCGAATCTGAGGAAGTGGTGCAAGCTCAGATTCTTGAACAGCGTGTTGATGTAATTTCTATGTCCGTAGTAGAACATGAATGAGTTACGGGAGGCTAGTCCCCGACTTGTCCATCCGAGGGAATGATAGACAACCGAGCCTGGAACGAATACTACACTGTGTCCGCTGAGCCAGATTCTCCAGCAAAGGTCAAGTTCTTCGTTATACATGAAAAAGCGAGAGTCAAATTTGCCAACCATGAAAAATATGTCTCTCTTAACAAACAAAGCTGCGCCCTTTGCAACGAGTACTTCCGACTGTCTCGTAAGGCTCGCTTGATCCCTATTGAGCATTCCAGGGTTGTACATGGTGCCATATTGCGTTAGATAGCCTCCGGTAGAGTCTAGAATCGTTGGCTCATCCATCATCAGGAGTTTTGGTTGGGCCGCAACAATCGAGTTGCTTCTATTTACAACGTTGACAAGTTCTTGTAACCAATTCGGCTCTACCAACGTGTCATTGTTCAAGAACAGCAAGTAATCTCCCATCGCGTGGGAAGCGCCAATATTGTTGCCTAGGGCGAAACCAAGATTACCTGAATTACGGACAAGTTTTACGCGCTTGTCAATCGTTTGAAATTTCGATACAGTGTCAAGACTTCCGTCATGTGAGCCGTTGTCAACGACAATTACTTCTAATGCACCGTAGTTCGTTTTGAGCACGGATAGAAGACAGTTTGCGAGTATTGTCTCTCCATTGTAGTTCAGAATTATGACGGAGATGCGAGGCGTGGCGTTGTATTGATCTTGTCCGGAACCGTTACCCTTTATTGCACGGTTCTTTTCATCTCGAACCTTTTGAGTGGCAGCTGCATGAACGTTTTCTGTGTGATATAACGGGCGGAACGTCCCTAGGTGGAGCTTCAAAGTTGTCTTCAGCTGTATCCACTTGAAGCGGGGGAAGGGCTACTCGAAAATGAGGTTGGGCTCGAACGATTCTTGATAGAATTGGATTGTTGCCTGGAGTCCTCTCTTCAGCGCAGTTGTCGGAAGCCAGCCGAGCCTTTCTCTGGCTTTGGATATGTCAAGAACTCTCCTTTGTGGTCCCGAGGGTTTTCCTGGTTCGAGATCTATCTTTGCCGTCTTCCCCATGAGCTTCAGAATCAATTCAGCAAGCTGTTTGATTGTTATCTCTTCGTTGCCGCCAAAGTTAACGGGTTCTGGTTCGGGAAACCTATCAACAAGGTCAAGTAAGCCTTTCGCGAGATCTTCAACGTACAGGAAGCTCCTTACTTGCTCCCCATTGCCCCAGATAGGGAGTGATTCGCGACTTTCAATGGCTTTCCTTATCAAAACAGGAATGATTCTGCCCCTTTTCTGATCAAAGTGATCTCTTGGACCATAAATATTGTTAGGTCTGGCAATCGCGACTTTGAGGCCGTATTCGCGAGCATACGATTGAGCAGAGAATTCGGACATTCGTTTCGACAACGCGTAGCCATCGTTTTGTTGGCCGGGAATTGGCGCCAAACTTTCAGACTCCTTAATGGGGGACTTAACATCTGGCGGGTATACTTCTGCCGAACTTAAAATCAACATTCGTTTGACGTCTGTAAGACGAACAGCCTCTAGCATGTTCAGTGTCATGAGCATATTTTGCTGGAAAATAGAGGCTGGATGAGCTTGTTTGAAGGCGGCGCTACCATCTACATGTGCTGCGCATATCACTATCTCTTGGTTTTTGCAAGCCTGCTTGCAATCTTCAAGTCTGGTCAGGTCTACTTTGACGACTTTTTCTTGTCCAATGGTTCTGTTTGGCTCCATGCAATTAGCCTCGCTGTTTCTTGCGAAGGTGGTAGACGATACCTCTGCCCCCGCATTTAGCAAGGTTTGGACGACTTGGGATCCAATGAATCCAGATCCGCCCGTCACAAGAACGTTGGTTTGACTCCAAAGGTCCCCCTTGTTTTCATTCAAAGCTGATCGTGGTACTTCCTCTTTCTTACGCGTACTATTGCTCTAACGGCGACGCATTCGAGGGCATAATCTTACCTATGATTAGTCCCGCAACCGCCGCCATGTATTCTATAGTCCTCATGACAACTACGCCGATCGCGTGAACCGGATCTCGCATGAATATTTGCCTGTTTTTGGAGTAGCTTGGCCGAAAGGGAGAGAGTTGTCTATAACCTAAAGCTCCGTATCGTTGAAGATACTTGTGCATTTGTTTTCCGTACATGTATCGCTTCAGAGCGAGTCTCTTGAGGGTGAGCTCTCCCTCGTCGTGAAAGACCGTTTCTGATACACGTCCCGCTTTGAACCCCTGGTGTTTGAATCTGTGATAGAGGTCCCAATCGTCCCCGCCGATTGACGGATCTAGACCGTTCAATTTCTCCCAGATCTCTTTCTTGAAGAAGCGTGGGGCTTCAGCCAAGTCGTCTCCGATGTGGCTTTGACGCTCTAGGGCTTTGCAAGCGCTCCAAAAGCCTATGCCGTACGATATTTCGGGAATGATGACCGCGTCTGCCTTAAGGGTATTAATTGCGCGCACGCTTCCTGTGATGACATCTCTCGTTAATCTCATATCGACGTCGACATAGTAGACAAATTCTCCTCTAGCCTTACTCACTCCGTAGTTGCGTTGGTATGGGGCGCCAAAAACTGCCTCACGTCCCTGCTTGAGACCAAACAAATGAACTTCTGAATCGAACTTCCGAGCTATCGCAACCGTCGCGTCCCTGCTGAAACCATCTACAATTATCACCTCAACACGGGAGTAACTCTGGTCAGCTATGGATTGGAGACACTTTTCGACGAACCGCTCGGAATTGAACGTAGGAATAATGACTGATACTAATCCTTGCTCATATTCAAGCACTCGAATTACCCCTGGGGTAGATTTCTAGTCGAATTGGCACTCGCGCACCATTTCACAAATTTGCTGGGCATGTTTGTTCCAAGAGTGACGTTGGGCTACGGCCCATGCACTTCGTCCCATTGAAACGGCCTCTTCCGGACTTTCAATCAAACGACGGAGGAGGGCTACTATTTTCTCAGTGTTCCTCTCCTCGACCATGAACCCTGCCTCGTCGTCAGAAAAGAGGTCGCCTACGCCTTGTCCTTTTGGTATTATGAAAGTGCACCCCTGCCCTGCAGCTTCCAGTGCTGGCAAGCCGAACCCGACATCAGCTCGTACTTGGAGAAAGACAAGGGCTTGAGAATAGGCTTCTAGAAGATCGTCCTCTCCTACTGGGCCAGTCAAGAATACGCGATCACTCACGCCCAGTTGGGTAGCGCGGCTCTTGAAGGAGTTCTTTAGGGATTCGCTTCTCCATGCACCCGCTACGACGAGTCGTAAATTGTTGAGGCGACTCGCGAGTTGCAACAGATACTCAGGGTCCTTACCCGGTTTCCAAGCGGTCGCCGCTATGGCATACCCATGCCTCTCGGATCTTACACTGTCGCGAACGTGGACGCCCGGTGATAAGAGTTTCACTTTGCTCGGTTGAAGTGAGATCCGTTTCAAATATGATGCATGATATCGACTCGATGTCAGTATTAGGCTTGCATTCTTGCAAATCCAGCGGTCAAGCATAGCTCCCGCAACGACTGCAACTCTCCCAACGCGAGACAATTGAGTTGATTCAGAGTGCAAGTACGATGTGCGCAATATGTGCACGATTGGGTCCCATACGAAAGCTATAGCCGGAATCGATTTGGCCTTAGCGAACATCAATCCACTAAAGCAGGTAAATGTTCCATGGCAAATTATAGCATCAAAACGGGTACGAAGCGGGACGAATTTCAAAAGAATTGCATAAGTAAGGTGAAAAAGGGAAAAGAATCTGAAGAAGGGAAACCGGAAGGAAATTCTTAAGGGTTTGGGAAGACAATCCGAAAAATACATTTTGTCAGAATTGTCGAGCAAGTCCGAATAGGCTTTCGATGAAGTCCTTCTTAGTACCACTAGCACCGCTTCATGTCCCAGCTCGGATAGAGCCTTGACTTCCTCGGCAGCGACCTTTTCGACACCACCGAATCGGATCTCGTCAATCAGAACGGCGACTCTCATCCTTGGGACGTATGAATCTCCTAGTTTAGACTGTTCCAAGGCTTGCGCCCCCTTGTTGTACAACGACGGTATAACGGATTCTAAGAAAGCTTGGGACTCTCTTGTATTCTTGTTTGAATCGAAATTTCTCGACCATCCAATTGCATTCCCTGATAAGTCATCAGGGCAGGGAAACGTTCGCGCCTCAAATTCAGATCTCTCTCCGCGAGACCGTATAGTGATCTGACCAAAATTCATGTGAACGGCTGGATGGAGTTCCGACGTTCAGGAAACACGGTTTTTCATAGTTGGAGATCGGTGTGGCATTGGCTTCGGATACAGACGCCGTCACATTCCTCTTGTTGTCTTGTTGCGTGCTAGCAAGGATGCTTCCAAGAAGGATCGGAAGTCACTAGCTGTGCGTGCCCACGAGAACCGTTTGGACCACTCGAGGGCGTTAACGGAGAGCTCTCGAAGACGATCTGGGTCACGAGCGAGACATGAAGCAGCCTCCCCAAGAGCAATGGGGTTGGGCTGCACTAGCACACCTGTTTCGCCATTGACTATTGAGTCACGTAGGCCTGGGACATCATACGCTATGGACGGTGTCCCCCTAGAATTCGCTTCTATCGCAACCAGCCCCCATCCTTCCCTTACAGAGGGTACGAGCAACATGTGAGCTCTTTCCAAGAGGTGCAACTTTTCGACATCAGACACGTTACCAAAAAAACTAACACCTTCGACGTGACTCCTTTCCATTTGGTCCCTCAAATATCCATCTCCAATTATCCATAGTCTGGACTCCGGAAACAATGCTTTGAAGTGTCGAAAAGCAATGACGGCATCGTTGGGGCGCTTGTGTCTAACAAGCCTTCCCAAGAACGCAAGCGTCAGGTGATCTTCCTTTTCTGGAAGCCTGTTAAGAGGAGTAAACCTTAGTCCACTATAGATAACTTCCACATGTTGGAAGCCTCTTTCCAACAGGTCTCTCTTCGTGGAGTTCGAGACTGTTGCGACTCGGATCCGTCTGTAACCCTTTAGCCAGTGAGGTTCAAACAGATAATATCCGAGGGCATTGATGGGGAATCTGGTCTCGCTGAACCAAACTTCGCGAGCTAGTTGATGAATCAAGGCAACTAGTTTGGTTGCTTTGACAACTTTGTGCGCTTGAAAAGGCACGGTATTGATTTCGTCCACAATAATGTCATATTCGGATTGGTGAATTTTCGCATATTTTCTTCCCTTGGAATATACGCTATATTTTCCGCCGTCCCGAATGACTCTTACTCCTGACTCATACGTCTCACCTTCACGCCTGCCACTTGAGGAAGTGTAAACTGTTACGTCGTCGCCGTTCTTGACAAGCCAGCGCGCTACCTCATAGGTGAACTGCTCGGCTCCGCCTGCTTGCGGGTGCGACTCATCCCGCCAGCTTAAGACCAGAATTTTCAGTTGGGACCCGGATGCTGGTTAAAGAAGGAGTCTCGAGGCACTTGTCCGCAGAGTTGCTACGTCTACCATCTAATTATCGGAGTGTAAGTGTTCGACATTTTGGTTAGGTTCTTCTGATACCATCTTCGAATCCTAAGTCTGTACGCTATGCCCAGGATGTCCACCGTCATCCTAGACACGCGCTTGACATTCACGAGGGCACTTAGGTCAATGGAGACTGGTAGTTCAGTTATTTTGAAACCTAGAAGAGACGCGACTGCTAGAGCTTCCACGTCGAAGGCGAATTTTTTGGCGGTAATGAGAGGCATCACCCTGTACAAGACGCGACTTTGCATCCCTTTGAATCCGGCCTGAGTATCTGTAGCTTTCACTCCCGTAAGTATGCGTTCGATGATATTGAACCCGAGGCTCAAGAATCGACGAATCGCGGGAGTTCGAACTGTCGAAAGAGGATGTCTCTTGGAGCCCAGAACTATGTCGGTTGCTTGTAAGGCCTCCATGTAAGCGAGTAGGTCCTTTCCCATGATTTCCGCGTCGCTGTCCACGAGGAAGGTGAATTCGCCAGTGACGCGAGAGAAGCCTTTTCGGATTGCGCAGCCTTTTCCCTGATTCCTGTTGTAGCTGACGAGCTTTATCCTGTGGTCGGGCAATGTCTCTACGAGCCTTCGAGTTCCATCGATGCTGCCGTCATCCACTACAATGACCTCGTAGTCTTCACATACCGTTCCGAATTGTCTTGAGACTTCCGCAATGTTCTTGCAGATGCAATCTCCCTCATTGTATGCCGGCATTATGATAGAGACTCTTCCCTTGACAAATCCGTCGACGCTTTCCTTCTCAGGAAGCCAGGACGCGGCTTCAACTGACTGCTTTAGCATGTTTCCTCCCCGCCCAGACTGGGTACGCTATCTGCACAGCTATGCCAGCGACTAGCACAAAGAATGCGTACACTCCGACCTGGTTGGCACCATTCCAATTTCCTTGCAACACTAGTAGCGCTGCAACACCTAAGAGGATCTCGAAGGGTATGATGAGGATAGCTCCCGGATTTGCCCCGAAGTATTGCTTCAGCCTCTGCAACTTCGATCTTCATCAACCCTGAGGTCGTTAATTTACCGACCTTTGACGAGAAGCGGTTCGAATCGAATTTAGCGATATGTGTACACTACCATGTTGCCGTTTTGGAAGACGGTTGCGAAGCCCGGAGGAAGATAAGCTTGGTCGTGCCATCCGAGTCCAGGGGACCACCATATCACCCAGTTCGTCGAATATCCAGCTAGGTTGGCCGCGACAACTCCGGCTAGAGGATTTGAGTAGCCATAGTTGATGATGTGATCATTCGAGGGAAGATAGGCTCGAGCCCATCCGTAAATCGCCTGATGAGTTAGCAGCGCATCACCCGGACCCATTCTACCCGCAACCCAACTCAAAGCTATCCGCAAACTCCCCATGTCTGATAAAGGGACGCTGTCTTGCACCATTGAAGTAGGAACGAAATCGGGAAACGCAGTATAATACGTGAAGGCTGATTGTGCTGGCAGAGCGATGTAGAGGATTGCCAAAGCTACGAGAATCATCGAGAATATCGGCAGAGTTCTCCGTTTAGCCCATCTGTTCCAGTTGAATGAATTGGGGTTAGCTTTCACGATCCTTGCGAGTCCAGCCGAAGCAAGGACGCAGACTGGTAAGTCAACCAGCAGGGACCATCGATAACTCGTCACGACGAGCCCATAGAAAGGCAGTAGTGCCACGATGACAAGCCCGAAGCAAAGAGCCAACCAGGATCTAAGCTCCAAGCTTCTGATCCGTCCTATTCCTAGAAGAATGAGGGGAGCCAGGGGTAGATACGCGTAACCGAGGAAGCCGAGACTATTACCGATTCCGTCAAGGCTCGGTAAGCTACTCTGTCCTTGCAACAGGCTCACACCCGACACGAAAAGATCTACATACACTATCGACAGGAACAATGCTGCACCAGGAAGAGCCGTCACGGCTAACCTAGCAAATCCGCCCATTTGACCCTTCAACAAATTCGTCAAGACTCTAGCTGCCACCAGGGACAAAGCAACAACGCCTGTCAGCTGATCGGAGGCGACTGCGAGAGCGATCAACGTAGACAGCAAAGCCAGCGTCTTGGGACTCTTCGAATTCTCCAACAAAGGGAGAGCTAAGAGGATGAATGTCAATCCCAACATGTTGCGGTAGAGATCCCAGCTGATCCTTAAGGTGACAAAATAGAGCGATGTGAGTAACGCTCCTCCGAGGGCCATTCGGCCGTTCCATTTTAGGCCCAACTGTAGAAATCTGAAAAGAGCAAAGACCATGCTTCCATAAAGTATTGGTCCCATGACTTTGAAAATCATGATCGGGTTGATGTGGGAGATAGTGTAGACTGGTACTGAGATCATATACATGAGGGGTGCCGCTCCCAGCATCTGCATGGGGCTCGTTCTGCCGGCGGCCCAATCTAGCGTGTTAGGTACATAGAATGCAATGGTATCCCATCCAACAGGATAGGGGCCCGCAAGAATTTCCGGAATCGACCGGATCATTAGAGGAATCAAGAACGCGCCAAGAGCCAGCTTGTGTCTCGGAATCGCCGAGAATAGTCTGAGAACTCTCATGGAGATTCCCTTGCCCGGGACCGTTAATTTAGTCTGGACCGTCGTCTATGGCCTGCCAGTGGCCAGGTAGGTGAACCCGGATTCTTCTGCTTCCTTCCGGGACCTGAGGTTTCTAGTATCGAACAGGATCGGGTCCGTGTTCATCCTCCCTTTCAGCTCGGACATTTCGGGTTTGGCGAACATCTTGTGGTTGGTCGCAATAACCAGAGCATCTGCACCGTCCAGCGAGTCCAGCATTGAACTTGCAGACTCGTAATTGGATCCTCCGACACTGATCTTTGGAACGTACGGGTCGTAGACCTGCAGCTTGAATCCTGTCTTCTTGAACAGCTTCAACAGATCCAGACTCGGACTTCTACGCGTATCCTTGACTTCTCCCTTGTAGGCGAGACCCCACAAGACCACCTTCGACTTTCTCGGAGTTTTCTTCTTCTCCCTCAGACTCTTAGACAATCTCTCCACCAAGTGCGCGGGCATTTCCTTGTTGACTGCTTTCGAGGCTTGGACGAGTCGGAGATTGAACCCCACCTTCTTGGCCTTGTAGACGAGATAGAACGGGTCCTTCGGAATACAGTGACCACCAACCCCCGGACCCGGATAATGCGCCATGAAACCGAACGGCTTCGTTGCCGCCGCGTCAATAGCCTCCATGAGATCGACTCCCAGCTGCTCATGCAGCTCAGCAAGCTCGTTCACGAGTGCGATGTTCACGTAGCGGAATACGTTCTCAAGCATCTTCGTCGCCTCCGCTACGGAGGGACCGCTAACACTTACGATACGAGCCTGGAGAATCGCGCTGTAGAATGTTGCCCCTAGCTTGGTCGACTCAGCATTCAGCCCGCCAACAACCTTGGGAATCTTGGTCATGCCAAACTGGGAGTTACCGTAATCGATCCTTTCCGGAGAATAAACCAGTGCGAAGTCTTCCCCCGCCTTCTTTCCAGATCTTTCTAGAATCGGCAGGATCAATTCCTCAGTTGTACCTGGAAAACTCGTACTCTCAACAATAACCAGCTTGTAATTCGTCAGATGTTGAGCAATGATCCTTGCTGTTGTTCTCAGATATGATAGATCTGGATTCTCCCGTGCATCGAGCGGTGTCGGAACACAGACAATGACAACATCCGCGCTCGGCAAAGCCTCGGAATGCTTAGCCGTAGCCCTGATCTTTCCAGCGCTAACGAGCGTTGAAAGATGTTCTTTGACATATGGGTCTTCGACATAGCAGACTCCCTTGTTGACCATGTCCACTTTTCCCTTGTCAACGTCAACTCCCACGACGGAGAAGCCGGCTTCGGCCGAAGCGACCGCTAGAGGCAGTCCGACATAGCCGAGTCCGATGATGCAGACACACGCAGTTCTGTCAGCAATCTTCTGTTCTAATGTCATAGCGTTCCGGAATAATCCGTGATCCTACTTTAACAAGTTCCTAGTTCTCGCGAGTCCTCGCCAGAAGGACTCGTCAAACCGCCACATGTACGCGTTGCGGTTCCCCCATCCAACTGCCAGCTCGCTAGCCGTCAAGGCTAGCTCTCTACCAAATGCTAGGACCCGGACCATACCCTGTTCCATTGCCTGCACCAGTTTCCCTAGAATCCTTAGCAGCACTCTTGTCATTGTACGGTTGCGTATTTTGTCGACCCATCGTATGGTCAAGTCCACTAGTCCCCTTTCCATCCGGTTCAACACTCTATACCAGAGTCGTCTTCGAAGTGACCGAGTTTTCAAGACAACCAAGACCCTTCTTGTCAGCGGACTCGTCAACAAGTCCTCTACAATTACGGAATGCACGGCGAGTCCCGGTTTCACTTCTTAGACTATCTTCCTGAGATCGTCCAGAATCTTCTGTTCACGAGATCGTCGTCCCTGCCAAGAGGCGAGGGTCCAGCCGACTAGGAGTCCTGCTATCAAGCCGACTAGCGTCCCGTTCAGCAAGTATCCGACGGGCCAGATATTTCGTGAGACCCAGAGTCTCATGTACACATTGTCCTCGTACTCTAGTGTCAGCGCTAGCAGTAGTCCTGCTATGACAAACGACTCGGCCATCGCGAGCAGCTTCGCTCTACGAGCAATGTACTCTGCCTTGAGCCGATGCAGGTCGACAGGCTCAGACATGGAACGCGGACGAGCACGGTCGTTTCATTGTTATAATTGTCTAGAAGCGGCGAGTCGAAGCCGGAGTAAGCCGTGCAAAAATTGATCAATGGGCCGGAATCGTTGATAATGCGCCGTTTTCGCTGATCAAGGATTGAAACAGCCCCAGCCCTCCCAAACGCCTATAGCTCGCGGTCCACATCTATACGGACGGTGAAATTGAATATGCGGAACCCGTTCAGACGACGAAAGAAAGAGACAGCTCCACAACCAGAGACAGCGAAGTAAGCCTAGCTCTCTCCTAGAGAATCAAGCCGGGCCCATGGCCCGGTATCTGATTATGATAATCGGGCTGATAGGTAGTTCTTCTCTTGGTTTTTATTCGCCTAAGCGTTCAGGCGTTTACGTCGGAATTCCATCTTCTTCGGGATCAACCTATCGCCATTTTCTTTCTCAACGATCCGACTGAAGATTCGTGTGAGAGATCGGGGTTTCCGTTGAAATATTCAGGTATCTGCACACCCTTGCAGTTTAATAGCTGGGAAGGATTCTCTCTTTCGAGAGTGGAAGATTAAGCCGAACCGAGCGGGCATCTAAACACTCTATGGTGTGAGTATGGATGGCGTCTTACTGGAAGGGTCGCCGGGGTCACCTTTTCGCAATTATCTTAGTCGTTCTCTCAGTCGCGACGCTCATTTTCTATCAGCCCGGAATCCTAGCACAATCGACAGCAGACTCGAGACGGTCTTCACCCAGGACCATCGTACTCACACCACCCTCGGGACAGTTCTTCGATCATGTAGTGGTAATTGTCATGGAGAACCAGGGCGTCTACGACATCTGCAAAACTAGCCCTCCGCCCTGTTCGACCGGGGGACCCGCACCCTACTTGTCAAATCTCGCCAACAACTATACGATAGGGTCGCAGTATCTCTCGCTGATCGAGACCAGCCAGCCGAACTATGTCGCCTTGATCAGCGGGTCCATGCAGGGCTGCACGAGCAGCGGCTGTCCCGTCATCAAAGCGCCCAATCTAGTCGATCGCTTCGAGGCCGCCGGTTTATCGTGGAAGGGGTACATGGAGAACCAGACGCTCGCAGCAGGCTGCGACCTGAACGATCACCAGCCCTACGTTACAATTCACAATCCGTTCCTGCCTTTCCAGGATATTACCAACAACACGGCTCGCTGCAACAAGATTGTCCTGGCCAATCCGAATATTTGCGGCAGCATCACAGACTGTGCATTGATCAATGATCTCAACAATACCTCCACGACGCCCAATTTCATGTGGCTCACGCCTAACGACTGTGACAATATGCGGGGAGCCCCGGGAATCTGTGCCTCATTGATCACAACCGGCAACAATTATCTCTCAAGACTCGTCCCAGAAATATTGAACAGCAAGACCTTCACAACGTCCCGGTCGGCCATTTTCATAACGTTCGACGAGGGAAACGGGTTCTGCCCTCTCAACGGCAGCTCCGAAGACTGCGTCTACGCCGTCTGGGCCGGTCCACAGGCAAAAACCGGTTTTGGAACAGCCAACCTGTACAGCCACTATTCGTTTCCTAAGACGATCGAGAGGAACTGGAACCTCGCAAACTTCACGTCGAATGATGGCAACGCGAACTCGATGAGCGAGTTCTTCAAGTCGACAGGACCAGACTATACGATAACCGCGTCTCCCGCACTGGTGACGCTTCCGATAGCCCTGAAGTCAAACTCTACCATCACACTCAGAGGTTTCAACAACTACGCTGGAACCATCACAATAACAGCCTTCAGTTCACCAGCCGGTCCCACAGTCACCCTATCATCCTCGACAATTACACTCACGATCAACGGCACAGGCTCCTCAACACTCTCATTCACCTCCAATACTGTCGGATCTTACACTGTGACAGTAACTGGGACAAGCGGCACGCTAGCACACAACACTACACTCGTCTACCACGTAACACCACCACCTAATTTTACAGTCGCGAGTCCAAGCAACCTAGTTCTGGGCCAGGGATCATTCAGTTCAGCACCATCCACCGTAACAACAACGGATGATCATACTTCCTTCACCTACTCGTATCAGAGGAACGCGTTCTATGCCAAGAATCTCATCTGGTTCTTCTACCAGGACCCGAGAAACACGTGCGAGCACGAGAGCGGATGCCTCGAATACACCACCTCGACAAACGGGACCAGGTGGGCAACCCCTACAATCGTCCCGGTCCATGTCGCCGATGGAGACTATAGCGTCTACACGGACAATTCAAACATCTACTACGTCCGGTACAACGAGACGAGCTTCGAATCATCCTGCGGACAAAAGATCCAGTTCCGAACAGGAACACTAAACACGAACGGGACAGTGACCTGGCAGCCCGAACAGACAGTCGTCACAAGCGCATCCTACCAGGCGTATCCTGGAGAGCAGATAGTCGTCGACAGCAACGGCCAGGCATGGGTTGCCTATTTTATCGAGAACAAGTCGTCCTGCGGCGGCTCAGGCACAGACCGGCCCCAGATAGTCCACTCAACCGGAACAAACAATGCAGCTTGGACCGGGAACACCACCCTCTGCACCGCATCATGCCACTCTAACATCTGGCACATCGCCCTAGCCAGCCTCGGAAGTGGCCAAGTCTACGCCAGCTACTGGCTGACCAACAGGGACCTGCATGGCCGGCTCTACAACGGGACTTGGCAGGCCGAAGAACAGATCTCGCCAACAACCACCCGGACAGACGCTAACGCGTGGCTTTTCAACAATGGACCCCTTGTCTACCAGATCTACTACGACAACGGGACGGAGACTTTCAGCCTCGCCAATCGTTCTATGAGCGGGGCCTGGACCATCAATCTGATCGGAACAGGCGAGTCCAATACCGGGACAATCGCGTTCTCGGCGAGCTACAATGCGCTTCCAGACGCCGCCGGATACGACGCTACAAACAACCAGTTCTACGTGTTCTGGATGAATGCAACAAACCATGCAATAGATCAGTGGACCGGCACAGGCAACATCTGGACCAAGTCGACTGGAGTGGTCACTACGGGCACGGTCACTTATCCGGACAGCATCACCTGCTTCATCCAGACCCCCCCGACAAGCTATGGTGCAATCTTCTACACCAGCAGTGCATCCTCACCTTTCACAATCAACACTGTAACCACGTCTTTCACATCAGGCACCTCCAGCGGAACACTAGTGGTAACAGTAACAGGCCAGAACGGGTTCACCGGAACTGTCAACCTCACAGAAACAGCCAGCCCGCCAACCGGTCTAACCATCAGCTGCACTCCCACAACAATCCCGACTGGGACTGGCACATCGAAGTGCAGTCTCACTAGCTCCACGCCGGGCAGCTACAATGTAACCGTCACAGGCACTAGCGGGACACTCAACCACTCGACACTTACAATGGTGACAGTTCCTATGCCGAAGGGAGACTTTGTTATCACAGCTAGTAATCCCGCAACCGCTCGGGTTGGACAGCCGACAAACTCGACAATAGCAATAGCATCAGTCAACGGGTTCTCCGGCCAAGTCTCCCTGACCGACAACGTCCCAACCGGCCTCGCATGCACCAGCATAACCCCGACCATGATTACGGGCTCGGGATCCGCGTCCCTCTCCTGTAGCGCAGCGCTCTTCGGCAACTATACCGTGTTGCTAGCAGGCGCATCGGGCGCATTATCTCACAATGCCACTATCACGTTCCGCGTCTTCGACTATAACCTGACCACGGCAAGCATCATCACGTCTCCAATCGGCACAAACACGACCACGATGATCATAGTCTCAGGCCTCAATCGCTACTCTGGAAACGTCAGTCTAACCGTCAGCGTTCAGCAATCTATCCAGGGAATCCCTGGCATCGCGGGCGGTGCAGGAGAACCGCGCAGTCTACGCTTAGCCCCACCCTCGCTACAGCCAGTCCTAACCCTCAGCCCAACGTTCCTCGTCCTGGCCCCATCGTCCTCGGGACAGTCCACCCTCACAATCTCATTGTCATCCAGCGTCCCAGCAGGCAACTATACGATAACCGTCAGGTCGACCGACGGAACCATCACCCACACTGCACAACTAACGCTCCAAGCAGGCGATTTCGGGATAAGCAGACCCACGGGCACCCTGACGATCCCGCCCGGCTCCAACTCGAACCAGACCATAACCCTCTGGGGCATCAACCACTTCTCAGGCAACATCAGCCTAGGCGCAAGCAGCAGCCCTACAGGACCCAGCTTCGGCTTCAACCCGAGCCTGGTCACTCTCAACTCCAACAATAGCACCAGCCTCTTGACAATCCAGGTTCCAATGGGCACCCCGCCTGGAAACTATACCATCACTATCCAGGCGACATCTGGAGCGGTAATCCATGCAGTCTACATTACAATCCGAGTACAGGTCGGACCCACCTCGCTCCTGACTAGGATCGCCGGCGCAAACTTATCCATGGTGAGCGGAACACTCTCGATCGTGGGCATCGTCACCCTCCTCTCCGTCTTGATCCAGACAAGGATGAGAGAAAAGCCCACGGTTAGACGGATGAAGCCAGTAGCGAGGAAAAGAGGACTAACTCATCGCATGATGAACCAATCCTACATTACAGTTCCAGCAGCCTCCTATCCGATCTTCGTACTAGCTCAGGAGAGGCGCTGACTTCCAGAAACCAGATTCGGATCGTCTAATTGAAGACGCCGTATTTCGATGTCTTTGGATATACTGGTAGCTACGGGTATTACATTCTCCTGTGAAGCCTTAATACCCTCAGAGGCTAAAGCCGGTTCTCGTGATCAGACAAGGTTATGCGTTATCCAATTCATCCTTCCAAGATCGAATCATGCTCGCGTTTTCAGAATCATCAAGTCCCATTACGGATCTTTCAGAGTCCATCCGGAAATATCTAGAATTATCCTGACAAGACCCAGGGATATTTTATGGCCGCACCGAACAGGCACCTTAATCGCGCGACTCTACTACTGACCATCGCCATAGTTCTCGGCCTAGTTGCAGTTATTCTTCCCATCTCACAGGCAAGCCTTCTCTCACCCAAGACGACCGTGCCTGTCGCTGTCCCGCAAGCTCCGCCCACCGGCACCTACTTCGACCACATGGTCTTCATCATAATGGAAAATGAGGGCATCAACGACATCTGCGGCGGCAACCCGCCACCATGCAGTGGCTCTAACACTCCTTACATGTCGACCCTAGCCAACGACTTTGGAATAGGCGACCAGTATGTTCGGGTGGGAGCGGGAACAAGCGAGCCCCAGTACGTAGCTATCCTCTCCGCTTCCCAACAGAATTGCAGCAGCAGCTGTGCGACTGGTTCCCTAACCTATGTCAACCTCGTCGACCGGTTCGACTCCGCAGGCCTCACCTGGAAAGGCTACATGGAGAACCAAGGCATTAACTCAGGCTGCCAAAACTCAGACAACGGATTCTACACGGTCATCCATAACCCCTTCGTCTTGTTCAGTGATATCGATCATAATTCGACGCGATGCGGCAATATTGTCCTCGCAAACCCTCCAACGAACTCTACGTGCACTGGGACTGATTGTGCGCTGATCAATGATCTCAACTCTGGAGCTGCTCCCAATTTCATGTGGGTCACTCCGAACAACTGTGACAATATGCACGCCCAAAGTGGCTGTCCGAACGGTTGCACGAGTGCATTCAGCAACACGTGCCTTCAGAAAGGAGATGCTTATCTCAAGAGTCTAGTACCGAACATCCTCAACAGCCAGACCTTCAAAACCACTCGGTCAATTCTTTTCATCACGTTCGACGAGGGCAACGGATTCTGCCCCCTCGATGGTAGTAGCAAGGACTGCATGTATGCCACCTGGGCGGGACCCGAGGCCAAGAACAACTTCACCAGCACTAACCCGTACAACCACTACTCGCTGACCAAGACCATCGAGACGAACTGGGGTCTTTCCACAATGAACAGCAACGACGCCGGGGCTACAGCAATGACCGAATTCTTCCAATCTCAATCAGACTTTTCCATCAGTGCGAGTCCATCGACTGTCACCGCCCTAGCCGGTGCCCAGGCAACCTCCACAATCACCCTGAACAGCCTCAACGGCTTCAGCGGAACGGTAACGTTGTCCGCAACAAGCTCACCGACGGGTCCAACACTCAACCTCAACCCGACTAGCGTATCGCTTTCGTCAGGCGGCAGCGGTACCTCAACACTGTCCATAACGACTAGCACCACTGGAAACTACACGGTCACAGTCAAAGGAACAAGTGGGTCTCTCCAGCACTCGACACCAGTCACGGATAGGGTGCAGGATTATTCGATAAACTCGAGTCCCACCAGCATCAAGACAAACGCTGGAACAACCGGAACATCGACCATAACCATCACTCCAATCAATCACTTCACTGGAACAGTCACACTCTCCGTCACAGGCACAACCGGGCTAACAACGAGCGTCAGTCCAACAACAATAACCGGCGGATCCGGAACCGCAACACTAACCGCCAGCTCGACAACAGTCGGCAACTACACCGCAACAGTAACCAGCACCAGCGGCAGCCTAACACATCAGGTGGCAGTAACAGTTCAAGTCGTCGACTTTACGATTTCCGCAACATCACCATCCCCTGCTAATGCCGGCGTCTCGGCCACGTCGACGATCACGGTATCAGCGCTCAATCATTTCACAGGAACAGTCGCGCTGACGGATTCAGTCCCCACCGGGCTCACATGCGGCGCAATATCGCCAACTAGCATTACGGGGTCAGGAACCGCGACAGTCTCCTGCCACGCCAGCACACAGGGCAACTACACTCTGACAATAACGGGAACAAGCGGCTCACTAGTCCACTCTACGACTACTACCTTCCGCGTCCAAGACTATGGCATCGCCGCCAGCCCGACAAGCGTCCAAGTCGATACAGGCGCATCAGCAACCTCCACGATAAGCGTCACATCGTTGAACGGCTTCTCTGGAATAGTCAGTCTCACAACCAACAGCACATCATGCACCGTCAACCCGTCGAGCCTGACAGGTTCCGACAGCTCGACCCTATCATGCACATTCGCCGCTGTAGGAATATTCCATGTAATGGTGACCGGCACGAGCAGCAGCCTCTCCCACTCCGTGACCGTGACTTTCACAGTCCAAGACTTTACCATCGCCGCGAGTCCAACAAGCGTCAACGTGAACAAGGGCAGCCCTGGAACATCCACTGTCACAATAACTGGGCTCGACGGCTTCGCGGGCATGGTAAACCTGGTAACCAACAACACTTCCGCCTGTTCAGTCTCTCCCACTAGCGTTACAGGCTCAGGAAGTGCTACCCTGTCATGCACATTCAACTCGACGGGCAACAAACACGTGCTCGTCACAGGAACAGCCAATTCACTAACTCACTCCGTAACAGTCACTTTCGTCGTTCAGGACTTTTCGATCTCTGCAAGTCCTTCAACGGTCAACGTTAACGTGAGTGGGACCGGCACCTCCACGATCACCATAACCGCAATCAACAGCTTCACTGGAATCGTCAGTCTATCAACAAACAGCACCTCATGCACAATATCGCCTACCAGCATTACAGGTTCAGGAACCGCAAACCTCTCATGCACTTTCACGTCCACAGGCACATTCTACGTCAACGCCACAGGAACAAGCGGCCCACTCTCACACTCCATCACAGTAGCATTCGTAGTCCAGGACTTTACCATCAACGCGAACCCGACGAGCGTCAATGTCAACCTGAACGCTCCAGGCACCTCTACGAATACAATTGCAGCTTTGAACGGTTTCACGGGAGTTGTCAATCTGGCAACTAACACTACATCGTCGTGTACCGTCTCACCTACGAGCGTTACCGGTTCTGGCAGCGCTACATTATCTTGTACGTTCACTTCGACTGGTAACAAGCACGTCTCTGTCACCGGCACGAGCGGCTCTCTATCTCATTCAGTCACCATCACATTCGTCGTCCAAGACTTCACCATCACGGCTATTCCGACCAGTGTTAACGTGAACGTTAACGCGACGGCCACCTCTTCGATCACCCTATCGCAAGTGAACGGTTTCGCAGGCGTCATCAGCCTAACAACCAACAGCACAGCATGCGGAGTATCGCCCCCCAGCATAACAGGGTCCGGTAGTGCAACGCTCTCCTGCACCTTCACATCCACGATAACCTACCACGTCGGTGTGACTGGGACAAGCGGGACCCTCTCCCATACGGTCACAGTAACATTTGTCGTACAGGATTTCACACTAACAGTCAATCCCGCAAGCGTCAATGCCAACGTGAACTCATCTGGCACCTCAACGATCACTCTCTCCCCAATCAACGGTTTCAACGGCCTCGTCAATCTCGCCACTAACAGTACATCATGCACCCTGACACCTGCCAGTCTGACAGGCTCAGGGAGCGCCACGCTCTCCTGCACCTACACGTCCGCCCAGAAGCTGGATGTCCGAGTCACTGGAACCAGCGGATCGCTGACCCATACGGCGGACGTCGTATTCAAGATCCAGGACTTTACCCTGACCGCCAGCCCGACCAGTGTCACCGTCAAAGCAGGAACCGCCGGAACCTCGACCATCACGGTGACGAGTCTCCAGAATTTCTCGGGAACAGTCGCACTCGCCAACACCGTGTCCCCGCCAACCGGCCTAGCCTGCACCCTGTCACCAGCCAGCATAGTCCTCGGAGTCTCAGGCACGTCGACGCTCTCCTGCTCCGGCTCGGCAGGAGCCTACACCGTGACAGTAAACGGGACCAGCGGCGCACTATCCCACCTGGCAAACGTCACCGTCACAGTCCAAGACTTTGCGCTCACAGCTAATCCGACAAGCCTCTCGGTCAACAGTGGCTCCGCCGCCACGTCGAACTTGACCGTGACCGCTCTCGACGGCTTCTCCAGTACTGTTAGCCTATCCACCAACAGCACGTTCTGCACAATCTCTCCAACCAGTGTGACCGGTTCAGGCAGCGCCACCCTGTCGTGCACCTTCAGCACAGCCTCAACTTTCCAAGTCAATGTAACAGGCACTAGCACATCACTCTCCCACTCTCTAACAGTCACGTACAATGTTCGTGACTTCGCATTAACCGCGGCTCCATCGACAGTCACAGTCAACGCTGGCTCTGCTGGCACCTCGACGATAACCGTCTCATCCCTGAACAGCTTCTCGGGCGTTGTCATTCTAGCAACAAACAACACTTCATTCTGCACCCTGTCGCCTTCCAGCCTCACAGCTCCCGGCAGCGCAACACTCTCCTGCACGATAACAAGCGCTGGAACAGTCCACATCGGAGTAACCGGCACAAGCGCTTCGCTCTCACACACTCTAACCGTCAGCTATGTCGTACAAGACTTCAGCATCACTACCGCTCCGACCAGTGTGACAGTCCTCGCCGGCTCTACGGGCACGTCTACACTGACGATCGGATCGTTGAACGGTTTCAATGGCATCGTGGGTCTAAGTAGCAATAGCACGCTCTGCACCCTCACACCAAACAGCATCACAGGCTCCGGCTCCTCCACACTGTCATGCACTTTTCCGAGCGCCCGAATCAGCCATGTCACTGTCATCGGAGCTAGCTCCTCGCTCTCCCACAACACCACGATCACCTTCACAGTTCAAGACTACACGATCGTAGCAAGCTCACCCGCCGAGACGAGTGTTCAAACATCAATCTCGTCAACAATCACGATCACAAGCCTCAACGGTTTCAGCGGCACCGTCA